>ERZ650312.2167-NODE-2167-length-10900-cov-21.453665_pt1 | contig 10900 bp, 9 predicted proteins | sample MGYA00376248_ERZ650312 | MGnify/ENA primary metagenome ERZ650312 (study PRJEB26733, sample SAMN07839316) | wastewater metagenome | biome: urban; feature: wastewater treatment plant; material: waste water | place: USA: North Carolina | collected 2016-07-28 ... | reverse complement strand
AATTCGGTGGAGATTTAGAAAAAGTAAAAGAAAGATTGGTTTTCACTACGCACACGCCAGAAGAAGCTGGAAATGAGAAGCATAACGCTTATCATTGTCATCAAATGTCTTATTTTTCTGGATATAGCTTAAACGAAGTAAAAGCAATAGAAGGTGAAGATGATGATATGTTTAATCACTCTCTTTGTGCATTAAGAATGGCGAGAATTGCTAATGGTGTATCTCAGTTACATGGTGTGGTTTCTAATGAAATGTGGGGTAAATATCCTAATATCTGCGAGATTAAAGCCATTACTAACGCTCAAGATTATAAATATTGGGCAGATAAGCCACTTTATGACGCTAGAGACGAAAGGAAAGACGAAGAATTTGATTTCATAAAAAAATATATTAAAAAGAGAACTTTCAGAATTGTAGCAGACCAGTGTGGTAAATTATTTGATTCTAATGTATTTACAATGGTTTGGGCAAGAAGATTTGCTGGTTATAAGAGAGCAGATTTGTTATTGCAAGACAAAGAAAGATTTACCAAATTATTATCTAACAAGAGATATCCTGTACAAATTATTTTCGCAGGTAAACCATATCCGATGGATTATTCTGCAATTTCTACCTTCAATAATTTAGTAGAAGAAAGCAAAAATCACAAAAACATGGCAGTTCTTACAGGTTATGAATTGGCATTAAGTAAGTCTTTGAAAGAAGGTTCTGATGTATGGTTGAATAATCCTAGAGTTCCTAGAGAAGCTTCTGGTACATCTGGTATGACGGCTTCTATGAATGCTTCTGTAAACCTATCTACTGATGATGGATGGATTCCTGAATTTGCAAAAAATGGGGTGAATTCTTTTGTGGTTCCTAAAGCAGACTATGCTAATATGAGCGTTTATGATGTAGATCATTACGATATGAATAAATTGTATGACATCTTAGAAAACGAAATTTTACCAATGTATTACGACAGACCAAATGAATGGAGACAAGTCGTGAAAAATGCAATGGATGATGTAAAAGTTCAGTTTAATTCTGATAGAATGGCAGATGAATACTACAAATTGATTTACAATTCTTAAATCTAATATTTGATATACAGAAAGCGCTTCATTTTTTTGAAGCGCTTTTTTTGTGAAAAATTGAAAAATATAGGGTGATGGTAGAATTATTTAGATAAAAACTGTATTTTTAATTTTTTAAAATTATAAAATAATTCTAAACCTTATGAAATCCTTTTTCAGATATTCTGCAATCATTACATTTTGTTTCTTTTTTACTAAAATTTCAGCGCAAGATTTACCTTTAATTCCTTATCCGCAAAAAGTGGAAATTAAAAATGGAAATTTGAATTTTGAAAAAAATATTGAGATTAATGTTAATAAAAATTCTTTTGAAGCGAAGTTTCTTAAAACCTACTTAGAAAAAGAGTTTAATTCTAAAGTTATTATCTCTCAAAAATATTTTGAAGGGACTATCATTTCTTTAATTATAAATAAAAAATTAAAAGATAATGAGTACAGATTAACAATTCGTGATGCTGAAGTTGCAATTTTTGCTAAAGACAATAAAGGGATTTTTAGTGGGATTCAGACTTTAATTCAATTATTATCGTCAAATTCTCCCATTCCTAATTTAGAAATCACAGACTCCCCAAAATTCCAATGGCGAGGAATGCATTTAGATGTTTCTAGACATTTTTTTCCAAAAGAATTCATCAAAAAATACATAGATTATCTTGCAATGTATAAAATGAATACTTTTCACTGGCATCTTACTGACGACCAAGGTTGGAGAATTGAAATTAAAAAATATCCTAAATTAACCGAAGTTGGCGCTTGGCGAGCCCGTTCTATGATTGGCAGGTATAAAGATGATCAGTATGAAGAAAAAAAATATGGAGGATTTTATACACAAGAAGACATTAAAGAAATTGTAAAATATGCTTCGGAGCGCCATATTACCATTGTTCCAGAAATTGAAATGCCAGGTCACGCTTCGGCTGCCATTGCGGCGTATCCAGAATTAGGTTGTACAGGTCAACAAATAAAAGTGGCAGAAAAATGGGGCGTTTTTGATGATATTTTTTGCCCAAAAGAAGAAACTTTCACTTTTCTAGAAAATGTTCTTACAGAAGTAATGCAGCTTTTCCCATCAAAAATTATCCATATTGGTGGTGATGAAGCACCTAAAACACAATGGAAAACCAACGAAATTGCTCAGGCTCTTATCAAAAAAGAAGGCTTGAAAGACGAACACGAGTTGCAAAGCTATTTTATCCAAAGAATTGAAAAATTTCTAAATAAACATGGCAGAGAAATCATAGGCTGGGACGAAATTTTAGAAGGCGGTCTAGCACCAAACGCCAGAGTAATGTCTTGGCGAGGAGAAGATGGCGGAATTGCCGCTTCCAATCTCTCTCACGAAGTGGTGATGACGCCCGGCGGTTATTGTTATTTTGATCATTATCAAGGGAATCCTGACTCAGAACCTATCGCTTTTGGAGGGTACACCTCTACAGAAAAAGTATATTCTTACCACGTAATTCCAGAAAAATTAACCGAAGATAAAAAGAAATTCGTCTTAGGAAGTCAAGGTAATGTGTGGACGGAATATATCACCACACCAGAACAAGTAGAATATATGGTATTCCCTAGAATTACAGCGCTTTCCGAAGTTTTATGGGGAACCAGTACAGACTTTTCTAATTTTAAGATAAGAGTTCAAAATCACTACCCAATTTGGGAAAAACTAAAAATCAATTTTAATAAAGAATCAATTAACCAACCTTTAAATTTACCTAAAAAATAATGTCAAACAGACGGAATTTTATAAAAAAAGCAGGAATTTTATCGGCCTTTCTTGCACTTAATCCTTGGAAAGCAGAAGAATTAATCCCACAAAAATCCAAGAAAATTAAAAAACCTGTAGTGCTCTCTACTTGGAGATTTGGGTTGCAAGCCAATGAAGAAGCTTGGAAGGTTTTGTCTAAAGGAGGAAGAGCGTTAGATGCAGTAGAAAAAGGCGTAAGATTGGTAGAAGACGATCCCAATGAAAGAAGTGTAGGCTATGGCGGAAGACCAGATAGAGACGGAAAAGTGACTTTAGATGCTTGCATTATGGACGAAAAAGCCAATATAGGTTCGGTTGCTTGTCTGGAAAATATTAAAAATCCTATTTCTGTAGCCAGAGCCGTGATGGAAAAAACACCACACGTAATGTTAGTAGGAGACGGAGCGCTACAATTTGCAATTTCTCAAGGCTTCAAAAAAGAAAATATTTTAACCCCAGAATCTGAAAAAGAATGGAAAGAATGGCTGAAAACTTCTGAGTATAAGCCTGTTGTTAATATAGAAAACCACGATACGATTGGGATGATTGCGATAGATGAAAAAGGTAATCTTTCTGGCGCTTGTACCACTTCTGGAATGGCGTTTAAAATGCAAGGTAGAGTGGGTGATTCGCCCATTATCGGGGCCGGACTTTTTGTAGATAACGAAGTGGGAGCAGCTACAGCTACTGGTCACGGAGAAGAAGTAATTAGAACTTGCGGTTCTTATTTGGTGGTAGAACTCATGAGGCAAGGCAAATCTCCGCAACAAGCTTGCGAAGAAGCAGTAAAAAGAATTTACCAAAATTTTGTTAATCAAAATCGCAATGTAAAAGATACACAAATAGGTTTTATTGCCTTGAATAAATATGGAGAAACAGGTGCTTTTTGTTTACAAAAAGGCTTCAATTATGCGGTTTATACTTCCGAAGGAAATGTTTTAATTGATGCTGAAAGTTTAATTTAAATAAAAAAACGCAAAGAATTTTTTATAAATAAATAACTTTTTAAGCTTGCAAAGTTTTATTCGCAGGCGAATTGAAAAGCTTGTAAAATAATCATTATTGTGATTGTTTTTAGATATAAAATAAGTGCTTAATAAAATCAACTTGTTGATTAAGTCTTTGCTCTCTTAACTTCTTATAATGAAATTTTTTAATCTTTGCGTTTAAAAACAAATAATAACTATGACTGAGAATGAGATTTCATACAAAATAATAGGTGCTGCAATTGAAGTACATAAAAATTTAGGGGTCGGACTTTTAGAAAATGCTTATGAAACTGCACTTGTTTATGAATTACAAAAATTAGGTTTAAAAGTAAAACAGCAATATTCTCTACCCTTAAATTATAAAGAAATAGCTATAGATAATGCCTACCGAATTGATATTTTAGTCGAAAATAAAGTAATAATTGAAGTGAAATCAGTTTTGGAACTTCATCCTATTCATTTTGCTCAAACTAAAACGTATTTGAAATTTACGAATTTAAAGTTAGGATTATTGATTAATTTCAAAACACAGTTGTTAAAAGACGGAATTCATAGAATTGTAAATAAACTATAAAATGCTAGAAATTGCTTGTTTTAACAAAGAATCTGCACTTCTTGCTTCTAGAGCTGGAGCAGATAGAATAGAGTTTTGTGCAGGATTTGAAGTAGGAGGAACTACACCTTCTCTTCACGATTATATGGAATTGAAAAAAGAAATTACAATTCCTATTTTTGTGATGATTAGAACCAGAGGTGGTGATTTTTGTTATAATAATGAAGAGTTTCAACAGATGAAAGAACAACTTTTAGAATTCAAAAAAGTAGGAGCAGATGGTTTTGTTTTTGGGATTTTAGATGGAAATTTAGAAGTTAATTTTATTCAAAATAAAGAATTAGTAGAATTGGCAGATGGTATTCCGTGTACGTTTCACAGAGCTTTTGACCGAGTGAAAGATTATCATAAATCTTTAGAAGAAATTATAAAATGTGGTTTTAAAACCATTCTTACTTCTGGTACAAAATCTAATGTTTCCGAAGGAAAAGAAATTTTAAAAACATTGATAAAAATCTCTAATGAAAGGATTGATATTCTCTGTGGTGGCGGACTGCGCTCTACCAATATTTCAGAAATTAAAAATTATACAAAAGCCAAAAATTTTCATTCTTCTGGGATTGTAAATGGAATTTTACCTGACGCTGAAGAAATTAAAAAGATGAAATCACAAATTTAATCATGTTTTTTGACCTTAGTTTTTTGAAAAAATAGTATTTTTAACGATGTTTTTTAGAATAAAAATAATACTGTAACACACAGTAGTTTTATTTCTACTAATGCTACTAAAATAAGAAATTATTACCCCAAAATATTAAATCATGAAATTCCCTTTGTATTTACCACAGATTAATAATCCTCAGAATGATGGTCTTTCTGTTTTAGCAGCAGATGTAGGCGGTACCAAAACCAATATTGCAAAATTTGTATCAGAAAACGGAAAAATGATTCTAGAGTCAGAAGATACTTATGCTACCAATAATTATCTTTCTCTTTCCGAAATTTTCTTAGATTTTATTAAGAAAAATAGTTTTGAAAAACCAGACCGTATTTCTATAGGAGCTGCTGGTCCTGTGGTAGATGGGATTTGCCATACCACTAATATTATCTATAAAATAGATGTAAGAGAGCTAAAAAGAGACCTTGGTGTAGATAAAGTTTACTTGATAAATGATTTAGAAGCTACCTCTTTTGGTTTAGCAGAAGTAGATGATGAATTTATGAAAACCATAAGACAAGGAAATCCTTCTATTGGCGGACATATTGCGGTGCTAGCTCCAGGAACAGGTCTAGGTGAAGCTTGCCTTTTTTGGGATGGCAAATATCTAAGACCAATGCCTTCAGAAGGTGGACATAGCGAATTTGCCCCAAGAACAGAAGTAGAGTTTGAACTCATGAAATTTCTACAAAAAACCTACGGCGAAATCATTATTTGGGAGCGTTTGGTTTCTGGACCTGCTATTTTTAAAATTTATCAATTCTTGCGAGATGTAAAAGGTCACGAAGAACCAGGTTGGCTTACTCAGAAATTTGAAGAAGAAGCAGATAAATCTGCGGTGGTAAGTCATACTGCTATGCGAGAGCTTAATCCTACTTGTGTTTTGGCAATGGAGATGTTTGTAGATTTTATGGCACGTAGAGCTAATAATATGGTGCTTAATTATAAATCTACTGGAGGTTTGGTTTTAGGAGGAGGAATTCCGCCAAGGATTTATAATTTCATCAATAAAGATAAATTTGAAGCCAGCTTTTTAAAATGTGATGAGATGGAACCTTTACTCTCAGAAATTCCTATTTATCTGAATTTGAATAGCAAAACAGGTTTATACGGAGCTGCCTATTATGGCGCTTTTTCGGAATAGAAGGAAAAAATTAAAGATAATATAATTTGATAAAATGAAAAAATTACTCATTAGTGCGTGTTTTTTGGTGATGGCAAATATTGCTTTTGCTCAAGAAATTACGCTAGACAAAATTTACTCGGGTTACTATCGCGGAAAAGGGATTTCTGGAATTGCTTCGCTTAAAGATGGTGAAAATTATGCCGTGATAGAACGTGAAGGAATCGTGAAATATTCTTACAAAACCACTCAAAAAGTAGGAACTTTGGTAGAAGGCGGTTTTGAAAGTTATACTTTTTCTGATGACGAGTCCAAAATTCTTCTCCAAAAAGAATCAGAGCCTATTTACAGACACTCTTTTTTAGGAAAATTTGATGTTAAAGATTTGAAATCTGGTAAAATCATCAGTTTAAATAATGGGGATTTCGTGCAAGAGCCAAAATTCTCTCCAGATGCTGCTAAAGTGGCATTTGTGGTAGATAATAACTTGTATTACCAAGATTTAGCTTCGGGAAAAATCACTCAAATTACTACAGATGGTAAGAAAAATTCTATCATTAATGGTATTGGAGATTGGGTGTATGAAGAAGAATTCGGGCATGCAGATTTTTACCAGTGGAGCAAAGGTAGTGATGCCTTAATCTTTGTAAAATCAGACGAAAGTAAAGTTCCTGAAATCAATATTCCGATTTATGGTAAAAATTTATATCCGAAATTAATGACCTACAAATATCCAAAAGCTGGTGAAGTAAATTCTACCGTTTCGGCACATTTGTATCAATTAAGTTCTGGTAAAACTTTAGATTTAAACTTAGGAAGTTTTGAAAATTACTACATTCCTCAGGTTTATAGTACTGCCAAAAATGATGAGGTAGCTTTGGCAACCAGTAACAGACATCAGAATAAAGTGGATATTTTAAAAGTAAATACTTCTAACGGTGCGGTTTCTAAATTAATTTCAGAAACAGATAATGCTTGGATTGAAACAGACGGAATGACATTAGAGTTTTTAGATGATAATTCTTTTCTTTGGGCTTCAGAGAGAAGTGGTTTCCGTCATTTATATTGGTTTGATGCCAAAGGAAATCTTAAAAAACCTGTTACCAAAGGCAATTGGGAAATCACAGATTATTACGGATTTAATCCTAAAACCAAAGAAGTTTTCATTCAAACTACAGAAAAAGGAAGCTTGAACAAAGTGGTTTCTAAAGTGAATATTTCTAATGGAAAAATGACGCTGCTTTCTCAGGCTGAAGGCAATAACAGAGCAGATTTTTCTAAAAATTATCAGTATTTCATTGAGACCAGTTCTACCGCCAATAAACCTTATGTTTACACCTTGAAAGATGGCAGCGGAAAATCTCTGAAAGAACTTCAAAACAATGACGCTTTATTGTCAAAATTAAATGCAGATAATATTGCTACTCGCGAGTTTATTACCATTCCGAATGAAGCAGGAGATCAAATGAACGCTTATATTATCAAACCTAAAAACTTTGACCCAAATAAAAAATATCCATTATTTATGTATCAATATTCTGGGCCAGGTTCTCAATCTGTATCAAATTCTTGGGACGGAGGAAACGGACTTTGGTTCAATCATTTGGTGCAAAAAGGGTATATTGTAGCTTGTGTTGACGGACGTGGAACTGGCTATAAAGGAACTAAATTCAAAAAAGTTACCTACAAAAATCTAGGAAAATACGAAATTGAAGACCAGATTGCTGCCGCAAAATGGTTCGGAAATCAATCTTATATTGATAAATCCAGAATCGGAATTTTTGGTTGGAGTTATGGCGGTTATATGACGAGTTTGGCAATGACGAAAGGTGCAGATGTTTTCAAAGCAGGAATTGCCGTAGCGCCAGTTACCAATTGGAGATATTACGATTCTATCTACACCGAAAGATTTTTGCAAACACCACAAGAAAATCCTGATGGTTATGACCAAAACTCGCCAACTACCTTTGCTAAATTGTTAAAAGGTAAATTTTTATTAATTCACGGAACTGCCGATGATAATGTACATTTCCAGAATTCTATGGAGTTTTCTGAAGCGTTAATTCAAAACAAAAAACAGTTTGAATTTATGGCGTATCCAGACAAAAATCACGGAATTTACGGCGGAATGACAAGACCGCAATTGTACCAAAAAATGACAGATTTTATTTTGGAGAATTTGTAAAAAGATGTACGCTTAAAGATAAAAAAAACCGCAGAAGAAATATCTTTTGCGGTTTTTTATGGACGTTTATCAATGTTTTGATTTCCTTGAAACACAGCATTTATGCTGATAAGTTTTCTAATTTCATCAACTTGAAAAAAAATAATGTATGGAAATTTTTTAAGAGGTAAGCCTCTGAAGTTTTTATAATAGATTTGGAAGAAAGGATTTTGCTTGACTTTTTGTAAAGCTAGTTCGTAATCTTTTACAAAATTTTCTGCAACTTTTAAAGAAGCCTCTTTTTTATAATAAGAAACAGCTTCTTTAATGTTAGCTTTCGCAATTGGCGAAATCCTAATTTTGTAATCCATATTCATTCTTTAGTTCAGTTAAAAATTCATCGTGGTCTTGAAATTCAGAATCATCTAAATTTTCTTGATGGTCTAAATTTTTTTTCTGATTTTCAGTGAGTTTGAATGTTTCTTCTTGCATTCTTTCGGACGAATTATTTTTTTCTTTATTCAAATACTTCTCCTTCAAAAAATCGATATAATCATTTACGTTACCCAAAAGTTCTTTAGGTAAGGTCTTTAGATTATTTTCAAGGTCTTTTATCGTGATTTCCATTTTTTAACTTTTTAGTTAATCAAAGTTAGAAAAATTTCCGAATTAAATTAAAAAACCTATTTTTGAAGAATAAGATGATTATTAATTAACAGTTATCAATTACGATTTATGAAACAACATCCAAAAGGTTTACCGTTTTTATTTTTCACAGAAATGTGGGAAAGATTTGGCTATTATTTGATTTTAGGAATTTTTGTACTTTATGCCATCGAACCAGAAGGAATTGGCGGAGGTTTAGGATTGCCAGACAAAGTTGCAGATGATATTTTCGGGACTTATATTGCGCTTACTTATCTCACTCCGTTTTTGGGAGGTTTTTTGGCAGATAGAGTGTTAGGATATGTAAAATCAATTTATTTGGGTGGTTTTTTAATGGGAATGGGATATATAGGATTAGGAATTTTTAAGGATTTGCCACTTTTTTATACTTCTTTAGGATTAATAATCGTAGGAAACGGTTTTTTTAAACCTACGATTTCTACCCTTTTAGGAAACCTCTATTCTGAGCCAGAATACAAAGACAAAAAAGATACAGGGTACAATATTTTCTATATGGGAATTAATATTGGGGCTTTTGTTTGTAACATTATTGCAGCATTTATGCGTAATAAATTTGGTTGGGGAGAAGCGTTCATCACCGCAGGAATAGGAATGTTTTTAGGATTAATTATCTTTTCATTTGGTTTAAAACACGTGAAAAAAGCCTCTGAAATGAAACCAGCCGAAAAAGGCGATACTAAAATTTCTGATGTTTTGGTTAAGGTTTTCTTGCCTGCCATTATTGCAGGAGCTATTGGTTGGGTAGTACCTACTTTAGTTTTAGGAAAAACCATTTTTGGTAGTACCAATACAGATGCCTTTATTTTTGCTTGTATTCCTGTGATTTATTTTTATGCTTCATTATATTTTAAAGCCAATTCTGATGAGAAAAGACCAATTGGGGCGCTACTTTCTATCTTTTTGGTAAGTATGTTTTTTTGGGCGATTTTTAAACAAAATGGTACTGCTTTAACACGTTGGGCAAACTATTACACGGATAGAAGCGTTCCTGCATCTTTTGAAAAACCATTAGAAAATATTTATATGGTTGATGGTAAGGATTTTAAAGACAAGGAAGTTTCTGTTTATGATAATCAATATCAAACTCAAAAAGATGCAGACGGAAAAACCTTAAAAACTACGGGGAAAGATATTTATTTTAGAAATATAGCGCCAGAGAAAAAGGCAGAATTAGAAAAAAATCCTGACCAAAAAGTCTATCTCTACAATACAGAATTGTTTCAGTCGATTAATCCGTTTTGGGTAATTGCTTTAACGCCTGTGGTAGTTGCATTTTGGGCTTTTCTGAGGAAACGAAAAAAAGAACCAACTACACCTACCAAAATTATGATTGGTTTATTTATAACTTCTCTGTCTTGTTTGGTGATGGTTTTTGCTGTTTTTGCGGGAGGGAATGGAGCCGTTAAAGTTTCACCACTTTGGTTGGTGGCAAGTTATGGCGTAGTTACCATTGGCGAATTATGTCTTTCACCAATGGGATTGTCCATTGTTTCTAAGCTATCGCCAACCAGAATTACCGCTTTAATGATGGGTGGTTTTTTCTTGGCAAATTCAGTCGGAAATAAACTTTCTGGGATTTTGGCAAGTACTTGGTACAATTATGAAAATAAAGAATACTATTTCTTGGTGAATTTTGGGTTGCTAATTTTTGCAACTATTTTAGGCTTAAGTATGCTAAAAAGATTAAATGCAGTAATGAAAGAAAAAGGAGTTTAATCTCAATAAATAATGATAAATCGCAGTGTTTTACTGCGATTTTTTTGTGATATAAAAATGTGGTAGTTTTTCAAAAAAAACTATATTTGCTAGTCTTAACAAAAAATTAACAATAAAAATATGGATA
>ERZ650312.2165-NODE-2165-length-10901-cov-14.098285_pt1 | contig 10901 bp, 10 predicted proteins | sample MGYA00376248_ERZ650312 | MGnify/ENA primary metagenome ERZ650312 (study PRJEB26733, sample SAMN07839316) | wastewater metagenome | biome: urban; feature: wastewater treatment plant; material: waste water | place: USA: North Carolina | collected 2016-07-28 ... | reverse complement strand
TGCAAGTGTTTTTTTCAAAAAAAACGTCAAAAACTCACAAAATCAATCCGTTTGATGATAATTCAACCGCTTTGATCACTGCGCGAGCTTTTATTTGGGTTTCATTCCATTCAGATTCAGGATTTGAGTCCGCAACTAGACCTGCACCTGCCTGCACATAGACCTTATTGTGACGAATAACACAGGTCCGAATCGCAATCGACATATCCATTTCACCATGCCAGCCTAAATAACCGACAGCGCCACCAAAAACACCACGTTTTACAGGCTCAACTTCATCAATAATTTCCATGGCACGAATTTTTGGCGCACCCGAAAGTGTCCCTGCAGGAAAGGTTGCCTGAAAAACATCCAACGCATCAACATCATCGCGTACCTCACCTTGCACGTTTGACACAATATGCATGACATGCGAATAACGCTCGATCACCATTTGATCGGTGACTTGTACTTTACCAATCTTGGCGATACGTCCGACATCATTACGTCCCAAGTCAATCAGCATTAAATGTTCAGCAATTTCTTTTTCATCCGATAATAAGTCTTGCTCAAGTGCCAAATCTTCTTCTTTAGTTTTACCGCGCGGGCGTGTACCGGCTAAAGGACGCACAGTGGCAATACCATTTTCCAAACGCGATAAAATTTCAGGTGATGAACCAACAATATGAAACGGTTGATCATCGCCCAAAGTTTTGCCTTGCACCAAGAATAAGTACGGCGATGGGTTGAGATGACGTAAAGCACGATAAACCTGCAACGGCTCACCATCGAAATCCGACACCATACGATGTCCAGGCACCACTTGCATGACATCACCCGCACGGATGTATTCTTTGACGGTATCAATGGTCGCCAAGAATTTTTCTTTACCTGTAAGCGATTCAAAATGTGGTGGCGTATGTTTTTCTGCTTTTAGGCTAATCGGGGTTGCTAAAATTTCTTCAAGTGCATCGAGTTGCTGCTGCGCCTGAATATAAGCATCTGCCTGCACTGCATCGGCATGTACAATTAAGAACATAGTATCTTTTAAGTTATCAAACACGATGACTGTTTTAGACAACATCATCCAAATATCAGGTAAACCGACTGGATCTGCTGCAGGCACGTTTTTTAAACGGGATTCGATATAACGCACCGCATCGTAACCAAAATAACCAACCAAACCGCCTGTAAAACTTGGCAATTCAGGCAAGTCGGCTTGCGTAGGCACTTTAAATTGCGCCTGAAAATCGCGGATATACTGAAACGGCTGCGCACAAGTTTGTTTTTCGATTGAACCATCGGCATGCTGAATGGTGAGCTCACCCGCATTGCATGAGAAAACTGTAGATTCACCCAAACCAATAATTGAATAACGTGCCCAGTTTTCACCACCTTCTACAGACTCAAACAAATAAGCTTGTTGATGCTGCTTCAAACGCGCAAATACCGACAAAGGAGTTTCGGTATCAGCCAAACGCTGACGATATACAGGAATGAGGTTATAGCCTGCTGCTTTAAGTTGTTCAAATTGGGGCTGAGTGGTCATGTGAAGCTCTCTATATTTCGATGTAGCAATGTTTTCGATAAGACGAAGTGAAGGACGGTTGTAGATTGACTAGCGTCGCCATCGAAATATGGGCATTACAGCCTGACTCATTTTGATATCCTTTATAGCAATTAGCATAGCAATTCGCGTGAAATTATTTGATTTTTGAATCTTAAATATTTAACAATTCAGTTAAATTATCCACAATTTGTTGTGGCTGACAATTGGCAATCGGCTCACCATGATTATAGCCGTAGCTGACCACAATACAATCAATACCCGCTCGACGCGCGGCTTCAACATCATTAGAAGAATCACCAATCATCAAGACTTGAGACTTCTCCACTTGATAATGTTCCACACAATGCAGCAATTGACGCGGATGGGGTTTTCGCTCCTCAAAACGATCTCCACCAATCACATCATCAAAATAATGTTGCATCTCTAATGCTTCTACAATGGCGCGAGCTGGTTGTTCAGGTTTATTGGTCACACAAACTAAGATTTTTTGTTGTGCTTTTGCCCACTCTAAAAATTCAATAATGCCCGGAAAAGGTTGTGTGTCGATACACGGATCGGCATTATAAATTTCTAAGAAGGTGTTCAGTAGCTGTTGTTGCTGTTCAGGATGAACTTCACCCATTAAGTGCGATAAGACACTATTGCAAAATACCGCAGTGCCCTTACCCACCCAAGTTCGGACTTGCTCCAGTGTTACCAAAGGCAGTTGCAGCGCATTTAAACTCATGTTCATGGCACGGTATAAATCCGTCGCGGAGTCGACTAAGGTGCCATCTAAATCAAATAAAATGACTTGACGCGTATCAAGCTGTGCAATAGACATTCTTCCCCCTAAATAAACAAAGGCATGCGATCGCATGCCTTGATTGTAAAGCAAAGGCTACTTATTTAAACAATAGCCAAGCCAAAACTATCAAAATCACCAACACGATTAGTGAAATTAAACCCACAGAGGCATTCTTCTGCTGTTCTTTCTCTTGCTCCACACGAGAAACAGGCTGCTCGACAGGCACAGGTGTTGGCTCTGCTTGAACTGCATGAATATCCACACCTTCTGGAATAGGTGCTGGTTTTGGTACTGCCACGCCTTGCGGCAGACCATCACGGTTTAATTGCACAGAACTGTCACGTTGATTCAACTCAGGCATTCCCTGCTCGTTCATTCGCTGTGCAGGTGTTTTTTCTGTTTGCGCTGTGACTTTTTCTGCAGTTTCAGCAATATCAGTCGCATGCTCCAATTCAACCGCAGGCGCAAATACTGAAAACTTTAAGCTGGCAAATTGGACGATATCACCTTCTTTAAGCAAGGTTTCATCGGCAATGCGTAAATCATTGACAAAAGTGCCGTTGGAAGAATTTAAATCTTGCACATACAGTACCTGTTCTTTGAGTAAAAAAGCCGCATGTTTACGTGAAATTTCTGCCGATTGCAGCACCAAATCTGCACTTTGATGACGCCCCACCAACATATCACGGTCGATACTAATTTCTTGGCCAGTAAATTCACCGCTAATTGCTTGTATTTTCCAAGTCATAAATAACTTCTCTCGTGTGATTTGGCGACATCATAACATGCCCTCAACCACAATCTGCGTAGGATACGATTAAGGTGTAGCGCGAATTGTGGTTGTGGTGACTGTATTTTTAGTTTTACTGACTTCCTGCTGCGGCAAAACTACACCTTGACGCTGTACCGCAGGTTCAATCGCAACAGGGGTGCTCACCACCGTTGCTGCACGGTTTGCAGACACTGCTGACGGCAGGGTTTGATAAGTTCCTGTTTGCGGTGCAACTCGAGAGACAGGCAAACGCTGCTGATAGACATCGCTAACATTTTCAGGCAGTTTGGCAAAGCTACCATCAGTATCCATCGCCAATTGAAGGCTATACAATTGGCTATAACGCTGCTGCGAAATACGGCGGATGTCCTGACTATCACCCACAATCGTTGGGTGAATAAAAATTAATAAATTACGTTTTTGATTAGATTGACCATCTGAGCGGAATAAACGCCCTAACCCTGGAATAGCCCCCAAACCTGGCACAGCCTGACGACTATAAATCGAGTTATCCGAAATTAAGCCACCTAAGACAATGGTTTGCCCATGTTCAGCCAAAATCGAAGTTTTAATTGCACGTTTACTGGTGACTAAATCCTGCGCCTGACCTTTATTGGCTTTGACATCCGACACTTCTTGCTCAACTTCCAAGCGTAGTGTTCCGCCTTCACCAATATGTGGCACCACTTTTAAAGTCACCCCGACATCTTTACGCTCAATGGTGGTATACGGATTTGCCACACCGCCATTGGTAGATAATGAACCTGTTACAAAAGGAACGTTTTCACCCACCACAATATAGGCTTCTTCATTGTCCATGGTCACAATAGATGGCGTAGACAATAAATTGGATTTGGTTTTTTCCTTCAAGGCCTGAATCATCGCACCATATAGCTTGCGTGAACCATCAGAACCTTCACGATAATCACCCAACACCAATGACGTACCTGCACCAATCGCACTGCCTGCGCCTGCTGCACCACCAGTTAAATAGCCTGCAGCAACATTTTTTAAACTTGCACCAATATTGTCAAAATTAATTAGACCAATACCGCTGCTTAAATCACCCAATGCCCACTGCACACCCAATTGGTCGGCATCGGTGCCTTCCACCTCTATAATCGCAGCTTCAATCAACACTTGTTGACGACGAGTATCTAGCTGCTGAATGGCCGATTCAATTTCACGCATCAGCTGCGGATCGGCTTTGACCACCAAAGCATTTTGCGAACCATCGGCAATAATACTGACGCCATTACCATTAAAACTGGTGATGTTGTTTTGATTGTTGCTATTCGAGCTGCCACCCAAATTAATACTTGGGGTAGAAATGGTCGATGAATTGCCTGTGTTGTTATTGGTGCTGCTTAAATTACTGGTACTGTTGTTGTTACTGTTGCTATTTGCATTAGCGCTGTTGCTCACTGCTTGCCCTGAGACCAGACCTTGCAATATTTCTGCTAAATTCTGTGCACTGGCATATTTCAAGCGGAAAACTTTTAAACCACCTAAACGATCTGCAGCAGGCACATCCATCATTTCAATCATTTGGCGAATGCGTTTACGTGTTGCGGTGTCGCCTTTGATAATAATACGATTGGTACGGTTGTCTGCCACAATGCGTACACGCGAACCTTTAATATCCTTCGCTGCCCCTGTCGAACTCATCGACTCAAGCAAGCCAATGACTTCTTCGGCTTGACTGGATTGCAGGCTAATCGCTTCAATGTCATTTTGCCCCGTACCATCTAGGTTACGAATAATGCTTTCTAACTGATAAATGTTACTGGCACGATCAGACACGATTAGAGCATTGGTGCCCCCGACCGCAGACAAATGCGCAAACTGCGGCATGAGCGGACGTAAAGCAGGAATCAGGTCATTGGCATTGGTATTTTCTAGCCAAATCACTCGCGTTACAATTTGGTCACCACGCGCATTTTGACGACCATCATAGGGAATGCCTGAGCTTTTTACATTGCTGTCAGGTACAAGGCGAATGGTATTGCCTGATGGAATAGCCACCACACCATTCACATTCAACACCCCTAAAAATAGGTCATAGACTTCATTTTTATTCAAAGCTTTGTTGGAAATCACCGTGACATTGCCACGCACACGCGGATCGACTGCAAAATTCTTGCCCGTAATATCGGCCACTTCATTAATAAATGCAGTTAAGTCCGCATCACGTAAATTAATTTTCCAGGTTTGCGCATGACTTGCAGTACTCACCATTGCAACAAGCGGTGCAGCAGCCAGTAATGCCCAAAATGGACGCTCATAATTCAATAAAGCCATAATCTACTGTGTTTCCTAACCCTAAATATGTCTCTGCATGTAGTTACGATGCCGATCCATTTAAAAATTTTGTTGTATGGTCATCACTTGATCACCACGTTTTATTTCTAATTTCACTTGACCTTCACGACGCGCTTGTTCCAATAACTGCGCATCGTTTTGCCCTTGCCCGACACTGTGCCCATTTAAAGACAAAATACGGTCACCTGGCTGTAAACCCAATTTATTTCTTAAAGCGGCTGGCGTACGTGTGGTCACTTCATAACCATTGCCCGTATTTGCCTCAACACCCATCTCTTTTAAATATTGTTCGCGATCTTCCTGTATGCGCTGCACTGCCTGTCCAATGGCGTTATTCGGTTGTGTGGACTGCGTAGGTGTAGTTACAGGAGCTTGATTACCACTTAAGATTGAAGGGGAAATGGGTTGATTTAAACCATTTTCGATGCCCTTAAACAACACTTCACGCGTTGCACCACTGCTATGACGTAAAATCACCCGATCCCAATAGACTTCTGCCAATTGGTACTGACTCGAATCAATCACATCGCCAACACGGTAGCGCTCTGCCACGTCATTCACTTTAATGACCGCAGAAGAAAACTGACTCGGCTGCCCAACCACCACACCTTGCAAGGTCATATTCAATTGATCATCGGCAGTGTTGCTGTGCCCAAGTTCTTGAAACAATGCAAAGGAAGTAATATTCGGGATTTGTGGTTGCTGTGAACCTAACTCTACCCGATCAATTTGCATGACTTGAGGCGGCGCAACAACCCACCAAAATAAACTCGCCAGTTTCCAACATAGATACAAAATCAAAAAAGTTAAAAGTACAGGCGCAGCACGATCAAACTGCTTCCAGTGCAAATTCCCCAATCGTTCAGAGAGTGTACGCATTAGAAACCTCCTTTTAATAGAGGTTGGCGAGTACTGATTACATAGGTATCTAAGCCCGCTTTGCCCTCATAAGAGGCAATGTTCATCAATAAGCGTTGTGTAAGTTGTACATCTAGCATCAAGCTTTGATCAAGCGCAATATTCAGCATTTTTTGTTCACGTTGATCGCGAATATCAAATAACAGTTTGCCATTTTCATCAGACAAGCTGCCTTTTAACGCAGGGATACTCATACGGTCTTGGCGTTGAGCAAAACGATACAGCAATTCCCCACCCGCCCACTGCAATTGTCCTTTGCTTTTAGTGAAGCCTTGTTGTTTTTTAAAATTCAAATGAATGTCTTTAAGTTGAATCGCATTACTTGGCCACTGCCAGTCTACAATACTTTTTAAGGTTTCTGGCGCAACTTGCCCATCTAAAGATTGCACCAAGACGCTACCAAAACGATAGCCAACAATGCCTTCGAGTTTAGTATTGCCACTATGCACTTCAACATCGGCAGCGACACGCAATAAAACTAAATCTAAAGGACGTGTATTCCAACTTAAAGAGCCACGTAACTGTCCTTTATGCCAATCAGCTTGTCCTTTCCAAATATTACCACTCACATTATGTAAGGTCTGATTATTTTTATAAAATTTTGAAATCAACCACGCTGCTGGGATTTGTAACAACACAAAAAACAAAAATGCAATGAGGGCGAAAATCCACCACGTGATGTATTTGGGTTTCTTTATCATGCCACCACGACCAACCTTACTAATTTTTCTATGAATGACTTTTATAACACTCACACATTATGCACACTTTTTCGGCATCGCCAATTGATACCGATAAAAAAACCAAGCTGTATTGCTTGGTTTTTGAACTCTAAGTCAAATCAATGACAAATTGATGAAGCTTAGATTAGAAAATCTTCAAGTTTTGCGCCTTTTTCTAATTCAGCGACTAACCAGCGTGGTTTTTTACCACGACCAGTCCAAGTATCTGTAGGGTTTGTTTTGCTACGATAACGTGGCGCTACAGTTTTACGCGGGCTTTTCTTACGCTTGCTTTCGCCAACTTCCAAAATCTGCTCAATGCTTAAACCCAAATTGTCTGCAATCGCTAAAATTTGATTATAGGCATCTTCAATAGCTTGATCTTTTTTCGTTGCAATTAATGCTTCCGCTTCCGCTTGTAAATGCTTTAACTGTTCTACAGACAAATTACTAATATCAGGCATCATACTTACTCCAAAACTATGCTTTTTATATTCAGTTATTAAATTAAGCAGATTCATTCTATTTTTATCAAACCGAAGCGTCAATAAAAACCCCACTACTCTACATATAAATAACAGTCGGACATATTATGAACTGATTATTAAGATTTAATCAAGAATATGCTGTACGGTTTTTTCTATTTTATGAATACCCACGCGCACATTTTCAGGGATTAAGGTTTTTTGCATATTGACGCAATCCACACATACAATCACTGCATCTGCCTCTGCCACCACCATTTGCTGTACTTCACTGTAAATTAAATAATGCATACGCATGGCACTATTACGCAACTCTTCTACCCGAACGCCAATTTTTAAAATATCAGGATAAACCACAGGACGTATATATTTGCACTGATTTGAGGCAATCACAGTCAAAACATCTTGCTGTAAAATTTTTAAATGGTCCAAATAATATAAACGCGCATTTTCAATATAACGGTAATAGATCACATTATTGACATGCCCAAAAGCATCCATATCTCCCCATGCGACACGCTGCTCAAAAACAATTGGATAATCTGCTAGTGTTAACACAACTCACCTTTAAATTTTAATTTCGACAAAATTAGAATTATTTTCAAAGATTAAATTTAACTGTTTCAATAATTCAGGCTGATCTTTTAAATTAGATTTAACTCTTAAATAACTCATTAATACGTGTTCGGGATATAAATCCAGTAATTGTTCGGCTTCTGAATAACGTGATGTTGCTGTAAAAATATGCCATTTGGCAAAACTAAATACAGGTAATACAGGATATTTCTGTTCCCACAAATTTATTTGCTGTTCAATTTTTGCATAATCGGGTTGCTGTTTTAACAACTGATGTTGAAACCATAAGTAAAACACTTCCTGATTAAACTGTTCACTTAACATATGTACCGCAAGACGTTCATGTTGTGCGGCTAAATCAGGCAAACGCGATAACAACTTCAACCACAACACCTGAATGGCATAAGGCTGACTGAAAATCTGCTCCCCGAAATCGCAATAACGCTGCTGCAAGGCCTGTAAATTTTCTGCGTCGGCCTGCTCAAATTGTGTTAATAACTCGGTCAGCCACTTTTGTTTGGTGTCTGCATCTAAATGCCCGTATTTGGTCGAACGTAAATAATGCCAAGGATATTTCGTGGCAAACTCACCCCACAAAGCAACTAAACGCTTTTGATAAGCCGTTTTGATTTTAAATAACCACGGCGATAATTCATGCTGATTCAGAAACTCTAAATGTGTCAAAGCTTGTTCAGGTTGCTGCTGCGCTAAATAAATTTCAATACGCTGTATTTCTGCCAATTCAAATGCCATAGCGCTGCTTTGATTTAATGCAGCCAACGCTTGCGGATATTGCTGTTGAATGGAGTACATACGTGCTTCCATCACCCCTTTGAGCAAACCCGACTGAGCAAATACCTGTCGAATAAATGTGTGTTGATCTTCAGCAGCATCTAGCAACCAAATGACCGCCAATTGCTCATAAGGATGCAGATTTTTAAAGTTAAATACTGTTTCAACCTTACGCTGCTCACGGCTAAAATAGCGCTTTAACAACAACCATAAAATTTGTAGCGAAACACTGATCGACAAGAAAAAGAACAACAACAACCAAATATTGGTTTGCAATTGCCATTCGCGCCAATACACATAAACATAGCCTGAACCATACCCATAACTCAGTACGCTCAGCAAAGCAATCAGTACAATACTGACCACCACATAGGCGAGTAAAATCTGTTTCATTTATACCACTCCCAATAAAGCACGCGTTTTTAAACTTGGCGCTGGAACGATATTTAAGTTTTTAATTTTTTCTAATTGCTGAACCAATTGCTGTGCTTTCTGATCAGGCAATTGTTGTAATAACTGAATAATGTCATTCACTTCTTGTTGATATTGCACGTATTGGCCTTGCATAAATACTTGTCGAGCAAGCAATAGACGCAATTGTGCCTCTTTTAAAATAATCTGGCGCTGCATCAACTGTGTTGCAGGTTGCTTGGCTGATTCAATACTCAGCCATTTTTGCCAAAAATAACGATCATCGACATCAGCAGGGTTCATCTCAGGTTGTTGAACTTGCTGTTTTAATTGTTGATCTAACTGTTGCAACAACTGACTCACTTGTTGATATTGTGCATCGCGTGTTGTTATAAATTTTTGAATTTGTTTCTGATCTTGCTGAATAACTTGATGCAAACTTTGTTTCAAAGCTGGCGCTAAAGCATATTCGTTTACCTCACGGTCTAAATTTTCCAGCATTTCGGTTGCATAGTGAAATTGCTGTTGCTGTAAGGAAAATTCCACCAAGTCCAATTGCCGCGCCACTATCTCCATTGGCTGAATAGCATCTTCTTGCGGTATAGCGCTGGATACTGCGGACTGTTCTGCTGCATCTTGGGTATAATTACGGCGTTGTAAAGCCACCAATTGATCATTTAAATTGGCATTGGTTTTTTCTACAAGATGCAAACTTTGACTGAGTTGCTGTTGTTGCGCCGAAATTTGCATCACATCAAAACTTAATTTGAGGATCCAGATCAAAGCAATCAACATCACGATCACAACCAGTTTTTTCATAGCTTTCCTTGCATGCGCATCATGTACTGCAATATTAATTCTGTTTTTAAATGGGTCAACTTCAATACTTTATATTTTGTATGATGCTGCATTTGATAATCGAGCAAAATTTTCTCTAAACGATCACCCAATACCCAATAATAACCTTTGTTCAGTAAATCAAAATCCTGCTGAATCAAGCTCAGCCAGTTTAACCAACTGGCTTCACTGCTAATCATCATGATAAATTCTGAAGATTGTATTAAACGTGCGCGTACTGCCAGCATTTTTTCAATAGAACTGGCTGGACATTCCCGCCGATACAACACAAAATTATGTACCTGCATCCCTTGATCAAGCAGCGTTTGCATCATAAATTGCCGACCACCTTCACCACGCCAAAAGGCAATTTGTGTGCCGACTTTTAAATTTTGCAAATACGGCAAACTCAACATCCCTTCGGAAGTTTCAACCTGCGGAACTTCGCTATGAACACCATATCCGCGTAAAACTTCTGCAGTTTTCTCACCCACAGCCACCCAACGTATATGTTGCAAATCCTGCAAGGATATTTGGCTTTGGGCTAAATATTCCATCCCAATATCGACAGCAGTAGGACTGACCACCACAATAATATGTGTGTGTGGCAACTGGGTGTATAAATTAGCCAGTGGCTCTGACCACGGCTGTGCAGAAAGCTGCAACAAGGGCAAGTCAATGACCTCAATATGCTGTTGTTGCAAAGCCTGAGTTAAGGCCTCTGCACGAT
>ERZ650312.2162-NODE-2162-length-10915-cov-5.889227_pt1 | contig 10915 bp, 11 predicted proteins | sample MGYA00376248_ERZ650312 | MGnify/ENA primary metagenome ERZ650312 (study PRJEB26733, sample SAMN07839316) | wastewater metagenome | biome: urban; feature: wastewater treatment plant; material: waste water | place: USA: North Carolina | collected 2016-07-28 ... | reverse complement strand
ACTCCAATGTATATTTACAGCAATTAGCCCAGCAGAATCAGCAGGTAGATGTGGTGTATCTGGACCCGATGTTTCCACAGCGTGACCAGAACCAGCAGGCGGTAAAAAAGCAGGCGCAAGTGAAGAAACAAATGCAGTTGTTACACCTGTTGTTGCCTGAAGATGGCGAGATGGATTTGGGTGATCAATTACTCGATTTTGCAAGGAAAATTGCCAAACGTGTGGTGGTCAAGCGTCCACGTCATGCCATTTATCTGGCAGATCAAACACCTGATCATCAATGGCTGGGAGATGCCTGCCGTTTTGATGCATATTTTGCCAAAGTTTAAGTTCAAATCCTCATCGGATTCAGTTGATTGTTTGGCTTGCGTCAATGCACAGTAAAGATTTGTGATATAGTGCAAAAGCATGATTGCTAAAAAATTCTTGTCACGCTTACACTAGCGCTGAGCATCTCAGTTTTTAGAAAAGTGATGCTTATTTTGAAGAAGTGGATTTTCAGTTTAGTCTTGAAAAGAGAAATACCCAAAGAATTTTATGATAGACCTCAAGCCCTCCATTAATATCTGGCACGATTTTAAAAGTAACCAAATTGCTGGAATGTGGCTGTTTCTGGGGTCACGCCGTTCCTTGCAGATTGTGCATCCCTCCATCACCCAACTGATTCTGTGGGGAATTCTGGGTGGGTGTACCAACTCGCTCTATGGCTGGCTGGTTGCTGGGCAAATGGGGGACTTTAATCCACAGGGTTTGATTGGATATGCACTGTGGCCATTTATTGCCTTAATTGTGGGTATTTTCCTTTCCCAGCGCATGAATCAGCCCCGTTTGATGTTGGTGCCTGCGTTGCTGTGGTTGGTGCTTGATACCAATATCCTGTTATTACAATGTCTGATTCAGTATCTCGGATCAAACGGTTATCTGAACTTTATTCCTGACAGTATTTATAATGGTTTTTTACCCCCATTTTTTGTTGGCTTGTTTGTCTGGCAGAGTCTGGCCGTCATCTGGGTTTTTTCCCGTGCATTAAAATGGCCGTGGTGGGAGCGTGTACTGGTGATTGTGGCAACTATTGCCACAATGGTGGTATGGCAATTATCTGTTAAGGACCAGCCAGTCTGGAAAGTGGAGCAAACACCGCCAAGTTTCAGTGAAGAGGCATTTTATGCGCAGGGCCATTTGCTTGAGACGGCACTGGATCAAATACAATATGGCGATATTGCCCAAAGCCACTGGTATTTTATGGGCGTGGCAGGAGATAGTTATGCCGATGTGTTCAAGTCGGAAATTGAACGGATAAAAGAGCAGTTCGACACCCGTTTTGGAACCTTTGGTCGTTCGTTGATGCTGATTAATAATCCTGCGACACGTCTGGACGTGCCAATCGCCTCGAAAACCAGTATGGAACTGGCTTTGCGCCGTATTGGCCAGCAAATGAACCGTGACAGTGATGTGCTATTCCTGTATATGACTTCACACGGCGAACGGAATCATTTTGAAATTGAAAATGCGCCGCTAGAGCTTGGGCAGGTTGACCCGAAATGGCTGCGTGAAACACTGGATAAGTCTGGAATTCGCTGGCGTGTGATCGTGATTTCGGCCTGTTATTCGGGCAGCTTTATTCCTGCCTTGCAGTCACCTGAAACATTGATCATTACCGCATCAGCAGCAGATAAAACCTCATTTGGCTGTAATAGTGAGGCCGACTATACCTATTTCGGTCGGGCATTTTTTGATCTGGCAATGCGTGAGCAGTCTTCAATCAAGCAGGCATTTGAGCAGGCCAGACAAACAGTGACCAAATGGGAAACTGCGCAGGGCTTTGAACCATCAGAACCGCAATGGTCAATTGGGCGTAATATGGAATTAATGCTGCCACAACTGGAGCCTTATTTGTTCCCTACACAAAATATGACAACAACAGATACTACAAAAACACAGGATAACAAACATGCAACTACTGCAAAAAAATCGTTGTTTTGAGGGTGAGCAACGGATTTACCAGATTGATTCCCAGCATCTCAAAGGGCTGAGCAAGGTTGGGGTTTATCTGCCACCAGCCGCTTTAGAGGGTAAGCCATGTTCAGTATTATTCTATCTTGCTGGCTTGACCTGTACTGAAGAGACCTTTGCAATCAAGGCACATGCACAACGTATGGCTGCACGTTTAAGCCTGATTTTAATTACACCAGATACCTCACCGCGTGGAGAGGATGTGGCGCAAGGAGATCATTGGGACATTGGGCAGGGTGCAGGTTTCTACATGAATGCGATACAGCAACCGTGGGCTGAACATTATCAAATGGAATCCTATATTGTTGATGAGTTGTATGCGCACATATTGCAGGAGTTTCCAGTGATTGAAAATCAAGTTGGAATCTTTGGTCATTCAATGGGTGGACATGGTGCATTGACGCTTGCATTTAAATATCCTGAGCAATTTAAGTCGGTTTCCGCCTTTGCGCCCATTTGTGCACCAAGTCTCTGTCCTTGGGGAGAAAAGGCATTTAGCCAATATTTAGGTACTGATCAACAACAGTGGTCAGCACACGATGCGACTGCTCTGGTCCAGCAAAAGGGTGGAGTTTTTGAGGAAATCCTGATTGATCAGGGATTGGATGACCAGTTCTATGCGCAGTTGAATCCTGAGAAATTTAAGCAGGCCTGTCTCGATGCTGGTCAGCCTCTCACCCTACGCCTGCACAAAGGTTATGATCATGGCTATTACTTTATTCAAAGTTTTATTGATGACCATCTACAGTTTCATGCCATTCAGTTAGAAAAGGCATTAAGCTAAATACTGGAAGTTCATATGAGCTTCTTTTTAATGATGTTGCCATTCAACTAAAAATTCTTGTTGAGCCATACGGTTTAAATGAGCAAGTACCACCTGCTCCAAATGGGTAACATCTTCCTGCTGGTTTTCAATTGTAAATGAAAATAGTTCTCATGAAATGGGCTGTTGCAAGTTTGCAATGCCAGCAGGCTAACTACAGACGGAAGTGTTATGAATTTGCTATAATTTGCCCATCATTTTCTCAGTATTCGTCAGGTTATCCATGTCCAAGCCTTATTTAATTGCACCGTCGATTTTATCTGCTGATTTTGCACGTTTGGGTGAAGACGTGGAAAAAGTGTTGGCGGCAGGTGCGGATGTTGTGCATTTTGATGTGATGGATAACCACTATGTACCGAACCTGACCTTTGGTGCGGGTATATGCAAGGCACTGAAAAACTATGGTATCAAGGCACCGATTGACGTGCATTTGATGGTTTCGCCTGTGGACCGTATGATCGGCGATTTTCTGGAAGCAGGTGCCGACATTATTACCTTTCACCCAGAAGCATCAGACCATATTGATCGCTCCCTACAATTGATCAAATCGGGTGGAGCAAAAGCTGGCTTGGTATTTAACCCAGCCACGCCGTTGCACTATCTGGATTATGTGCTTGATAAAGTCGATCAAATCCTGTTGATGAGTGTAAACCCTGGCTTTGGTGGACAGAAATTCATTCCAATGACTTTGGAAAAATTACGTCAGGCACGTCAGATTATTGATGCCAGTGGTCGTGATATCCGTCTGGAAGTGGATGGTGGTGTTGGCCCTGCCAATATCCGTGAAATTGCGGAAGCAGGTGCAGATATGTTTGTGGCAGGCTCAGCAATTTTTGGTCAACCCGATTATAAAACAGTGATTGATCAGATGCGTGCGGAGTTGGCAAAAGTGAATCAGGTAGAGATTTAAGGTGTGGATAACTTTGTTTATAACTGGGTGGATAACCGTGTTGATAAGCAAGTGGATAAACTGTTGTTAAAATAAACAAAGTGATTTCAGTTGTTTATATTCACAGCAAAATAATGGAAAAAGGACAAATATCTGTCCTTTTTTATGCGCCAACTTATTTATTTTGCTTTATTTTTATCCATTTTTTATTTGTTTGGAAATTAAATGATAAATCAGCAGGTTTCTTTAAACTGACTCTAAATGATCAGAATTGAAACATGAAGCTGATTGTGTATAAGTATGAAAGAAATTATGCTAAGTATATTGACTTAGTTTGATCATTGAAACAGGGAATCTAACGTGCAACTGCGCCAAAAATACAAACATCTGTGGTTTGTATTCCTGATGATATTCTTCATCGGGGGAAGTGGTGTGGCTGTTGCAGCAGTTCAGGCAATTCAATCTGATCAAAAATCTCATATAACAACGCAGACAATGCCTTGTCATGAGCAACCTATGCTGGATCAACATCATCATATGTCTAATTCGTATGTTGATACGACCAGTTTGACAAAATGTCATGATGGAAAAATGCATAATGACCAGCATTGTCAGGACTGCAATAGTCCCTCACATTGTCAGGCAGTCAATCTTGCACTTGATCAGCAGGCACCCAGTTTATCCTCCTCACCTTTTTTAGAGCCTGATTCCTATCAACATACCGATTATCAGGCTCGACATCTTGCTGGCTATTGGCAGGAAATTTTACGCCCTCCTAGAACCTGATCTATTAAATTCCGTTGAAATTCCTCTCTTTTAAAGAGGGGCTAGCCGATATTTAACAGATTGGGATTATTTTATGTCTTCAAAATTATATGCTGGCGTTGTTGCCAGTTTGAGCCTATTGCTTGCCCCTGATAGTTGGGCTGCAATCAAGGAATATCACCTGAATATCAGTCAGGGCATGGTCAACTTAACAGGGAAACCTGTTAAACGAATGACAGTTAATGGCAAGTTTATTGCTCCGCTTCTGGAGTTTGAAGAGGGTGACGAGGCGGTCATCCATGTGCATAACCAACTCAAGGATCAGGACACCTCCCTGCATTGGCATGGGCTACTTTTACCTGGATTGATGGATGGTGTACCTGGTTTTAATGGCTTTCAGGGTATTCAGCCACAGGGTGATTTTACCTATCGTTTCAAGGTGCGCCAAAACGGAACTTACTGGTATCACGCCCATAGTAAAGGACAGGAACAGGACGGTTTATATGGTCCGCTGGTGATTTATCCAAAAGGAAAACAGCCTGTTGCCACACATGAAAAAGCTGAACGTGACTATGTGGTGATGCTGTCGGATTTTCATGAGTCTGATAGTGTGCAGATCATGGCAAACCTGAAAAAGTCCGCCGAATATTATCAGAACCAGCGTGAAACAGTGGGCGATGTCTGGAAACAGGTGAAACAGCAAGGCTTAAAGGCAACATGGCAAGACCGTACAATGTGGAACCAGATGCGGATGCTAAAAACCGATTTATCTGATGTTACGGGTTATACCTTTTTAGTCAATGGTCAGACACCAGAGCAGAACTGGACAGGTGCATTTAAAACAGGTGAGAAAGTCCGCCTGCGTTTTATCAATGCTTCAGCCATGTCTTTTTTTGATGTACGTATTCCAGATTTAAAAATGACGGTGGTGAGTGCCGATGGTCAGCCTGTGCAGCCTGTACCAGTGGATGAATTTCGGATTGGTGCGGCAGAAACCTATGATGTGATAGTGGAGCCAATGCAGGAACATTATCAAGTTCAGGCAGAGTCGATTGACCGCGCTGGTTTTGCGATTGCATCCCTGCAAAACGAAATGTTTCCAAAACAGCAAAAGCTTGAAATACCGAAAGCCCGTCCGCGTGCACTATTGACCATGGATGATATGGGACATGGGCAAATGGATATGGGCAAAATGGATCATGGCTCACATCAGCAAATGAACATGGAACATCATTCACATGACCAGATGCAGATGTCAGCATCAGCAATGTCTGAGCATAGCCAGCACCAATCTATGGCATCTTCTGAAAAAGATCAGCCTGATACCGTACAGGGTTGGGCCAATGCCTCCACACCAGCAGGGCATAAGGCATTGCAGTATGCCGACCTGAAATCATTAACACCCCAAGCTGATACCCGTCCTGCTGAAAGAGAGTTGCTGATCCGTCTTGGCGGTACGATGGAGCGTTATATCTGGACGATTGATGGCAAGAAGTTCAGTGACAAGGACTTTGCTCCTTTAAAGGTGAAATATGGCGAACGTATCCGCCTAAAATTTGTCAATGACAGCATGATGGCCCACCCAATGCATTTGCATGGCATGTTTATGCAACTGGAAAATGGCCAGTCTGCACAGGACATGCCAAACAAGCACACAATAATCGTACCGCCAGGCAAGACAGTGACCGCCATGCTGACTGCGGATGAGTTGGGCGAATGGGCAATTCATTGCCACCTGCTATACCATATGAGTGCAGGTATGATGAGCAAGCTGATCGTAGCAAATGTTGATGGCTCGAAAGCGCCGATTAAAAATAACGTACCTGTCCAGCCAGCTCAGGGAGAAAGCCATGCACATCATTAAGCGAACTCCTGAAATGAAACGCCATGTAACCTTATTGCTGATGGGTGGAATGATGTGCTGCCTGAGTGTCGTGACTTATGCACATGAAGATCATAATCACATGACAGATGAACAGCCCGTTATGCAGATGGATGCATCATCAGCAATGCGACATGAACAACATCAAAGTGTTCCTGTAAAGGCAGAGCTTGACCATACACCGCATAATCATCACCGTGAACATGGTGGGCAGATGTATCAGGCCACCAGTCTGGAGAATGCGTGGACGGTGGATGATCATGGTCGGGGCAGTGCCAGCAGCAAACTGAAAACTTGGATAGGCACAGATGAAAACAAGATTTTCATTAAGGCGCATGTGGAAAAGGCAGAATCCCAGCAGACAAAAACCGATGCAATGGCTTTATATAGCCGTAGTATTGCTGACTTTTGGGATGTACAGGTGGGTGCTCGCCATCAATATCAACCTGAACAGCAACAGGATAAAAGCCAGTGGAGCGCCGTAGTCGGCGTACATGGTTTGGCCCCCTATTTCTTTGAAACCGAAGCCTATCTCTATGCAGGGCAGGATCAGCGCTGGCAGTTCAGTCTGGAAACCAGCCGTGATGTACTGTTTACCCAGAAATTGATTGCACAGCCTTATTTCAATGCGGATCTGGTTTTAAATGATCAATCAAGATATGCACAAAAATCAGGTGTGTCCAAACTGCAAACAGGCGTGCAGATTCGCTATGAAATCAATAAAAAAATCATGCCATTCATTGACCTTGCTTATGCCTATCATAAAGGTAACAAGCAAACTGCATGGCAAATGGCTTCAGGGCATGAGCAAGGCGGGCTATATGGTGCGGGGCTTACTTTAAAGTTCTGATACTCTGTCTAAAATGTCACTTCGCTGAGATACTGTTGGTTTATACTGGCAGTATCTTTTTTGAGTCATTCATGGTGCATAAATGGCTTTAGAACAACAAGAGCAGCAAATAACACAACATGCAAATCAAGGGACACATTCAGGCGAAAAGTCTCAGGCTTCTTTCCAGTCTCAAGCAGGATTTATTGCAGCAAATGGCAGCATGAATGTCAGTTTTTACTATATTCCCCATATGAGCAGTGTTGTGGAAGCAACGCGTGTACGCAAGGCATTAGTTCCATTTGTGGATTTATTGATTGAGCATAGTATTGATCTGGATGCACGTCATTTAACCCTCTACCATCATCTACCGATTGATGAGGTTACCGCTGCCTTGCAGCGCCTGAGTCTGGGGGCTGAACTACAACAAACCATGTCCCATTATGAACCTGTGGAAATCGCGTCATTTCAGCAGGAAAAGACAGATTCATTCAATCAGAACAAGAACTCTACAGAAAACCAGCTCAACCCCATTCAACAATTTTTGTATGCCGCTTTGGAAAAGCTTAGGCAATGGATCAAGATATTACAAGGTAAAAAGGATCAATAATATGCCAAGATGGATGTATGGCTTGCTGGGACTGGCTTTGGCATGGCTGGTCTGGACCAATCTGCTTAAACCCGCTCCAAATGTGAGTCAAATTACGACCCAGCAAGGTGTACAGGTGATGGCACTGGAAAACTATGAGGGTTCATTTCGTGTATTGGGACGGGAAGACTACAATCTAGGCCGTGAAGCAGAATTTTCCCCTATGGACATTGCTGTAGGCTGGGGGAAAATGGCAAATCCACAGGTGTATAAGCAAATTGACATTTCCCAGAGTAACCGTTGGTATCACTGGCGTGTTGATCATGAACCACCGATTTCGTTTAGGGAAATTGAAACACACAGTGCCAACATGCATTTGGTTCCAGCAGATGCCTATGTCGCATCGCAAATGAAGAAAATTAAAAAGGATGATTTGGTCTACCTCAAGGGTGCATTAATCGAAATTCAGGCACCCGATGGATGGCGCTGGAAAAGTTCCTTGTCCCGTGAGGATACAGGTAATGGTGCCTGTGAATTGATGCGTGTGGACAGCATCATTTGGCAATAGAATACACAGAATAACAGTTCATGCTTTTCAATGGCTTAATTGGGGTAGATACATAACAATTCACATAACTATACATTTTACAGTAAACTTCTGGGCTGGGAGGACGACCTCCCCAGAAAAGAATCACGTTGGGACGACCCAACCATGAAACAAGATGAATGTAAAAATGGCGTGGGCAATTTTAATTTTGGCAGGTGTTTTTGAAGTCATTTGGGCATACTCAATGAAAATGTCTGAGGGCTTCACCCGTCTCACCCCAAGTGTGGTCACGATTGTTTTTATGATTTTAAGTGTGGTTTTGCTCTCCATATCAATGCGTACACTTCCTTTGGGAACAGCCTATACCGTATGGACAGGCATTGGCGCGATGGGTTCCTTTATTTTGGGCATTATGGTGCTGAATGAACCCATGACCGCAATGCGTATGATCGCAGCCGTCTTGATTGTGTCGGGTTTGGTGTTGATGAAGCTTTCATCGAATTAAGAAAAATTCCCCCTCTTTATCAAAGAGGGGGCTACGATTGAAGTAGCGTAAAGGAGATTTTTGATGCAACTGGTTTATATGTATATGGAATCTCCTGTAGGCGCATTAAAACTGGTTGCTCATGATCAGGCTTTGGTCGCCGTGATGTGGGACAATGAAGACCATAAACGGGTACGCTTGGCGGAACTGATTGAGAATATCCAGCATCCGATGCTGCTAAAAGTGAAACAACAACTAGAACAATACTTTGCAGGACAACGCCAGCAGTTTAATCTGCCACTGGATTTTCAGGGCACGGATTTTCAGCAACAGGTATGGCGAGCTTTATTGACCATTCCTTACGGAGAAACACGCAGTTATAAAGATATTGCGCTCCAGATTGGCAATGAAAAGGCAGTGCGTGCGGTCGGTGCCGCCAATGGTAGAAATCCAATTTCAATTATTGCACCATGCCATCGCGTGATTGGTTCTGGTGGGGCTTTGGTGGGTTTTGCAGGTGGTCTGGATAAGAAGCAGATTTTATTGAGTTTGGAACAGGGTCAAATTCAATAAACTGTATCGCTGATACTCGATTTTAATCGCCTTTTGGAATAAGCTTAAGTCTTTCATAACAAGTTGAATGGGTATTTAAAAATGGCTGTGGGTGACGTAGCAATGCCGCTGATGCATGTGGTGCAGGGTGTAAAAATTGGCTCAACTGAGGCGTATGTACGTTATCCAAACCGACGCGATCTGGTCATTTTTGAATTTGCCGAGGGTTCAAATGTTGCGGGTGTGTTTACCCAAAGCGCATTTGCCGCTGCACCTGTTCTACTCAGTAAAAAGCATCTCGCTGAAAGTACTTCACAACAGCAGCCACGCTATCTGATTATTAATACAGGCAATGCCAATGCCGCCACAGGTAAAATCGGTTATAAAAATGCGGAGGCAACCTGTGCCCAACTGGCTGAACTGACAGGTGTGCAAACTAGTCAAATCCTGCCATTTTCAACAGGTGTAATTGGTGAGCAACTTCCAATCGAACGTTTGCTGCAAGGCATTCAGCCTGCATTGAATGACTTAAATGCGGATCGTTGGGCTGATGCCGCATCAGGCATTATGACCACAGACACCACACCAAAAGGTGCATCTGAACAGTTTGAGCTGGATGGTGTGACCTATACCATGACAGGGATTAGTAAAGGTGCAGGCATGATTCGCCCGAACATGGCGACCATGTTGAGTTTTGTGGCAACGGATGCGCCGATTAGCCGTGAATTGGTGCAAAGCCTACTTCAAACCACAGTTGAGCATTCATTCAACCGCATTACCATTGATGGTGATACCTCCACCAATGACTCCTGTATTTTTGTGGCAACAGGTCTGGCAGGCGGCGCAGAAATTACCTCTCAGGATGATCCACGTTACCAACAGGTGCTGGATGTGCTTGCCCGTATTATGAATCGTCTGGCGCAGTTGATTGTCCGTGATGGTGAGGGTGCGACCAAGTTCATTACCGTTCAGGTTGAGGGTGGGGCAAATACTCAGGAATGTTGTGATGTTGCCTATAGTGTGGCTGAGTCACCATTGATCAAAACCGCATTATTTGCCTCCGATCCAAACTGGGGCCGTATTGTGATGGCGATTGGCAAGGCAGGTGTACCGAATCTGGACAGCAGCAAGGTACAGGTCTGGCTGGGTGATGTACAAATCTGCTTAGATGGTGGTGCCAACCCTGACTATACTGAAGAAGCTGGCGCTGCTGTGATGGCTGAGAAAGAAATTACCATCCGTATAGACCTTGGTCGTGGTACAGCCAAAGACACCGTGTATACCTGTGATTTTTCTTACGACTATGTAAAAATTAATGCCGATTATCGCTCGTAAATATGCGGTATAATAAAGCTCCACAGTGGGGCTTTTTTTATATCATCCATTTGTGGACAATATGCTTGATCCTGAAAGATCAGCATAGACCCACGTTATAAGTTTGCAGTAATGCAGGCGCGCAGGATAGAGAAGACGTTTTATGAATGATACGAATTTAATTGCGAACGAAGCCAAAAATATTGTGCAGGCGCATTTAGATCGTTT
>ERZ650312.2159-NODE-2159-length-10919-cov-3.776510_pt1 | contig 10919 bp, 21 predicted proteins | sample MGYA00376248_ERZ650312 | MGnify/ENA primary metagenome ERZ650312 (study PRJEB26733, sample SAMN07839316) | wastewater metagenome | biome: urban; feature: wastewater treatment plant; material: waste water | place: USA: North Carolina | collected 2016-07-28 ... | reverse complement strand
GAAAGTTCCTTCAGTCACTCAAGAACTACAACAAAGTATTCTGAATACACCTGTAGCAGAAACCGAAAATCTAGCACTGCGTAAACTATATTTCTCCTAAAGGAACAAAATGAAACTTGCATCTTATGTTGGAACAAGAGATTCCATCATGGGATTAGGTAATCGACTAATCCGTCTAAGACTGTCTGGAATCAGACAAGCTCTTCAGACGGATAACACTTCTATTCAAGATACTCTCAGAGCCTCGCACTCTGAGATTGTCTTTGAGCCGGGAGATAATGTAGATCATCTAATGCCTGACGGTACTTGCCACCCAAACGAAAAAGGAGAACTTTGGTGTGTCTCCAGTGTAGGTCTTGAGCGTATCCCTTCCTTCAGCCGTCGTAGAGCCGGTAAAATGGGCGGGGTAAGATTTAAGCGTATAAATGTAAACTCTTCTGTGTGGGAGTTAGATGATCCATGTGCCTCTCCGCAATCAGCAGCAGAGACGCACCGTATTGCAATGGAAGCTAGCCCTAACCCTGAATCTTATGATTTCAACACAGGTTGGCCTTTGAGTATTGAGGATTAGTCATGCAGAAAGTCTATTTAGCCTTATACAAAGGCCCTCCAACGAACGATATAGTGCATGTAATTTCTCATTGGGTTACATGCATTGTACTGTCCATCAGGGACTTAAAGATTACTAAGTACTCGCACTCAGAAATCTATATTGATGGGATATGCTATAGCAGTTCTGTTAGAGATGGAGGGGTGCGCTCTAAGGTAATTGATCTCAACTCTGGCAAGTGGGACATCGTTGACTTGAGTTCATTCATTGATACTGCATATGCACTAGAAGTATTCAAAACAAAAGAGGGTAAAAGATACGATTGGTTTGGTGCATTAGGTTTTGGTCTTCCATTTCTAAAGCAAGACCCTAATAAGGAGTTTTGTTTTGAGATTTGTGCAACTATGCTTAACCTCCCTAGCCCTTCTAAATGGACTCCTGCTAGATTTATCAAGCACTTTACAAGATATGCTAGTTCAGAATAAAAATAAAAGATATGAAAATTTCACAACAGAGAGCACAGCAAATGAATCCACCACAAAATGACGCAACAATTCAGGTAATCGCAGAACGGATTAACTCTATGCAAAACGACGTTAGTGATTTGAGAGATACGATGAGAGATAGCATGGAGAAAATGTCCATAGCTATCACGAAGCTAGTTCAGATGGAAGAACGTCAACTTTTCATGAATCAATCTTATGATCGTTTGAGTAATACCTTAGATAAGATGAATGAAAAATGCGAGAAGATTGAAGCTAGGGTAGATGCTCTTGAGAAGGAGCAGCCAATGAATAAACAAGTAGTTGATTGGGTTCTTCGTGCGGTGTATGCGGTAGTTGCTGCGGCTGCTATGGCTGCTGCTAAATTACTTGGGTTGTTTTGAGGTATAATATGGCTAGAACAAAATACTTTCCGCATTTGGCAGGGTCTTTGATTCTAGCCAGTGCAGCGGTTGTAGGTGGGAAGGGTCTACTAGATCGGTGGGAACCAGCAAAAGGTTCTCCTGATGCTCACCTAGTAGTTTATGCAGATAAGCTTGCCCAAGGGCTGCCTACTGTGTGCAACGGTATTACGAAGCATGTAGCTACAATTCCTGTAGTCGTAGGGGAGAAGTGGACACAAGAAATGTGCAACCAGCAAGAAGAACAAGCAGTTGCTAAGATACAAGACTCTTTAGCACAGTGCTTTAAAGTCCTTCCCCCTCAAAGTGTCTTTGATGCTGCTACATCTCACGCTTGGAACTTTGGTGTAGGTAAGACTTGCACCTCTTCTGCTATGAAGCAATGGAATCAAGGTAATTATAAACTTGGTTGCCAACTGATCGCATATCAGTACGATGGTACTACTCCTAACTGGTCTTTCTCTGATGGGAAGTTCGTGAAGGGTTTGCATAATCGTAGAGTTGATGAGATGCAGACTTGCTTGAAGGATGTGAAATGAAAGACGATAACAGAGGGACGCTATGAATACTTTACTATCGTTTTTCCTTAATTCGAAAGTTAAGTTACTTATTTTGGCTATTGTACTTACCTCTCTTTTTGCTTACCACAGGGTTGAGGTCAATAAAGCTGTAACACAAGCCACTAACGAACTCAAGTTAGAATACTCAAAGGAAGTCTTTAGGCAAATCGAAATCGCTAGAGATGAAAGTATTAAACTCAAACAAGAGAAGGAAAAAGCCGATGCTGAATACAAGAAAAATCTCGCTAGTGCTAATGCTCGTTACGAGTCTCTTCATCGCTGGTTGTCAAACTTGCCCAAGTATCCCAGTAGGAGCGACAATCCCGGAAATCCCGGAGATGCAGAAAGTAAACCCGAAGATATTATCGGAGAACTCTCAAGAGCAAATGGAAACGATCTTGCGGAGTATAGTCTCAAAACAGAAACCCTAAGACTTGGACTTCTGGCTTGCTATGCTCAGTATGACTCTGTGAAAGAAAAGCTAGATAAGTTGAGACTTGAGAGTGCAAGTAAGATTGAATGATCTTATGAGATGCCCTAGAAAGCCTTAAAACGGGCCTACAAGAGCCTGAAAATAAAAACTAAGGGGTGTGTACCCCAAATTACTAAACCCTGCTACGGAGGCTTTTAACGGCTTCTATAGCAGGGTTTTCTTTTGTCTATCGTCTATTAAACCACTCTAGAAACTTATGCAGTGTAGTCTTGGCTTGCCTACCATGAGGGTTCGTCCACCCAAGTTTCTCTAATGCTTGACGCTGAGAAGCATCTTGAGTCTGCATGACGTTGACATACATGAGTTCTCGTTGGGTGTGTTCATCCATATCGGAATAGAAATACATCGTCTGAGTGATCGTATCTCCTTCGGTTTTGGTTTCTAATTCGTATTTAAATTTATTCATTTCACTTCCTTTCTAAAGAATTCCACCATCTTAGCACGAATCTGAGCAAGGTATTTGTTAGCGAATCGCCTTACAAAATAACTCCTAGCTACACTTACAAGGGTCATGAAAATTCCGACTGTAATGATCTGAGTAGTAGAGGCACCGATACCGACTAAGGGGAAGATTACGAAGTTAGCTAGTACGGAGATACCGAATCCGATAAGAACGTTTAGCCATGCTTCTATAAAGCTATCCAATTTACTTTGCAAATCACTTCTCCTTCTTCACAACAACAGAGCCAACCAATGCTTGATGCATAGCTTCACCAGCTTTGAAAAGCACTGCTTGGTCACGATTGCGTTCATCTGGTTGAATAGCCTCTGTGCGGAAGGTATTGGTGTTTCCATCTGCGATATGTACCCACAGTACACGATTAGACCAACCAGGGCCAGAGCAGTATTCAGGGACTACAGCAATGATGTGCTCATGCTTCTTGAGATTGATTTGTACTTTAGGTTTAAGGGTAGTCACAAGAGTTCCTTTCTTTGGATAAAATAAAACCCCTCACCGACAAGGAGTCAATGAGGGGTATCTTACAGCATTAGATTTTAGTTGTCAAGCTGGTCAAGCCCCAAGAACACTTCAAGTTGCTTTTTAGTCAAAGCTCCAGTCTTGCGCTTTAACTCGTTGCCTTGGTTGTCGTAGAGGATCAGGGTAGGAATACCATGCACCTTTACTTTCGACAATTGTTGCATATCAAGATTGTCAATGTCAATCTGTTCAAGAACAATGTCTCCAAGATCGATTGTATTGAGCAAAGAAGTTTGAGTCTTGCAGGATTGGCACCATGCGGATTGGTATTTGACTAGTTTCATGCCCAAACCTCCGACCAATCTCCAGTCATAGAACCCTTAGCATAATCAACCACCTTCTGTTCAAAGAAATTGCTGTGTGTTACACCAAGCATCCCATCGACCCAAGGAAGAGGGTTCTTCTTAACCTTGAAAATACCCTTCAGACCAAGAGCAATCAATCTTCGGTCAGCAATGTAACGAATATACTGCTTGACCTCTTCTTTGGTCAAACCCTCTTGAGAGCTAACTCCAAAAGCAAGATCAATGAATGTGTCTTCTAGCTCTACCATCTTCTCTGCGATTCTATACAATTCTGCCTTCAGGGTGTCGTTCCAGATATGCTTGTTTTCTTTAACAAACTCCCGGAACAACTTAATCATGCTTTCAGTATGTAGCGACTCGTCGGCAATACTCCACGCAATGATTTGACCCATGCCTTTCATCTTACCAAAACGAGTAAAATTAAGCAGCATGACAAAGGAACTAAACAGTTGCATACCTTCAGTGAAGGCACTGAATACAGCAATCTGTTGAGCAGCAGTTTCTGCTGTTTGAGCAACAAAGGACTCCACGTAATCATGTTTGTCTTTCATAGCAGCGTACTCAAGAAACTCATTGTACGTTGTCTCAGGAATGCCAAGTGTTTCAATTAGGTGTGAATAGGCTGCGATATGAATAGCTTCACGAGCAGCAAAGCTAGAAAGCATCATACGTACTTCAGGAGCAGGAAATACAGGAAGGTAGTTATTAACGTAAGCCCCGGCAACGTCAATGTCGCCTTGCGTGAAAAACCTGAAGATGTGCGTTAGAAATTCTTTTTCCTCCAGCTTCAGTTTATTTTTCCAATCGTTTACGTCTTCTAGTAACGGAACTTCCGTATGCAGCCAATGCATTTGCTCTGATTGCAAAAATGCATCAAATGCCCACGGGTAACTAAACGGACGGAAAGAGTCCCGCTTATCTGTCAGTTTCAATTTCTTTTTCATTTTTCTCCTTTAACCTTCACAAGCAATGCAGCTATCACCCTCTACAATTTCTTGCATATTGATTTCATCTTCAATTCGTTTACGTTCAATCTTCTTACCAACTTTATCCGCTTTACGGAGTTTACCGCTACGGAGGTAGTAAAGAGCCTTCAAGCCTTTCTTCCAAGCCAAGAAATGCACAGCATGAAGGTATTTGACGCTGCAGTCAGGTTTGAAGAATACGTTTGTCGAAATTGACTGATCAACATATACTTGCCTATCTGCTGTGTGCTCTACAATCCAACGCTGGTCAATCTCTTGTGCAGTCTTGAAAACATCCTTCGTATAGTCGTCCATCCATTCCAAGTCAGACACAGAGCCATCATTAGCAATAATTGCAGCCCATGTGTCATCATACCATGACTCAGATTTTCCTTTTGACTCTTCTAGGATAATCTTGTCAAGAAACTTATTCTTGTTTAAGTACGCCCCGGATGAAGTGTCTTGTCGGTAAGCATTTGCTGCGTAAGGCTCGATGCTTGGGCTGGTGTTACCCATGATGATAGAGCTTGAAGCATTAGGCGCAATTGCCATCACGTGGCTACAACGCTTTACGACCCCATAATCAGCAGCGTCTGGACAACTTCCACGTTCCTCTGCAAGTTTAGTGTTAGCCAAGTCAAGGCGTTCACGGATACCCTTGAACATTTGCATGTTGACTGACTTAGCAATTGCACTTTCAAAAGCAATATTATGCTTCTGAAGATAAGCATGAAAACCTAAAGCACCAACACCAACACTTCGTTCTCGCATGGCACTAAACCTTGCACGAGAGATTGTATCGGGAGCATTTTGAATAAAATACTCAATTACGTTGTCTAGCATTTCAAGAATATCTTGCAAAAAGAGAGGATCGTTCTTCCATTCATCAAAGTATTCAAGGTTGACAGAACTCAAACAGCAAACTGCTGTTCGCTCAGGAGAAGTAGCCAAACTGATTTCGACGCAGATGTTACTTCCGTAATTCTTCAAGCCAGCTTTCTTTTGATAGTCCGGTAGTCCTTCATTAGCACGATCAATGAACCAGATATAGGGTTCACCTGTGTGCATCCGTACTTCCAAAAGTTTCATCCACAAGTACTTAGCTGAAACGGTATCGACTACTTTTCCGGTATTAGGCTGGATCAATTCCCATGTGTCATCATAATCTGGATTGATCATACATTGCTCAATAATCTGCATGAACTTATCCGTAATATTGACTCCATGATGCAAGTTCAAAGCCTTCAGATTTTGATCGCCAGTAGCTTTGCGCATCTCCAGAAACTGAATAATATCAGGGTGCGACACATCCAAGAAAGCTGCATACGAACCTCTACGAGTCTTACCTTGCTTATAAGCAAGACTAGATGCATCATAAGTCTTCAAATGCGGCATGATACCCACAGACTTATCATCAGCACCGCGAATTTGAAAGTGAACACCTACACCGCCGCCCATCATAGATAGCCAATTAGTTTCTGAAAGATTATTAACAAGACCTTCAGCACTGTCGTCTAGATGATTCAAGTAGCAGCTAACAGGAAGTCCACGTTTGTTACGTCCAAACGAGAGAATGGGTGTAGAGTAGGACAGCCAATGCTTACTTGCGTAATCATACAGCCGTTGCGCGTGCTCTTGGTTGCTTGCAAACGCAGCGGATACATAAGCAAAACGCTCTTGCGGGGATTGTTCGTCCTCTCGCATGTAAGAATCTTTTAGGCGAGTCTTACCAAGATCGTCAAACAAACCATCCCGAGAAAAATCCATTTCAATATTGTACTTCATTCATTTCCTTTGTTGTTATTAAATCTTATTCAACTTCTACCATCCCCTTGCTTCTGTAGATATCGGTCAAGATGGAATTGTTCAAACTCTTATCTCGTGCTTCTACGCTGCTGTAAGGACTACTAACCCACTCCTTATCAACTCTCTCATTTCCAACATACCTCGGACAAGTAATAGTATTACCAAACCGATTCCGATGCGTTACGTTTTGAGTCTCCCAAGGATAGGTATAAACATCCATTCCTAGATCAAACAACATCTTCTTGAAAATCTCAGGATTTTCTTCAATAAACTCTTCTGTCACCCAGTTCGCAACTGTCTGGATTTCACTCAAACTGACGTAGGAGATGGCGGCAATCTTCAACATAATATTTCTCCTTTTATTCTTTCAAGGAAGAAACGGTAGAACCTCAATTCTACCATAACTTCTTAATATTTACAAGATAATTCTTCTTAATTAAAACTCATCCGATTCTCCAGCAACTTACGATGCTGAACAAATCCCTTGAGGTTTGCACTCCACAAACAACCCTCTCGGTCAACGTGACTTACGCCTTCTTCCCATACTTCAGGATTAAAAACAGAAAGATGCTGTAGTTTCGTAACCTTCATAGCAATACCCTGGTGCTCTGCTGGCGAAAAGTGCGGCTTAGGGCCATCAAACAAGCGGTTATAGATTCCCATAGCTTTCTCAAAGGACTCATCAAGCTTTCGGTACGACACCTGTCCGCAGCAGGAAGCACTGATTTTCAAAGCATCTTCCAAGGAAAGTTCATTTCCGTTTGTGTCAAGGTATTGCAAAGGTGAATCTTTGTGCTGTCGCAACCGAGTGACATACGGAACATGAGCCTCACCAGCGCGCAGTTCAAAAGGAATACTACCAACCTTCGCTTCTTTAATCTTTCGTGCAAGGTCAACAATCTCTGGTTGTGCAGCATCTGGATCATCACGAAGCCACTCAAAGTTATCCCACTCAGTCCCTGTCATCACCACTTTGATTCGACTAAACGGTTCTGTGATTCTGTTGCTCCACATCTTGTGAAGGCCAACGTCAGACAATCGCTTAGAGAAGATAAAAGCACTCTTAGCAGCTTCTGCCCACAAAGCCTTAGCTGATTCCAACTCAACACCTTCTAGCACTTCTGAAGCTGACATACCACCTTGATTCTTACCCCACACGATAGGTGTTACGGGGTCAGATTCATTGATAGATAGAACAGATTTAACCGGAACAGCACGAGAAGATTGAGCATTCTTGTTAAGCATTTTGTGCGTGAGCACTTCTGCCCAAATATAACGGTAGGTTTCAATCTCGTATGTAGTGATTCGATTACCGCTGAGATTGATACTGTCTTGAATTGCTTGTACTGAATTAAAACTCATTCTACTCCTTATCTATTTACTCAAACTCTTCCACAAGAGCAACAAAGCTGTCGTAGGGTTCCTGCAGATTTTTCAGATGATACCTGTCCACATCAAGCACCTCCACAATCTTGCAATTCTTCCCATAGGCTTTCACTTCATCGCCTAGCTTATAGCTCTTCTTCTCAGCAACCTTTTCAATAGCTTGCTTTACTTCTTGGATTTTGTTTTCTTTAGTCATGTTTAGTTTCCTTTCTTGTTCAATTCTGGATTATCCATAAACTCTTGAATAAACATTGCATTAGCGATTACCGCTGACATATGTGTTGTGTTAGGTTCAAGAGCCTCTGGATCGTAGATTTCACCCCTAAGAACAGCTTGTAAATGTCTGCACAGGGCTTTCATATATCGTTGCTCCGCATCTGGAACTTTCTTCCAGTTGTCTCGTTCTTTGTACTTCTTCAAGCCTGCTGTAAGATTTTTAGCCACAGCTTGAAGAGCGTATGGAGGGATTAGGGTGTAGTCTAACTTTTCAGCATCGTACTTAATTCCTTCTGTCATCATTCCCCTTTATCAAAACAATCACTCAAATCGTTCTCTACAAAACTTTTACACTTCAAGTACTTCCCGTTCATATCCCGAACAACGTAGCGTTTGTAATCAGAATTATAACCGAAAACAGTCTCTTTGTTCTTAACAGTCTTGTAAAACTCTTGCGTCTGTTGAACTTCTTCTAGTGTAGTCGGAAACTTAGAAAGATTATTGTCAGCAGTCTTCACCATTGCTACATCTACTCGTGCTCCAAGTGCTTCTAGCTTCTGGATATACCCAAAGACCGTCACTAAGATATCCATGCAAGCATCCAGCTCTTCTACTAGATCAGTTTCTTCCAAAGCCTCAGCCAGTTCTTGTACTTCACTTTGGATGTACGAGAGTTGTTGCTTTCGTGCTTTTGGTTCAAGTTCTAGGTTCTGCCCTGCAATCTCGCAAGCCTTCAGGGAGTTTTCATATAGGTAAGTTAGTTCTTTCAATCTTTCTCCTTATAAATTTCACAGTGCTCAAACGGAACAAAGTTCCAACCAGAGTAGGGGTCATCGGGATTGGGCTTAACCCAATAGGAATTATAATCAATTCTTCGGACTTGAAAGACCTCTCCTTGACGATTGTCATACCACATTCGGTTGTTACTTGCTTTGGTGATTTTGATTTTCATTAAGTTCCTTTCCAACGTCCCGACGGGAGCAAAATCATCGGCTCAAGCACAGGGATAGAGTCTATCACAAGACCTGTACCAACAATCGGGCGTTTTAGATTTACATTGTTGTAAGCAAAAGCATAACTGTCGTCCTCAATCAAACAGCCGCAACTCATGCCCCAATAAAGCCCTGTAGGATTTGCCCAGTAGTCTACCTTAAAACGTTCGTGAAAGTGTCCAGAAACAGCGTTCATGCTCATAGTCTGACTCATCTTGAGAATGTCTGAACTCTTTCCGTGATGCACATAGCACTGCTGTCCATTAGGTAGAGTTAGCGTAAGATCAAAAGACCAATTCCACCCCTCACCTACTCCAAGTACATCATTATAACTCTTAATGTAGTGCTTCGGAATACCGTTAGTCTTAGCTTTACGCCACACTAGGCTACCATGATTTGACTCAATGATGTCCATCTTAGGGAAGATTTCTTCAAGTTCCTTGATGTAAGGAATGCTGACCTCAAGTTCATGCCCCGCAGAGTAACCATTAGGATCATGCTCGTGGTAGCTCAGACTGTGCTTATCAAGTTCATCTCCCAAGCAAATCACTCGCGTAGGATTGTACTTCTGTTTCAGGTGCCGAAGAAAATCAAAGCTGTCTTCGTGGTGGAATGGAATATGCAAATCCGAGATAAACAGAATTCTAGAATTGTCTTCTGCATCCTTCTTTGGTTTAGAAGTGGTTCCCTCAGAAGCCAACACCCGATTTACACTACTTTTCTTAGTCTCTGACCCAAGAACAAGTTTAGCAATCTCCCTAGAAGAAAACCCCAATTCACTCAGGGCTTTCATCTTGTCTTTTGTGCTTTGTGAATGCTGCGTCAAATTTACTCCTTTTCTTGTTCAAAGAAAGTAATGTTGTAGTAAGGCTCATCTTCACTATAGAAGTAATGCCCTGCTTTCAGATTGATACCTACGCTTTTGTCGCTGACAAAATAACCGTTACCTCGTAGAAACTTCACGAAGTTATCTAGTGCAGCATACCACACATCCTCTTCAAATTCATGAGTAACAACCGTACCGTCATCGTGAGTTGCTTGTAGTTTAAATTTCATTGCTTCTTCCTTTCTTGAATCATTGTTTTCACCTGCTCATAACTGAACTTCCGAGTCATCAAAGCCTTACGAAACAACTTCCTCCGCTCAGTTGCGTTATTACCTTGAGGTTGTCCTAAGAGGTGCAGGACTTCTTTCTTCTGGCCTTCTGATAGCTTATTAAAAAGAATACCGGACTTCTTCAACCACTGATCGTGCCGAAACCGTCTATCAATTGGTTGCTCAAGATACGAAGCACACTGTCTCAAGAAGTCACTCAAGCTACCATTGTACCACCATGACATATACCTACGCCAACAGTTTTCGATGACTCCTAGAGCGCTGTTAGCCGCCCTAGAGGCTACTCCACGAACAAACATTTCGTCATCATGTCGGTGTTCTAAGATTGCTTGAGACTTCTCTAAAGGTAGCCCAGTGATTGCACATGTGTAGTCTTGCTCTTTAAGGAGTAAGTCCCGGACTTCAGCTTTGTCTTTTGGGTTGTACAACTTACGAGTCACACTACATCCTCATAAGCAAACAACTTCCCTGAGTCAAAGTAATACGTCTTACTCTTACCGTCAAACTCATAAGTCTCGTGATAGAAACTTCCTGTAAATTGTCCTGTACTTTCGTCAATGCATTTACCATGTTCCTTGTCAAACTCATAAGCTGCTTGCACAGCATCACGAAGTTCTTGTGTTTTGATTTGAATCATACTTCAATCC
>ERZ650312.2158-NODE-2158-length-10919-cov-7.243925_pt1 | contig 10919 bp, 9 predicted proteins | sample MGYA00376248_ERZ650312 | MGnify/ENA primary metagenome ERZ650312 (study PRJEB26733, sample SAMN07839316) | wastewater metagenome | biome: urban; feature: wastewater treatment plant; material: waste water | place: USA: North Carolina | collected 2016-07-28 ... | reverse complement strand
CGTTGAAGATCTTGTGCCGGCAGTGCTCGGAGTTGGCCTGCGCGAACATCATCAGTTCGACGTCGGTCGGATTGCGCTTGGTCTTCTCGACGAAAAGATCGACGAGATAGTCGATCTCATCCTCCGACAGCGCCAGGCCGAGGCGGCCGTTGGCCTCGACCAGGGCGTCGCGGCCACCTTGCAGGAGATCGACCGAGGTCATCGGCTTGGGCGCAAAGTGGCGGAAGAGTTCGGCGGCCTGCGCAAAATCGGCGAGCACCGTTTCGATCATGCGGTCGTGCAGCAGGGCGGCAACCTGTGCGCGCAGTTCGCCGGAAACGCCCTCGATGCGATAGGCCACGCCGCGCTCGATGCGTTCAACGGCCGAAAGCCCGCAGTTCCAGGCAATATCCGTTGCCTTCGACGACCACGGAGAAATCGTGCCGATACGCGGCGTCACGAGATAGAGGTCGCCTTTCGCCTGACCTTCGTCGCCATGCTCTTCGAGCAAGGCCCCCAGTTGCCGCCGGGCGCCATCGTCCAGCGTTGCGTTCAGCTTGACGATGTGCCAGTAGTCGGCGCTGACGATACGCGCACCGGGCACGAGCGCCTGGATGCGCTGCTGCAAACCCTGAAGACGGAAAGCCGAAAACGCGGAAGCACCGCGCAAAAAGAGAATGTCGGTCATGGCGAGCCTGGGGAAAGGGCAGGAAACCTGCGTGGAAACAAGGAGAAGGCGCAATTATAGCCGAGAGCCCACGCCGCCTGCCCGCACGGAGGGAGCGCCAACGCTGGCTTCGTGCTTAAATAGCCATCCCGCTCTTTCTTGCCGGATCGCACCATGCCCTCCACTCCTCTCTTTCGTGCCGCCGCGCTGCGCCGCATCGAGGCGGCAGCGGCCGATCAACCGCTGATGCAGCGCGCTGGACGCGCGGCAGCCGACCGGGTCAGCGTCATTTGCGTCAAGCGCGATGCACCGCTCCTCGTGCTTGCCGGTCTGGGCAACAATGGCGGTGACGCGTTTGAGATGGCGCGTCTATTGCGCGAACAGCACTTTGAGACACACGTCGTGTTCATCGGCGACGAGAACCGTTTGCCGATCGATGCGGCTAACGCCTATCGACGTTTTGTCGCCGCCGGAGGAACAACGCACCCGAAGGTACCGCAGGATCCGGCGTTCTCGACGATCATCGACGGCCTCTTTGGCATCGGCCTAACGCGTGCGATCGAGGAACCCTACGCCAGCCTGATTCGGACAGCCAACACCTTGTCGGTACGCGACGCGTGCCCGCTCCTCGCGCTCGACTGCCCGAGCGGACTCAACGCCGATACCGGAAAAACGCTGGGCGAAACGATCCGTGCCACCCATACGCTGACTTTCATCGGCAACAAGCCCGGCCTGCTGACGGCGGATGGGCCGGATTTCTGCGGCGAAGTCTCGGTGGCGACGCTCGACGTCGATATCAGCGCCAGCGCTGTCGACGGAGATGCAGGGCACACTGTTGCTACCGATCTTTTCGTGCAGCTCCTGCGCCCGCGCTTGGCGAACAGCCACAAGGGCAGCTTCGGCTGCGCCGGCATCCTTGGCGGCGCTCGCAGCATGGTCGGCGCCGCACTGCTCGCCGGGCGCGCGGCGCTGCGCCTGGGCAGCGGCCGGGTCTATGTCGGCCTGCTCGACGAGTACGCTCCCGCGCTCGACATCCTGCAGCCGGAGCTGATGATGCGCTCGCCGGGCAAGCTGCTGGCGACCGATCTCACCGCACTGGCTTGCGGCCCCGGCATGGGTTGCGGCCACGAGGCCGGCGTCATCCTGGACGGCGTTTTCAACCTGCGACTGCCACTCGTGCTCGACGCCGACGCGCTGAACCTGGTGGCCGGTGAAGGCGATCTGCACGTCGCGCTCGCCACGCGCAAAGCACCGACGCTGATCACGCCGCACCCGGCGGAAGCGGCCCGTCTGCTCGACAGCACGATTGCCGCAGTACAGGCCGACCGCATCGGCGCCGCACTGGAACTGGCCACTACCTACAATGCCTACGTTGCACTCAAGGGCTGCGGCACAATCGTTGCCACACCCACCGGCCAGTGGTTCGTCAACACCAGCGGTAATCCGGGGTTGGCAACTGCCGGCAGCGGCGATGTCCTGACCGGCTTCGTCACCGCGCTGCTGGCTCAGCACTGGCCACCGCTCGAAGCGCTCCTGGCCGCCGTTCACCTGCACGGCGGAGCGGCCGACACGTTGGTCGCGCAAGGGCGCGGCCCGATCGGCCTGACCGCCGGCGAGTTGATTGACAGCGCCCGCGCCTGCTTCAATCGGTGGATAGGCGAACGGCACTAAGGGCACAGCGAAGCGACCGGAACAAGCGGGCCAGGCCGTACACCGGCCGGGACGCTTGGCCGATCAATACCAAATTGCAATCTTCTAATATTCTGTTGACGGCCCGCAAAGCAAAGGTCTAACCTTCCGTGGCCGCAAGACAACCACCTTCCATTCGGGCGAGCAAACCGCCGCACCGGCCGTAGTAAAAAAGGCGGGAAAAATGCCACAAAGTGCATAGCTCTTGCGCGTCGAATCAACTAATAATCACACGCTTTTCCGGGAGGATCGATCTTGAAGTCCACTGCATTTGTCGGAGCCGACCGCGTCTCCGTATTCAATCGCCTGCGCGCCCTTTGCCTGACGCTGGTCATGCTGGTTTCCAGTTCTGCCATCGCGGCAACGACGCTTGAACGGATCGTGCAAGACGGTGCCATCAAACTCGGCTACCAGATCGCCCCCCCCTTCTCGTATCTCGATGAGTCCGGAAACCGGATCGGCTACTCGATCGACATTTGCCTGAAAGTCGTCGACGCGATCAAGCGCGAGCTCAAGCGGCCGGACCTCGCCGTCAAGTTCGTACCGGTGACTTCGGTCACCCGCTACCCGATGCTGATCGACGGCCAGATCGATCTCGAGTGCGCCAACACGCCGAGCACGGCGGTAGACCGCAAGCGCGTCGCCTTCACCATTCCGACGTTCATCGCAGTTACTCGCCTGATGGTGCGCGAGAACAGCAACATCAAGAACATCTATGACCTGAAGGACAAGACCGTTGTCACCATCTGGGGTTCGAACATCGAAAAGACCTTCGACCAGATGAACGCCAAGTTCACCCTGCGCGCAAGCAACCTGATCACCAACGATTTCGACGGCGCGCTTTCGGTCATGGAGACGAACACGGCCGACGCCTTCATGATGGACGACGTTCTTCTGAAGCTGATGCAGGCGGCATCCAAGAACAAGACGAAGTACGTCATCACCAAGGGCGACCTCGCCATCCAGCCGCTCTCGCTGATGATGCGCAAGGACGACCCGGAGTTCAAGAAACTCGTCGATACCGAGGTGACGCGCATCATCACCAAGGGTGAGATCTACACGATGTACAAGAAATGGTTCGAATCGTCGATTCCACCCTTCCAGATCAGCCCGATGTACCAGAAATGGGCAGAAATCCAGACACCGCCCAACAAGATCAACCTGAATCTGCCGATGGTGTACATGCTGCACGACTCGTTCAAAGTACCGACCGACTGGATACCGGAGTTCTGAACGGCACCACCGCGAATCTACCAAACGCAAAAACCGCATCAGCCTTCTGCCGATGCGGTTTTTTCTTGGCTGCCGTACCGGGAACTATCCGACCAGATCGTCCTTGATGAACGCGCGGACGATGCTCTCGAAGTCATGGTCGCCCTTGAAACCGAGCATGTGCGCACGGCGCGCATCCCAGCGGGTCGGCCAGGTGCCGATGATGCGCTGTACGGCCGGATCGGCCTCCCAGTGAATTTTGCGCGTCGCGCTCGGACCGGCGATCTTGCCGAGCACTTCGACCATCTCGCCCACCGTGACCGTTACCCCGGGCAGATTGATCACATGCGTTTGCCCAAAGGCCTCGGCGCCCAGATCGTGCGCCCAGATCATGCACTCGACCGCCTGGCGCGGCGACATCAACAGGAGATGCATGTCGGCCGTCACCGGACAGACGGTATCGACGCCGTTCAGCGGTTCGCGAATGATGCCACTGGCAAATGACGAAGCCGCCTTGTTCGGCTTGCCGGGACGCACCGAGATCGTCGGCAGGCGCAGGCCACGGCCATCGATGAAGCCCTTGCGGCTGTAGTCGGCGAGCAGGAGCTCGCAGATCGCCTTCTGCACGCCGTATGACGTCTTCGGGTTGAGCGCCGTATCGTCGTGCACCACTTCGGGAAGATTGCCGCCGTAGACCGCCAGCGAACTGGCGAAAATCACCTTGGGACAATGCCCGATGCTGCGACAAGTTTCAAAGAGCACTTGCGTCGCATCGAGATTGACGCGCATGCCGAGGTCGAAATCATCCTCCGACTGGCTACTGACCACCGCCGCCAAGTGAAAGATCGACGCCGTCTCCGCATCGATGACCGTACCGACGGTGGCCGCATCGGCGACGTCGCCCTGCACCACGCGTACGCGCGGATCGGAGAAGCCGAGCACCGGCACTGCGTCGAACAGCACCAGCTGGTCGATTCTCTCTTCCTCGCCTTCGGCGTTCTTCAGAACACCTTTCTGCAAGAGCCGTTTAGCCAGACGCCGACCAAGGAAACCGGCGCCCCCCGTAATCAGAACCTTCATGACATCTCCTCAAGACTTGCGAAAAATCCTTCCCGCGACGGCGTCGGGCCGAAGCGCGGTGTTCGCAGCCATGCTAGCGAATTCACCCGGTCAGCGGAATAGAAAACCCGGCGTGACGCGCTCGGCCTGTGGCAATTTCGCGAAGATTGGCGACAAGGCGCACGATCAGCGGACGAAAAAAATCCCCGTTGCCGGGGATTTTTGCGTGAGCCACTCGGTGGAGGATTACATGCGCGCGATCATCGCATCGCCGAAGGCTGAGCACGACACCTCGGTGGCACCGTCCATCAGGCGGGCGAAGTCGTAGGTGACAACCTTGTCGCTAATGGCCGCTTCCATCGACTTGATGATCAGGTCGGCCGCTTCGGTCCAGCCGAGGTGGCGCAGCATCATTTCGGCCGAGAGGATCAGCGAACCCGGATTGACCTTGTCCTGGCCGGCGTACTTTGGCGCTGTGCCGTGCGTCGCTTCAAAGCACGCGTACTGGTCGGAGATGTTGGCGCCCGGCGCAATGCCGATACCGCCGACCTGTGCGGCCAGCGCGTCGGAGACGTAGTCGCCGTTGAGATTGAGCGTGGCGATCACGTCGTACTCGGCCGGACGCAGCAGGATCTGTTGCAGGAAGGCGTCAGCGATGACGTCCTTGATGACGATGCCGTTCGGCAGCTTGAGCCACGGTCCGCCGTCGATCTCGACTCCGCCAAACTCGTTCTTCGCCAGTGCGTAGGCCCAATCGCGGAATCCACCTTCGGTGAATTTCATGATGTTGCCCTTGTGCACGATCGTCACCGACTTGCGGTTGTTGGCGATGGCGTACTTGATCGCGGCGCGCACCAGGCGTTCGGTACCGTCCTTCGACACCGGCTTGATGCCGATCGACGAGGTTTCGGGAAACCGGATCTTCTTTACGCCCATTTCTTCCTGCAGGAATTTCACCACTTTCTTGCAGGCGTCGGTACCAGCTTGCCACTCGACACCGGCGTAGATGTCCTCGGTGTTCTCGCGGAAGATGACCATGTTGGTCTTCTCCGGGTTCTTCAACGGCGACGGCACGCCCTTGAAGTACTGCACCGGGCGCACGCACTGGTAGAGGTCGAGTTCCTGGCGCAGTGCGACGTTGAGCGAACGGATGCCACCGCCGACCGGCGTCGTCATCGGGCCCTTGATCGAAACCGAGTATTCCTTGAGCGTTTCCAGCGTTTCGGTCGACAGCCACACATCGGCACCGTACACCTTGGTCGACTTCTCGCCGGCATAAACCTCCATCCAGTGGATCTTCTTCTTGCCGCCGTAGGCCTTGGCCACCGCCGCGTCGACCACCTTGATCATCACCGGCGTGATATCGACGCCAATCCCGTCCCCTTCGATAAACGGAATAATCGGGTTATCGGGAATGGCTTGCCCCGGGACGATCTTTTGGCCGCCCTGCGGAACCTTGATCAGACTTTCGCTCATGTTCACTCCATGTTGGTGATTTGGTTATATCCTAGTCACGCGCCAGCAATCATGCTTGACGGACTTCTTTTGCAACTGAAAATACTTTTGGTGCAACAACGTTTCGAGCGTTTCGGCAAGCCTTCAGGCGTCTCGCTGGTACCTGCGCCGTTGCCGATTATGTCCGAAATGGCAACGCACCGCCAGCACGCGCAGCCTCTCGATTGTCATAAGAATTGCAGCAATCCCGATCTTCAGCCGCCCGTGCTGGAACTTGCCGGTAGACCCCTATGGACATATCGACCAGCTCAAATCCCGTCGCCATGCAGATCGCCAAAGCGATGCTCGAAGGCTTCGATCGCCACTACTCGTCGATCCGCGAATACGGCCGGCAAGCCAAGCGCCTCTTCGAAGCCGGCGACTGGAAAGGCGTGCATCAAGCCGTCCGTGAGCGCATACCCTCCTACGACATTCGAGCCAACGAAACCGCCCGCTTTCTTGCCGAAAAGTTCGCGACCGTCTCGCTTGCCTATGACACTTGGCAGCAAGTCAAGCTGTTCTACATCGGCCAGCTGATCAACCACAAACAACCCGAGCTTGCTGAGACATTCTTCAACTCGGTTTGTTCAAGGCTTTTGCATAGAACCTATTTCCATAACGACTACGTCTTCGCCCGCCCGGCCGTTTCGACCGAGTACATTCTCTCCGATCCGCCGGTCTATTCAAGCTACTACCCCATGCGGCGCGGGTTGCACCAGACAATCAAGCAGATCGTTCTCGATTTCGCCTGGCAAAGGCCGTTCGAAGACCTCGATCGCGATGTCGGTTACATCGTGAGCACCGTTGAACGATTTCTTGGCGGCTGGCCGAACGCCGAGGCCAACGTCCAGATCCAGGTACTTAACTCCGCCTTCTACCGAAACAAGGGCGCCTACATCTTTGGCAAGGCAATCAACGGCGCCGTCGAAATCCCCTTCGCTGTTCCTGTGCTCCACACGCCCGATGGCAAGTTGTTTCTCGACACGGTATTGCTCGAACCATGGCGGATCGTCGTACTCTTTTCGCTGTCACGCGCCTACTTCATGGTCGACATGGAAGTGCCTTCAGGCTACGTTCAGTTCCTGCTCAGCATGCTCCCGAACAAGCCGCGTTCCGAGCTTTACACGATGCTCGGCCTCGGCAAGCAGGGAAAGACGATGTTCTTCCGCGACCTGATGGCGCACCTGCGCCATTCCGATGACCAGTTCGTCATCGCCCCCGGCGTGCGTGGCATGGTCATGCTGGTTTTCACACTGCCGTCCTACCCCTACGTATTCAAGATCATCAAGGACGTCTTCGCCGCAACCAAGGAAGTAGACCACGAGACGGTCAAGGCCAAATACCTGCTCGTGAAGCAAGTCGATCGTGTCGGTCGCATGGCCGACACCCTTGAGTTCTCGCTGGTGGCGCTGCCAAAGAACCGGTTTTCGGACGAACTTTTGGATGCGCTGAGAACGCAGGTACCCTCCCTACTGGAAGAAGACGGCAACGACCTCATCATCCGCCACCTGTACATCGAGCGGCGCATGAAGCCGCTCAACCTCTATCTTGATGCGGCCACGCCGGCACAGATCGATCATGCCGTTCTGGAATACGGCAACGCCATCCGCGAACTTGCCAGCGCCAACATCTTCCCCGGCGACATGCTGTGGAAGAACTTTGGCGTCACGAGTTATAACCGCGTGGTCTTTTACGACTATGACGAAATCGAATACATGACCGACTGCAACTTCCGCGTCATCCCCGAGCCACCGTATCCGGAGATGGAGATGTCGGGCGAGCCGTGGTATTCAGTCGCGCGCAACGACATCTTCCCCGAGGAATTCGCTTCATTCCTGCTTGGATCACCCAAGGTGCGCGAAGCCTTCCTCAAGTATCACCGCGATCTGCTCGACGTCGGTTTCTGGAAAGAAACGCAGGCGAAGATTCGCGCCGGCCACGTCGTCGATTTCTTCCCCTACGCGGAAGAACTGCGGTTCTGCAACGCGTTCAAGTCCTCGTCATCGTGACAGGACACCCCCCCTCGAAACGAAGACGAAAAAAAACCTCGCATCATTCACGAGGTTTTTTGACCGTGACCGCCGAATTACTTCAGCTTGGTTTCCTTGAAGGCGACATGCTTGCGGGCCTTGGGATCGTACTTCTTGATCTCCATCTTTTCCGGCATGGTCTTCTTGTTCTTGGTCGTGGTATAGAAATAACCGGTACCAGCCGTCGATTCGAGCTTGATCTTTTCACGCATGGCGGGGCTCCTGGTTAGATTTCGCCACGTGCGCGCAGATCGGCGAGCACGGAGTCGATACCGTTCTTGTCAATGAGACGCAGACCAGCGTTGGACACGCGCAGGCGCACCCAATGGTTCTCGCTTTCCACCCAGAAACGGCGATACTGCAGATTCGGGAGGAAGCGGCGCTTCGTTCTATTGTTGGCATGGGAAACGTTGTTCCCTACCATCGGGCCTTTACCCGTTACTTGGCAGACACGCGCCATGATTGTTGCTCCGGTTGATCTTGGGTAGAAAGCCGGCGATTTTAGCCTAACAACCCCGGCCTTTTCAAGCACTTTCTGACGGTTTTCTATATACCCCGCTACAGCAAGCCGCGTTCGGCAAACGACAAGGGCTGCTTCGCCCCTGCGACGATGAAATGATCAAGCACCCGGACATCGACCAACGCCAGCGCCTGCCGAAGCTCGCGCGTCAAATGTTCGTCGGCAGACGACGGCTCGGCAACGCCGGAGGGGTGATTGTGCGCCAGAACAACAGCGGCGGCATTATGCCAGAGCGCCCGCTTCACTACCTCACGCGGATAGACGCTGGTCTGGGTGAGGCTGCCGCGAAAGAGTTCCTCGCCGGCGATCAGCCGATTCTGCGCATCCAGCCAGAGTGCGTAGAAAACTTCATGCGGCAAACCCGCCAGATTCAGCCGCAAGTAGTCGCGCACGGCGCCGGGCGTCGAAAACGCGTTGCGTTCTTTCAGCCCCTCCGAAAGCGCCCGCTTGGACATTTCGAGCACCGCCTGCAGTTGCGCATACTTCGCCGGCCCCATGCCGGGGATGGCCGAGAACGCTTCGAGCGACGTGGCGAACAGCTGCGTCAGACTGCCAAAGTGCCCGATCAACTCACGCGCCAGATCGACGGCGCTCTTTCCCGGGATGCCCACGCGCAAGAAGATTGCCAGCAATTCGGCATCCGACAGCACGCCGGCGCCTTGCGCCAGCAGTCGTTCGCGCGGTCGCTCGTCTTGCGGCCAATCGGTAATTGCCATGATGCGATCTCGATGAGCTCGGTTAGAATTCTTGGCTCGGCATTCTAACCAAGCGCGGATCATTCGTATGGAATTATCGGGAAAACGGATCACTTTGGGCGTCACGGGCGGCATCGCCGCGTACAAGGCCGCCGAACTCGTCCGCCAGCTGGTCAAGCTGGGAGCAACCGTCCGCGTGGTGATGACCGAGGCGGCGACCCGCTTCGTCACGCCGGTAACGTTTCAGGCGCTCTCCGGCCATCCGGTGTATTGCGACCAGTGGGATGCGCGCGTTGCTAACAACATGGCGCACATCGAGCTCTCGCGTGAAGCCGACATCATCCTGGTCGCCCCGGCTTCGGCGGATTTTCTGGCCAAACTCGCGCACGGACTCGCCGACGATCTCGTGAGCACGCTCGCGCTCGCGCGCAACTGCCCGCTGCTCGCGGCCCCAGCCATGAATCTGCAGATGTGGAGCAACCCGGCGACGCAACGCAACGTCGCCACGCTGCGCAGCGACGGCATTGCACTCCTCGGCCCGGCCAGTGGCGATCAGGCCTGCGGCGAAGTCGGGCTCGGCCGCATGATCGAAGCCGAAGAAATCGTCGAAGACGTGGTCGCCTTCTTCCAACCCAAGCACCTTGCCGGAAAATGCGTGTTGATGACCGCCGGCCCGACCTTCGAGGCCATCGACCCGGTGCGCGGCATCACCAACCTGTCGAGCGGCAAAATGGGCTTTGCGCTCGCGCGCGCTGCACGCGAAGCCGGCGCCGACGTCACGCTGGTCTGCGGACCGGTGAGTCAGGCGACGCCGCGCGGCATCACGCGCATCAACGTCGCCAGCGCGCTGAAGATGCACGCCGAAGTCATGCAGCGCATCGCAGGTCAGGACGTCTTCATCGGTGTGGCAGCGGTCGCGGACTATCGGCCGGCAACTCCGTCGGCGCAGAAGATCAAGAAGGATGGCAGCAAAGCACCGAGCATCGAACTGGTGCAGAATCCGGACATCCTCGCCGATGTTGCGGCGATGGCCGAGCCGCCTTTCTGCGTCGGTTTTGCGGCGGAAAGCCAGAATCTCGCGGCCTACGCGCAGAAGAAGCGGCTCGCGAAGAAGATCCCGCTGATTGTCGGCAACCTGATCCAGGACGGCTTTGGCGGCGACCAGAACAAGCTCGCGCTCTTTGACGACACTGGCGAGACACGCTTGCCGCCGGCTTCGAAAATCGAGCTGGCGAGGGCGCTTGTCGCCCACATCGCACGATTGCTCGACGAACAGCAGTAAGCCGCTGCGAACCAATCAACGATAACCCACATCAGGAAGACACCATGCACCGAATCGACGTCCGACTCCTCGACCCACGTCTGCACGACAGCCCGCCGCATTACGCGACCCCCGGCTCGGCTGGCCTTGACCTGCGCGCGTGCATCGAGGGCCCGGTAAAAATCCATCCGGGCGACACCATGCTCGTACCGACGGGGATCGCCATTCACCTGGCCGATCCGGGCCTCGCGGCGATGATCCTGCCGCGCTCCGGCCTGGGCCACAAGCACGGCATCGTTCTCGGAAATCTCGT
>ERZ650312.2155-NODE-2155-length-10930-cov-6.549333_pt1 | contig 10930 bp, 11 predicted proteins | sample MGYA00376248_ERZ650312 | MGnify/ENA primary metagenome ERZ650312 (study PRJEB26733, sample SAMN07839316) | wastewater metagenome | biome: urban; feature: wastewater treatment plant; material: waste water | place: USA: North Carolina | collected 2016-07-28 ... | reverse complement strand
AACCAGATCGGCGACGTGGCAAACGAGATCGAGCGCCTCGCCATCCTCGCCGGCACCGAGAGTGCCGGCCGTGCCGCAGCCGCCCGCTTTCGCGACCGCCTCGCCGACCTCGAGAAGCGCTACTCCTCGCGCCCGGTCGTGCGCACCTTCTACCAGATATGGAAGGAGCCACTGATGACCATCGGCGGCAAGCAGATCATTTCCGACGTTGTACGCCTGTGCGGCGGCGAGAACGTCTTCGCCAAGCTCGAAACCATGGCCCCGACGGTTACCGTCGAAGCCGTCATCGCTGCAAACCCCGAAGCCATTGTCGCCAGCGGCATGAACGCTTCGCGCCCCGAATGGCTCGACGACTGGAAGCGCTGGACCACAATCGACGCCGTCGCGCACGACAACCTCTTCTTCGTCCCGCCGGAACTGATCCAACGCCACACGCCAAGGCTGCTCGACGGCGCCGAACGCCTGTGCCAGCACCTAGAAACGGTGCGCAGTCGAAGGTCGCGCGATTGACGGCGATGGACGGCGCGGAGCAAACCCGCTATGCTTCGCTCCCTTCCGAATAAAATCACGCGCCCGTAGCTCAGCTGGATAGAGTACTGCCCTCCGAAGGCAGGGGTCGGACGTTCGAATCGTCTCGGGCGCGCCAGTTTTCTCACAAAACAGCGAATTGCACCTGCCGTGCAATTCGCTGTTTTGCTTTGTTACGCCATGCTTGGTCCTTACGCCTTGCAGACTGCTGAAACGATGTCGAGCGAGCGAAGGCGAAGGTCCGGGTCGTAGATGTCGCAGACGAGCATGAGTTCGTCGGCAGCTGTTGAGCGAAGGAGTTCGGTCAGGCCTCTGTGGATGGTTTCGGGGCCGCCGATTACGGCGGCGCCGAGGAAGTCGCCGATTGCGGCGCGCTCGGGGGGCGTGAGTTGTGACATGAAGTCGTTGATCGGTGGCGGGAAGCGGCGGCGGTCGCCGCGCAGGAGGCCGAGGACGCGCTGGTAGGTGCTGCTGGCGAGGAACTCGGCTTCGTCGTCGGTCGGTGCGGCGATCAGCGGTACGCCGATCATGACATAGGGCTGGCTCAGCGACGCCGAGGGGCGGAAGCGGGTGCGGTAGAGCTCGATCGCCTGATGCAGAAAGCGCGGTGCGAAGTGTGAGGCGAACGCGTAGGGCAAGCCCTTTTCGGCGGCCAGTTGGGCGGAGAACAAGCTCGATCCCAGCAGCCAGATCGGCACATGCGTTCCGGCGCCGGGTACGGCGATGACGGCCTGGCCCAGTCGCGGGGCGGCGAGGAGTTGTTGAAGCTCGGCTACGTCACGCGGGAAGTCGTCTTCGGTTTCCACGCGGTTACGGCGGAGCGCCTGCATGGTGGTCGGGTCGGTTCCCGGCGCACGACCGAGGCCCAGGTCGATTCGATTCGGGTACAGCTGGGCCAGCGTGCCAAACGCTTCGGCGACCACCAGCGGCGCGTGGTTGGGCAACATGATCCCGCCCGAACCGACGCGAATGCGCTGTGTTGCGCCGGCGATGTATCCCACCAGCACGGCGGTGGCCGAACTCGCGATGCCTTGCATGTTGTGATGTTCGGCGAGCCAGTAGCGCGTGAAGCCGAGCTGCTCGGCGTGCTGCGCGGTCTTCAATGAGAGCGCAAGCGCATCGGCGATGCTGTGATCCTCCCGAACAGAGACGAGATCGAGCATCGAAAGAGGGGAGTCGCGCAGGGTCTTCATTGCAGTGGTCTTCCAGTGTGAACGCTCAACGTCGTGTCAGACGATGCTTTGCGCCGGAGGTTCGGCGATCCGAATGAAGGCCGACGCAGAACTTTCCCGGCGCTGCCGCGCTCTGAGGTGGAATTCTCAATTGCCCCCGTTGTCCGGGGGGGGGCTGGTGCCGAATTTCCCGGAACGCGGAGCCGATGCCGGGTCGGCATCTGAAGTCGGGCGGCACCCGGAAATCAATCCATCAACAATCGAATAGTCATGATCTCTCGAGCTCAGTGGTCTCTCATTCTGGGCGGCGTCAATGCCGCCATCGCGGTGGCTTTGGGCGCGGCGGGCATGCATGTCCTGAGGGCGCAACTGGCTCTCAACGATCCGGCGGGCTGGTTCGACCTTGCGCTCCAGTACCATCGCTATCATGCGTTGGGCCTGATGGTGGTCGGCCTGGCTGGTCTGCGCTTCCCGTCGTCCAGGTGGTTCGCCTGGGCGGGCGCCTGCCTGCTTGTCGGCATCGCATTCTTTTGCGGCGGGTTGTACTGGCTGAGCCTCGCCGGCAGTAATCCGCTGCATGCGGCAATTCCGTTCGGCGGGGCCGCCTTCATCGCCGCGTGGCTGCTTGTCTCCATCGGTGGGGTCCGGGTGGCGCGAGGGTGAGACGCCAAGGTGAGCGTTGGCGTCGGCCATGCCCAAGAAGCAAACGACTCGATCAAGCAGATCCGTGGCGGCAGCCAGGAGGCGGTTGTGCGCGTCGAGGAGATTGCCGTCGCCATCCGCCAGCAGGGCGCGGCGACCGACAACATCGCCAAGCAGATCGAGCGCATCGCCGCGATGTCCGAGGATAACCACACGGCCGCCGCGAACGGCGCACAGGCGGCCAAGAGCCTGGAAGGGCTATCGACGGAGATGCGGCGGATCGTCAGCGCGTATCGCTTGTAGGCGGCGGGCGCGCCCACGCGGCGCGCCTATTGGCGAACTTCGCGGATGTTGGCGGGCGGGGCGAACTCGCCGCTGCTGCGGAATGGGTTGATGTCGAGACCACCGCGCCGGGTGTAGCGGGCAAACACGGCCAGCGCCTCGGGCGCGCATTGGCGCTGGAGGTCGCAATAGATGCGCTCGACGCACTGCTCGTGGAACTCGTTGTGCTTGCGGAAGGAGACGATGTAGCGCAATAGTCCGGCGCGATCGATCGGCCTGCCGCGATAGCGGATCACCAGCATGCCCCAGTCCGGCTGGCCGGTGACCAGGCAGTTCGACTTGAGCAGGTGCGAGTAGAGCGTTTCCTCGACGATCGGCGCGTTGGCGGTGCGCAACAAGCCGGGCGCCGGTTCGTAGGTGTCGATGGTGATATCGAGATCGTCGAGCAGTTCGCCATCCGGGTAGGCGATGACGGCTTGCGGTCGCGCACTAAGCGGCTGCAGATCGACATCGACGGCTCCACCGGCGGCGGCCGAGAGATCGCGGGCCAACGCGGCCGTGACTTCCTCGATATGAGCAAAAGACGTCTGGTTGAACGAGTTCAGGTAGAGCTTGAACGACTTCGATTCGATCAGGTTCGGGCTGTCGGCCGGGACGCGAAAGCGGCCAACGGCAACGACGGGTTTGCCTTTCGCGTTCAGCCAGGAAAGCTCGTAGGCGTTCCAGATGTCTTCTCCGACAAACGGCAGCACTGCCGCGTCGATACCGATCTCGCTGCGCTTGATCTGGCGGGGGATGGGGAAGAGCAACTCGGGCGCGTACTGGTCGCAGTAGTCCGTCGGCTTGCCGAGCGGAGAGAGCGGGCTGGGGTCGGTTTGTGTAGTCATGGGGCGAATTTTACCGGTCAACGTCTGCGCGCGGCCGACGCGGAACTGTCGTAGCCTGGGGTGAAGCGACTTCGGGCGGTGACCAAAAACGGCTGTGCGCAGCCGCTCGGTTGTTCTTGCGCTACGTCGCCACCACCTGCGGATTGTCCGCCAGCGGCACGAAGTCACCAGTTGCGCCATCGAGCGCGTCGATGACGCCGTTTTCGATGTCGTAGATCCAGCCGTGCAGGTTGAGGCGGTGCTGCGCCAGAGCGACGGCGACTGACGGATGCGTGCGGATGTTGGCGAGTTGGGCGACGACGTTCTGGCGAACCAGCGCGTCGGTTCGTTCGTGCTGGTTCGCATGCGATTGGGCGTCTACGATGGCCTTGGCGCAATCCGCGTGGCGCAACCAGTGCGCTACGGCCGGCAGGTGATCGAGGTTCTGGCAGCTGGAGATGGCCGACATCGCACCGCAATTCGAATGACCGCAAATCACGATGTCGCTTACCTTGAGAACCGACACCGCGTATTCGACGGTCGCCGAAACGCCGCCCGGCTCGGGGCCGTAGGAGGGCACGATGTTGCCCGCATTGCGGATGACGAACAGGTCGCCCGGGTCCTGCTGGGTCACCAGTTCCGGGACGACGCGGCTGTCCGAGCAGGTCACGAACAGGACCTTGGGGTTCTGCGTCTGGGCGAGCTGTTTGAAGAGCTGCGTTCTTTCCGGGAAAACATCTTTCTGGAACTTCAGGAACCCTTCGATGACTTTTTGCACTGCATGCTCCCTGGCGATGGTCTTGTTGATTCAATTGCACGGGTAGAGCCGGATCGCGTTCAGAAGTTCCAAAGAACCGAACACGTGCGTTCGGCCAGAAGACCACCGGAGATTGGCAAAAGGATGTAGGCCATGCGCCCGTTTTGCGCGGACAATGACGATCTTTCTCGCCGGCCGCACATTCGTTTCGGCCGAATCTGGAACAGATAGTTATGGACGCCATTCTGCTGAAGGCGGGCAGCCTGATGCTCATCATCGCCATCGGCTACGGCATCAAACGCCGAGGCTGGGTTTCCGCCAGCGATTTCCCGATTTTCTCCAACATCGTCCTGCGCATCACCCTGCCGTGTGCGCTGGCAGTGAGCTTCGACACCTTTGTATTGACGCCGGCGCTGCTTTTCATCGCCGTTGGCGCCTTCGTCGTCAATCTGGTTCAGGAGGTCGCCGGTTTCCTGCTTGGCCGGCGGCACGGGCGGGCCGCGCAGGCGTTCGGGGTGCTCAACATCGGCGGGTTCAACATCGGCTTGTTCGCCATGCCTTACCTCGCCGGCATGCTCGGGCCGCAGGCCATTGCCTACGCGATCATCTTCGACGTCGGCAACACGTTGGCGGCGGCTGGCGTCGGTTACGCGTGGGGGATGTCGCTCAGCCAGCCGGAGCGGCGGGCCTCGCTGCTGGGTTTCCTGCGCCAGATAGTGCGCTCGCCGCTGTTCGTAACCTACCTCTTTCTGCTCGTCCTCGGCGCCTTTCACCTGCACCTGCCGCGCGCCGTGATCTCGTTCGCCACTATCGTCGGCGGCGCCAATACCTTCCTCGCCATGTTGATGATCGGCATCGGCCTCGAGATTGCATTGCCCAGCCACAAGTACCTCGCGGCGGCACGGCATCTCGGCGTGCGCTATGGCCTGTCGACCTGCTTCGCGCTCGCCGTCTGGTGGATGCCGCTCGACCACTTCGTGCGCATCGTGCTCTGCATGCTGCTTTTTGCCCCCATGCCGTCGATGACCGCTGGCTTCGTCGCCGAGGCGAAAAACGACGTGGAGTTGTCGACCTTCATTACCTCGCTATCGATCGTCGTCGGCATCGTCGTCATGCCGCTCATTCTGGTGGTGCTCGGCGGCTGACACCGCGAGTCCTCGTCGCGGGTTACACTCGGACCTTTCTTTCGACCCAAAGCCGAGAATGTCCGCGCTGCTCGATATCAGAACGCTGGTCTTGATCTACGTCGGTGTCACCATCGGGCAGGCGGTGGTGCTGGTCTATCTGTGGCGCGTGCAGCGGAACTATCCGCCGGCAAGGGACTGGGCCATCGGTTCATTGCTGTTTGCCATCGGTCTCTTCCTGTTTGCATTGCGCAATCTCGCGCCGGTGTTCGTGACCGAGGTTATTTCGAACCTGTTCCTGCTGCCCGGCTTGATGCTCTTCAATTTCGGCATCGTCAAGGCGGCGAACGCAAAGCCCCCGCTCCGTACCGGGCTGGCGTTATGCGTCGTGGTGATCGGATTGCTCGCCTGGTTTTCCTTGGCGGCGCAGAGTTATGCGGCCGGGGTGCTTATGCAGAACCTGGTGTTCCTGGTGCTGTACATCTATACGGCGATCGTCTGTCTGCGGGCAAGAACGGCGAAGGGAAACCACACGTTCCGGTTCCTCGGACTGTTGTTCGTCGTGCTGATCGTCGCGAACGCCTGGCGTGTCGCCGGCGGCGTCTTCGACCTGACCTTCTCGCTCTCGCCGACGCTGCCGCGTTTGTTGTGGATAGCGACCTCGCTGATCAGTTTTCCGATGATCACCGTGCTGCTGACTTTGCATACATCGCAAAGGTTGCAGGAAGAAATCCACGCCCAAGCCCGGCGCGACGCATTGACGGACGCCTACAATCGCCGTGCTTTCATTGAGTTCGGCGTCATGGAATGGTCGCGCAGCGTGCGCCACGACTACCCGCTGTCGGTCCTGTCGGTCGATATCGACCACTTCAAGAACTTCAACGACCAACACGGCCATCAGACGGGCGACGCCGCCCTGGTGCAAGTGTCGAAAGCGGCCCACGCCGCCTTGCGCTCGGATGACCTCTGGTGTCGATACGGTGGCGAGGAGTTCGTCGCCTTGCTGCCCAACACCACGATGAAACAGGCGATGGTCGTGGCCGAACGGCTGCGGCTGTCGGTGGCGAATACGACGATCTCGTCGTCGCGCGGCCCGCTCGGGGTTTCGGTGAGCATCGGCGTGGCCGAGCGCTCGGCAAACCATTCGAGCCTGACCGAGGTGCTGGCAATCTCGGATGCCGCGCTCTACCGTGCGAAGGCGGATGGACGAAACCGTGCGATCGCCGCGCTCGACGGTGACGCTATATTGGCGTCGTCTCATGAACCTGAACTCCCCACCACAGAGACACAGGGAAAATCGAGAAATCAGTAACTTGTCGGCGCTGAATAATTCGCCCGATGGGTGAATGCCAGCAACGTCACAAGGCTTTGTTCTTCCTCTGTGTTTTCTGTGTCTCTGTGGTTTAACCAAGGTTTTGGAATGCTTTCTCCTTGCTGATTGTTTCCACCGGAACGCTTAATCACCGGCCAGTGCCGCGTTGGCCCTGACCCAGCGCACGAACTCGTCTTCCGGCACCGGGCGGCTGAAGAGGTAGCCCTGCAACTCGTCGCCATTGCAGGGGGCAGCATGGTGTTTTCCTGTCGTCGGGTTGTTGTTCGGGCGGCTCAAACCTGGGGCATTGTCGCCACTCGTTTACGGAAGCTCAATACCCTCTGGCTTTAAGCTTTGCGATGAGGTCGGGCATGTAGTTCTTGATAGTGTCCCAAACCAACTCATAGTCAGTCAGTTCGTAACCATGGGCCATTCGATGCCGCATGCCGCGCATGGCTTTCCACGGAATATCCGCGAACTTCGTCTCAAGATCGCTGCCGAATTGCTCCAGAAGTTTCGCCGCATTCATCGCCGATGACGATGATGTTCATGCAGACCGCGTCCTGAGTCTTTCGGTCTTCGAGGAAGTCCGCTTTCGTCAGGCCGGCAACATGGTTTTCAGCCGAAATGGCGACGTCGAGAACCCGGCGAAGCCCAATCGCCAGGCGGCTTTGTTCGTACAAGCTCATACCGGCATCGCCTCCTGCAAGACCTGCATGCGAAAGCTTGACGGCAGTTCTTTGGCCGTCAGGACGTCGACCGGTATGCCCAGGGCTTCCTGGAGTTCGTCCTGGATCGCGCCGAGGTCAATGAGGGTGGCGCCCGGTGACAGGTCAACCAGCAAGTCGAGGTCGCTTTTTTCGGTATCCGTTCCTTGCAACACGGAGCCAAAGACACGCGGATTGCTTGATCGGTGTCTAAGAACAATGCTTCGAATCAATTCTCTGTTCTGGCTCAGAACTTGTGAAGGCTTCGTTTTCATGTTGACTCCTGGTCGCGATATCTCGCGTGCGCCCAATGGTATCAAGTTGCTCCGGCGGGCGCCCGCTCCTCTCCGGCCGGTCAGGGACTCACGCTCAGATTCAGGCGAGCATGATCAGCGCAAGTCGGTATCTTGAGAATAAGTGAAGGAATACAAAGAAGCACCCCGTCCAGCTCCGATTTTCCGGACTGGACGCACGAGTGCCGCCAAACAATTAACGGCATAATCCCGAGGGCATGGCGTAGACTCGTTGCAAGCTTGCGATCGACCACGCCAGCCCGGGGCTGTCGCTAAGCTCTCCAGAACAGTAAATACGGAATCAATCAATCATGAATCTAGCCGACAAGACAGCACGTATTGCGCTTGCTGCGTTGCTGCACGACCTTGGAAAACTCGCCGAACGAGCGGGGCTCGAGCATGGCGGTCAGCTTGACGCGCACAAGACGCTGTATTGCCCGTTCCGGCACGAGGGCTACCACACGCACGTGCACGCCGCCTACACTGGAATGGCCTGGGACCAGCTTGAGGCCACCGGACATTTCCCCGACCTGCGCAAGGACGGGCAACCGTTCTCGACGGCGGCTGACGGCAATTCGACCGACTCCGCGGTCAATGCCGCGAGCGCCCACCACCGACCGGACACCTTCCTGCAATGGATCGTTGCCACCGCCGACCGCGTTGCTTCCGGCTTCGAGCGCGACAAATTCGAGGCCGATTACAACCAGGCCGGTGAGCGTGAGAACCACTATTGCGCGCGGTTACTCACCCTGTTCGAACAGATCGAAACGAAATCAGCGGAAGAGGGCAAGCTCGCCTGGCGCTATCCGCTCAAGCCGCTGAGCCCGGAGAGCATCTTTCCGTGCCCGGCCGCCGCGTGCACACCGAAAGACAATGCCACGGCCAAGAGACAATATCGCGAGTTGTGGGATTTTCTGATGGACGGCATCCGGCTGATCCCGAAATCACACGTCGCCAACCTGCCGCTCTGGCTCGACCACTTCGACAGCCTGTGGCTCGCCGCCACCCACGCCATCCCGGCGGCAACGGCGTTCGGCGTCAAGCCCGAAGTCTCGCTCTACGACCACTGCAAGGCGACCGCCGCACTCGCCGCAGCGCTCTGGCGCTGGCACTACGAAAGTGGGCAGGAAATCGGCGATGCTGTGCGTAACGGCTGGGACGAAGAAAAGATCCTGCTTGTCCAGGGCGACTTCTTCGGCATCCAGGACTTCATTTTCGCCAACGGCGGCGCAACGCAAAGGCACGCGCACAAGCTGCTGCGCGGCCGCTCCTTCCAGGTCTCGCTGCTCGCCGAATGCGCCGCGCTCAAGGTGCTTGAAGCGCTGGAACTGCCGCCGACGGCCCAGATTATCAACGCCGCTGGCAAATTCCTTATCGTCGCCCCGAACACCGAAGCAGCACGCAACGCCGTCGCCCGCTGCCGTGCCGAATTCAATGCCTGGTGCCTCGAACACGCCTACGGCGAGATCGGCGTCGGGCTTGCCACCACCCCGGCCTCGTGCAACGACTTTGTCGGCGGTCGTTTCGGCGAGTTGAACAAGCGCCTGTTTGCCGCGCTCGACGTCGCCAAGAACCAGCGCTTCGGACTGTGTGACGACGCTGCGCCAACTGCCTTTGATGGCTTCCTCGACCGCTTCGACAACACGCTCGGCGTCTGCCAGATCAACGGCAAGTACCCGGCCAGTGCGGGCGCCAGCGGCAAGCGTGGCTACGCGCTGTCCGACCTCGCCGACGATCAGATCAGAATCGGAGAAGCACTGACCAAACGCGCGCGAATCCTCGTCGCCCGCGAAGCGGATGCGTTGCGCGTCCTCGGCCTTGACTACTTTGGCTACCGCCTTGCCTTCGTGCCTGACGCCGAAGTCAGCGGCAAATACGGCGAGCTGGCGAAGAACGGCACGCTCGTGCGGGCGTGGGACTTCGACGCGCCGGAGGCCGATGGCACCGTCTGGCGCGGTTATGCCCGTCGCTTCGTCAACAACTACGTTCCACGCTTTGATGCCATCGATGAGCAACTCGCCGACAAATACGGCAAGTGGACGGACGAAGCCGAATTCGACCGCGACATCCCGATCAAGACGCTGCACCACATTGCCTGCGAAGATCGTCGCCTTGACGAGCACAACCGCTGGATCGGCGAAATCGCCCTTGTTGCCCTCAAGGGTGACATCGACAACCTCGGCGCCCTGTTCCAGCAGGGGCTCGAAAAGCCGACTTTCGCCAAGACGGCGTCACTCTCGCGCCAGGTCAATGCCTTCTTCGCCCTCTGGCTGCCGTGGTTCTGCGAGCACGGCAAGGACGCGCACGGCATCGCCCGTTACCGGAACACCTACACCGTCTTTGCCGGTGGCGACGACTTCTTCCTGCTTGGCCCGTGGGAATCCACGCTCGAACTGGCAGGTGTGTTGCGCGAGCGTTTTGCCGACTATGTGGCCAACGACGCCATCACCTTCTCCGCGGGGCTCACCATGACCAAACCGAAGATGCCCGTGCGCCAGCTCGCGCAGCGCGGAGAACACGCACTGAATGAAGCCAAGTCCCGACCTGGCAAGAACGCCGCCCATTTGTGGGCGCGCAGCGTCGGCTGGAATGACTGGCGCGCCCTGATGGGCGAACGGCGTGCAGCGATCGAAGCCCTGATGGCGCGCGCCGGCAGCCATGGTGCCGCCTTCTCGACCGGCCTGACCTACAGCCTGCTGCAAATCTCGGACCGCGCCGAAAGCCAGCGGCCGGAAGACGCCGTCTGGCGTTCGCAGCTGCACTACCGCCTCGCCCGTTTCTTCCGCGACCGCGTGCGCGGCAGCGATGCCGATCGCACGCGGCGCGAACAGCTGCTGAGCGATGCCATTGCCGAGATAGGCGGTGCGCTCGGCCGCTACAAGGGCGCCTACCGCCTGCCGCTCTCAGTGCTGCTCTACCGGCAGCGCGAATGAGCGCCGCAAGCTTGCTGTATCCCGAATGAACGACCGTCTTCGACAAAATACCGACTATCGCCAAGGAGAAGTGGAATGCCGATCAATCTAGCCCAGGAAAGACCCGACCCCGGCCTGTTCGACACGCTCGCGGAAAACGTAGCACGCGCGCTCGATCAGGAAGCCGGACGGTCCGCCAAGAACAAATCGACGCAACTGCGCCGCTTCTACGATGAACTCGTCGCTTGGCAGGAGCGCATCAACGGTGACGACGAGAAGTTCAAGCAATACGAAGCCAGATCGGAAGAGCACACGTCTGAACTCCAGTCACTAGC
>ERZ650312.2154-NODE-2154-length-10930-cov-7.241195_pt1 | contig 10930 bp, 8 predicted proteins | sample MGYA00376248_ERZ650312 | MGnify/ENA primary metagenome ERZ650312 (study PRJEB26733, sample SAMN07839316) | wastewater metagenome | biome: urban; feature: wastewater treatment plant; material: waste water | place: USA: North Carolina | collected 2016-07-28 ... | reverse complement strand
CCGTGGGAGAGGGCTAGGGAGAGGGCAACAAGCCAAAGGCTTGTTTGCCGGCATCCGAAAATGTTCAATATTTAATTGCCAAAATAGGCATTGACGGTTGATTTTGTGATTAAAAAACAAAGGCCGTCTGAAAGGTTTCAGACGGCCTTTGGCTTGGGCTTTAAGCGGCCAGCCGCTCATCGCCCACCAGCACCGAAGTCATGCTCAGCGATTTGCCCACAATAACATCGGTGAGCAGCGTGAGCGTTTCGTCATCGGATTTTGCGCCGATCACATAAAGCAGCGGCCACCAATGCTCGGGTGTGGGCGCGGCCAGGCGCAGCTCTTCGGGGTAGGCATTGTCGTTGGTGAGCGCAGCATCGTTGCCGCTTTGCAGCCAATGGTTCACCAGCTTGCGCGCGGTTTGCGCCCAATCGTAAGCACCTTCGGTGGTGTCGGGATGGCGCCAGTCCATCAGGCGCAGGTTGTGCACGATGTTGCCGCTGCCGACAATCAAAATGCCTTGCTCGCGCAATGCGGCAAGCTTGCGGCCGAGGGCGAAATGCTCGTGGGCATTCAAATCGGCGTTGAGGCTAAGCTGCACCACCGGAATATCGGCATCGGGAAACAAATGGCAGAGCACGCTCCAAGTGCCGTGATCCAGCCCCCAGCCCAAATCGGCGGCCACTTCGGCCTCACCCAGCAGAGCGCGGATTTCGGCGGCCACTTCGGGGCTGCCCGGCGCGGGATATTGCGCATCAAACAAGGCTTGCGGAAAGCCGCCGAAATCGTGGATGGTGCGCGGTTTTTCCATGGCGGTAACCGCGCTGCCGCGTGTCACCCAATGCGCCGACACGGCTAAAATGGCGCGGATTTTGCCGCCATATTGCGCGCGCAGCGCCTTGCCCAGCCGCTGCCAGCTTTCAGAATAAACGGTGTGCTCAATCGCATTCATCGGATTGCCGTGGCCGAGAAACAATACGGGCAGTTTCATGAGGTTGCTCCTGTGTGGATTTTGATGATGAACACAGTATAAAGTTTTCAGACGGCCTGATAAAGCAGAGTTTTGTTGATGATTTGTTTCCTGTGGGGAAACGTTTTTTGATAGGCGAAAGCCTTTGCAAAGCCGGATATCTGCCGCACCCGCGCCGGCGGGTGTCAGTGCAAAGCAGCAGCGTAGGTACGCACATCGCCCAAAGGCGCGCATGCATGTATGGCGCACGGCATCGGCTTTTATCTGGCTAAACATCGGCTCGTGGGTCGGATTCTTGAATCCGACACTTGTTCGCAGAACAAGGCGCGCACATCGCTTTGGCCGCCGGCCAAACGTCGGATTCAAGAATCCGACCTACGCGGTCGAACGGCTTTGATTTTGTAAGGTTATTGTATCAGGCGTTCAGACGGCCTTGATTTCATGCCGAAACTGAGAAATTGGTTTTACCCGCGTTTTGCTCAGGCTAAAACCAAAGCGGCACATCTGCTAGGATGCGCCGCTTTGGTTGGCTGTGCAGGCCGTCTGAAACTCAATCAAAAATATCGCGCACTTTGTCGAAAAACGATTTTTGACGCGGCGTTTGCGAGCGGTCGAGGCCGGTGGAAATTTTGTCGAATTCTTCCAGCAGCTCTTTTTGGCGATCGGTGAGGTTGATGGGCGTTTCCACCACCACATGGCAATAAAGATCGCCCACCGCGCTGGAGCGCAGCGATTTGATGCCTTTGCCTTTTACGCGCATGCGCCGGCCGGTTTGGGTTTCCGAGGGGATGCTGAGCTTCACTTTGCCATCAAGCGTGGGCACTTCCACATCGCCGCCCAAGGCGGCGGTGGCGAAGCTCACAGGCAGCTCGCAATGCAGATCCAAGCCGTTGCGCTCGAATGTTTTGTGTGCTTTTACCTGCACCACCACATATAAATCGCCGGCGGGTGCGCCATGCTGGCCGGGCTCGCCCTCGCCGGAGAGGCGGATGCGTTGGCCGTCGTCGATGCCGGCGGGAATATTCACTTCCACCGTTTTGCTGGTTTTCACGCGGCCTTCGCCACGGCATTTGATGCAGGGCTCTTTGATTTCCTTGCCGCTGCCGTGGCAGGTGGGGCAGGTTTGCTGCATTTGGAAAATGGCCTGGCGCACATGGATGGTGCCCGAGCCGTGGCAGGTGGAGCAGGTGCTGGCCGAGGTGCCGGGCTTGGCGCCGGAGCCGTGGCAAACATCGCATTCTTCATAAGTGGGCACGCTGATGCGCTTTTTGATACCTTTGGCGGCTTCTTCCAGGCTGATTTCCACCCCATATTGCAAGTCGGCACCTTGATAGCTTTGCGCGCGGCCGCCGCCGGCTCCGCCAAACATTTGGCTGAAAATATCTCCGAAATCAAAGCCTTGTGCGCCGCTGAATCCGCCAAACCCACCAAAACCGCCGGCACCCATATTGGGGTCGACGCCTGCGTGGCCGTATTGGTCGTAAGCGGCTTTTTTCTCTTTGTCGGAAAGAATGGCATAGGCGTTTTGCACTTCTTTGAATTTTTCTTCCGCCGCTTTGTCATCGGGATTGCGGTCGGGATGATATTTCATCGCCAGCTTGCGGAAGGCTTTTTTAATTTCATCATCGCTGGCGCTGCGGGCCACGCCCAGCGTTTCGTAAAAGTCTTTGTTGCTCATAGGAATTTGCTTGTGTGGAATTTATTGAGATTGCAGCCGAAAATATGGGCGTACACGCGAAACTCAAGGGGCGGAGGGATATTTTTGTCGGCAGCCATTCATGCCACATCGAAATGAGCGGCGAATAGCGAGTAGCCAGTAGGTACGATTAGCGCAGCGTAATCGTACGCATGGCAATATGAGCCCCAAACCTGCTTATGTGTGAATATACGGAAAAAGAAATGACCGGAAAAATTTCAGACGGCCTCTTGCTCATTTTTTAATCCATCGGAGGCTTTTGCAAAACGCTCTTGTCATCGCTCCTGCGCAGGCACAAGTAGGTACGATTAGCGCAGCGTAATCGTACGTATGGCAATCTGTGCGGATATCCAAACCTACGCATCATGAATACATAGAGATACACAAAAAAATAGACAAAAAAAGCTTCAGACGGCCTTTTTTAATACCCATACAAATAGATAAATCATGATTGATTGCATGGCATGCAAAGGCCGTCTGAAAACCTTTCAGACGGCCTCTTGCTTATTCTGAATCAATATTTATCAAACCATACCGAGTCAAACTGCCTGCCATTGCAACAGCAGTCGCTGTAAGGCTTCGGGCTGCTCGTGGCCGCCATCAATCGCGTTTTGCAGCCATCGGCAGGCGGCTGCTGCATCGAGTGGCACGCCCTCGCCGTGATAATAAAGGCAGGCCAGATTGTATTGGGCCACCGTGTCGCCCTGTCCGGCGGCGGCTTCAAACCAATGGGCGGCTTGGGCAGAATCGGCGGCCATGCCTTGGCCGTTGTAATACATCATGCCCAAATTGGTTTGGGCTTTGCCGTGGCCGTGGCCGGCAGCTTCGAGATAAAGGCGCGCCGCCTCGGCATAATCTTGCACCTGCCCGAGGCCGTAGTGGCAGGCAAAGGCGCACTGGTAAATGTGCTCGGCCGCTTGGCGCTGCAAGGCGGCTTGTTTGAGCCGGCCATAGTCGGCGCTGCGGCCGAGCGCACCGGCGGCCAGCAGCTTTTGGTGGGCGGCCATATCGCCTTGGTCGGCGGCGCGGCGGTAATAAACGGCGGCCATGTCGGCATCGGCGGCCACGCTCAAGCCGTAGCGGTAAATATCACCGAGCAGGCGCAGGGCTTTGGCGTGGTTGCGGCGGGCGGCTTGTTCGGCAAGTTGGCGGGCTTTTGCCGGATTGCGTTCGATATGTTTGCCAAGCAGGTGCATTTCGGCCAAAGCGGCTTGGGCATCACTGTCTTGCAGCTCAGAGGCCGTCTGAAACCAGTGGAGCGCCTGCTCGGGCGCAGCCTCAAGGCCGTGGCCGCCTTGCAGCAAAAGTTCGGCCAAAGCGGTTTGGGCGCTCACCAAGCCTTGCTCGGCGGCGTGGCGGAAATGAAAAGCGGCTTGCGCAAAATCACGCGCCACCGCTTGGCCGTGGCGATATTGGTTGCCCAATTGCCAATGCGCGGCCGCAAAGCCTTGCGCCGCCGCCTGCCGGTAAAGCGCGTGCGCCGCCTGCACATCCGGCTCGGCTGCCTGCTGGTAATGCTGTGCCAGATAATATTGGCCAAGTGGATGCCCATGTGCCGCCGCCCGCTTGGCCCATTCGATGGCTTGAGGCTGCCCATGATCGGCATAATATTGCAGCAGGTGGATTTGGGCGGGCAGAAAATCTTGCTCTGCCAGCCGGATATAGTCGGGCAGCAAAAGCTCGGCCGGCGCGCCATCGCTTTCCTGCCATTGCAAAAGATTGTAGCGGGCAAAGGGATGCTGCGCGGAGGCCGCTTGTTGCAACCAATGTCGCGCGGCCTCAAGGTCGGCCTCGGTGCCTTGACCGTGGAAATAGCAGCCGGCCAGCTGAAAAGCAGCTTCGGCATGGCCTGCCGCTGCGGCTTGATGCAGCAGCGGCAGGGCGGCGGAGTGATTGGGTGGGCTTTGCCGCAGCAAGGCTTGGGCTTGTGTGAAAAGTGGAGCAGCGTTATTCATGGTGTAAGTGAGTGAGAAAGGCGATGTGTTTGAAATGTGCTCAATTTCGGCCGGGGTAGGCAAATAGCCGTCTGAAGCTTTTTGAATGGCGCTAGCGGCTTGGTAAAGCCGGAAAATTAACTCTGCTGTAAAAGCTGCCGTGAATTTGGGTAACGTTAATGTGATACATGCGATAGGCATGGAAAAGCGCCGCATCGGGCGGGGTGGGCTGCCGCCAAAAAACGGCCAGCTTGCCCTGATAGGTAATGCCGGGAATATCATAATGCGCGCGGCCAATCACTTTAACCGGCATATTGTGAATAAGCGCGGAAAGCCCGCTGGTGCTGTTGAGCGTGACCATGCCGATGCCGTGGCGCAAAAATACGGGCAGCGGCACATCATGCACATAAAACACCCGCCCTTTGAGCTGAGGGTGCTTTTTTACAAAATGGTGGATGTCTTTTTGATAATCGATAAAGCCCCGGTCCATCGGATGGTGTTTCACAATTAGGTTTACATCGGCCGGCGCATGGGTGGCAAATGAAGTTAACACATGCAGCATAAAATTGCGCACCGATGAAAAATCGCTGTGCACACGGATTTGGCTGTCGTTAAACACTTGCAGCGGCAAGATAAAGAATTTGCCATATTTACCGCTTTTCACCTGGTGAGCGAAATGGCGGTCTTCTAGCACATAATTAACCCGCTTCAAGCCCGAAAGCGTCCACAATTTCACATAATGGCCGATATGGTTGATGCGGTGGTGGATATAGTGCGGATAACGACGCTGATGCAGCCGAGCGGCAACATAATAGCGTATGGCCTGTTTGGCCACGGGTAAAAAACCGGCCGGCACCGGCGCCGGATCTTGATAGCTTTGCCGGCTTAAGCGCGGATAAGCGTCGGCAAAAAAGCGGGCATCGCGCGGCAGCGGCGAATAAGCGTTCACACCGCTTTTTTCCAAGGTAACGAAATAAGGGCGGAAATAGCCTTCTTCAAAAGCCCAAAAGCTGACATTGCCCAAAGCATGTACCACAGATTTGGCCGCGATATGATAAGGCCGCGTGTCGCCAAAACACACCACCGCCTCAATACGGTGCTCGCGGATAAAAGCCGATAAAAAATCAGGAAAAGCCTGGAAAGTATCGGTGTAGGCAAAAGTGTTGGGCTTGGTGGCAGGGAAACACAGCTCATCGCCGGCATTGAAATTAAGCTTAAACACCGTTTTGCCGCACTGCTGATGCAGCCAATCGGCAAAATCACTGAAAAAAGTGCCGATGGGCCCTTGCAGCAGCAAAATGCGATCGGCTGTGGTGGAGAGCTCTTCCAAATAGCTTTTGATTGAAGCAGATGCCATTATAAATGATGGATATTATAGGGTAATCTTGAAATATAACATTGAACACTATTTTGTAGGAAGGGATAACCGCTTGAATCTGCCGTTTTATACCAATTAAAATAAACAAACCACTATCAAATTGTTGCAAATAAATTTGACACAGCATAATGGCAAACATGTAAAAGGCGGTGCCTAAAGCCTTTCAGACGGCCTTTTACATGTCTGCCATTATTATGGTTTGTTTAATTGCCTTGGTTTATTCTTTCTGCCAATCAGCTGCAGCTGGTGTTGCTTTTTATTTTCCATATTTATTTTCAATATGGAGAATAACTATTCCAAATGGATGGAAAAGGTGAGCGTACGTGTTTTTTTATAATCAATAAATACACTGCAAAAACCATCTGAAATAGGCGCATTACAGTAATTCATACCGAATTGGTATTTTTCAAACGGGCTGTTGGCTGTTTTATTTTTTTAATGACAAGTAATTGTCAGGACGCCTGGTCATCATTTGATTTCTAAAGGTGAAAACGATTTCACCACATCATCCACCGCTTTTACGCGCACCAAAAAATCTTCCAGTTTATCCAACGGCAAAGCGCTGGGGCCGTCGCAGCGGGCTTTATCCGGATTCGGATGTGCTTCTAAAAACAAGCCGGCCAAGCGGGTGGCCATGCCGGCCAGCGCCAAATCGAGCACTTGCTCGCGCCGCCCACCCGAAGCCGAAGCGCCGGAAGCGCGCTGTTGCAAAGAATGGGTTACATCAAAAATAATCGGCAAATCGCCGCAACTTTTTTTCATCACTCCGAAGCCCAGCATATCCACCACCAAATTATCGTAGCCGAAGCTGGAGCCACGCTCGCATAAAATCAGCTGCTCATTGCCTGCTTCTTTAAATTTTTCCACGATATTACCCATTTGCGACGGGCTTAAAAATTGCGGTTTTTTAATATTGATCACGCGCCCCGTTTTGGCCATTGCCACCACCAAATCGGTTTGGCGCGCCAAAAATGCCGGCAGCTGCAACACATCGCAAACTTCCGCCACCGGCTCGCATTGATAAGGCTCGTGCACATCAGTGATCACCGGCACGTTGAATTCTTTTTTTACCGCAGCAAAAATTTTCACTCCCTCATCCAGCCCTACGCCGCGATAAGAATGAATGGAAGAGCGGTTGGCCTTATCAAAAGAAGCCTTGAACACATAAGGAATGCCGAGCTTATCGGTAACTTCAACGTATTTTTCGCACGCGAAAAGTGTGGAATCCAAGTCTTCCAACACATTGAGGCCGCCAAAAAGGGTAAAAGGAGAATGGTTGCTGATGGCAATATTGTTAATTTTCATAAAAATCAATGTTGTATTTAAATTTGAATGGTGAAGATTAGTATGGAGAATAGCACCATAGCTAAAATAATCAAGCGGAGTGAGAAATTTCAGTAAAAAGGCAAGCTTGTCAATAGCGCTGAAGTTTGTATCCCAAAAGATGTCAAACGGGACAGAAGGAAGGGGAAAGTATTTGAAGTAGAGGCAAGGTGTATTCTTTTTACAATGATGTTGTAAATTTAGCTTAGATGATTTTGAAAAAGTAAAGTTCATTGTATTTTCTATAATTTAATGAATTTTATAAAAATTTTTATGATTTTAGAATTTATCTCTGATATGGCGGCATCAATTAAGCATGCTTCATTAAGAAGGATGATGGTATAATTTTAAAATTATCTTAAAAGTTGTATTTACGTAAGTAAATTTTTAGGATAGAGGCTAAAATTTAAAACCATAATCATGTTATCGAGTGCCATTTGTTAGGCGGATAGCATGTTTGGTGTGCACGATGGTGGTAAATTTTTTAGATAAAACAATAAGTTGTTTGTCGGCAATATTAATAATATTTTTCACCTCCTTGGGATGATGTCTTTAGTAAGAGAGTTTTGTCATGAGAGTATTAACCGTATTCGGCACACGGCCGGAAGCCATTAAAATGGCTCCTCTGGTGAATGAATTGAGATCGCAAAACTGCATTGATGTCAAAGTTTGCGTTACCGCCCAGCATAGGGAAATGCTGGATCAAGTGTTGAGCTTGTTTGAAATCACGCCGGATTATGATTTGAATATCATGAAGCACGGACAAACACTTCAAAGCATTACTGCGGATATCTTGCAAGACTTAACCAAAGTTTTGGAAGAATTTCAGCCTCAGTATATTTTGGTGCATGGCGACACCACCACCACATTTGCTGCAAGTTTGGCGGCTTTCTATCAAAAAATTGCTATCGGCCACATCGAGGCCGGCTTACGTACCCGAAATTTATATTCACCTTGGCCGGAAGAAGCGAATAGATGCTTAACATCAGTGCTAAGCCGTTTGCACTTCGCGCCCACCGAGCAATCCAAAGCCAATTTGCTTGAAGAATCGGCAAATGCTGAAAATATTGTTGTTACCGGCAACACAGTGATTGATGCCTTGCTGATGGTAAAAGAAAAACTGCAGCAGGCTGATTTGAAAATGCAGATGGAAGAAAAATTTCCTTTTACGGCAAATGATGCATCCATGATATTGATTACTGCGCATCGCAGGGAAAATCATGGCAATGGCATTCGTGATATCGGTAAAGCGGTGGCGATTTTGGCGGAGGCCTATCCTGAAACACAATTTGTGCTGCCTTTGCACATGAACCCAAATGTGCGCCAACCGCTAACTGAAATTTTGTCGAATCAGGCAAATGTTCATTTGATTGAGCCGCAAGAATATCTGCCCTTTGTGTATTTGATGTCTCGTGCAAAATTGATTTTAACCGACTCCGGCGGTGTGCAAGAAGAGGCTCCGTCATTAGGCAAGCCGGTTTTGGTGATGCGGGATACTACAGAGCGCCCAGAAGCTGTTGAGGCGGGCACGGTTAAATTGGTAGGCTCAAACACCGATAAGATTGTTTTCCATTGCCGGGAATTGCTCGATAATCACGAGCTGTACCAACAAATGGCACAAGCCAAAAACCCTTATGGCGATGGCAAGGCTTCGCAGCGTATTGTTGAAACGCTATTAAAAAATATTTAATGTCAATAAAATAATTCAAGGAATATTCTAAGATGCAAAATAAAACCATTTCGGTAGTGGGGCTGGGCTATATCGGCTTGCCGGCAGCTGCCATGTTTGCCTCCCGGGAAGTAAACGTGATTGGTGTTGATGTGAACGCCCAGGCTGTTGATATCATCAACCAAGGCAAGATCCATATTGTGGAGCCGGGCTTGGAAGAGATAGTGCAAAAAGCAGTTTCAGACGGCTTTTTAAAGGCCGTTACCCGCCCCGAGCCTGCTGATGCATTTGTGATTGCCGTGCCAACACCATTTAAAGGTGATCACGAGCCGGACACCGGCTATATCGAAGCCGTGGCCAAAGCCATTGCGCCGGTGCTGGAAAAAGGCAATGTGATTATTTTGGAATCCACTTCTCCGGTGGGCACCACTGAGCAATTGGTGGCGTGGCTTTCTGCCGCTCGTCCGGATTTAGCCTTTCCGAAAGAAGGCGTAAACCAAGAAGCAGATATTTATGTGGCCTATTGCCCGGAGCGTGTGCTGCCGGGGCAAGTGATTCGCGAATTGGTAGAAAACGACCGCATTATCGGCGGCATCACTGAAGCCTGCTCTGAAAAGGCTATTGAAGTTTACCGAGTGTTTGTGCAAGGTGATTTGCTGAAAACCAATGCCCGCACCGCCGAAATGGCTAAGCTCACCGAAAATGCTTTTCGTGATGTGAATATCGCTTTTGCCAATGAGCTTTCTCTGATTTCAGATAAATTAAATATCAATGTGTGGGAGCTCATTTCCCTTGCCAATCACCATCCGCGCGTTAATATATTGCAACCTGGTTGCGGCGTGGGCGGCCATTGTATTGCTGTGGATCCATGGTTTATCGTGGATAAAACCCCCGATTTAGCCAATATGGTGCGCACCGCTCGTGAAGTGAACGACGGCAAACCTGAATGGGTAATTGGCAAAGTGCATGAAGCCGTTGAAACAGTTGCCGCACAAACCGGCAAAGCCAAACAAGACGTTAAAATCGTGTGTTACGGCTTGGCATTCAAACCCGATATCGACGATTTGCGCGAAAGCCCGGCATTGATGATTACTGAAAAGCTGATGAAGCTCTACCCCAATCAAGTTTTCGCGGTAGAACCGAATGTGCATGAAGTGGTTGACCATCATGGCAAAAAAGACATTGCATTGATTGATTACTCAAACAGTGTGGAAGTTGCCGATGTTGCAGTGTTGTTGGTAAATCATAAAGAGTTTATGACACAGAAGCTGGTGTTTAAACCAAATGTAATTTTAGTGGATACCAAGGGTATTTGGTAAATAAGGCTGATATTAATATGAATGCAAAAAACAAAAAACACTTAGGTAAAAAATTAAAAAAAAATGTAGAAACGGAGTTGATAACTGATTGTCAATATCAGTTAGAGCTGGCTCAAGAAAAAATTATGCGATTACCGTTAGATGTTGAAAAATTTAACAATTCCGCATATAAGGCGAAAAAACAAGTTGCGTTACTTGAAGAGAATGTTAAAACTTTTAATAGTTCTGCCTATAATGCAAAAAAAGAAGTCAATCGATTAAATTCATTAACCAAAGAACAAAATTTATATATTTCCAACCTTGAGCAAAGATTATTAGGTTTGGCTGATGATTACAATCAAATAGTTATTGATTACAATGACAATATATTGGATTTGAAAAAGAAAACAGTTACTTTGTCATATTGGATTGGCCAAGCTTTTATCAAATTAAAAACACTCAACGGTATTCTGCATTTTATCCCGAATATTTTAGAAGCCAAACGAAAGCATAATGAAAAATTACAATATGGTAGTGAAAAAATTAAAAATATTAGTTTGATTCGTTCTGAAGAGTTACTTGCTAAGCGTAAAAACTATATTAATCTATTGGTAGGTATAACTCCTAATAACGATAGTCAACCGAAAGTAACCGCTGAGTAGATCGGAAGAGCGTCGTGT
>ERZ650312.2153-NODE-2153-length-10936-cov-38.660601_pt1 | contig 10936 bp, 10 predicted proteins | sample MGYA00376248_ERZ650312 | MGnify/ENA primary metagenome ERZ650312 (study PRJEB26733, sample SAMN07839316) | wastewater metagenome | biome: urban; feature: wastewater treatment plant; material: waste water | place: USA: North Carolina | collected 2016-07-28 ... | reverse complement strand
GAGCGCATTTACCACATTGACCGTGGTTATGAGTATGTGGAAGATAAACTGCGCGGCTTGGGCGTTACCATTGAGCGGGTAAAAGGCGAATAACAGGTATAAGACAATGACACAAGCAAATGATGCCAATTATAATGGTCTTACCTTAGCGTTATCCAAAGGGCGAATCTTAAAAGATACCTTGCCCCTGCTAAAAAAGGCAGGTATCGAACTACTTGAAGACCCAGAAGAATCACGTAAACTGATTTTTCCGACCACGCATGCTGACGTGCGGATTTTGATTTTACGCGCCAGTGACGTGCCAACCTATGTGGAGCATGGGGCGGCAGATTTTGGTGTAGCGGGTAAAGATGTGCTGATGGAGCATGGCTCAAGCAATTTATATGAATTGCTTGACCTACAAATTGCCAAATGCCGTTTGATGACGGCAGGTAAAGTGGGGCTAGAATTACCCAGTCGTCGTCTTCGAATTGCCACCAAATATGTCAATGTGACGCGCGCATTTTTTGCCAGTCGCGGTGAACAAGTGGATGTGATTAAACTCTATGGTTCCATGGAACTTGCGCCCTTAGTAGGCTTGGGTGATTTGATTGTGGATGTGGTCGATACCGGTAATACCTTAAAAGCCAATGGTCTAGAGCCGCGCCAAGAGATTTGCCAAGTCTCTTCGCGTTTGATTGTCAATCAGGTGAGTTATAAACGTAAATTTGCCCTGCTTGAGCCCATCATAGAAAGCTTCAAGCAAAGCATCGCTGATAACACCCAGTAACGGTTCAAAAATTACCATGATGCAGCATCTTTTTGTGTATGGCACGCTAGCGCCCAATCGCGACAACCACGCTATCATGACACCCATCAACAACGGCAGTTGGCAGCCTGCGACTATTCGTGGGCAGTTGATGCCAGATGGCGGTTGGGGCTCGGCGCTCGGATTTCCTGCAGTCATCCCAGATGAACAAGGCGACATGGTAGCGGGATGGGTGTTTTCGTCGGATGATTTGGTCAATCATTGGGCGCGGCTAGATGAGTTTGAAGGTGAAGCCTATCAGCGCATTGAAGTAACCGCCACACTTGACAATGGTGCGGAAATCCAAACCTTTGTGTATGCACTCGACAATCTACAGCATTATTAAAGCTGGCTATGCCGATTAAAACATGGAAGATGAAAACATGGAAGATTAAATAAAGACGTTATTAAGACGTCTTTTTTTAACTGGGCGAAAACTAAAAGTAGCGACGGGTTGGCTCAGTTTAGCTGATTTTGATGCGTCGATTTTGATGCGCTAGCTTTGATGTGCCAATTTTGATGGATTGACGAAGCTTTGCAGGCTAAAAAGCCGCTTTCATCCATGATAAAATTTGTTATGCTATGTGTTAGTCATTTTTATTCTTAGGGGAATACCATGCGATTGTTAAATAGCCAACAAGCCAGTTTTGAGCAGGAATTGACAGAGCTGCTTGCTTTTGAAACGGTAAATGATCCAGCGCTACTGGCTACGGTCGATGATATTATCGCGCAAGTGCGTCAGGGTGGGGATGAGGTGGTGTTAAGGCTGACCCAACAATTTGACAACCATCCTGCCAAAACTTTTGCCCAGCTAGAGATTTCACAAGAAAAGCTCAAACAGGCATTTGATGGGTTAAATCCTACAATCAAGCAAGCGCTTGAACTGGCGGCACAGCGCGTCACATCTTTTCACGAGCGCCAACGGCAAGAAAGCTGGACGTATCAAGATGCGCTAGGTAATACGCTTGGACAACAAGTTACGCCACTCGATAAAGTGGGTATTTATGTGCCAGGTGGACTGGCAAGTTATCCATCCAGCGTCTTGATGAATGCGTTACCCGCCAAAGTGGCAGGGGTCGGGCAAATTATCATGGTGGTGCCTGCACCTCATGGTGAACTAAATTCCTTGGTATTGGCGGCCGCTTATTTGGCGGGTGTGGATAAAGTCTTTACCATTGGCGGCGCGCAAGCGGTGGCAGCGTTGGCTTACGGCACTAACACCATCCCGCAAGTCGATAAAATCACAGGACCTGGCAACAAATACGTGGCAGCCGCCAAACGCGCCGTGTTTGGGCAAGTGGGCATTGACATGATTGCAGGTCCCTCGGAAGTACTGGTATATGCCGAAGGTGTGGCAAATGATAAAGCCGACTGGTTAGCCATGGATTTATTGTCGCAAGCTGAGCATGACACCGTCGCGCAAGCGATTTTTGTTACCCCATCTGAGCCGTTACTTAAAAAAGTTGCGCAGGAAATCGAAAAAGCCTTAGTAGATTTGCCAAAAGCCGAAATCGCTAAAGCGGCGATTGCCAACCGTGGCGCGCTGATTTTGGTGAAAGACCGAGCAGAAGGTATTGAGGTGATTAATCGCATTGCGCCTGAGCATTTGGAATTATCGGTAGATGACCCAGAAGCAATGGTAAAAGATATCCGTCATGCGGGCGCTATCTTTATGGGTCGCTATACCCCTGAAGCGATTGGCGATTATTGTGCTGGCCCTAATCACGTGTTGCCAACGTCAGGTACCGCACGCTTTAGTTCACCGCTCGGCGTGTATGATTTTCAAAAGAAATCTTCGATTATTTATTGTAGCGAGCAAGGTAGCCAAACGCTGGCAAAAACTGCCGATATATTGGCGGTGGAAGAAAATTTGGATGCCCACGCGCGGTCAGCCCGTTACCGGGTAAAATAGGCTCAAACGCGCCTATGGCAATTCAACAGCTTATGGTAATTCAATGGGGCATTTAACTCATTTATCTCATTTAACTGGGAAGTTAACGCTGCTTTGTCAATACATCTAGGCGTAGCCGTTCTTCAGGCGTAAACATCGTCTGCTGTAACGCCACAATTTGTTGCTGTGCTTGCGGCACATTACCCAATTTGCTCAGTATTTGGTTAGACTGTGTCTGATAAGTTGCCACACGCTGCGCAAATTGCGCTTCAGATTGGTCAAGCTGCTCAAGCCGTTTGACCGCTTCGGGCGAGACATATTGACTACGCATGGCATTGATTTGGCTTTGGGTTGCCCCTTGCTGCTGCATTTGCTGCGTTTGCGCTAATAACTTGTCAATATTGCGCTGCTGGGTTAGCTTTGTCTGTAGATTTGGGTCTTTAACACTGGCGATATAGGCAGTTTGCGCCTTATCAATGATGGCTTGGCGCTGGTCATTGCTCAGTTGTGCGTTTTGGTTGGCTTCGACAACCGTCATGTTATAGTCATTGAGGGCTTGTTCATCCCCAAAAAAGGCTTCGCGGGTTTTGGCGTCAAAATAGCGGGCTTGCAGCTGTTGTACTGCGCGTAATTGGTTTTTAATCGCAGATAAATCTAATGCGCTGACATTGGGATTGGGCTGTGCTTTAGGCTTATCTAGCTGGCTGACAGCAGTCAAATAGGTTAGATAATTTTGAAAAATGTTAACCGCTTGGCTTGCGGCAGGCTCAGGCGTATGTTCGCGAATATAGGCAATCACCCGTTGTTCAATCTGGCTTAACGGCTCTTCCCCTTGTGCTGACAAAAAATAATCAAACAGTCGGCGCAAACCTGCGGTCACCACCAATTGCTTGTTTTCATCGATAATAATTTCGCCATCGACTTGGGTGCCTTGTAGTGATTTGGGCAGTGATGTAGGTAAGGGGGTAGCGTTCGCGGTGATGGGTGATGTGTTGGTTAGGGTTTGATGGGACGGCAATCCACTAGATGGACTGGTACTGGCAGCATTCTGCGGCAAAGGATTGGCTGTTTTGACAGCGTCCTTAGGTTTTAACCACAGTATGCAGGCTATCAATAATGCAATGATGCCACTGGCTAATACGATTATTAGCCAGGTTATCGATCGTTGGTTTGTATCAGGGTTGTTTGAAGGAACCATAGCCATAAGCTTACAACGATTGACCTTTTAAGCGATTGACTTGGTTGCGATAGACAGTCAATGGATTGGTGTCTAGCAAACTGACAATGCCAAACACCTGATTGACTGAATCCATATGGTTCATTTTATAGTTATCACGAATCACTTCGCCGAGACGACTTGAACAGGGTGAGACAAGACCATCATTGGCTTCGCCATTGAATGATAAACCCGTCAACCCCAACACCATATCAGACGGATCGACAAGCATGGTCATAGTTTGGGCGCCGCTAAATGAGTAGTAACGTACATTATTGACCACCGTGTTTTTTGGATATCCACAATAACTAGTCGGCATGGCCGCAGGGAATTTTTGGTTAAATTTGGCCGCATAATTGGTGGTAAGTGAATTGACGGCTGCCCAGCCATCTTGCTGCTGCAATTGATTGAGTGGCACGCCAGATCCAATATCCATCACACCGCCCACCAATTCAAAAAACTTAATTGCCATTAAAGAGGCGGTATTAAATTCGCCAGCGGGTAACCCATCAGCCGCACTGCCTTCAGTCACCATTTTGACCGTCCAATCCGCCATTTTTGAGCCTTGCTCAGGGCTAGAAATCGCCGTCACAGACGAGACTAGCGATGGCGCAACCCCCGCCACATAGCGAATATCAATCCCACCGTGGCTATGACCGATTAAGTTAACCTTGGGGCTGCCGGTGATGGCAATGATGGTTTTGACTTGTTGGAGTAGCTGCTCACCGCGCACTTCGGTGTCATTGACACTTGATGTCTTGGTCACATACACACTTGCGCCATTTTTGGTGAGATCTTGAGGAATGCCATTAAAATAATCGACCAAACCAAACATTTTGCTCCAGCCACCAAGCCCGTGAGCAAGTACGATAGGGTATTTGGTTTTTGCAAAATTTGAGGTAGCGCTCAGGGAAGTGACTGCGACACAGCCAGTGGCATTGGCACAGTTGTAATAGCTTGAGGCATAAGAAGACGCAGAAAATGCGATGGAAGAAAAAAGCAATCCTTTGGCGGCACGGCGCATAAAGCGATGATGTGACATATACTTATCCTTGTAAAGTCATAATGAAGTTTCGCTGTCCTATGGACTAATTTAACCTAAATCAAGAATTTTTGAATCAAATGAAATGACTGATCAGTATATTTTTTGGCAATGTCAGTCGATGCAGTATGTAGGTAAGGTTAAAGGTGAAGTGGTATATTGGAACAATTGGCGTGCTATCTACAAAAGCAGACATAAATTATCATTGATTTTTTGCTATGATTTGCTAAGGTAACGGCTGATTTTTCGTTTTTGCTGTTTGTTGATTTTTTGCCCCTCATTAAAAGAGAATAACTGACCCACTATGTTAGAACTACTATCTGACCCGTCAGCGTGGCTAAGCCTTGCGACGCTTGTCATTCTTGAGATTGTTTTAGGTATTGATAATCTTGTCTTTATTGCCATCTTAGCCAATAAACTCCCGCCGCACCAGCGCGCTAAAGCCCGAAATTTAGGTCTTGGCTTGGCATTGGTCATGCGGCTGTTCTTATTGTCGATTATGTCATGGCTCATTACCTTAACCGATCCAGTGCTCACCTTGGGCAGTTTTGATTTATCGGTTCGCGACATTATTTTATTGGTGGGCGGGGTGTTCTTGCTGTTTAAAGCAACGACAGAGCTGCATGAGCGGCTAGAAGGAAAACCTGAGCATACCAACCAAAGTAAAGTGCAAGCAGGGTTTATCGCGGTTGTCGCACAGATTGTGATTTTAGATGCGGTGTTCTCGTTTGACGCGGTGATTACCGCTGTAGGCATGGCAAAACACCTTGAAATCATGATGGCAGCAGTGATCATTGCCATGGCATTGATGGTGGCTGCGTCTAGAGCGCTCACGGAGTTTGTCGGTCGTCACCCGACCGTGGTGATTTTATGCTTAAGTTTCCTACTGATGATTGGCTTTAGTTTAATTGTCGAAGGACTAGGCTTTCATATGCCAAAAGGTTACTTGTATGCGGCGATTGCGTTCTCAATTTTGATTGAAGCGTTCAACCAAGTAGCCAAACGCAATAAAACCAAATATGAAAATCAAATTCCGATTCGTGACCGTACCGCGGATGCGATTTTACGTTTAATGGGTGGTAAAACCGAAGAAGCGGTTACCCCAGAGAATAATTCAGAACATTTTGATTTTGATAGTATGCCTTTTGCGCAAGAAGAGCGTTATATGATTAGTGGCGTACTAGCGCTTAATGAGCGCGATGTACATACCATCATGACGCCGCGCAATGATATCTCTTGGGTCAATATCAACGGTAGCCGCGAAGAAATGCGCGCGCAATTGCTTGATACGCCGCATAGCTTGTTCCCTGTGTGCCGAGATACCATTGATAAAGTGCTTGGGGTAGTACGCGCCAAAGACTTTTTGGATTTGCTAGATAACAATGTCGCAGATATTGAAACCGCCATTAAACCCTTACTTAACAAGCAGCAGCCTGTGTTTGTGTCAGAGAGCATTGACAATCTAAAACTGCTCAATATGCTCAAAAAAGCCAAAGGTAATTTGGCGATGGTGATTGATGAATACGGTCAAGTCGCAGGTCTTGTGACACCGCTTGATGTGTTAGAGGCGATTGCAGGTGAGTTCCCTGATGAAGATGAAACCTTAGAAATTATCCCCTATGACGATTATTGGATTGTGAATGGCACAGCAAGTTTGCACCAACTACGTTTGGAGCTTGACGATCCAGATTTGCTACTCGATGCCGATCAGTTCACCATTGGCGGGTATTTGATTTCGCAGCTGACCGATGCCCCAAAAGTCAATCAAACCATTAATATCGGTGCCTATAAGTTTACCATTCTAGAAACTTCAACATCGCGCATTCTGAAATTAAAAGTTGAACGTGAAGCCCCGATGGTGGCAACGGTTTAAATCACTGATTGGGTATAAAAAAAGGGGTAATTAACCCCTTTTTTTATTACTTTTTTAGGGATATAACAATTAAGGAATTTGCTGAATCGTCAAGGTGATAGTAGGCAGATTGCTCTTTGACGTGGCAGCAGATTGATTGGATACAGGCGTGGATGATAGCGCAGTCAAGGTAATATCCCTATTGGCAAAACGCTGTGTTTGACGCAAGTCACCGCGCAAAGCCCCAATCGATAGGTTGAGGGTTTGTGGGCGAGAGGTGGTAGTCATAGCCGTGACCGCTACTGTGGCATTGCCTGCCCAAATACACTGTACGCCTGTGGCACAGCGGCTATCATTGAGCACTTTATCAAAAGTCAGATTTAGCTGGTGTTCTTTAACAAAAATGTTTTGACCCAGTGCAAGCGTGACCGTGCGAGTGGCATTGACGGGCTGGTTGACTGTTGAAGGCATTGGCTTGGCGGGCAACGTAGGCGGAGTCATACAGGCGGTTAATAAGCTCGTAGTGAGGAAAGCGATGCTTGTGGTTTGAATGATTTTTTTCATGGGTGATTTCCTTTTTTTCTTAACGGTTAATTTTATTTCTGGTTTTTAGTTTTGATTTTTAGTGTTATTTTTGGCGGCAAAAAAACGCTGGAGTCCCGCCAATACCAAATCTTGCCGAATTTCCACACTAGCTGATAGATGCGGCTCAAAAGTATGGGCGTCACCGCCTGTCATGGTGATTTCAAATTGTGGGTAGCGATGAATTGTTTCATTGATTGCCCCAACAATGGATAACATAATACCATGATGCACCGCGTCTTGGGTATTGGTGCCTGAATCTATACTATCAAAAGTGCCATCAATAATACTAATCTGGCGCGTTCCCGAAAATAGCGACTCGCGCTGCAAATAAATACTGGGGAAAATATAGCCCCCCAAGTGATGACCCTGGTCGACCAAATCAATGGTAACGGCAGTGCCGCAGCCAACCACGCATTGTTTTTTGCTAGGCTCGATGATACCGAGCATTTGTAGCCAGCGGTCAACGCCAAGTTGGGCAGGGTTATAATCGCTCGACATCAGCGCGTGCTTGGCATCGACTTGGGCAAATTCAAACGGTTTTTGCAATCGCTCTAGGCTTTCTGCGACGTGATTATTGACGGCTTGTCCAAGTACGGATGACACCCCGATAAAGTCAGGATTGAGTCGTTCAAGCCGAAAGGTCAACCCTTTGAGCAATTCGGCAGGCGCTTGCAAATGCTGCTCAGCCGCATGATCGAGCACTTGACCCTTATCGTCTGTTAGCCAATATTTTAAGCGGGTATTACCCAAATCTAGCCAAAGTTTTGTCATAGGTGAGAGCCTTTGAGTGGGATGCGTTATTTGTGTTTATTTGTCTGCAAGGATGAAACGGCTGAATCCAAAACTTGAATGGTGCCTGTCCAAATCGTTTGTATGCTACCATCTGCTTGCTCAATCAGTAGACAGCCTTGCGCATCAATACCTGCTGCAATGCCTGTTATTGATTGCTCAGATAAGGCGTTATGAATTTGCAAATGCTTGTTTTTTAATACGTCTTTTTGGGCAAAATCATGGATAAATTGCTGGCTTGCTTCAGCCGCTTGCAGCTGATTAAATTGCCCAATCGCATTAGCTATAGCATCGCTAATGGGCTGATAAAAATCACGGGGCTGTAAGCGCTGCTTTGTCAAGTCTTGCAGGCTTACCGCTTGGTAGTTTAAGCCTTCTTGTGTTTGCTGGGTCAGCGCAGGGGCATGGGCAATATTGACCCCCACACCGACAACGACCCCTAGCATGTGACCTGCGACATTGACAGGCTCTATCAAAATACCCGAGAGTTTTTGAAATTGGTCAGGTAGGTTATCTTGTGGTTGATAAAAACCGACATCGTTCACCCATTTGACACCAATGCTTGGCAAATGCTTTGCCAGTCTTGTTTGGTTGATGTGTTCTATAATGGGGATTTGACTGAGCTGATAACCCACGCACAGTGACAAGCGACCATCTAATCGATAAGATAAGCAAAGATTTTGCTGCCAAGCATAGGCTTGTGTCGGCACATACAGCGATAAATAAACATTGCCTAGCGGTGATTGCCATGTTCTGCCATGTTGACCACGTCCGCCTGATTGGGTATCGGCAGTGAGTACATGCGGTCGGCTAAAATGCGGTCGGTTATGGTCGGTGGGTGACTGCTCGTGATAGCTTAGCACCATCCAATCAATCAGCTGACTGTTGGTTGAGTGGGTTGACGATAAATGGGTTGTGCTAATTTCAGATTGATATTGGTTTTCAAAGTCGTAGGTGTTGTCTGTGGCGATGTTGGATTGTTTGTTTTTACTATTATTAATTGTCATTTTGTACTCTTAGAATTTCTGATAAAAATTTATCGTTCATTGAGACTTTCTATAATTTTCAATGCAAAAACATTAAAATCAAAAATCTGTGGGGACTGATATACTCCCGTTTCAATTGAGTTATTAATTGAATAAGTTAAATTAAATATATTAGAGATTATTCCTGCCCTACTAACTACTTTAGTCAAATCTGTTGTATTGATTCGATAATTGCCATAAATTTTAAATTTACGTTTCATTTCATTAGTAAGCTGTATTACTTCACTTATATCAAAGTTTTGATTATTAAAAGCATAAATGCCTTTTTTTAATTCAAGTAAATTCTCATAAATAGGAGATTTTGTAAAACTCTGATTTTGTGAATTAAAATTGAAGAATGTTTTAGATGTTAAGATTTGGTTGATGACTTGAACATCTATAGGTATGTAATGTATAACAGATGTGTACCAAAATATTGGTATAAACGTTTCCCAATCATCTTTATCTAAGATGAATTCACCATAAGGACTTTCTGATTTCTTTGCATTATTTAGTAAATTATTCAAAGTAACATATAGAGCATTAGGATAATTTCTTAGTATTTCATTGACCTGTAAATTATATGCTTGTAGTTCATTCTTTAGAATTTCGAGATTTAGCTTATAATCCAAGTCATTAATCTTTATAAGCTCTTTTAAAGAATCAATAATATCTTTAAAACTGTTAAATACTCTAATCCAATTACCTGTTGGTAATAATGCCTTATCTTGCATAGCTATTCTAGTTTCTGCATTTTTTCCTACTTCTTGAATAAAATCAGATACAAATTGTGCATCATTCGCAAATTTTGTAGGAGCATTCACAATATCTGCTATCAAATCCTTATCGAAATTATTTATATTTTCTAAATATCTAGTTAGCTCATTTCTAGTTTCCTTCAATTGCCATACTTCATTTCTAACAAAAGAAAGGATTTGCAAACCACCCTGTTGATGGAGTTGATAAGCATGTCTGTATTCTTGGCGAGTAATACTGATTTTATTTTCTTTATCATACCAACCACCGACTCGGCTACCTATTAATAAAATAAAATAATCACATTCATCTATTAAGTTAAGACATGCCTCATAACTATGTACTTTTACATCAACTTTGAAGTCACTACTTTCTGAGGTATAGACAATGTAACCGTGTTCCTCTAAATAAAATTTAAGTGCAGAACGTATGTCTTTAAAGTCGTAAACTGTTGATGATATAAAAACTTTTGGCGTATTATTCATAATTATCTACTCTAACCAATTTTGAAAAAATTAAACTTTCAACGACTATATCCAAAGCGAATTTAATAACAATTCCACCACCCCAATCAGTTTATCTTTATCCATTATGTCAGACGCCGCAATCACAAAAATAATAATAAATGTCCACTAAATAAATTTTGCTATACTAACGCTATTTTTAATCAAAGGAAATGCAAAAAATGATGTATCTGTGGTTTTTGCTGGCGGGGGCATTTGCTGGCACTTGTGCGGGTCTGTTTGGTGTCGGTGGCGGATTGATTATCGTACCCGTGCTGATGGCGATTTTTAAAGCGTATGGCTATCCAAGCGACGTCATTACCCATTTGGCGGTAGGGACATCGCTTGCCACGATTGTGGTGACATCGATAAGCTCCATGCAATCGCACAATAAGCGCGGTGGCGTGCGCTGGGATGTATGGCGCAATATGTCAATTGGCTTGGTGGTGGGTAGTTTTGTTGGTGCTTATATCGCAGATTTATTGCATGG
>ERZ650312.2150-NODE-2150-length-10941-cov-7.714404_pt1 | contig 10941 bp, 10 predicted proteins | sample MGYA00376248_ERZ650312 | MGnify/ENA primary metagenome ERZ650312 (study PRJEB26733, sample SAMN07839316) | wastewater metagenome | biome: urban; feature: wastewater treatment plant; material: waste water | place: USA: North Carolina | collected 2016-07-28 ... | reverse complement strand
GCACTCGGCAATTTGTAAGCAAGCTTACATTGCGCTCGTTTGCATTATCTTTGCAACCGATAAAGCAATAATTTATATGAGCTAGAGAAATCATTCTCTCAAGAATTATCTGAAAAGAAAGAGAAGCGATTCTCCAGATTACAAAAGGAAAAGAAAGTTCAAGATATGAAACAGTCAAGATTTATAGTAGCTGCTCTATCAATGAGTTGTATCACTACCCTCTCCTCCTGCTTTAAGGAAGAACCACTCAATGCCGAATGCGACATCGAGCAGGCATACATACATGCAGACAACAAGATTTTATTGAACTTATTGTTTACTAATCCATCTGATACATTGGTCAATGTGCAGAGTGATCAGACAAAAATCGAGTTCACGATGAGACCATTTGCCGCCCTTACCAAACAGGCACCAATATTCCGCCTCACACCTGGAGCGACCATCTCACCTGAAAGCGGAAGCCTTCAGGATTTCTCCAAAGGTCCAGTTACATACGTGGTTACATCGGAAAACAAGCAATGGAGTCGCACCTATCAGGTAAGCATCAAGAAGGGACAGACCACCATGCCAAACGAGATTGAATTCGAATTTGAAAACGCATACCTCAGCAAGGGATACTACAACTGGCAGGAAAATTGGAATGGAGATATTCTCGGCATCTGGGCAACCGGAAACTCAGGATTCAATATCAGCAACCCATCAGCTAAACCAGAGGAATATCCTACCGTGATGATAAAAGACGGCTATAAGGGCAAAGGCGTGAAGCTCACTACTAAGCGCACCAGCAAGCTCGCAGACATAGTACACAAGCCTATCGCTGCCGGCAACCTCTTCATCGGACAGTTTGATGCCACCGATGCACTGAACGATGCTATGAAGGCAACAAAGTTCGGTCGCCCATTCAGTTTTAGTGCCAAACCGGTAAAGTTGGAAGGCTGGTATAAGTATCAGGCTGGCGAAAAATTCACCGACAAGAATATGAAACCACTTGACCGCCACGACTACGGAACCATTTATGCTGTACTCTATGAGAACATCGATGAAAAGGGAAATGCCGTATTGCTCTACGGAGATAATGTACAGACCAGCAAACAGATAGTAGCACTTGCCCTGGTAGGTGAAACCCATGATGACAACGGAAAAGTTGCTATTGGAAACACAAAGGAATGGCATCACTTCAGCGTAGATTTCAAGTATAAGAAAGCCATAGACCCAGTCAAGTTGAAGAATGGTGGCTACAGTCTCACTATTGTCAGTTCATCCAGTTCAGATGGAGCTAACTTCCTGGGTGCCGTAGGTAGTACACTTTGGATAGACAGTTTCAAGTTGATTTGCGAATAAGCTAAGGAGGAAACTATATAATGAAGAAGATAACAATATTAGCTCTCCTGCTGACATGGGGCACTGCTACATGGGCAGAAGAAAACGAGAATCAGAAGACTGAGGAGCACAAGCAGGTAGAAGAAAGCAAGCGTACCTCGTGGAACAAATATCTTCACGGCTACCAGTATCAGGCTCGCGTGGCGTATAATATCGGAGGCACAGCCCCTATCGGTCTTCCTGCTACCATCCGTACACTACACAGCTATACCCTGCAACCTAACTTCAGTCTGGGTATCGATGCTTATCACCCACTTTCAGGCAAATGGGGATTCGTTGGAGGACTTCACTTCGAAAACAAGGGCATGAAGATTGATGCAGGCGTAAAAAACTATTATATGAGAATAGTACGTGGCGGAGAAGAACTGAAAGGTATATTTACAGGCAACGTGGTTACGAAGGTAGACATGAGTCTCATCACAGTACCATTGCAGGCAACATACGACATTTGCGACAACCTCCGTTTCAAGTTGGGTCCGTATGTTAGCTATGTAACATCAAAGAAGTTTGAGGGCTGGGCATACGATGGTTACTTGCGCCGCCAGGAGGAAGGTCATCCTAAGGGCGATCCTACTGGACAGAAGGTAAAGTTGGGTCATGATGAAGGCGAGCGTGGTGATTACGATTTCAGCGATGACATGCGCAACTGGCAGGTGGGCGTAGATTTCGGAATTGACTGGCGCTTGAACAACCGTTGGGGCATCTGTGCTGATCTGAGCTGGGGCTTAAATGGTATCTTTAAGAAAGATTTCGAGACCATCGAGCAGACGATGTATCCTATCTACGGCAGCGTAGGTATCACGTATCAGCTGAAGTAATATATAATATAATGTACGCGTACATTATTATATAAATAAATAGAAACAATACAATAATTATTTATTAATACACAAAAAAGAGAAGAAAAATGAAAAAGTTTATTTATTTAATGGCCATGGTTTGCACCCTTGGCTTCTTCACTGCTTGTAGCAGCGATGATGATGACAATGACAAAGACTACTTTGTACGCAACGAGAAGATTGAAGGAACCTGGAAGGTACAGGAAGCAGGTTTTGATGCAAATGGCAATCCTACAGGTTCAGTTGTATTAAACTGGGAAGGTTCTGATGATGCAGTTATCACTATCCCAGGCTTGCTTGATGAGCCATATCCAGTAAAGAATGCCATCTCAATGGTTCCAATGCTGCTCAACGCCCAACTCAGAAGCGTTTTGCAGGATGTAACCTTCAATGAGAAGGGTCAGATTTCTGCAACCTACAAGGAAGAGGCTGATGACAAGGACTGGAAGGTTGCTAACGATTACGCTTCATACCAGGTAGTTAACGAGAATATGATTACCTTATTCCTGAATACAACCAAGATTACAGAAGACATCGACGATGCTCAGGAGAAGGCAATGATTACTAACATGTTGGATCAGTTTAAGACCGGTATTCCTGTACACGTATCTTATCCAGCAACCAACAAGGTATATTTCTATGTTGACAAGGATTTCGTAGCTCCTATCATCGCAATGCTTTATGCTCAGGTTAACAAGATTCCTACTACAGGTATGGACAAGGAAGATTTGGCACAATTCATGATTTTGAAGACTGTTGTCAACCAGCTTCCTGCCATCATGGAAAAGACCACCAAGTTTGAGGCAGGTATTGAGTTGATCAAGTAAAGAGAAAGAACTATAAATCATCAAGCTGAGGGTGTGTCATAAGTCCATAATAATGGAACATGACACACCCTTATTTTATTAATCGGCTTATTGTCGTACAACTAAAGGATGTATAGTCGTACAACTAAAGATGTTGTCACTAGGCTCGGCAGACCTGCCGACTGCAGTCAGCAGAGCTGCTGACTAGGCTCAGCAGCTCTGCCGAGCCTAGTGGGAATCTTCTAGAAGCAGTCTTCTTATACCTTAGAACCTATCTCCTTTCACCTCATATTCTATATCTTTGAACCTGACTAAACGTCTCACTTCGCTTACTCAGTAATCTCGTTCTGCTTGTCCAGCAGTCTCATTTCGCTTGCTCAACCATATTACTTCGCCTACTCAAGTCTGATTAGGTAGCGCTTTAGACGTTCTTACAAGCGAGAACGCCTGGATTTCCAGGCACAAAAAAAGATTGCATCAGCGGAAATACTTCCAACCAATGCAATCTTCAGTTTTCTTTAATCTAGAGGCTAAACACTTTCTTACGAGAAAAATCACGGAAGAAAAGAGCCTAGCGTCGGATTTACTTCACCTTTGCAACGATAGCCTTGAAAGCCTCAGGGTTGTTTACAGCGAGGTCAGCGAGAACCTTACGGTTAATCTCGATACCAGCCTTGTGAAGAGCACCCATCAACTGGCTGTAGCTCATACCATCGAGGCGAGCAGCAGCGTTGATACGCTGAATCCACAATGCGCGGAATGTGCGCTTCTTGTTACGACGATCGCGATAAGCGTAGGTAAGACCCTTCTCCCAAGTGTTCTTAGCTACTGTCCATACATTCTTGCGAGCTCCATAGTAACCCTTAGTGAGCTTCAAGATTCTTGTTCTTTTTGCTTTTGATGCAACGTGATTTACTGATCTTGGCATAATTTTTTTTCTTTAAAAGTTCGACTAAAAAGTTAATAATTAACGGAGGCAGAGCAAGTCGCGAACCTGCTTCAAGTTTGAACGGTCTACGAGAGTCTCACCAAGGAGATTTCTCTTCTGCTTCTTTGTCTTCTTAGTCAAGATGTGACTGTGAAAAGCGTGATGACGCTTAATCTTACCTGTACCGGTGAAACGGAATCTCTTCTTTGCGCCGGAATTAGTCTTTACTTTTGGCATTTTTACTTTTAATTTTAAATTGTTATTTATTATAGCGATGGCAACGCATATACCAGGGCGTTACGCATCTTTTTTTCTTAATCCTCTGTTCCTTCTGCGAGTTTCTTCAGGGCATCGCCGCCTTTAGCATTGGCGAGCAAGCCATTCTTCTCAGCATTAGCAGCGCGCTCTGCATCTGCAGCAGCCTTAGCTTCAGCCTCTCGCTTCTCACGGTCCATCTTCTGCTGGCTCTTCTTTGCAGTACCAGCCTTCTTAGGACTCATGTAGAGGAACATCTTCTTACCTTCAAGCTTTGGCATCTGCTCCACCTTTCCGTACTCTTCCAAATCATTGGCGAAACGGAGAAGAAGAACCTCACCCTGCTCCTTGAAGAGAATAGAGCGACCACGGAAGAAAACGTATGCACGAACCTTGTTACCCTCGTTGAGGAACTCCATAGCGTGCTTGAGCTTGAACTGATAGTCGTGCTCATCGGTCTGAGGTCCGAAACGGATTTCCTTGGTCTCCACCTTTACCTGCTTCTGCTTCATTTCCTTTGCATGCTTCTTCTGCTGGTAAAGGAATTTAGAATAGTCAACTATACGGCAAACTGGTGGTTGCGCATTAGGAGATATCTCGACTAAGTCAAGCTCTTGCTGACGTGCCAACTCCAACGCCTTACGTGCTGGCATCACTTCTGCTCCACCATCACTCACTACTCTCACGTCGCGTGCACGAATCTGTTCGTTTACGCGGTACTGATTTTTCATTTTGTCATTTTTCATTAACTATTCGATATATTCTTTTTTGTCTTTTTGATTAAACGGCTGCAAAGTTACGATTATTTTGTGAAACCACCAAATTTTCAGTGGGTTATTTTAAAAAAATCCGCAGATTTCCAAAGAAACCTGCGGATTTATATCTCATTTTTACTCTTCAGCGGCCTTCAATTGCTCTGCAACCTCGGCATTGATGCGCTGAGCGAACTCTTCCATGCTCATGGTAGCCTGTTCGCCACCACCCTGCTTACGCATAGATACCAAGCCCTCGGCACTCTCCTTCTCACCAACGATGACCATGTAAGGAACACGCTTCAACTCGTTGTCGCGAATCTTGCGGCCAATCTTCTCGTTACGGTCATCAACCAAAGCACGAACGCCCTGCTTGTCAAGATACTGACGTACCTTCTGAGCATAATCGTTGAACTTCTCAGAGATAGGAAGAATTGCAACCTGGTCTGGAGTCAACCACAATGGGAAGTGACCGGCGGTATGCTCGATGAGAACGGCTGTGAATCGCTCCAGTGAACCGAATGGTGCACGGTGAATCATCACAGGAGTCTTCTTAGAGTTATCCTCGGCTGTATACTCCAACTTGAAACGCTCTGGCAAGTTGTAATCCACCTGGATGGTACCCAACTGCCAACGACGACCGATGGCATCCTTTACCATGAAGTCGAGCTTAGGACCATAGAAGGCAGCCTCGCCAACCTCCTCACGTGTCTCAAGGCCCTTCTCCTTGCAAGCCTCGCGGATAGCGTTCTCGCTCTCTTCCCAAATCTCATCAGAACCGATATACTTCTCTGTATCCTTAGGATCGCGGAGAGAAATCTGTGCCTCGTAGTTCTCAAAACCGAAGATCTTGAATACCTTCAGGATTACGTCGATTACATTCTCGAACTCAGCCTTTACCTGCTCTGGACGAACGAAAATGTGGGCATCATCCTGTGTAAATGTACGAACACGAGTCAAACCGTGGAGCTCACCGCTCTTCTCATAGCGGAATACGGTACCGAACTCAGCAATACGCAAAGGAAGATCCTTGTAAGAACGAGGCTTGCGAGCGTAGACCTCGCAGTGGTGAGGACAGTTCATTGGCTTGAGCATATACTCCTCATCCTCCTCAGGAGTCTGGATAGGCTGGAATGCATCCTTGCCATAGTGAGCATAGTGACCAGATGTTACATAGAGACTCTTGCCACCGATACCTGGGCAGATAACCTCCTGATAGTTGTAAGGCTTCAGGAGAGAACGGAGCAACTCCTGCAAACGCAGGCGGAGCTGTGTACCCTTTGGCAACCAGATAGGAAGACCCTTACCTACACGCTCAGAGAACATGAAGAGTTCCATCTCCTTACCGATCTTACGGTGGTCACGCTTCTTAGCCTCTTCGAGAATTACCAAGTACTCATCGAGCATCTTCTTCTTAGGGAAGCTGATACCGTAGATACGGGTCATCTGCTCGCGCTTGGCATCACCGCGCCAGAATGCACCAGCCACACTTGTAATCTTCACAGCCTTGATAAGGCCAGTGTTCATCAAGTGAGGACCACGACAGAGGTCGGTGAAATTGCCCTGGGTATATGTGGTGATGGTACCATCCTCCAAGTCCTGCTCAATATGCTCGCACTTGTAAGTCTGACCGTCAGCCTTGAACTCAGCGAGAGCATCAGCCTTAGCCACCTCCTTGCGAACCACAGGTTCGTTCTTCTTGGCAAGTTCCATCATCTTAGCCTCAATCTTGGCGAAATCATTCTCTGAGATCACCTGACCCTCGGCTGGCATCACGTCGTAGAAGAAACCACTCTCTACGGCTGGACCGAAACCGAACTGGATGCCTGGGTAAAGCTCCTGAAGAGCCTCAGCCAACAAGTGGGCAGATGTATGCCAGAATGTGTGCTTACCCTGCTCATCCTCAAACTTGTAGAGTTCTACATTTGCATCCTCATTGATAGGACGGTTCAACTCTACTGTCTCACCATTAACACCGCAAGATACAACGTTGCGAGCGAGAGCCGGTGAGATGCTCTCGGCGATTTGTAAGCCAGTTACGCCCTGTTCATACTCACGAACAGATCCGTCTGGGAATGTGATTTTTACCATAACAACTTAGTATTTTTATTAAATCGTCTGCAAAAGTACGATTTCTTTTTGTAACAAGCGAATAAAAATGCATTTATTTTGCTAAACTTTGCTAATACCTCTTTATATTAAGGGCTTTTAAGACCGAAAATGCTGAGATATTGAAGTTTTCATCTGCTTTTCTACCAATATTTCGTAACACTTTGTAAAATTCAGATACATTTTTAGCCAATAAGTTTTGGAGAAACAAATATTTTCATTATCTTTGCATCCGATAACGTGACAAAATGTAAAGAAACATAGAAAATGGCAAAACCAAAGATTCTCATCATCTATACCGGTGGTACCATCGGTATGGGAAAGGACCCGATGACAGGTGTACTGGAACCTCTTGATTTCAATCACCTCGTTTCTTCCATGCCCGAATTCAAGCTCATTCAGGCAGAAATCGATGTGCGAAAATTCGACCCACCTATCGATTCCAGCGACATGGATCCAATGCGCTGGGCAGAAATCGTAAGCATGATATCCAACAACTACAACGACTATGACGGATTCGTAATCCTTCATGGCACTGATACAATGGCTTACACTTCATCTGCCTTGTCCTTCATGCTTGAGAATCTGACCAAGCCTGTAATATTGACGGGTAGCCAGTTGCCTATCGGTGAATTGCGAACCGACGGCAAGGAGAATCTGATGACAGCCATAGAGATTGCTTCTGCCAAGAATGCTGAAGGACGCCCTATGGTGCCCGAGGTATGCATCTTCTTCAACGGCAAGCTGATTCGCGGTAACCGTGCCATCAAGATCAATGCCGAGGGATTTCATGCTTTCGAATCATTCAACTACCCTCACCTCTGCGATGTAGGAATCAATTTCCAATATCACGACCATCACATTCTTACGCCGGATTACAGAAAGCCAATGGTTCCACACCTGAAGCTCGATCCGAACGTCATCGTGTTCAGTCTCTTCCCGGGTATCCAGGATAACATTGTGCGCCACGTGATGGAATCACCAGACCTCCGCGGCATCGTGATGCGTACTTTCGGTTCAGGCAATGCTCCTCACACGCCATGGATCATGCGTCTTCTGGATCAGGCTGCCCATCGCGGAGTAAACATCGTGAATATCAGCCAATGTCTTACGGGCAGTGTAGAGATGGAACGCTACGGAGCCGGCTTCCAGTTGAAAGCTGCTCATGTGATAAGCGGATACGATTCTACGGTAGAGGCTATGGTCACCAAGATGATGTATCTGCAGGGAAGATATGCAGATAACAAAAAGGTAAGAGAAAAACTGACCGAATCCCTGGCGGGCGAAATCTCTATATAGTATAAGGTGAAATCTTCATCCATATAATGAAGCAATAAAGTAAATGACAAACTTGCGATAGTGTACACGATTAAGCTACAGATTGATAGTCTGTCATTTACTCGCTCATTATGAGGTATTTAGCGAAAACAAACAAAAATATTCTACTAAAACTGAATAGTATTGCAGGAAATATGCAGGAAACTTTTAAAGAAGGTTAAATATCGACAGATTTTTAGCCAAAAAACTTGTTGCATATCATTTTTTGTGTAACTTTGCAGCGTAGAAAAAAAGTAAAAGATCAGTATCCTTATTAGATACCAATCCGTAATATAAATTAATAAATCAACAAAACCAACAAATTATGAACATTAACAAGGTAAAGGAGTATGGTGAGTTCGTAGAAATTGCGGCTCCTGTAGAAAGAACAACAGCTGAAGAGTATCCAACAGTATTAGGCGGAGAAATTTGGTACAACTAAGAACTTCCTGCTAAGGATTCCTATCCTTTGTAACCGATAGTTTTTCCTTTAGCAGACTTGAAACAAGAGGCTATTTTTATTTGATTCAGAACATCTTATAATTTTTAGCAGACACATTATTAGCTCTATGATAAAGGCTCAATCCTCGAATAAAATCGGGAACTGAGCCTTTATTGTGTTTATATCTTACCATCGAGATATACGGAATCGGATATTAGTGCTTACCACAGCAGCCGCCCTCTCCGTGTTCGTGATGATGCTCGTGCTTGATACCACCCTCTACAGCCTGATGCTGGTCGCGGAGCAGATCGTTCACGGTCTTCACTGGGTTGAATGTACCGAGAGGAACCTCTACGAATACTGTATTCCAGTCACTCATCGCACCATTCCAGAGACCTGGCAACTCGAGTGCCTTCAAATCCTTACCATTCTTACTCTTGCTGGAGATGAAACCGGTAGATGGATCAACGAACTTAGGAAGATCGAAGGCATTGCCCTGGTAATCCTTGGTCGCGCAGACGAGATCTACCGGGTTGAAGTGAGTACCCTCGGTGAACATCTTCATATACTCCTCGTTATTCTTGTCAATCTGAGAGCTCTCCAAAATCTGAAGGCTTACCGTGCCATCCTGATTATAGGTAAGGAATGGACCACCACCAGGCTCGCCCACGTTCTTAACGACACCGCAGACACGCATAGGACGGTTCAACTTCTTACGCAGATAGATAACCAGTTCGGCATCCTCCAGCTCCTTGATATCAGCCTTACGGCAGCAGAGGTCGCGCTGAACGAAGCGGATAATCTCCTCCAGCTTCTCATGGTTGTACTGACCAGAATCCAAAACCTTCAGATAATCGAAAGCCTGCTTCTGCAGAGTAACCAATACACCTGCAATCACCTGCTTCCAGGTAACAGTCTCAGCCTTCAGGCGATCAGGAACCACATTGTCAATATTCTTGATGAATACCACATCAGCATCAATCTCGTTGAGGTTCTCGATGAGTGCGCCATGACCGCCCGGACGGAACAGCAATGAGCCATCCTCGTTACGGAAAGGAGTATTGTCTGGATTGGCAGCGATGGTATCGGTGCTAGGCTTCTGCTCTGAGAATGAGATGTTGTACTTGATGCCGTAGTGCTGTGCATACTTATCTGCCTTCTCGGCTACCATCTGCTTGAAGAGTTCCAGGTGGTCGTGAGAAACGGTGAAGTGAACATTTGCCTCGCCGTTGCTGCTAGCATAGAGCGCAGCCTCAACCAGGTGCTCCTCCATTGGGGTGCGAACCTCGTCCTCATACTCGTGGAACTGGAGCAATCCCTTAGGCAACTGTCCGTAGTTCAATCCCTCTGGCTTGAGGAGATTAGCCACGATAGCCTTGTAATCGCCCTTCTTGATAAGGCACATAATGCCCTTCTCGTTGTTTACATGGCACTTATCGCAGAGTGCCTTGCGGAAAGCAAACTTCTTGATATTCTCGAAGAATTGTTTTTCGAAGTCAGTAGTAGGAACATCGTATGGAGCATCCAGGAACGCGAACATGTTCTTGAACATACGGCTAGCCGCACCTGAAGCAGGTACGAACTTCACAATCTTGTGCCCCTCAGCCTTGTAGTCGTTCCACGCCTTCTCGTAGTTCTCTACTTCCTGAGCTGTAGGAGCCATGATACCCTTACCGATGGCAGCCGCACCCTCGAGCTTGAGGAATGGGAAGCCATTCTTGATTTGTTCCAACTGGTGTTCAATCTGCTGCTCGGAGATACCGCGAGCAGAGATTTGGTTTAGATCTTGCTGATTCATAATACCATATTTATGTTAAATTTACACTATATGTGCTACAAAGATAATAGTTTTTTCTGATAATCAGAAATATTTCCGCTTTTTTTTGTACCTTTGCATTGAAAATTTAACGAAGTAGGCGTTTTTTAACGCCGAATCGCCATTGTTTGTCAAATTTAAAATAGAATATTGCAACATGGTTAGTAAATTAGCAAAAGAGCACGACAGAAGAACGTTGCTATCAACGTATCTGTACGGAGTATCAAACTTATTCATTAGTGGAACCGAGATCGGAAGAGCACACGTCTGAACTCCAGTCACTAGCTTGTATCTCGT
>ERZ650312.2148-NODE-2148-length-10942-cov-10.678516_pt1 | contig 10942 bp, 10 predicted proteins | sample MGYA00376248_ERZ650312 | MGnify/ENA primary metagenome ERZ650312 (study PRJEB26733, sample SAMN07839316) | wastewater metagenome | biome: urban; feature: wastewater treatment plant; material: waste water | place: USA: North Carolina | collected 2016-07-28 ... | reverse complement strand
TGATGTGCTGGCCGCCGGCGCCGGAGGCGCGGAAGGTGTCGATGCGCAGGTCGGCCGGGTTGAGGTTCACATCCTCGACCTCGTCGGCTTCCGGCATCACCGCGACGGTGCACGCCGAGGTGTGGATGCGGCCCTGGGTCTCGGTTTCCGGCACGCGCTGCACACGGTGGCCGCCAGACTCGAATTTCAGCCGCGAGTAGGCGCCGTTGCCGGCCAGGCGGCAGATGATTTCGCGGTAGCCGCCGAGCTCGGATTCGCTGGCCGACAGAATCTCGACCTGCCAGCGCTGGCGTTCGGCGTAGCGCGAATACATGCGGAACAGATCCCCCGCGAAGATGGCCGCCTCGTCGCCACCGGCGCCAGCGCGGATTTCCAGATAGCAGTTGTTGTCATCCTTGGGGTCGCGGGGCAGCAGCATCACCTGCAGCGCCTGCTCCTGGGCCTCGAACTCGGCCTTGGCCAGCGGCAGCTCCTCCTGCGCCATCTCGCGCAGGTCGGCATCCTCCTCTTCCAGCATCAGCCGGGTGGTTTCGAGGTTCTCCTCCGCCTGACGGAAGCGCTGGAAGCCCTGAACGATGTCTTCCAGCTGGGCATATTCCCGGGTCAGGGCGCGGTATCTGTCCTGATCCGAGGCGACCCCGGGCTCCCCGAGCAGGGCCTGTACTTCTTCATGGCGCTCGATGAGGCCTTCCAGCTTTCTGATCAATGAGGGGTTCATGACTCTTGGATTCTCGATGGAGGACGGGACGGCAAAGGGCCGTCCCAACACTATGATTCTTGTGACAATCCCAGCACCTGACGCAGTTGGGCCAGCTTGTGGCTGTCCCCCTGGGCGGCGGCCTGGCGCAGGGCCTGGGTCGGTGCGTGGATCAGCTTGTTGGTGAGGCGATGGGCCATGGCCTTGAGCGCCTGCTCGGCATTTTCACCCTGTTGCAGGGCCAGCAGGGCCCGCTGCAACTCTTCGTCGGCGACCTGCTGTGACTGATGGCGATAATCGCGAATGAGATCCACCGAGTGCTGGCTGCGATACCAGCCCATGAACTCGTCGCGCTCTTCCTGCACGATGAGTTCCGCCTCGGCGGCCGCCCGCTTGCGGGTCTCCAGGTTCTGCTCGATGATGCCCTGCAGATCGTCCACCGTGTAGAGATAGGCATCGGAGAGCTCGTCCACCTCGGCTTCGATGTCGCGGGGCACGGCGATATCCACCAGGAACATGGGCTTGAAGCGACGCGCCTTGAGCGCCCGCTCCACCATGCCCTTGCCGATGATGGGCAGGGGGCTTGCCGTGGAGCTGATGACGATGTCCGCCTCGTGCAGGTAGTCCGGGATCTCCTCCAGGGTCATAACCTGGGCACCGAACTCCTCTGCCAGCAACTGGGCCCGTTGCAGGGTCCGGTTCGCCACCATCATCCGGGTCACGCTCTGCTCGCGCAGGTGGCGGGCCACCAGTTCGATGGTTTCGCCGGCGCCCACCAGCAGCACCTTGGTCTGGGAGAGATCGGAGAAGATACGGCGGGCCAGGCTCACGGCGGCGAAGGCCACCGACACCGCGCTGGCGCCGATCTCGGTGTCAGTGCGCACCCGTTTGGCCACCGAGAAGGATTTCTGGAACAGGCGCTCCAGGGATCCTTTCACCGCATCCGCCTGCTGGGCGTGGGCGTAGGATTGCTTGATCTGCCCCAGGATCTGCGGCTCCCCGAGCACCAGGGAGTCGAGGCCGCAGGCCACCCGCATCAGGTGTCGCACCGCTTCCTCGTCCTGGTGCCGGTAGATGGCGGAGAGCACCTCGCTCGCCTCCAGCGCGTGGAACCGCTGCAACCAGTTCAGCACCTGCTCCCCCTGCCCCTGCTCCAGGCTGCAATAGAGCTCGGTGCGGTTGCAGGTGGAGACGATCACCGCCTCGCTGACGCCAGGCTGCTCCACCAGCTCACGCAGGGCGCGATCGATGCGGTCCGGGCCAAAGGCGACCCGCTCCCGCAAGGCGACACTGGCGGTGTTGTGGTTGATTCCGAGGGCAAGCAGACTCATGGGTGGGTGATGATCGTTTCATGCACAGGGTGTAAAGGCCGACAATTGTACGAGAAAGGGTAAGTCTTTAAAAGCGATACGGCCGCCCCGTATACTGTGGCAAATCACCTTTTCCGGAGCATGACCTTGTTGTTGCGTCTTTTCACCCTTGGCTGCCTGCTGTTGCTGGCCGGTTGCGCCACTACCCAACCCCAGCGTGATCAGGTCAACTGGCAGCAGGAACGTACCCGTCTCGAGCAGCTCAGCCACTGGCAGCTGTCGGGCAAGATGGCCATCATCACCGCCCAGCAGAAGGGCAGCGCCCGGGTCAACTGGCAGCAGGATGGCGACGACTATCGCCTCAACCTCACCAGCCTGATCGGCACCCACATCCTGGAGCTCTCCCGCACCGGGGGCGAGGTGACCCTGCTCGACAACGACGGCAGGCTGCACCAGAGCCAGGATGCCGAGGCGCTCGTCTACCAGCTCACCGGCTGGCACATTCCGGTGGCCGGGCTGCCGGAGTGGATCAAGGGGCTGCCGGGCAACGCCGAGTTCGAGCTCAACCCCGACGCCAGCCTCGCCAGCGTGCGCGATGGCCAGTGGCAGATCGTCTATGGCGACTACCGGGATCAGGACGGCTACCGCCTGCCGCACCTGCTCACCATGACCGGCCAGGGCAGCCGCCTCAAGCTGCAGATCAACCAGTGGACCATCACCCGCTGATGGCGGCCATCGACAAGGACTCCCCCATGAGCGCCATGCGCTGGCCGGCTCCGGCCAAACTGAATCTCTTTTTGCACGTCAACGGCCGTCGCCCGGACGGCTACCACGAGCTGCAGACCCTGTTCATCTTCCTCAACCACGGCGACTGGCTCGAGTTCGAGCCGCTCACCGATACCGACTTGCTCACCCTGAGCCCGGCCATTCCCGGCGTGCCCGACGAGCAGAACCTGATCATCCGGGCCGCCCGCCTGCTGCAGGCCAGGCTGCCAATCCCGCAGGGAGCCCATATCCGGCTGGAAAAGGTGCTGCCCATGGGCGGCGGCATCGGCGGCGGCTCATCGGACGCGGCCACCACCTTGGTCGCCCTCAACCATTTGTGGCAGGCCGGTTTGAGTGAAGACGAGCTGGCCGAGCTCGGTGTGCAGCTGGGCGCCGACGTGCCGGTGTTCGTGCGCGGCAAGGCCGCCTTTGCCGAGGGGGTCGGTGAGCGGTTGCAGCCGGTCGAACTGCCGAGTGCCTGGTATCTGGTGCTCAAGCCCGATTGCCATGTGGCGACCGCCGCCGTGTTCCAGGATCCGGACCTGCCCAGAGATACCCCGAAAATGGCATTGCACAATCTGCTGGAAGGGGAGTGGAAAAACGATTGCGAATTGCTGGTGAAAAAGCGCCACCCCGAGGTTGCCAATGCGCTCGGCTGGTTGCTAGAATACGCGCCGTCAAGAATGACGGGCACTGGCGCCTGCGTCTTTGCTCGATTTGAAGACGAAATGGCTGCTCGGAAGGTGTTGGCAAGAGTGCCGGAAGGCTGGGATGGGTTTGTCGCCAAGGGCGAGAACATATCACCACTCTTCGTCACTTTGCAACAAGTGAGTGATTGGGGTATCGCCAAGCGGTAAGGCAGCGGGTTTTGATCTCGCCATTCCTAGGTTCGAATCCTAGTACCCCAGCCAACTCTCTCCTTGTTGAGGCCGTATCGGGAGGTGTTGACCTCGTCGATGTGTCTTGGGCCAATCTGACGCGATGGCGCTCAAGGTGGATTCCCGTCCACCCACCCTGCGGGTGATGAGACGCCATCCTCGACATCGCCCAGAGACCTTGTCCGTCATCTTGCTAAATCGTTTGCCCCCAAACGATACGGGTCTAAAATCAGACTCCCCACATACTGGATGCAACCCCGAGGTTTCAAACCGTGCCTGACATGAAGCTGTTTGCTGGTAACGCAACGCCGGAACTAGCCCAGAAGATCGCAGATCGCCTGTTTATCAAACTCGGCAATGCTGCCGTAGGTCGCTTTAGCGACGGCGAGATCAGCGTACAGATCAACGAGAATGTACGCGGTGGCGATATCTTCATCATTCAATCCACCTGTGCCCCGACCAACGACAATTTGATGGAATTGATCGTCATGGTGGATGCACTGCGTCGTGCTTCAGCTGGCCGTATCACTGCCGTTATCCCCTACTTTGGTTATGCCCGTCAGGACCGCCGCGTCCGCTCCGCCCGTGTGCCCATCACCGCCAAGGTCGTCGCCGACTTCCTCTCCAGCGTGGGTGTGGACCGTGTGCTGACCGTTGACCTGCATGCCGAGCAGATCCAGGGCTTCTTCGACGTCCCCGTCGACAACGTGTTCGGCAGCCCGGTGCTGCTGGAAGACATGAAGGCCAAGAACCTCGAATCCCCCGTGGTCGTGTCACCGGACATCGGCGGCGTGGTCCGTGCCCGTGCCATCGCCAAGCTGCTGGACGACACCGACATCGCCATCATCGACAAGCGTCGTCCCCGTCCGAACGTCTCCCAGGTCATGCACCTGATCGGCGACGTGGCCGGTCGTGACTGCGTCATCGTCGACGACATGATCGACACCGGCGGCACCCTGTGCAAAGCGGCCGAAGCGCTGAAAGAGCGTGGTGCCAAGCGCGTGTTCGCCTATGCGACCCACCCTGTCTTCTCCGGCACCGCCGTTGAAAACATCAAGAATTCGGTCATCGACGAGCTGATCATCACCGACTCCATCCCGCTCACCCCGGAGATGAAGGCAGTCGGCAAGGTCAAGCAGCTGACCCTCTCCTCCGTGCTGGCCGAAGCGATTCGCCGCATCAGCAACGAAGAGTCCATCTCTGCCATGTTCGAGCATTGATAGACCCTGTCGTGACAAAAACCGCCGAATGGCGGTTTTTGTTTTTTTGGGTGCCTGGCGCCAGCCGCCAGCCTCCACTCGGCAAGAGACGAAAACCTCGGACGAGCCACCCCACCCGAGCCCTTCTGTCCGGCTTTTCCCCGACCTTGCCGCACTTTGGTTGAGTGATCGCCACTCGGCGGCTAGAATATTGCGTCCCATTGCCCCGGGTCATCCGCCCATGGCAAGTAGCGAGTGAAGACATCAAGCGTGACAAGTCAAATCAAACTGATTGTCGGGCTGGGTAATCCCGGCCCCGAATATGCCAAGACCCGCCACAATGCGGGCGCCTGGTATGTGGAGCAACTGGCACGCTGGCACAATGTCAGCCTGCGCGAAGAGCCCAAGTTCTTCGGCCACACCGCCCGCTTCCTGGTGGACGGGCAGGATGTGCGGCTGCTCATCCCGAACACCTACATGAATCTCTCCGGCAAGGCCGTGGCGGCGCTCGCGCGCTTCTACCAGATCGCCCCGGAGGAGATCCTGGTGGCCCACGACGAGCTGGACCTGCCTCCCGGCATCGCCAAGTTCAAGCAAGGGGGCGGTCACGGCGGCCATAACGGCCTCAAGGACATCATCGCCAGGATGGGCAACAACAATAACTTCTTCCGGCTGCGCCTTGGCATCGGCCATCCGGGCGCCAAGGAGCTGGTCGCCGGCTTCGTGCTGACCAGGGCGCCCAGCAGTGAGCAGAGTCTGATCGAGGCCGCGCTGGACGAATCCCTGCGCGCCACCGACATCCTGTTCAAGCAGGACATGACCAAGGCCATGAATCGCCTGCACAGTTTCAAGGCCGAGAAAGTCTAGGCCTTCAGCCTGCATCGCCAGGCAGTTCAAGATGACCGGCTCCTGGCGAGATCCCTCGCCTCGGGGTCAAGCAACACGACACGGGCCGCCCGCGCGGCCCCTTGAAGCATCCATCAACAAGGTAACAATCCATGGGTTTTAAATGCGGTATCGTGGGCCTGCCCAATGTAGGCAAATCCACCCTGTTCAATGCGCTGACCAAGGCCGGCATCGAAGCCGCCAACTTCCCGTTCTGCACCATTGAGCCGAACACGGGTGTGGTCCCCATGCCGGATCCCCGCCTCGACCAGCTGGCGGCCATCATCAATCCGCAGCGTGTCGTGCCGACCACCATGGAGTTCGTGGACATCGCCGGCCTGGTGGCCGGTGCCTCCAAGGGCGAAGGCCTTGGCAACCAGTTCCTGGCCAACATCCGTGAAACCGAAGCCATCGGTCACGTGGTGCGCTGCTTCGAGGACGAGAACATCGTCCACGTGGCGGGCAAGGTCTCCCCGGCCGACGACATCGAGGTGATCAACACCGAGCTGGCCCTCTCCGACCTGGATGCCTGCGAGCGCGCCATCAATCGCCAGTCCAAGCGTGCCAAGGGCGGCGACAAGGATGCCAAGCTGGAAGTGGAAGTGCTGGAGAAGATCAAGGTTGCCCTGGAAAACGGCCAGATGATCCGCGGCATGAAGCTGGACAAGGATGAGCTGGACGCCGTCAGCCACCTCAACTTCCTGACCCTCAAACCCACCATGTACATCGCCAACGTGGCGGAAGATGGCTTCGAGAACAACCCCTACCTGGATCAGGTCCGTGAGATAGCCGCCGCCGAGAACGCCGTTGTCGTGGTCGTCTGCTGCGCCATCGAGGCGGACATCGCCGAGCTGGACGACGAAGACCGCGCCGAGTTCATGGCGGATCTGGGCATCGAGGAGCCGGGCCTGAACCGGGTGATCCGCTCCGGATACGAGCTGCTCAAGTTGCAGACCTACTTCACCGCCGGTGTGAAAGAAGTGCGCGCCTGGACCATTCCGGTAGGCGCCACCGCCCCGCAGGCCGCTGGCAAGATCCACACCGACTTCGAAAAAGGCTTTATTCGCGCCCAGACCATCGCCTTCGACGACTTTATCACCTACAAGGGTGAGCAAGGCGCCAAGGAAGCAGGCAAGATGCGCGCGGAAGGGAAAGACTACATCGTCAAGGATGGCGATATCATGAACTTCCTGTTCAACGTCTGACTTATCCGCCTAAACCTCACTGAACCATGGTGAACAATCAACAAGCCGCAGCCCATGATTTTCCCAGGCTGCACAAGGGATTGAGAAATGCCATATTGCTCATGGTGGTTCAGTAGAGTTCATGGAATTCCAGAAAAACATGGGGTAGGATTCGGGGTATGTGATGTTATGAGTGGGGGTATCCCACTCGCTAGCAGGATACCCAGATGCCCAAAGACCTTCTCTCTGACGCCAAGATCAGGACAGCCAAGCCCGCAGCCAACCGATACAAACTCGGCGATGGCGGCGGGCTTTTTCTCTCCGTCGAAAAGACGGGTAGCAAGCTCTGGCGCTGGAAGTTCCGACTCGACGGGAAAGAGAACCTTTTTGCCATTGGCTCCTACCCCGAAGTAAGCCTTGCTGAAGCCAGAGCGGCCCGAGATGCAGCCCGCGAACTCGTCAAGCAAGGAATCAATCCCTCTCAGCACCGGAAAGATGAACGGCAGCGGAACATCAAAGCCGCAGCAGCGCGAAAGCATGCAGAGGCACTGGCTCAGGAGTTGTCCTTCGCCAAGGTGTCAGCAGCCTATCTGGCCAAGGTGAAGCCCGACTACACCCCCGGCTCCTATCGGTCGAAGGAATCACGGATCAGAAAGTACCTGTCCCCCAAGCTCGACACGCTCCCGATCACCGAGATCGGTCCCAAGGAAATCCGCCCGATCTTAGAAGCGTGCGAAGACCACGGGGCGTGGGCAGGCATCCACGTCAAAGGCGACCTATCGGCTATTTTCCAGTATGCGGTTATCCGCGGATTGGTCGATTCCAACCCGATTCCGGGACTTCGCGGCCTGCTGAAAATTCCGGTCAGCAAAAGCAAAGCCGTACTGACCGCTGATCAAATCCGCGCCTTCTACCGCGCTCTTCGCGCCTATCGCGGCTATCCCGAGACCGCTATATGCCTGCGCCTGATCGCATTCACAGCTTGCCGCCCCGGAGAAGCTGCCGATGCTGAGTGGAGCGAGTTCGACATCGAGGCGAAGCTCTGGCGACGGCCTGCGGCCAAGATGAAAGCACGCCGCGACCACGTGTCACCGCTGTCAGAGCAGGCTTTGGAACTGCTGGAAACCCTGCGACCAATCACAGGGGCTGGACGCTACCTCTTCCCTCATCGCAGCGGGGAAGGGTTCACGACGCCGAATAGGCTCACTTACGCCATGCGTGACATGAAGCTCGGAGAGCGCACAACACCTCACTGCTGGCGTACCACTTTCTCGACGTGGGCCAATGAACAGGGGTTCAGGCCAGATGCCATTGAACGCCAGCTCGCCCACGTCGAAAGCAACAAGGTGCGAGCTACTTACAACAAGGCCCTGCTGCTGAATGAGCGGCGCGAGATCATGCAGGCATGGGCCGATTATCTGAGAGCTGCTGATGAGATCAAGAGCGCAGACGATGATGGGAAATGACGACGCGCGGTTCCTTGAGGGCTTGCGCTATGGGCAGGCCCTATTGAACGAAGGCCGTAGCCGACTGCACAAAAGCGTACCCGGAGCGCTGGTTGCCGAAGTTCTTCGACATATCGAGAATTCGATGGCGGGAACTTCTCAGTATGAGTTGGAGCGAATGTTGCTAGGGAGCGACCACGCAGGTGCAGAATGGCGCGCTTACGTGGCTCACCGACATCGCAGCGTCACGGAGAAAAGGCTGTGGCGAACATGGTACGGAAGACATGGAAAGAAAGACACCATCCCTCCAAGACCGGTAGAAGATGCTTTCGGCATTCAGGCTCCGCCGCTGCCACCGACGGAAGCCGCGCCACCAATGCCGCCCCCCTCCGAGCCAAATCGACCGTTGATGAAGGCACTGCCCCATGATGGCCGAGCCATGAGCTTTGGATTATTGCGGGAAATAGTAAAGCGCTGGTCTGCGATACTCATTCAAAAGGCACTTGAAGACGCAGCAAGAATCAATGACGAGCAGAATCGTGGCCGACAACTCGTCAGGGCCTTGCTAAGACATGAAATGGTCTTGATGCCACTTTGGTCGCAGATCAACGCCTGGGAAGCTTTCTGTGAGGTTTTGTCGTCTGGCGAGAGCTTTGCCTTGCTCGATGCAGCCAAGCAGAGCTTCTTCTCTGCACTGGAAGCAATTGAGCAGCGTGAGCATACGAGGTTGATGGCTTCATACGCCGCCCTGAGAAAGCGCTACCCAGAACTGGAAATCGGCCTTGGGCAGACATAATTTATACCAGTTTGGGGATCGGAGGCGGCGAAGAAAACAGTTGAATCCCGCCCCTAACCTGACTGATTTTCGCCTTGGGGTAGACGGCCTGAACAGAAACAAGCGCCTTCAAAAACTTCGTCTTGAAGTTTTTCTTTCCATTGGTGTCAGTCGCATACTCCTGCCCGAACTGCTCGCGCAAATTTGCCCAATTCAACCTCACTGGCCTGCTTCCTATTCTGTGCAGCCTTTCCGCGAGCATGACATAGATGTCCATCGCTAGCGCGGAGCCTGATAGCGCGTGAAACGCTCGAATGTCCATAGGAACGGCATGCCGATCAGTTACCAGAGCGTCAAAGTATTCTGGCGATAGAATGATTTTTTTTGGCCATAAATTGTTTTGACAGCCATCATTCGATGCCCATGCCTGAAACTCATTTATCGGGTTTGCATATCGTGTAGTGGGACTATTTCCCACATTCAATCCCAGGGTCACCTTGCAGGCGGCCAGTGCAGTCATCTGCTTCTTGAACTCGGTATAGCTCCCGCGTTTGCCGCCATTCGGTTGAATGCCAAGCATCTTCAGAAATGCCGACGCACTCTTCCCCGCCTCGATCTCCTGCGTTCGATGGCGAACGGCATAGGTATTCAAGTAGGCAAGTATGAGTCGAGGCTTTGTGCCATACGGAATCGGCTGCTGCACAAACTTTTCGCCATCCCACAGTTTTCCAGCCTCGACAAGGAGTGCCGCCCCTCCTGATCGTCGCTCAAATGAAGTGCCATCAACAGCACGGCGCGGCAAGCCAACCTGGCAGAGAACAGTATGCATGAACACCGCGTTCTCAGACGTTGAGCCGAGAGCAATGTCGGCGGCAGAGTCAAGCAGCTTGCGGTCACGAATCGAGAGGACGCACTCCTTTCTGCGAACAGGAGGCTCACTCCTCGCTGCTTGACCACTGGGGCTCGGATCAACGATCCGTCGTAGCTCTGCCAGCGCAAGGCGGGCACTGTTGGAGGATGGGCTCGGCATGCGGAAACAACTCAACCCCGAACGACCAACGAGCGATGGCTGGTCTTCTCGCGAAGCCAAGTCGTGATCTCCGACTCAATCCACCCGACAGCCCGCTTCCCCAACCGTACTGGACGAGGAAAATCACCCTCCCTGATCAGAAAATAGATGCCTGATTTGGTAAGGCCGGTTCTCTTTTCAACCTGCGGCCTGCGAAGAATGGCAACCTCTTGCCCTTGCTGATCGTCCATCGTGCTCCTCACTGAACCTGAATAACCAATGAGGCGACAGTAGTGGCGCGAGGCGCAAATCAGAGAGAACGAGTTTTGAAGAGTGCCTGCACGATAACCTAGCCGCGCCGTAAGGGCTGTGAGCAAGGAGCCAGATATGCCTGTGGATAACGCACTTATTCATGCCGATTCGGCACCCCTGCCGTGTGCCGAATCGGAACCCCAAGCCCCCCAGAAAGCGTGCCGAATCGGAACCCTGCACCATGCTGAATCGGCACCTCCCAAAACCTGTAGTTCTTGCCTTTAAGATATTTCCTTTAAATGAGTAGCCTATAAAAGCCTTGCATTCTGTGGAAAAACCGGAATCTGGGACGCATCAACCACCTGCAGTCAGCGATTGGCAAGACGACTCCACCTCCACGCACTCACGGTGCTACACCATGTGGCCTGAGGAGACAACTATCTGGCATCGTAACGCTACGATGTTAGGGTGCAGGTTCCTGTCCAGCCGCCGGTGCCTCCAGCAGTACTGAAGGCTCCACCCCCAGCGCCTCGGCCAGCTTGA
>ERZ650312.2145-NODE-2145-length-10955-cov-4.142752_pt1 | contig 10955 bp, 6 predicted proteins | sample MGYA00376248_ERZ650312 | MGnify/ENA primary metagenome ERZ650312 (study PRJEB26733, sample SAMN07839316) | wastewater metagenome | biome: urban; feature: wastewater treatment plant; material: waste water | place: USA: North Carolina | collected 2016-07-28 ... | reverse complement strand
ACCGCTCGGCACAAATCGCAGGCGTTGTTGGCGCGCAGGCCGCCGCACGCCTGCTCAAGAACAGCGACAACGAGACCGTGCGCAACCTGGGCGGCGCGGCAGAAGTCGCCGCAGCCGTAGGCGCCGTTGCCACCGCAGCAGACGTGCTTACCGAGAGCTTCGCTAACGCAAAGGCCATGGCGGAGGCCTGCGGCTTGCCTATCCCCCGTGCAAAAAAGTGGATCATCGCGCTTGTGGCGCTACCCCTCGCAATCGTATGCGGTGCCTATATCCCGCAGCTGGCGCAGGGAAACACCGAGATGCAGGAGAACGCCGCGGCCGCGGCCGAGCAGATCGCCATCGCCCGCAAGACGTTAGAGCCCGCATGCGAGTACGTGTCTGCCGATGACCCTTACGAGCGATATCAAGATTACGGCTATCACGTCCGCGGCTATCTGCACGACGGCGACTCCGATACCCAAAAGACCTATACGTACCTGGATTTCGACAACAAGGGAACGCTCAAGGAAGTGAGTTACGTAGCAGAAATCGACCCCGATGCGAGCCTTGAGGACAACCTCGCCCGCATCGAGCTCGACTTTGACAAGCTTTCCTCTGTCGTCCAGACCGCAGACGTCAAGACCGTGAGCCCCGAGCTCCTGGCACCGCAAAAGCTCCCCGAAGAGTTTAGGCAGGCTTTCTTGAACGGTTCGCTCTACGAGAGAATCTCCATCAGGACGAGCGACGACCCCGTCAAAGCGTATTACTCGTTTGACACGGATCCCGAGGACGAGTTTGACGAGTACACCCATCCAAGCATCCGTATCACGTTGATGGGTAAAACGAGCTAGGCGCAGGAGGGGGGCTGCCCCTTCCCCCATGTGGCAAAGGGACAGCCCCTTTGTCACATTATTCGGAGCGCAGGGCTTCGACAGGGTCCTTCTTGGATGCGCTACGGGCCGGCAGCAGGCCGGCAACAACCGTCAGCAGCACCGAAATTGCAATGAGCACCAGCGCATCCTGCACGGGCAGGCTCATCAGGTTGGGGACCTGTTTGGCCGCAAGCGCCCAGGTATTAACCGGGAAGCTCACGGCCACCACGACGACAATGGCAAAGACGCCGGCGATGAGGCCCTCGATAAAGGTCTCGGCATTGAATACGTTGGCCACGTTGCGCTTCGACGCGCCGATCGCGCGCAGGATGCCAATCTCCTTTTTGCGCTCCAGCACGCTGATGTAGGTGATGATGCCGATCATGATGGAGCTCACCACCAGGCTGATACTCACGAATGCGATGAGCACCAAGCTGATGGTGTTCACGATGTCGGTCACCGAGCCCATGATGATGCCCATGTAGTCGGTGTACGAAATTGCCCGCTCATCGTGGCCGGCGGCTTTGACCTGCTTGTTGTACGCATCGATATGGTCGAGCACGCGCTCCTTGGCCTCAAAGTCGCGCGGGAAAATCTTGACCGAGATGGGGTCTGCCTCGTCCGCATAGCCCAACGTGGTCAGATTGTTGTCGTAGGTGAGCTTCGACGCCTTGGCATAGCTCATCATGAGCGAACTCAGGTCCTCGGCGTCCATGTTGAAATGGATGGCACGAGCAAAGGCACTCGCATCCACGTGCATGGCGCTCGCCAGGTTGGCAAAACTCGAAGACATCTGCGTCGCCATCTGGTCCATGAGCCCTGCCGCACCCGCCTTGAGCTGAGCTGACACCGTCGCCGCAATCTGATCGCTGATCGACTTCATCACCTGATCCATAGCCTGCTGCAGATACGGAGCCAGCTGCTTTTGCACATAGTCGGTCATCGCCTGTTGCAGGCGCTCGGCCAGGGCATCGCCGCCGAACGCTTTGAGCTGGGCCAGGATTTGCTGGGCTGCCGTATCACTCTCAAGATACGCCGAGAATGCGGCAGCAAGCTTTGACGCGTCCTTAAGATCTTCGGGCGACAGCGCCTTAAACTGATCAGACTGCAAAAAGCCCTCAAACAGCTGGTTGGCAAGCGTTCCCACCTGCTGCATTTGCTCGGGCGTGAGTTCCAGACCGTCAAAGATGCCCGAGAAATCTGGAGCCGGCGCTTTGGCCATGATGTCGCTGAAGTCGATGTCCTTGCCAACGCCCGAAAGGTCAATGTCCAGCCCGGACAAGTCAAGACCCGACAGGTCCATACCGCCGGCAACACCCGAGAGCGCGGAGGTATCGAACGAGAACGCGCTCTTGAGCGCCGCCTCGTCCACACTGAACATGCTGCCCAGATCCACGCCTTGCTTGGCCTCGCCTTGCAGCTCATCGAAAGACTTGCCCGTAAAGACATCCGTCTCGGGGTGGGCAAGCTGCTCCTGCACAATCTGCGAATCGGCGGCGCGCTCCATAAGCTGGCGAGTCAGCGCATGCGTATAGGCAATGCCCGGGGACAACGCGCTCGCGTTGGCCGTCTCGTTGGGTCGCACCACGCCCACAATGTGCACGTCGATACCGTCGGCAACCTTGGCGGCCATAAAGTCGGCGTCGCCAGACATGTCAGTCCACATGCCGGTCTCTTCGTTTTTGCGATAGGCATCGGCCGGCGACAACACCTTAAACGTCGTGGACAGCGCATCGTCGTAGGTAAAGTCGGTGCCGGTCTCGGGCGTTTCGACCCCACCGTCAGCCGTCATAGCGCTGTTTACCAGATCGTTGAGCTCATCGATATCCAGCGCACCGATGCTGTAGAGCGTGTAGTCGCCCACCGTGCCGCGGCTCGAAAGCACCATCACGGCTTCGTTGGCAGACGTGGGCCAATGACCGGCGACGACATCGTACTGGCTGTCGAGCAGGCTCTGGTCGTCAATCATCTCGTTAAAGACCGAGGTTCCCATGGATTCCATGCTCACCGTTGCCGCCGAGCTCGCGCCTCCGCTCATGGCCTCGGTCATGGCGTTGGGCACCAGCCGGACAGGCTTCTCATCGCCCTTGCCGGCACGATAGACAACCGGCGATACACCGTAGCCGTACTGAATGGCGTTGACCTCTTTATCGATGCCGTCGCCACCGGCATCGAGCCATGCCTTAAAGCTCGTCATGTCGTTGGACTTAACGCTCGCAAACATATCCTTTACGGCCGTGACCACGGGAATCTTATCGGTTCCCTGAGCCTTGCCGCCGGCACTGTCGTCGGACGAATCCGCGTTTTCAGGCGAGTCATCATCCGCAGCCCCCTGTCCGCCCATCATGGACGACAGGTCGTAATCCTGCTTGGAAATGGTGAGCGGGTAGCTCGAGAGCGTATCCTCCTCGACCTTTTTGATGTAGCCGTTTACGCCGTTGGACAGCGCCAGAATCGCCGCGATACCGATAATGCCAATCGAGCCCGCAAAGGCAGTCATGGCCGTGCGGCCCTTCTTGGTCATGAGGTTTCGGGCAGAAAGCCCCAGCGCCGTCACAAAGCTCATCGAGGTTTTGCGCGTAGGCTTAGCCTCGCGACGCGCGGCCTTGGCAACATCAAAGGGGTCGGAATCGTCGGTGATCTTGCCGTCCGCCAGGTTGACGATGCGCGTGGCGTATTGGTACGCCAGCTCGGGATTGTGCGTGACCATGATGACCAGACGGTCGCGCGCAACGTCCTTGAGCAAATCCATGACCTGCACGGATGTCGTTGAATCCAAAGCGCCAGTCGGCTCGTCTGCCAGCACAATCTCGGGATCATTAATCAGGGCGCGGGCGATGGCCACGCGCTGCATCTGTCCGCCCGATAGCTGGCTCGGGCGCTTGTTAACGTGCTCGCCCAGGCCGACTTTCTCCAACGCCTCGCGCGCACGCTGGCGACGCTCGGCATGCCCCACGCCCGTGAGCGTAAGCGCCAGCTCCACGTTTTCCAAAATGGTCTGATGCGGAATGAGGTTATAGCTCTGGAACACAAAGCCGATGCGGTTGTTGCGGTAGGCATCCCAATCGCGATCGTGAAAGTCCTTGGTCGAAATGCCATCGATGAGCAGGTCGCCAGAATCAAAGTGATCGAGTCCGCCGATAACGTTGAGCATCGTAGTTTTACCCGAACCCGAGGGACCCAGAATGGCCACGAACTCGTTATCGCGAAAAGACAGGCTTACGTTGTCGAGCGCCACCTGCGTAAACGACTGCGTAACGTACCTTTTGCAAATACCTTTGAGCTCCAGCATGGACGGCAACCTCTCCTGCGCAGGCACCCTGCCCGCTCTCCTCCGCCGTTCGTATTCGACGCGTTTGTCCTACTCTATCCCCATTTTTCACCGACACCAGTGAGGAATGTAGGGAACCGCGCCAAAAAACGAACGGGACGGCGCCCAAAAGAAGAGGTCCCGAGCGGGACCTCTATATGGTGGAGCTTATCTTGAAAGGTAGCGGACTACTTCGTACAGCGGCGCACGATCCTCGCTGTGCTTTACGCGTTTTCTACTGCTCGCTATTCGCAATCGCCTGGTCGATAAGCTTGTCGAGTGCTGCGCGCTGCTCGGCGGAGCTGATGGCTCCCACGATTGGATCCCCTACGATGTTGCCATTCTGATCGATGACATACGTTGTCGGGAACGAGAACAAATTTGACGTAAACTTACCGGCCTCGCTATCCGACTTGAACCAGATGTTCTTATATGTCACGCCCTTCTTGCTCAGCACGTCCTTGGCATCTGCAATCTCGCCCTTGTTGCCATCGAGCGTAAAGGAATTGACGCCCACGACCTGGCCGCCCTTCTCGGCAAGCTCCTGATTCAGTTTCTCAAGATCGCCCAGCTCGCCCACGCACGGCTTGCAAGTGGTGAACCAGAAGTTCATGACGGTGACCTTGTTCTTAGAGAACAGCTCGTCGCTGCTCACGTCGTTGCCGTCCAGGTCCTTGCCCGTAAAGCTGGGGAACTTCGTCGCCTCGCTCGAAGCATTGGCACCAGCCGTCATGCCAGCGGTCGAAGCGTCGACGCTCTCGCCTGCGCTCGGCGTGCTTCCACAGCCGGGGAACTCCTTCTCCAGGCTCTCGAGCTTGTCCTCGATCTCCTTGATCTGCTGCGCACCGGCCTTGAGCGTCTTAAGCTCATCCGCCGTGAACTCATCCTTGGCGCCGTCGATGGTCTTGAGCAGGAAATCGCCGTAATTGCTGCCGTCCTCAATCATTGCCGAGTCTTTATTTGCCGCATTGAATACCTTTTCCCACAGCGCGTTATCACTCGAAAAGATCTCGTTCTCCTTCTGCATGAGTTTTGCATACAACTCGGCGGCCTCGTCGGCATTGGTCGGCTTCTGCGCAGTGAGTTCTGCGATCTTAGGATCGGAGCTCGCAGATTCGCTCGCATTGCCACCGGGCGCCGAACATGCCACAAGGCACAAGGCCAATACCGGCACCATAAACAGGGCCGCAATCTTAGAAAGCTTCATAGTCATTCCTCCGTTTTGTCGAAGCTTGTTTACTTTTTATCGGCGGTCAAGGGGAGCTTTTCCGCCGACACATCCAGGCCATAGCGATAGCTGATGGCATCGACGGGACAGGCCCCGATGCACTTTCCGCACCGGATACATTCGGCATGATTGGGCGCGCGGACCACATCAACGTCCATCTGACAAACCTTTGAGCACTTGCCGCACGAGACACATTTGCATGCGTCAACCCGAATCCCCAGTAGGGACACCCTATTCATGAGCGCATAGAATGCGCCGAGTGGACAAATCCATTTGCAGAAGGGGCGGTAGAACAAAACGCTCAGCACTACCACGGCAATGAGAACGGCAAGTTTCCAAGTAAAGAGATGTCCCAACGCAGATCGAATGCCGGCATTGGCAATGGCCAGAGGAATGGCGCCCTCGAGCACGCCCTGCGGACAGATGTACTTGCAAAAGAACGGGTCGCCCATGCCCACGTCGTTAACCACCAAGACGGGCAGCAGCACCACGGCAAACAGCAGCACGACGTACTTGATGTACGTGAGCGGCTTGAGCTTTTTCGTGGAGAACTTTTTGCCGGGAATCTTGTGAAGCAGCTCCTGCAGCCAGCCAAACGGGCACAGAAAGCCGCATACAAAGCGTCCCAGCAGCACGCCGAGCAAAATGAGCGTACCGGTAACATAGTAAGAAAAGTTGAACTTGGATGAACCTACCACCGACTGGAACGACCCGATGGGGCACGCACCCGATGCCGCGGGGCACGAATAGCAATTAAGTCCAGGTACGCAGACTGTTTTTCCCGCGCCCTGATAGATGCCGCCTTTGGCAAAGTTTGGCAGGTGAATGTTGGTGACCAGCGTCGCCGCCGCCTGAATGAATCCGCGAAATCGGGCCAAAACATGCGACGCAGTGTTTTCTCTTTTATCCAATTCCGATACACTCCAAGCACAGCCTAATCGCTTTGGCCAGCACGGCATCCGCCTCGCCACGCATAACGCCAAAGCACACCATGGCAATTCCGACGATCAACAAAGCGACCTGTACCACGGGTTTTACCGCTTTGAACAACTCGACCACTCCTTTCGTTACGCGACCATTGGACCATATCGACTATAAAATCCGTGTTAAGCGCGATTTGGAATGTGCAAGGAGACTGTTATGCGTATTTTGATCGTCGAGGACGAGCGGGCGCTGTGTGACGCAATCGCGCGCAGCTTGCGAAACTTGGCGTACAGCGTCGACTGCTGTCACGACGGACAGGAGGCGCTCGACCTACTGGACGTTGAGGCCTTCGACCTCGTGGTACTCGACCTCAACCTTCCCCGTATCGATGGCATGACCGTGCTCAGGGAACTTAGGAAAACCGACTGCGAGACCAAGGTACTGATTCTGTCCGCGCGTGGCGAAGTATCCGATAAAGTCGCCGGACTCGATGCCGGCGCCAACGATTACCTTACCAAGCCGTTTCATCTGGACGAACTTGCGGCAAGGATCCGCAGCCTTACCCTCAGGCGCTTCGCACAAAGCGACATAGTATTAACCTGCGGAAAGCTCCGCTTTGACACCAAGGCGCGCATCGCTTCCGTGGACAGCGAGGCTTTATCTCTTACGCGCAAGGAAACGGGAATCTTGGAATACCTGATGCTTAATCAGGGGCGTCCGGTAAGTCAAGAGGAGCTTATCGAGCACGTTTGGGATAGCAGCGTGAACAGCTTTAGCAACGCAACCCGCGTTCACATCTCGTCGCTCCGCAAAAAGCTACGCAGCGCTTTGGGATACGACCCGATTCGCAATCGGATTGGAGAGGGCTACGTTATGGAGGATAGCGAATGAAAAGGCTTTCGCTGCAATGGCGCATAACGATCATGACGGCACTGCTCACGTGTGCGGCATGCGTGCTGACGAACTGCCTGGTCGGCTATACGGGCATGCGCTACATGGATGCCATCGGCAGTGACATCTCGGCCTTTAACGCAACCGGCGAAGATTCGCCCCAGGCGTTCGACCCAACGAAAGCGACCCCCGATGACAAGGTCACGATCGTCGTAAACGACGCACAGGAGTCTTTTGGCACGACAACCTGGTACATCACGGCTGGAGTCACACTCCTTGGCGGCGCGCTGGCATACTTTGTGAGCGGCCGTGCACTCAAACCGCTACGGGCTTTTGCAGCCCAGGTTGAGCGTGTGCAGCCTGACAACCTAAGCGAAATCAGACTCAGTGAAGATGTGCCCACCGAGCTACAACGATGCAGCGCCTCTTTCAACGACATGATCGCCCGTCTTGGCGAAGGGTTCTCTGCACAGCGTCAGTTTACCGGCAACGCCGCACACGAGCTGCGCACCCCGCTCGCCCTTATGCAAGCACAGATTGAACTATTCATCTCCGAGCACTCCGGTTTGCAACCCGAAACAGCCGAGCTGCTCGGCCTGCTACAAGAACAAACCGAGCGCATGTCTCGAATGACCAAGGTATTGCTCGAGATGAGTGAGCTCCGCAGCGTTCCTTGCGAGGACGATGTGGAACTTGGTCCCTTGTCCGAAGAGGTCCTCACCGACCTTGCGCCACTTGCCGAAAATAAGGGCATAGCCCTCAATTGTGCTGGAGACGCTTTAGTAATCGGGAGCGACACGCTCCTCTATCGGCTGGTGTTTAATCTGGTCGAAAACGCCATCCGTTACAGCCGCTCCGGCTCGACTGTCAACGTCTCCATCTGCGACAACGACAGCCACGTGTTCCTGCGAGTCGAGGACCAGGGCCCGGGAATACCCAAGCAGTACCGTGAGAGCATCTTCCAACCGTTCTTTCGCCTGGATAAATCCCGCAGCAGGGCATACGGCGGCGCAGGACTCGGGCTAGCGCTCGTTTGGGAGATTGCAGCGCTTCACGGTGGCACGGTAGAGGTCGAAGCAAGTTCCGAGAACGGGACCACCATGCTCGTAAGCCTTCCAAAACGATCCGTAGCGTTAACCGAACAGTAAAACGAAAGGGGTCCCGAGCAACAGGAGTACAATTGCTGCTATTGTTGCCAGCTGTTGGGAGATGGAAGATGGACTGCGATGGCTACCCATGCGTTCCCATGCCGTTGATGTGCACCGCCTTTGTGCCGGGGCAGATTGACGCTGCGGTTGCAGGCATTTCCGACCCCGATTCACGCACCATCGCCACGGCAGAAGCGCTGTACTTTCGCGGACAGGCCACACCCGCCGCCGAGACAGCACGCCCCTATCTTGACGCCACCGACCCCGCACTGCGCTATTCCGCATGCTTTATCTGCGGATACGCCAGTCTGTCGCTCAACCGTATCGCCGATGCCCGCCGGTGCCTTGCTGGCATCCTCGATACGCCGGCCGACGAGGAATCGCCCGCCGTCCACGCCACGCATATCCTGTTCGCCTCGGCCGCGAGCGTCCTGCTGCACTTGCCTTCCCCGTATTCCGCCGAAGAGTTTTATCCGCTTGCGGCGCATCTGCCCGAAGGCCTGCGCCTGTTCGCCAGCTACGTGATGGCGCATGCCCTGTACCTGCGCGGCGAATATGGCCGCAGTCTGGGCATGGCGGAAAACGCCCTGATCATGAAACAGGGAAGCTATCCCATCTCGGAGCTGTTCCTGCACCTGGCAGCTTCCATGGCATGCATGAGCCTCAAGGACATCGACGCCGCAAAAACGCACTTCGGAGCCGCTTGGAACATTGCGCGCCCCGACGGCCTTATCGAGCTCATTGGCGAGCACCACGGCCTTTTACAGGGGCTCATCGAGGCGTGCCTAAAAACGCAATACCCTGACGACTTCGCGCGCATCATCGAGATCACGTACCGCTTCAGCTACGGCTGGCGGCGCATCCACAACCCCGATTCGGGCGAGGACGTGGCCGACGATCTAACGACCACGGAATTCACCATGGCCATGCTCGCCTGCCGCGGATGGACCAACGCCGAAATCGCACGCCATATGGGAGTATCGCCGGGCACCGTCAAAAACCGCCTATCCGGCGTATACGCAAAGCTTGGCATCGGCACACGCGCCGAGCTGGTCGCGCATATGTTACGTTAGCGACCGGACTGCCAAGCGCATCGAACGCGTTCCGGAACCCGGCGCTTCGCTCGATCAATTTGGACATTTTGACCCTTGAACGGCACTACCGCCACGGGGCGCCTTCTCGCAAAATTGGATTATTTCCACCGATATTTGCGGGATGGGAGCCCAAGATGCTTGATCGCCGTTCGTTACTTGTTGCCGGAGCGTCCTCGCTAGCGAGCATTATGTTGCCTCGCGTGCCGGGAAGCGAAAATGCCTTCCTGCTGCCGTTCGCGCCCACCGAAGCCTATGCCGACGAAGAAGACCCCTTCAGGGTGCTCGTTCTCTCGCGCACCATGTTTGGTGTGGTCGTGGTCGACGTCGCCAACAAGAATACGCCCATCACGGGTGCCCAGGTCACGCTCATATCGCGCTATGCCGCAGGCAAGCAGCTCACCGCCACGACCGATGACGAAGGCACGGCCATCTTTGAGGTCGCCCCTCTTTCAGAAGGCTACGTGGACGAGGCAACGCTTCTCGACGCGTACGACTTTAACGGCGGCATCTCCATTAGCATGGCAGGCTACCGCGATGTCGAGATTCCCCTTGCGCGTATCCAGGGCGGCACCGCCATAACCGCGCCCACGCGTCCGCTTTCCGACGGCGAGCCGTACTTTCGCCAGCTCACATTCGACGAATGGGACATCCAGTACGCCGACGCCACGTTTATGGCAATGCCAGCGGACGAAGCAGCAAACGACCAGCCCGACACGCACGCTTTTACCGTGCAGGCTCATCTGCCGCAGGGCGGGCAGGCAACGTTGCATATCAATAAAGTGATGCCCTCTGCGGGCAGCTCAACCGAAACCGTCACGCAGATTGGCCAAGTCAAGGCCAGCGCATCGGGCGCGGATAATCTGGCGACGTTCACGCTTGAAGACACGTTCCTCGATGCAGCTTCGGGCCTTCTGGAGGAAGGATGCAAGCTGCGCTTTGTCCTCGACTATCAGGGCAAAACCTACACGCTCTCCTCCCCCATGGCCGTTGTCACCGCGCCGGCCGCAAAGGCGGAATCGGGCTCGACCACCATCATTCCCACCACCATGGACCAAGAGATCACTCCGTTTGATTTCCCCGCGGCGTTTCCCGGTATCGGCGGCAATAAGTTCACGTGCTGGATGCCCACATTTCCCATTCTGTTCGATTTCTCGTTTGCTGGATACGTGCTGTTTGGCGGAGGATACAAACCAGCCAGCTATATGAACGATTCGGGCAACCCTGATCCGGAATACTGGAAGAAATCGCCGCGCGAGTCGGGCGCCAAGCAGGCAAACCGCTACCTCGACGAGATGGAGGGGAAGTGGAATCAGTACAAGAGTATGAGTGCCGGTTCGGGCACCGATCCAAGAAACACCAAGCTCCTTCGTCACCATTGCACGCCGCTGTTCACGATGGATATCGCAACACAGGTGTACGGATCGCTCGCCTACGACTGGGTAGGCAAAACTTGGGGCAACAACAACGATCCGGCGTTTGGCAATATTAAGGCCCTCTTCCAGGTAAGAA
>ERZ650312.2140-NODE-2140-length-10964-cov-7.581722_pt1 | contig 10964 bp, 12 predicted proteins | sample MGYA00376248_ERZ650312 | MGnify/ENA primary metagenome ERZ650312 (study PRJEB26733, sample SAMN07839316) | wastewater metagenome | biome: urban; feature: wastewater treatment plant; material: waste water | place: USA: North Carolina | collected 2016-07-28 ... | reverse complement strand
TCTTCCTGCTCGCTTTCCCGCTCTTCTCGCGCTGGCGGCGTAACGCCTTCGAGGCCGAGCGCTGGAACGAGAGCGATCTTGGCGGCGGTGATTCTGAAGACGAGGACGAATGAGATGATCAAGGCCAACCTCGTCATCGGCATCCTCGCGCTCGCCTTGTTTGCCCATGCGCAGTACCGGGGCTGGAACCTCTTCGAACAATCGGCGGCGCAGACCTCGCGCCTCTCCAGTTCGGGCAGCCGGGCGTATCACAAGTAACCGTCCACGATGAATCAGGCCCTGCTGTTCTCGGTATTCGTCATCGCCTCGTGCGGGCTAGCCTACGAGCTGATCGCCGGCGCGCTGGCGAGCTACCTGCTCGGCGACTCGGTGCTGCAGTTCTCGACCGTGATCGGCACCTATCTCTTCGCGATGGGTATCGGCTCGTGGCTGTCGCGCTACGTCGAGCGCAATCTGGTCGCGCGCTTCGTGCAGATCGAACTGCTGGTCGGCGTCTTCGGCGGGCTGTCGGCGGCGGCGCTGTTCTTCGTTTTCGTCTGGTTCTCGGCGCCGTTCAAGCTGGCGCTCTATCTCGCCGTGTCGCTGATCGGCATCCTCGTCGGCCTGGAGATTCCGCTGATCATGCGCATCATGAAGCGCGATCTCTCGCTCAAGGATCTCGTCTCGCAGGTGCTCACCTTCGACTACCTCGGCGCGCTCGCCGTGTCGATTCTCTTCCCGCTGGTGCTCGTGCCGCACATAGGACTCGTGCGCAGCGCCTTGCTGTTCGGGCTGCTCAACGTCCTCGTCGCGTTGTGGGCGCTCTGGCTATTCCGCGAGCAACTGCACGGCGCGACCTGGCTGCGCGCGCAGGCGGTGGCATCCTTCGTGGCGCTGGCCGTCGGCTTCGGCTTTGCCGGACAATTCACCACGTTCGCCGAGGCGCAGCTCTACACCGACGAGATCGTCTACACCGAGACGACTCCGTACCAGCGCATCGTCGTCACGCGCTGGAAGGACGATCTGCGCCTCTTCCTCAACAACAATCTGCAGTTCTCGTCGCGCGACGAGTATCGCTATCACGAAGCGCTCGTGCATCCAGGGCTCGCGACCTTGCCCGGCGCGCGCCGCGTCCTCGTGCTCGGTGGCGGCGACGGCCTCGCCGTGCGCGAAATCCTGAAGTACCCGCAGATCGAATCGGTAACGCTCGTCGATCTCGATCCGGGGATGACGCAGCTGTTTTCAACCGCAGCGCCGTTACGCCGCCTCAACGCCGACGCGCTGCTGTCACCGAAGGTAGAGGTCGTCAACGAGGACGCGCTGCAATGGCTGGAACAGAACGATGAGCGCTTTGACTTCGTCGTCGTCGATTTTCCCGATCCGTCCAACTTCGCCATCGGCAAGCTCTACAGCGCACCCTTCTATCGCCTGCTCGAAAAGCACATGACGCCGGACGCGATGGCTGTCATCCAGTCGACCTCGCCGCTCTACGCCCGGCAGTCCTTCTGGTGCATCGTGAGCACGCTGGAGGATGCCGGCTTCATCGCCACGCCGTATCACGCGCTGGTGCCGTCCTTCGGCGAGTGGGGCTTCGTGCTCGCCGGTCGGCGTGCCTACCGGGCACCGGCCGGCTATCCGGTCGAAACGAGCTTCCTGACCGTGGAGGTCACGCCAACGCTGTTCCAGTTTCCCAAGGACATGGCGCGCGTCGACGCCGAGGTGAACCGGCTCAACAATCAGGTTCTTGTTCGCTACTTCGAGCATGAGTGGCGGCAGGTGATCCGCTGAACACATGCGACGTCGCGACTTCATCGCTTCGCTGGCCGGTGTCGGGCTAGCCTCCGTCGCTGGCTGCGCCGCGCCGCCCAAGCCAGCCTTGCCACCGGGAGAATTGACCGGTACGTCGATGGATCTCGGGCATCGGCTACGCGAGCCGAACTTCCCGCCGCCTTCCGAAACGCGCCGGATTCCGGTGCTGATCGTCGGCGCCGGCATCGGCGGTCTGTCGGCTGGCTGGAAGCTGGCGAAGTCCGGCTTCAAGGATTTTCTTATTGCCGAGCTTGAAACGAGCGCGGGCGGTAACTCGCGCGCCGGGCGCAACGAAGTGAGCGCCTATCCGCTCGCCGCGCACTACCTGCCGCTACCGACGCGCGAAGCGACGGCGGTACGTGAGCTGCTCGCCGAACTGGGCGTTTTGCACGGCGACCCGAACGCCGAACGACCGCGTTACGATGAGAGCTACCTCTGTGCGACGCCGCAGGAGCGCCTCTATCGCAACGGCTGGTGGCAGGACGGCGTCGTGCCGCAACACGGCGTGAGTGCGGCCGAGCGCGCGCAATACGAGCGCTTTCACGCGTTGATGGAAGGCTTCAAGCATCGCCGCGACGGCGGACGGCGCGCGTTCGCGCTGCCCATGGAACTCTCCAGTGCCGCGCCCGATCTGCAGGCGCTCGATCAGTTAACGATGCGCGACTGGTTGTTCAACCAGGGCTGCGATGCGCCGATGCTGCACTGGTACGTCGACTACGCGTGCCGCGACGACTACGGCACGAGCAGCGCCGAGGTCTCGGCCTGGGCGGGGATTCACTACTTCGCCTGCCGCAACGGCGAAGCGCTCGATGCGGCCGACGACGCGGTGCTCACGACGCCGGGTGGTAATGCTTGGTTGGCCGAAGGGCTGCTGCGATCGATCCGCGAACACGCGGGTGATCGTTTGCTGACCGGCGCCATGGCTGTACGCGTTGCCGAAGTCGACGGCGGCGTGGCGGTCGACTTCTGGCAGCCCGCCGAAGACCGCACCCTGCGCATCGTGGCCGAACAGTTGATCTGGGCTGCGCCCTTGTTTCTCATTCCGCACGTCTTCGCCGGGCACGAGGAATTGAAGGCGGCCGCCGGCAACTTTACCCATGCGCCGTGGCTGGTCGCCAACCTGACGCTGTCGCAGCTGCCCGAAAGTCGTGCTGGCGTCGCCACGGCGTGGGACAACGTGCTCTACGACAGTCCGGCGCTCGGCTACGTCGTCGCCACGCACCAGCAGATGCGCTTGCGGCCGGGCGCAACGGTCCTCACTTACTACCACGCCCTGAGCGCGACGCCGCCGCAAGCCGGGCGGGCGATGCTGCAAGCGACGCCGCGCGAGGTCTGGGCCGAGCAGATCCTCGCCGACCTCGAGCGTGCGCATCCGGACATCCGCCAGGTGACGACGCGGCTCGACGTCTTTCGCGATGGTCACGCCATGGCGCGGCCGCTCCCCGGCCTGGTCTGGGGCAAAGCGCGCCGTGTGTTCGCCGTCGATCGTCCGCGCCTGCGCTTCGCGCACGCCGACGTCAGCGGCTTCTCGCTGTTCGAGGAGGCGCAGTATCGCGGCGTGCTGGCGGCCGAGCGGACGCTGTATCACCTTGGTAGAACGTTTGCGACTTCGCTAAGCTGACGCCCCATGAACGGCCTCCATCTCATCGCCGAACTGCATGACTGCCGTTGCGCGCGCCCCTTGCTGCAGAGCGTCGATGCTCTGCGTGAACTGTGCCTTGCGGTCTGCGCGGTGCCTGGATTGACGCCCGTCGGGCAGGTCTTCCATCAGTTTGGTAGTGAAGCCAATCCGGCCGGCGCGACCGGCGCCGTGATCCTCGCTGAATCGCACCTGGCCGTTCACACCTGGCCCGAGCTGAACGCCGTCACCCTCGATCTCTACGTCTGCAACTTCAGCCAGGACAACAGTGCGGCGGCACGCGCGGCATGCGAGCAATTGATCGCCGCCTTTGCGCCGACCTGTGTCGAGCGACGAGAAATCGCGCGCGGGCGCTGATCGTCGAGGTCGGCGCAAGCCGCGCCGGTGCTGCGTGACGCCTTGGCCACGGCTATACTGGCGTCTTTCCGGCCAACACTCATTCTCAGGGAGCTTCAATGGAATCGCTGCGCTTCGTTTTGCCCCAATCCGAAATCCCGACGCACTGGTACAACGTCGTCGCCGACATGCCGAATGCGCCACTGCCGCCGCTCGGTCCGGACGGCAACCCGGCGACGCCGGAGCAGATGAGCGCGATCTTCCCGATGGCGATCCTCGAGCAGGAAATGTCGGCCGAGCGCTGGATTCCGATTCCGCAGGAAGTGCGCGAGGTCTACCGTTTGTGGCGTCCGTCGCCGCTGGTGCGGGCGATCCGCTTGGAGCAGATGCTCGGCACGCCGGCCAAGATCTACTACAAGAATGAAGGCGTTTCGCCGGCGGGTTCGCACAAGCCGAACACCGCCGTCGCGCAGGCGTATTACAACAAGCAGGCCGGCATCAAGCGCATCACGACCGAAACCGGTGCCGGCCAGTGGGGGTGCTCGATGGCGCTGGCCGGCCAAATGTTCGGCCTCGAAGTGCGCGTGTACATGGTCAAGATCAGCTATGGCCAGAAGCCGTACCGCCGCTCGATGATGCAGACGTGGGGGGCCGAAGTCTTCGCCAGTCCGTCGAACATGACCGAGACCGGGCGTAAGGCGCTCGCCGCCGATCCGAACAACCAGGGTTCGCTCGGCCTGGCGATCTCGGAAGCCGTGGAAGAAGCCGCGTCGCGTGCTGACACCAACTACGCGCTCGGTTCGGTGCTCAATCACGTCGCGCTGCACCAGACGATCATCGGCCTGGAAGCGAAGAAGCAGTTCGAGATGGCCGGCGACTGGCCGGACGTGATCTTCGCCCCGTGCGGCGGCGGTTCGTCGTTCGCCGGCATGGCTTTCCCCTTCGTCGCCGACAACGCAGCCGGCGGACGCAATGGCAAGCCGGTGCGCCTCGTTGCCGTCGAGCCGGCGTCGTGCCCGTCGCTAACCAAGGGCGTCTATGCCTACGATTTCGGCGATTCGTCGGGTTTCACGCCGCTGATGAAGATGTTTACGCTTGGCCACGACTTCATGCCGCCGGGCATCCACGCCGGTGGCCTGCGCTACCATGGTGCGTCGCCGCTCGTCTCGCAGCTCTACAAGGAAGGTTTGATCGAGGCGATCGCCGTGCCGCAGCTCGCCACCTTTGAGGCCGGCGTCATGTTTGCGCACGCCGAAGGCATCATTCCGGCGCCGGAATCGAACCACGCCATCCGCGGCGCGATCGACGAGGCGCTGCGCTGCAAGGAAACCGGCGAGGCGAAGACCATCCTCTTCAACCTGACCGGCCACGGCCACTTCGACATGGGTTCCTACGACCGCTATTTTGCCGGTGAACTCGAAGACTTTGCCTATCCGGAAGAGGCAATCAAGGAGTCTTTGCAGCATCTCCCGAAAGTCGGCTAATTAGCGAAGAGTCGATTCGATGCGCGCGCTGGTTTTCTTTCTGATCTTCGCCAACCTGCTTTTCTGGGCGTGGGTGCAGGGTTATCTGGGAATGTCGTCGAATCCGGATACCCTGCGCGTGCAGCAACAGTTGCAGGCCGACCGGGTGAGGATCGTGTCGCGCGACGAACCGCCGAGCAACGCGAAGGCGCCAGCGGAAGCCGCGAAACAGGTCGAGAAAGCGGTCGAAAAGCCCGTCGAGAAGGCGGCAGAACCGGTTGCGGCAGAACCTGAGCCGCAACCCGTCGCCGAGCCTGAAGCCAAAGCAGACGAGCGGCCCGCGGACGCTTGCCTGCGCTTGGCCGAAGTCGTCGTCGACGATGCGGTGCGTCTTGAGAAGTCCCTGGCCGAGCAGTTTTCCGAGTTCAAGGTCTCGCGGTCGGCGATCAAGGAGGCGAGCGCCAGCTACTGGGTGCACATTCCGCCGCTGGCGAACAAGAAGGAAGCTGACGCCAAAGCGGCCGAACTGAAGAAGCTGCAAGTCCAAGAGTATTTTGTCATCCAGGAAAACGGGCCGAACAACCATGCCATTTCGCTGGGCCTCTTTTCCACGCGGGATGCGGCCGATAACTACCTGGAAACGCTGAAGGGCAAGAAGGTCAAGTCGGCGCGGATCACCGAGAGGAACGCCAAGCCGGCGACCGTCACCCTTGAGCTTAGTGGTCCGGAGACACGCGCCGATGCGTTACGTCAGGCGATTGCGGACATGTCAGTCGGGCGCAGTCCGAGCGCATGTGACGCCCCGGCAGCGGCCCAGCCGTCCTCCAAACCATGACGCTGATCGTCGGCGTTACCGGCGGCATTGGTTGTGGAAAGACGACTGTCACCGACCTGTTGGCGGCACGTGGTGCCTCCGTCGTCGACACTGATGCGATCGCCCATCAATTGACCGGAGTGAACGGAGCGGCCATGCCGGCGATTGCTGCCGCGTTTGGTACGACCGTCGTTCGTCCCGATGGCAGCCTTGACCGTGCAGCGATGCGACGTCTGGTGTTCGCCGATACGTCGGCACGAACTCGCCTCGAAGCCATCCTGCATCCGATGATCCGCGGTGAAAGCGAGGTGCGCTGTGACGCGGCGGCAAGGGCGAACGCGCCTTATGTCCTGCTCGTCGTCCCCCTGCTGGTCGAGACGGGCGGTTACCGCGAGCGAGTGGCGCGGATTCTGGTCGTCGACTGCAGCGAGGAAGTTCAGGTCTCTCGCGTCATGGCGCGCAGCAGATTGTCCGCCGACGAAGTGCGCGCGATGATGGCGACACAGGCTTCCCGTGCGGCGCGCTTGGCGGCGGCGGACGACGTCGTATTGAATGACGATGGGCTCGACAGCCTCCACGCACAACTGGACGTATTGCATGCGCGTTATCTGAAGCTGGCGGAGCCTGATGCGTAATGCAGAGATACTTAAAGCGGACCGTTGAGATTTTGTTGCAAATAACTCAAAATGCTGGGAATTTCCCGTTTTCTGAACTGGCGGCGGCGTGATCACATACGAATATCCTTTCAATGAGCGCATACGCACCCTGTTGCGCCTGGAGGATTTGTTCGACAAGGCGGCCTATTTTGTCCAGCAGGACGGCACCCGCGAGCACCACGTCGCGTTGCTCACTCTCTTCGAGATTCTTGAAGTCGCCAGCCGTGCCGACCTCAAGATGGATCTGATTCAGGAACTCGAGCGCCAGCGCCAGTCCTTGCTTGTCTTCCGCAATAACCCGGATATTTCGGAGGAGGCGCTCTCCGGTGCGCTTTACGAGATAGAGCAGTCGTCCGCCGCGCTGCTCGCGATGACCGGAAAGATGGGGCAGCACCTGCGTGAAAACGAATGGCTGATGGGTATCAAGAGCCGTGCAGCGATTCCCGGTGGCGTGTGCGAGTTCGACGTGCCGTCGTATCACTACTGGCAGCATCAGTCCGTCGAGACTCGGCGTGCTGCACTCAACAACTGGCTCAAGCCGTTCATGCCCTTGCGCGGCGGTCTCGACATCGTGCTGCGCCTGTTGCGCGCCAGCGGTCGGCCGGAGAAGCAGATCGCGGCAGGCGGCGCCTTCCAGTTGATGCTCGGTGGTGGAGGAGCGCAGATGGTGCGCGTGTCACTCAAACCGCAAATCGATTTTGTCCCCGAGATCAGCGCCAACAAGTACGCGCTGAATATCCGCTTCACCTGCCCTGATTACGACCATCGTCCGCGTCACGCTGATACTGACGTCGAGTTCTCGATGGTCTTCTGCAATCTCTGATGCCCGCGTCGCCAGCGAAGCAGCGGAAAGTGCGTTGCCCGCAATGCGGCGGTGAATCACTGTGGAGTGCGGACAACAAGTTCCGCCCGTTCTGCTCCGAGCGCTGCAAGCTGATCGACTTGGGCGCCTGGGCCTCGGAGTCCTATCGCGTCCCCGTGCAGGAAGGTGACGACCCGCTATCGGAAACACCTCCTGGCGAATAAGCCAACTGCGGTACTACCAGCCGCGTAGCATAGCGATACCGTGCGCGCCGGCTCTGCGAGCAGTTTCGAGCAGATCCCCGCTCATCCCACCGAGCGCGAACACGGGGATTGGCGATTTTTCAATCAGCTCGCCAAATGCAGTCCAGCCTAGGCCCCGGCTTTCTGGATGACTGGCCGTCGGCAATACCGGGCCGAGTACGGCAAAATCGAGACCAAGCGACGCGGCATGCGCAAGCTCCTCGGCCGCATGGCATGTGGCAGCGACACGCGCAAACGTTGGCCGCTCGGTCGTTGCCATCAGTCGTTTGGACGAAAGGTGCAGGCCGTGCGCGCCGATGTCGCGCGCCAGCGTCGCGTCGTCATTGACGAGGACGCAGCAGTTGTTGTGCTCGCGAGCCAAAGCCATCACGGCATGTGCAAACTGCTTTCGTTGATTGCTCTGCAGCGCCTTGTCCCGGACCTGGATAAGGCGCACCCCGCCGGCCAGTGCTTTGTCGAGACGCGCTAACTCCGTGTCAACGCCGTTCTCACAGGCGTTGGTGATTGCGTAAACCGATGGCAATTCGAGTGCGCGCAGAATCGGGCCGTTGGCTGGAAGTACGGGCGATACGGGCGCCACGTCGCCGATCCTGACCCAGACAAAGCCGCTGTGTTCGATCGGCGCAACTTCGCCGTGCCAAGACACGACTTGAAAGAACTTCAGCCTTACCGTGGCGTGCGGGTAGGTGAATTGGCACGAAAGCCACGGGTAGGTACGATCGACCGTGACTCCCAACTCTTCCTCGATCTCGCGAATCAGTGCGTCGCGCAGCGTTTCGCCCACCTCGACCTTGCCGCCAGGAAACTCCCAATAGCCGGCGTAGACCTTGCCTTCTGGGCGCTGCGCTAGGAGGTACTCGGTGCCGGTCGCGCTTTGCCGCAACAGGATCGCCGCAGCGACTTCGACGATCTTTGTCATTTGCGTCGCGCGGCTGAACGTGGCGCATGCGTGCCGGACCAATCCTTGGCGAACTGCCAGGCGACGCGTCCGCTGCGCGATCCGCGCATCAACGCCCAGTTAAGCGCCTCGCGTTCGGCGCGTTCGATTTCGGCGTTGCGGCAACCGAACGATCGCAACCAGTGCGCGACGATATTCAGGTAGGCATCCTGATCGAAGGGGTAGAACGAGAGCCACAGGCCGAAGCGTTCCGAGAGCGATATCTTCTCCTCGACGGCCTCGCCCGGATGGATCTCGTCACCGACGCGTTTGCTCTCGAGGTTTTCGTCGAAGTACTCGGGCATCAGGTGTCGCCGGTTCGAGGTCGCGTAAATCAGTACGTTATCGGGCGCTGAAGCGATCGAGCCATCGAGGACGACCTTGAGCGCCTTGAACGTCGCATCGCCGGCATCGAACGAGAGATCGTCGCAATAGACGATGAAACGCTCGGGCCGCCCTTCGAGCAGTTCCACGATGTCGGGCAGGTCGACGAGATCGCTCTTCTCAACCTCAATGACGCGTAGCCCCTTGGGGGCGTATTCGTTGAGCAGTGCCTTGATCAGCGAGGACTTGCCCGAACCGCGGGCTCCTGTCAGCAACACGTTGTTGGCTGGCCGTCGATTGACGAACTGGCGGGTATTCGCATCGATGCGTTCTTTCTGTGCATCAATGTCGTGTAAATCGGCCAGGCGAATGGTCGCAGGGCGCAGGATCACCTGGAGATAGCCATAACGGCCGTGCTTTCGCCAGCGAAACGCAACAGCCGAGTTCCAGTCCGGTTCGGGTGATTTTGGGGGCAACAACGGTTCGATCCGTTCGAGCAACTGTTCGGCGCGGGCCAGAAATCTGGCGAGCTGCGAGGAAGGGGAGTTCATCGGGAAGGTATACTTCGGCGGTTTGAAAACCCCCGCACTTTAGCCAAACCATGCATAAATGCCAAACCAGAAAGCTCTCGTTGGTTGTCGTGTCGATTGTCGCTGCGTTACTCGGCGGATGTGCGACGGTCGAAGAACCGGCTCCCGCAGCGTGCCCATCGACTTGTGCCAAGTGCCCGCCGTGTTCGGCGCCAGGCGCGGTCCCCGCTCAGCCGCCGGCAAAGCCAATGCAGGTGGCACATTGGAAAGACCTTCCGGGTTGGGCCGAAGACGACCTCACGGCGGCATGGCCAGCCTTTCTGCAATCGTGTAAAGCGCTCTCCAGCCGGCCGCAGTGGCCGCTTTGGCGTGCAGCCTGCGAGGAAGCCAAAGGCCTAGCGGCACACGATACGACAACGTTGCGTCGTTTTTTTGAATCCCGGTTATTGCCGTACTTGTTGACGAATCCCGATGCAACCACGAGCGGCCTCGTAACCGGCTACTACGAGCCGCTCCTGCGCGGTTCGCGTACGCGCAGTTCGACGTACTCGCAGCCAGTTCTTGGCGTTCCGCCAGATCTCCTGACCATCGATCTTGCAGACGTCCTGCCTGACTTGAAGAACATGCGTTTGCGTGGCCGACTGCAGGGCAACCGGGTTGTCCCGTACTACTCACGTGCCGACATCGTCAGCCGCGAGAAGGAGTTCGCCGATCGTGTCCTGTTCTGGGTAGATGACGCGATCGAGCTCTTCTTCCTGCAGATTCAGGGGTCCGGCCGGATAAAACTGCCCGACGGGAAAATGGTCCGTGTGGGATATGCTGATCAAAACGGGCATCCCTATCAATCGATTGGGCGGATACTCATCGAAAGAGGGGAGTTGGCGTCCGAGCAGGCGTCCATGCAAGGAATACAGGGCTGGGCGCGCGCCAACCCCGGAAAAGTGAATGATCTGCTCAACACCAACCCGAGCTATGTGTTCTTCCGCGAAGCGCCGATCAAGAGCAAAGCGGAGGACGGGCCGACCGGCGCCTTGGGCGTACCACTGACAAAGGAGCGAAGCGTCGCCGTCGATCCAGCCAACGTACCGCTCGGAGCGCCGGTATTTCTGTCGACGACGCGCCCGAATTCTTCCGCGCCGCTTAGGCGCCTGATGCTGGCGCAGGATACGGGAGGCGCGATCCGCGGCGTTGTCCGTGCCGACTTCTTCTGGGGGTTCGGCGCAGAGGCCGGGGCTCAAGCTGGAAGGATGAAGCAGCAAGGGCAGATGTGGGTGCTTCTTCCTCCAGGTGTTGCGCCAAATTAGTGTGTGGAGGGTGGATTGGGCGACGGCTGTTTGTCCGTTAGTTGAAGATTTTTTCAGGGCAATCGCATTTAGCTTGGTGAGCTAAGGCCGAGCAATGAAGCCCGATAA
>ERZ650312.2137-NODE-2137-length-10970-cov-5.502336_pt1 | contig 10970 bp, 7 predicted proteins | sample MGYA00376248_ERZ650312 | MGnify/ENA primary metagenome ERZ650312 (study PRJEB26733, sample SAMN07839316) | wastewater metagenome | biome: urban; feature: wastewater treatment plant; material: waste water | place: USA: North Carolina | collected 2016-07-28 ... | reverse complement strand
GAGCTGGAATACGCGTTGTGCGGGGCGAAGAAGCCGATGGTGTTGTATCCCCAGTAGTTGCTCAGGCCTTTTTCCTGCAGGAAGCTGTCGTTGACGAACTGGTGGATCGGCATAAGTTCGATGGCGGTGACGCCGAGCTTCCTCAGATATTCGATGACCGATGGATATGCGAGGCCCGCGTAGGTTCCACGGATGTCCGGCGGCACGTCCAGGTTGAGATTGGTCATGCCACGCACATGGGCTTCGTAGATTACCGAATCATGGTAGGAGATGTTCGGATGTTGGTCGTTGCCCCAGTCGAAATACGGATTGACCACGGCCGATTTCATGGTATGCGGCGCGGAATCCAGCGTATTCATGCTGGTGACGTCCTCAGGGCTTTTGAACCAATACGAATAGAGGCTTTCGTCACCGTCGATGTTTCCCTCGATGGCTTTTGCGTACGGGTCGAGCAGCAACTTGTTCGGGTTGCACCGCAGGCCCTTTGCTGGATCATACGGACCGTACACACGATAGCCGTACCGTTGCCCGGGTTGTATTCCCGGCAGATAGTTATGCCATACGTAGGAGTTCTGCTCCGTCATTTCCACTCGGGTCTCACGGTCTTCCTCATCGAAAAGACAAAGCTCGACTTTCTGGGCCACTTGAGAGAAGAGGGCGAAATTCACGCCGGCGCCGTCGTAGCTCGCACCGAGTGGATACATCGATCCAGGTCTGATTTGCATAATTCAAGTATCGCACGTTTTGCGAGTTGAATTCGTTATTTCGTTTATTCCGGCGATTGTTTTTACAATTCGAAACCTGCAGGCCGCTATTGTTGCCGCATTCTGCGAATTTGCTCATGCAAAATGGCGATCTCCGAATTGGAGGCCGTGATGTGCGTGTCTCGTAGCTGCTTCCACGGGATCCAAGCAGATTCGACATGCTCGTCGGCGTCGAAATGCCGTTCGACGGCCTGCCAGTGGCGCAGGTGCACCACCATGATGTTGGCCAGTTCGTCGGTCATGCCTTCGGATGAATAGAATTGCCCGACATGGTCGATATCGCAACTGTTTTCGTCGATTGGCTCGACGCCGGTCTCTTCGCGCAGCTCACGCAATGCGGCCGCATCGACGTCTTCCCCGTCATCGATGAGTCCTGCCGGCAGACCGTAGGCGAAGGCGTCGCAGCCGACACGGTATTCTCGTTCGACCAAGTACAAATCCTGCGCGCAGTCATGCACCAGCATGACCACACAGGGCGCGTGCCGCATCACCTGTCTGCGGATCACGGTTTGTCCGCCGTCTCGTGTCTGCAACGCGATACGCATGTCCTCCACGCCGAAAATCGCGCCTTGATACACGTGCTCTCTGCTGAGTACTGTGGCCGGTCTGGTCATGTCCACGCCATCGCTGGATTCGTTCAGCGACATATCCATGCTGGTCGTATCGGACATCGTCGTTCAGCGTTCCTGCCCGCAGGACGGCAGTACCAGATTCCAGGGATCGGTGTTCATGGAAATCCAGCGGACGGTGGGGATGTCTCCGGTCGCCTCAGATACGGCACGAGGCACATCGCCCATGGCGTATTGGAACCATATGGATTCGATGGCGCTGTGTGGCGTGTTGATGAACATCGGACGAACAGTGGCGTCGCCTCGGCCGAGTTCGATGTCCGCGGCACGCATGGACGCCTCATAGCGCGCCTGCTCGATGGCATCGGTCACCGGATGATGGCGCAGATCGCTGGTCACATACACATCGACGCCTGCGGCACGCACTTCATCGAACAGGGAATCGCCCGAGCCCGGCAATACCGCCACCGTGCCGATCGTCGCGTCAAGGTCGCCGCACACCTGCACGCCAAGTTCGGTGTATGGCAGCGCGTCGGCCACACGACGGGCGAAATCACGCAATGCGATCGGCTCCTGCAACCGGCCGACACGGCCCAATCCGACCGGATGTTCGGCTTTCGGATCTTCGATGGGTACCAGCGGACGCTGTTCGATCAGGCCGAACGCGTCGGCGGCGGCCATGCTGACTCCTCGGTAGGAGGCATCGGCATTGGTGTGCCCAACCCACAGCGCGCAACCGGCGAGGTTGAGCTTCCGGACGATCTCACCACGGAATCCTAGTCCGGAGACCGCATGCACGGAACGGAAGAACAGCGGATGGTGGCAGATCAGCAGGTCGATGCCTCCGGCGATAGCCTGGTCGATCACCGCCATGGATGGGTCCGCCGCGAACGCGATGTTGCGCACGTCGTGGCGAAGGTCTCCCACGATGAGTCCCGGCTCATCCCATTGTTCCGCGTATCGCAGCGGATACAGCGTTTCAAGCACATCCACGACCTGCTTCAGCGTTGCCACAATCTTCCTTCTTTCTTTTTTAATCAGCCTTCGATTATCCGACGGGAACGGATCAGTGGGCCGCCAATTGCCAATCGGAACCGATGCCCGTCGATACGTCCAACGGAACGGCCATGGTGACGGCATGCTCCATGGCATCCTTCACCAGCGCGGTGGCCTGCTTCTCCTCACCGGGCGCGATCTCCACCACAAGTTCATCATGAATCTGCAGTATGAGGCGACTTCCAAGGTTCGCTTCCTGCAGTGCGTCATACGCACGAATCATGGCGATTTTCATGATGTCCGCCGCCGAGCCTTGGATAGGCGCGTTCAACGCGGCGCGTTCGGCCGCGTCCCTCACGGCACGGTTCGGCGATTTGAGACCGGGGAAATACCTGCGCCTTCCGAAAATGGTTTCGGTATATCCTTTTTCGCGTGCGGACGAGACAAGCGATTCAAGGTATTCATGGACTTTGCCAAAAGTGGCGAAATACTGGTTTTTCAGCGATTCGGCTTCTTTGGGCTTGATCTTGAGCTGCTGGGCAAGTCCATACGTGCTCAGACCGTAGGCAAGTCCATAGCTCATCGCCTTGACGTGGCTACGCTGATCGGACGTGATGTCGTCAACGGGAATGCCGTAGACCAAGCTGGCCACATACTTATGGAAGTCCTTGCCGGAGCGGAAGGCCTCTATCAACGCCTCATCACCGGAAAGGTCGGCCATGATGCGCAGTTCGACCTGCGAGTAGTCGGAGCTCAGCAACGATTCGAAGCCCTCTCCCGGCACGAACGCGGATCGAATCTCACGACCTGCGGGATCCCGGTTCGGAATGTTCTGCAGGTTTGGATCGACGGAGCTCAATCGTCCGGTGGCTGCCACCGTCTGTTCGAAAGTGGTGTGGATGCGACCGTCATGACGGTTTGTGGCGTCGATCAACGTCTGCACGATCTGCTTGAGCTTGTTCTTTTCACGATGCATCAGCAACGCGTCAAGGAACTGGCATGCGCGGTCGTTATCGTACGAGCGGTCACGCAAGGTCTGCAATGCCGCGGCATTGGTGGTGTATGAACCGGACTTGGTTTTTTTCGTCGGTTTCAATCCCATGTCTTCGAACAGGATCTTCTGCAGCTGTTTGGGGCTTTGCAGGTTCACCTGCTCCCCCGCGAACTGCCACGCCGTTTCCTGTGCCTGGGCAGCGTCGGCGGCAAGTTGGTCGCGCATCTGCACCAGACGTGTCATATCCACTTGGGCGCCGACCTGTTCCATGCCATGCAGGACCTGAGAGACCGGAAGCTCAATGGATTTGAGGAGACCGAATTGTTCGCGCTTATCCAGCACACCGGCCAAATATTCGGCCAAAAGCCCCACGATTGCGGTGCGGGTGAGTATCAGCTCGTCGTTCTTGGAATCGGTTTCCTCAGGCTCGTCGAAGTCCAAGGTTCCCTGTGTCGCGGCTTCGGCTTGTGCTTCGATGTGCAGATCAAGGAAATGGGCCGCAGCCTGTTCCAGCGTGTCCGCGTGGAAATCCGGGTGGGCAAGATATCCGGCGAGCTTGGTGTCGAACAATGGTTCCGGAAGTTCCACGCCGATGCTGCCCAGCAGATGCGCATGTTCTTTGTAACCGTGCACGACCATGGAATGGTGATAGCGGTCGAACAGCCTTTGCAGGCATTGCACCATATCCGGACTGAATACGTCGATGCGAATGGCTTCGCCGTGCACGGCGATCATCAATGCCGAAAGAGAGGCTTCTCCGGGTTTGCTCGTGCCTTCGGCGTAAAGCGTCCAGGACTGTTTCACCTTGTCCGTGCAGCGGGTCGAAGAATCGATTTCGAAGCCGAATTCCGGAATGTCGTTGGAGGAGCGTTCATGGCGTTCGTGCAGATGTTCCTGCACCACGGGGAAATGGTTTTGGACCCATGTCTCCACCACATGCGGATCGTTGACGTCTTCGACATGTGGCAGCCCGAGCTTGCTGGATTCGTGCACGTCCCCGGATGGTTTGTCCGCATTGAACGTTTTGAGCACGCGATTCTTGGTCCGAACACCGAATTCGAGCTTGGTGAATAGATCGTCGAGTTGACCAGCGTCGACTTGTCCAAATGTCAGGTCGGATACCGACACGCCAAGATCAAGGTCACGAACCAAAGCGTTCACGGAACGGTTCAGTTTGACCTGTTCGATGTTTTCGCGCAGGGCTTCGCCTTTTTTGCCGCTGATCTCGTCGGCGTGTTCGATGATCTGCTCAAGTCCGCCGTACTGGTTGATCCATTTGGCCGCGAATCCGTCGCCGACTCCGGGAACGCCGGGGATGTTGTCAGCGGTTTCTCCGCGCAAGGCGGCCAGATCCGGGTATTGCGCGGGAGAGACATGATATTTCTCCTGCACGGCATCCGGGGTCATATGTTTGAGGTCTTTGAAATGGTGGCCGGGATACAGCACGGTGATGTTGTCGTTGATCAGCTGGAAAGCATCACGGTCGCCGGACAGCACCAATGTGCGGTAGCCTGCCTGGTCGCCCATGCTGGCGAGCGTGCCGATCACATCGTCACCTTCGTAACCGGGTTTTTCGATGTATGTGACGCCCAAGGCCGTCAGCATCTGCTGGATTAATGGCAGCTGGCTGAGCAGTTCCTCGGGGGCCGCGTCGCGAGTTCCTTTGTACTGCGGCAGCATCTGGTTGCGGAACGTGCCGCCCTTCACATCGAATGCGACGGCAAGATGGTCTGGATGTTCGGCATCGATCACCTGCGAAAGCATGGTGGCGAATCCCCAGACCGCGTTGGTGGCCTGACCTGATGATGTACTGAAATTCTCTACGGGTAAGGCAAAAAAAGCGCGGAACGCCAAAGAATGGCCGTCAACGACCAATAGCGTTCCGCGTGAAGTGCCTTCCACAGTTGGTGTGTTAGCGCTCATCCTCTGCTTCCGACTTCTGTTCGCCATACTTGGCGATGATGGCCATGGCCAGACGCTTCTTCGGAATGCGCTGGTCCATGGAGGTCTTCTGAATCCAACGGAAAGCGCCCTGTTCGGAGAAGTCCGCCTTGTCCATCAGCAGGCCCTTGGCGCGGTCGACGAGCTTGCGCTCCTCCAGCGTTTCTTCGGCCTTCTTCAGCTGCTCTTCGGCCTTCTTCAGCTGTTCCTCGGTTTCCTGCAGTTTGGACTCGCTACGTTCGACATTGTCAAGCAGATCGTTGATTTCGGCGAAACGGCCCATGGCGACTTCCAAAGCCGGCAGCAGCTTGGATTCCTCATACGGCTTGGTGACATACGCCATGGCGCCAGCGCCCGTGGCCTTTTTGACCAAATCAGACTGGGAGAATGCCGTCAGCATGACGACCGGAGCGATGTTCTCATCACAGATGATGCCAGCGGCCTCGATGCCATCCATGCGAGGCATCTTGACATCCATGCACACCACGCTCGGGCGGAACTTACGGGTCAGTTCAACGGCTTCCTCACCGTTGGCGGCCTCTCCGACGACCTCATAGCCGTTATCCTCAAGCATGGCGACCAAATCCATGCGGTTCACGGATTCGTCTTCGGCAACGACGACGGTGCGCTTGTGCGCCTCGTTATTATTGGCAGAATCCGGCTCGGGAGCCGCAGCAGCTTGGAGCTCCTCATCAGTGAGTACTTCGTCCGGTTCCGTGGTCTTCTCTGCAGCCATGTCGGTCTCTTTCCACTGTCACACCCAAAGCCGGCCTAACATGCCCCAACCCGGGCCTGGATTGATATTGATTTCTTACGTGCCCTCGGTGGGACTCGAACCCACACTGCGCAGATTTTGAGGCTGCTTCCTCTACCAATTGGGATACGAGGGCTTGCACGCAACTCTGGAAGAATACCACATGATTGCGATTTGCGCCAAATCTCGGCGTTGTCATCATTCGGGGACATCGCGTAAAAACAATAATCCTCCCATCGGGAACCAATGGGAGGATTATGGAATCAGCGTTTAACGCGACGATTCAAATCTCAGTCGCAGGCACCAACGGTGTGGACGTAGATGGAATCGGTGCGACCCGGCTGGTGTTCGCCCTGGGCGGAGCTCAGCACGACGATCTTGTCGCCATCGGAGACCTTGCCGGCGTCCTTGAGGACCTTGTCGGTGAAAACCATGAGGTCCTTGCGGGACTTGTCATGGTAATCCTCGTCGACCAGGAAGGACTCGGTGCCCCAAGACAGGGCCAGCCAGTGGAAGGTGTGCTCATTGTTGGTGATGCCGTAGATCGGGGTGGCCGGACGTTCACGGGACACGCGGTGCACGGTGGAACCGGTCTGGGTGTAGGCGACGATGGCCTTGGCGTTGAGCTTGTCGGCCAGGTCGACGGCGGCGGAAGAGACGGCACCTGTGGAGGACATATCCAGGTTCTTCAGCTCCGGGATGCGGTCGAAACCATGCTCGGTGGCGAAGGTGGAGATGCGGCTCATGGTGTTCACGGTGACTGCCGGGTACTTGCCGACGGCGGTCTCGTTGGAGGTCATGGTGGCGTCGGCACCGTCGAGGACGGCGTTGGCGCAGTCGGATGCCTCTGCACGGGTCGGGACCGGGGAGCTGACCATGGAGCCGAGGACTTCGGTGGCCACGATGACCGGCTTGGCGTACTGACGAGCCAGCTCGATGCAGCGCTTGGTGGCCAGCGGGACCTCTTCCAGCGGGCACTCGACGGCCATATCGCCACGTGCGACCATGATGCCGTCGAACGCCTTGACGATCTCCTCGAGGTTCTCGAGGGCCTGCGGCTTCTCGATCTTGGCGACGACCGGGATACGGCGGCCTTCCTCGTCCATGATCTCATGGGCGCGATCGATGTCGGTGGCGAAGCGCACGAAGGACATGGCAATGATGTCGGCGCCGGTGCGGATGGCCCAGCGCAGATCCTCTTCGTCCTTCTCGGTCAGAGCCGGCAGAGACACGGCGACGCCCGGAAGGTTGATGCCCTTGTGGCTGGAGACCGGTCCGGCAACGACAACCTTGGTGTACACGTTGTTGCCTTCGACCTTGGTGACCTCGAGGCGGACCTTGCCGTCGTCGATGAGGATCGGATCGCCTGCATGGCAGTCGCCCGGGAGACCCTTGAAGGTGGTGGAGGTGATGTGCTCGTCGCCTTCGATGTCATCAGTGGTGATGACGAACTCCTGGCCTTCGGTCAGCTGGACCTTGTCCTCGCCGTCGGCGTTCTTCTTGAACCAACCGCAGCGGATCTTCGGACCCTGCAGGTCAACCAGGGCTGCGACGTTGCGGCCAGTGGCCTTGGCGGCGGCACGGAGGTTGTTGTAGACCTTGAGGTGGTCTTCCGGAGTGCCGTGGGAGCGGTTCAGACGAGCGACGTCCATACCTGCTTCGACAAGGCTGGTGATGCCTTCCAGGGACTCGGTAGCGGGACCGATGGTATCTACGATCTTGGCTTTACGCATGAATGCCTGCCTATTCTTGTTGATATTGATTTTGGATCTGACGACCCTGTTTCCAATGGCATAGCTTACTAGCAAAAAGCGCCCACTTCCACCTCAGAACTAGGTGTGTTGTGAGCGCTCACAATTTCGTAGGAGAATAGAAAAGCTCTATTCTCCCAACGTTTGCCGGACTGTCACTTTTCGTTCGCTTTCATGGTGCGCATCTTAATAACACTTGCCAAAGCCGCACCACCAATCGCAAGAACGATCACGACAAGCGACAGCCATGTGGGCACTTCCGGAACCCAGGAAATCGGCTGGCCGCCATTGAGGAACGGCAGCGAATTGCCATGCAGGGCCTCCATGATGAGTTTGACGCCGATGAAGCCCAGCACCACGGACAGGCCCAGCGGAAGATAGACGAGCTTGTCAAGCAGCTCTCCGAGCAGGAAGTACAGCTGCTGCAGACCGAGCAATGCGAACACGTTGGACGTGAACACGATGAACGGATCTTTGGTCAGGCCGAAAATGGCGGGGATCGAATCGAAAGCGAACATCACGTCGGTGGTGCCGATGGTCAGGAACACGATGAGCATCGGGGTCCAATGCTTCACACCGTTCTTGATAGTACGCAGCTTTTCGCCGTCGTATTCATCGGTGATCTTGATGACCTTGCGCAGTGCGTGAATCAACGCGTTCTCATGGTATTCCTCGTCCTCGTCTCCCCCGGCGACGAGTTTGATGGCCGTGACGATGAGGAACGCGCCGAATAGGAAGAACACCCAAGTGAAGCGCGAGATGATGGCAGCGCCCACCAAAATGAACATGCCTCGCAGTACGAGCGCGACGGTGATGCCGACTGACAGCACGAATTTCTGTAGTTCCTTCGGCACCGCGAAATTCGACATGATAATGACAAACACGAACAGGTTGTCTATGCTCAGCGAATATTCGGTCAGCCAACCTGAGTAGAACTCGATGGCAGGCTTCGAGCCGGCGAAGAACCACATGAGTCCGCCGAAGATCAACGCCATGACCACGAAGAACGCGATATGCTGCACGCATTCCTTGGTGGAGGGCACATGCGGCTTGCGCCCGATGATGAACAGGTCCACCACGAAGAAGACGGCAAGCACCGCAAACGTGGCGATTTCAAAAACAAGTGGTGTTTCAGCCATAATCCACTATGGTACGGATGCCGTATGACCGGTCGAGAACTATTTGCTCGCCTCCGTCATCTGCCGAAGTTCCTTTTTCAGGTCACGGATCTCGTCACGCAGACGAGCCGCAAGCTCGAATTGCAGTTGTTCTGCGGCGGTATGCATCTGCTCGGACAGTTGTCGAATGAGATCAGCTAGATCCTGTGCGGGCAATCCGGCCTTGAGAATCTCCTCGTGCCGCCTGCCGGATTCCTCCTTGCTGGTATGTGGCACGCCGAGATGCGAATTGCCGGCTTTGTCCGCGTTTCGGTATCCGGTACCGAGCAATGTCTGGGTGTCGACGTCCTCCTTGGCGAGCATGTCGTTGACATCGGAGATCTTCTTGATGAGCGGCTTCGGATCGATGCCATGTTCCTTATTGTAGGCGATCTGGATGTCACGGCGGCGGTTGGTCTCGTCGATGGCCTTGCGCATGGCTTCGGTGATGTCGTCCGCATACATGACGACGGTGCCGGACACGTTTCGCGCCGCACGGCCGATGGTCTGGATGAGCGAACGGTAGGAACGCAGGAAGCCTTCCTTATCCGCGTCGAGGATTGCGACCAATGACACTTCCGGCAGATCGAGGCCCTCTCGTAGCAGGTTGATGCCGACGATGACGTCGATCTTGCCTTCACGCAGTTCACGCAGCAGTTCGACACGACGCAAGGTGTCCACATCGGAATGCAGATATTCGACTTTGATGCCGCGTTCCAGCAGATAGTCGGTCAGATCCTCGGCCATTTTCTTAGTGAGCGTGGTGACCAGCGCACGTTCGTTCCTTGCCACGCGGTCTTTGATTTCGGCAAGCAGGTCATCGATCTGCCCTTCCACCGGCCGCACGTCGATCTGCGGATCGACTAGTCCGGTCGGACGTATGATCTGTTCGACCACGCCGTCGCTCAAACCGAGTTCGTAATCGCCGGGCGTTGCCGACAGGTACACCGTCTGACCGACGCGTTCCTGGAACTCCGGCCATTTGAGCGGTCGATTGTCCATTGCCGACGGCAGGCGGAAACCGTGTTCGACCAGCGTGCGTTTGCGGCTCGCGTCGCCTTCGTACATGGCACCGATCTGCGGCACGGTGACATGTGATTCGTCGATGACGAGCAGGAAATCATCGGGGAAAAAGTCAAGCAGCGTGTGCGGAGGCGTGCCCGGCGCGCGTCCGTCGAAATGCCGCGAATAGTTCTCCACGCCGGAGCATGTGCCGACCTGCGAGAGCATTTCCAGATCGTATGTGGTGCGCATGGTGAGACGCTGCGCTTCAAGTTCCTTGCCTTGCTTATGCAATTCGGCGGTACGCTCGTCAAGTTCCTGTTGGATGGTTTTGAGCGCCCGTTCCATACGTTCCGGTCCGGCAACGTAATGCGAGGCCGGGAAGATGTGCACCTGCGATTCGTGCGCGATCACGTCGCCGGTCAGCGGATGCAGCGTGGAGATGCGGTCGATTTCGTCGCCGAAGAATTCGATGCGCACCGCCTGGCTTTCCTCATAGGCGGGAAAGATTTCCAATACGTCGCCCCGCACCCGAAAAGTGCCGCGCTTAAAATCAATATCATTGCGCACATACTGGTTCTCCACCAGCTTCCGCAGGATCTCATTGCGGTCGATGACCTGACCTATCCGCAGAGAGACCACGGAATCGTAGTAATCCTGCGGTCCGCCCAAGCCGTAAATACAGCTTACAGACGCCACGATGATCACATCACGCCGCTCGAAGAGACTCATCGTTGCCGAGTGGCGGAGCTTATCTATTTCGTCGTTTATTGAAGCATCTTTCTCAATGTAGGTATCCGTTGAGGCTATGTACGCCTCCGGTTGGTAGTACTGAACAGGTTCATCGTAGCGCGCTACCACTACAACGGTTCTCTTATGAACTCCTTCATGTTTCCATGAAGCACAGACTATATCTTATCCATATCTCAAGTCTGAGACGTAGGCGAAACCACTTCCCGCCGCTTGGCGGTACTTCCCTCACGAGGAATAGTCGTTGAACCTTCTCCTGTTCGGAGCTTGGCTGCTGATTGCCGATTATTTC
>ERZ650312.2134-NODE-2134-length-10983-cov-6.315062_pt1 | contig 10983 bp, 11 predicted proteins | sample MGYA00376248_ERZ650312 | MGnify/ENA primary metagenome ERZ650312 (study PRJEB26733, sample SAMN07839316) | wastewater metagenome | biome: urban; feature: wastewater treatment plant; material: waste water | place: USA: North Carolina | collected 2016-07-28 ... | reverse complement strand
TGATTATGTTCTTGATGCCGCTGCGCCCGCACTGCTCGACGATCTCCGGCACTGTTTTCGGCTTGGTGGCGATAACCGCGAGTTCAACACGGGCGCCGATGTCCTCGATCGACTTGTAGGCGGCGATGCCGTGAATCGACTCGTGCTTCGGGTTGATCGGGTAGAGCCGGCCCTTGTAGCCGGCGTCGAGGATGTTGCGGAAGATGACGCTGCCGACCGAGTTCTCGCGTTCCGAGGCGCCGATCACGGCGACCGTTTTTGGCTCAAAAAGACTGGTGAGATAGTGGCGTTCGAGCATCGGAGTTCACCCCTCGGTTAGTCAGCTTTTTTGCATCGATCGGCCGTGTGTCCGGCCCGGCTTTTTACGCGGCTATCGTACTCTCGATTTGAATGTTCGAAGTCAATGTTCGATACACCGGGCATTTGTTGGCGATCTCGAGCATTCGCTGGCGTTGCTCGGGTGTGAGGTCGCCCTCCAGCGTGATCATGCGCTCGATGTGGTCGACCGGCGGCTGGTCTGCGGTGCGAATCTTCTCGTGCCGCAGATCGACCTGTACGCGGGTGAGGGGCAGCCCCTTGCGTTCGGCGTACATGCGCAGCGTCATCGACGTGCAGGCGCCGAGCGCCGCTAGCAGGAAGTCGTACGGGGCGAGGCCGGCGTCTTCGCCACCCGCATCGACGGGCTCGTCAGCGATGACTTCGTGGCGGCCGCTGCGCACCGTCTGCTGGTAGCGACCGGCGCCGTTTTCGCTGACGGTCAGGCGGGAAGGGTGGGTTTCGTTGCTCATGGCTTGCTACTCCGGATGTGATTTGCGGATCGCGGTGGCGAGTCGTTCGACGCCCGCGGGCGTCAGGTCGTCGCAGGCGAAGCGAACTGGCGAACCGAGACCGGTGAAGTTCTGGTTCTGCGAGCGGTGGTAGAGCGGGTCGTAGTGCAGTTCGAGCAGTTCGGCGACGAGCGCGCGCCATTGCGCGCCGTCGACGTAGCCGAGCCAGCGCTCGATCGCTTCCCGGCTTTGCAGTTTGCGCAGGGAATCGAGGCGCGAACGCAGCCAGTCGGGGTCGCGCAGAAAGTAGTCGTAGTCGCGCAGCAGGAAGTCGACGCGTGCATCGAACGCCGCCTCGATGTTGATGCACTCGCCCTGGCGCATCGTTTCGAGCAGGGCATCGGGGACATGGATCTTGCCGATGCGCCGGCTTTCGGCCTCGACATAGACCGGGCGCGCCGGATCAAGCGCGCGCAGCGCCGAGAGCAGTCGCGTCTCGAACATCTTCTGCGACGGTTGCCCGGTACCCGGCAGTACACCGAGGACAGAGCCCTTGTGGCAGGCGATATCCTCCAGATCGAGGACCGATTCGCCGGCCTGTGCCAAGGCTTGCAGGACGCGGCTCTTGCCGCTGCCGGTGGCGCCGCAGACAACCCTGAACGACATCCGGCGCGGCAGTTCGGCCAGTTGTTCGATGACGAGTTGCCGGTAATCCTTGTAGCCGCCCTGAAGCTGCTGCGCGTCCCAACCGACGCGCCGGAAAATCAGCGTCATCGAGCCGCTACGTTGTCCGCCGCGCCAGCAGACGATCAGCGGCTTCCAGTCCTTGGGCCGATCCTGGAAGCTGTGGCGCAGGTGGTAGGCGATGTTCTCGGCGACGTACGCGGCACCGATCCGCTTTGCCGCGAAAGGGGACTCCTGCTTGTACAGCGTGCCGACTTCGATGCGTTGTTCGTTGTCGAGCACCGGACAGTTGATCGAACCGGGGATGTGGTCCTCGGCGAACTCGGCCGGCGTGCGTACGTCGATGATTTCGTCGAACTGGCAGTACTCTTCGAGATGTTCGATCTTGATGACGCCGTGTCTTCCAGTGCTCATTGGTTGCGTATTCTTGTTTTCATTTCAGAAGTGGTGCGAGGCCTTGCCAGACGGTATCGAGCAGCATCGGCTGCGCCTCGGCCGTCGGGTGCAGGTTGTCGGCCTGGAAAAGCTCCGGACGGGTGGCGACGCCGTCGAGCAGGAAGTCGACGAGCGCGGTCTTCTTTTCCTTGGCGACGGCCGCGAACGCCTCGTGGAACTGCGTCGCGTAGGGGCCGTAGTTGGGCGGCAAGCGCTGGCCGACGATCAGCACGCGCGCGTTTTTCTTCTGCGCGGCTTCGGCCATTGCTGCCAGGTTGTCGCGCATCGTCTTCACCGGCAGGCCGCGCAGGCCGTCGTTGGCGCCGAGCGCGATGACGACGACGGCGGGTTGGGTTTTGTCCAACGCAGCAGCAAGCCGTGTGCGTCCGCCGCTCGTGGTCTCACCCGAGATGCTGGCATTGGTGACGCTATAATCGAGCCGCTTTTGCTCCAAGCGCTTGGCGAGCAGGCTCGGCCAGGCGGCTTCCTGCGGGATACCGTAGCCGGCTGAAAGCGAGTCGCCGAAGACGAGGATGTTGCGAGCGGCCCACGTCGTCGAGGCGGCCGCGGCCAGACTGGCCAGAACCAACACCCGGATCAGCGATCGAACGAGCGGACTAAAAGGAAAACGCACCATGGTTGCAGATCAATCAAGGGTTATCGAAGTCAGCCGTCTGACCAAGCGCGTGGACAACGGCGGCGAACCGTTAACCATTCTGCACGAGAATTCCTTTTCCGTCGCGGCAGGGGAGACGGTGGCGATCGTTGGTGCGTCCGGTTCCGGCAAGTCGACGCTGCTCGGCCTGCTGGCCGGACTCGATCTGCCCAGCGGCGGCTCGGTCAGCCTCGCCGGCGAATCGCTCGCCAACCTCGATGAAGACGCGCGCGCCATGCTGCGCGGCCGTCTGCTTGGTTTCGTCTTCCAGTCTTTCCAGCTTTTGCCGTCGCTGAACGCGATGGAGAACGTCATGCTGCCGCTCGAACTCGCCGGTACGGCCAATGCGCGCGGCGAGGCGGAGTTCTGGCTCAAGCGCGTCGGCCTTGCGCATCGTCTGCGTCATTACCCGAAGCACCTCTCCGGCGGCGAGCAGCAACGCGTCGCGCTGGCGCGCGCTTTCGCACCGAACCCGCGCCTGATCTTTGCCGATGAGCCGACAGGCAACCTTGACGCGGCAACAGGCCATCAGATCATCGACCTGATGTTCGCGATCAACGCCGAGCGCGGAACGACGCTGATTCTAGTCACCCACGATGAGGAAATCGCCGCACGCTGCGGCCGGAGATTGCGCATGCACGCCGGCGAGATTGCCGAAGTAGTCAATGACTGAAATGCAGGATTGATTTCCTTGCCAAGCGATTACGCTTGGCATAGCGTTGTGCCGAGTACGTGACGAACTTCAGGAAAGGCGTCGGATGAGCGCATTGGCAGAGGGTTCCGGGTTGCATCTGGTCCAGGATGGCGAACGTCTTCTGGCGAAGCTCACCCCGGTTGACGAACGCACGCAGCTCGACCCGGATGGCCTGAAGGCGCTGCTGCACGAGGCAGGTTTCGGGAAATGGGTCGTGTCCGAAACGTCGATGGCGATGCTGCTCGATCGTTATGCCGACGCATCGGCCGAGCTTGAGATCGAACTGGCGAAGTCTTCGGATGCCACTTTCTCGCTCGAAGTCGCCGAGGATGCGATGCAGGTCTGGCTGAACGTCATCCCGGCGTACGGTGGCCAGCCCCTGCTGTCCGACGCGATTTTCATGGCACTCGGCGAAGCCGGTGTGACGTACGGCATTGATCCGGCCGCGGTCAATGCAGCTTGTTCCCTCGAACATCCCGAGCGCGTGCTGATCGCTTCCGGTACGGCCTCCGTCAATGGCGACGATACACGATTCGAGTTGCTCGTTGCCGAGGCGCGCGATCGTTCGCCGCGGGTCAATGCGCAGGGTTTGATCGATTTTCGCGATCTTGGCGCGATTCCGTCCGTATCGGCCGACGAAGCGCTGATGCGGCGCGTTCCGCCGACGACCGGGACCGCTGGCCGCAACGTTCGCGGCGAAGTCCTCGAGCCGTTACCGGGCAAGAACGAGGGGTTTTCTGAGGTGCTGATCGGCGCCTACGTGGCGAAGGATGATGCCAACCTCCTGCGTGCCGTGTTCAGCGGCCAGCCTGTGCGTTGCGGCAACGCGGTGAACGTCGAGCAGGTGCTGCGCATCCGCAACGTCAACGTGGCGTCGGGGAATATCTCCTTTGACGGGACGGTCACCGTCGAGGGCGAGGTCATGCCGGGGATGAAGGTGCGTGCCACCGGCGACATCATTATCAGCGGTGTCGTCGACGGCGCCGAACTCGACGCGGGCGGCGACATTCGCATCGGCGGCGGTGTCATCGCCAAGGCGCACGTTCGCGCCGGCGGGTCAGTGTCAGTGCGCTTTGTGGAGAATGCGTCGGTCACGGCGGGAACGACGATCGCCATTGAAGATACGGCGCTGCAGAGCGAGTTGCAGGCCAACAACCAGATCCTCGTCGGACTCAAGTCGACGCAGCGCGGCCGCCTGGCCGGTGGTTCCGCGCGCGCGATGCTGCTGATTCGCACGCCGATTCTCGGCTCGGCGACCGGCGGCGTGACCAAGCTCTTGCTCGGCGTCAATCCGGTGCTCGAAGCTGAATATCAGGCGCTGGCGCACAAAATCGACAAGCAGCGCGAGGACGAGCAGAACCTCGACAAGCTGGTCAAGCACCTCGCACGCCAGGGCGACAAGGCGCCTTTGCTCGAGCGCGCGAAGGCGTCGTGGGAGCAGGCGGTGAAGGCGTGGGGCCGTTTGCTGCCGCAACGCGACGAGTTGGAACGGCAGCTTGCCCTGATCGCCGGAGCGCGGATCGAGGTCGGCATGGAAGTGGCGGGCGCGGTCGACGTGACGCTGGGCAAAAAGGTACTGCGTCTGCGCAAGGCTTATCAGGCCGGGACGTTCTCCGTCGAAGGCGAGCGGTTCATGTATACCGATGCGCAAGGGAATTCGACCCCCGCAGTTTGAACGCACGCGTCAACGGAGTCGCCCCTTGTCGCGTTCTTTCTGCACAGACGTTCGTTGGACCAGGCTTGTACAGGAGTGAGGAAGTGAATCTTTGTAGATTGAACACCCGCGGCGCCACCATGCTGTTGCTGGCGGTCGTGGCTATTTTCAACGTCTCGACTGCATGGGCAGATCACCGGCACGGAGGTGTGCGCTACGGTGTTGGCGTCGTCGTCGCGCCGCGTTGGGATCCGTGGTTCTGGGGGCCGCCGTATCCTTACCCTTATCCAGCTTATCCGCCGGTGATCATCGAGCGATCGCCGCCAGTTTATATTGAACAGCCGCAAGCGGCCCCTCAGCCGGCACCGCAACCGGCATACTGGTATTACTGTGCGGAATCGAACAACTATTATCCGTATGTGCAGCGTTGTCCGTCGGGCTGGGATCGGATCGAGCAGCAGCCGGGTGACTTGCGCTGACGATACGGCAAAGAAATCAGAGAAGACGAATGCAGAAGATGCAGAAGAAGTTGCCAAGATGCGCGCTTGCCGCATCGCTCCTCGCGTTGCTCGGGGCCTGTTCGACGATTCCCACGGCGCCGAGCATTCTGGCGCTGCCGGGTACCAATCGGAGTTTTGACTCGTTCCGCGCCGACGATCAGGACTGCCGGCTCTACGCCTCACGGCAGATCACCGTGCCCGTTCCCGACCCGGGCGTGCAGTCGGCGGTTGTCGGTACAGCCGTCGGCGCAGCGGCAGGTGCGGCCATCGGTGGACAACAGGGCGCGGCGATCGGCGCCGGGACAGGGCTGTTGATGGGCAGCGCGGTCGGGGCCGAAAAAAACCAGGCTTACACGTACGGAACGCAGCGCCAGTACGACCACGCCTACATCCAGTGCATGTACGGGCGTGGGCACAAGGTGCCGGTCTCGGCCGAGTTTGCGAAGAACCTGTCGCAGTCGCCGGTGACTCCTGCGCGGAGCGGCAACTATCCGCCGCCACCATCCACCGAACCGCCGCCCGATTACGTTCCGCCGCGCTGACTTCCCGGCTTACGCCAGAATCGCCCGCGCTGCACTGACGCCGCTGCGCACGGCGCCTTCAAGCGTCGCCGGATAATCGGCACAGACGTAGTCACCAGCCAGCCAGAGTCCGGGAAGCGGCGTTTGGGTGGACGGGCGCGGCAGGTTCGGCCGGCACGAGAACGTCGCGCGGCGTTCGCGGATGACGCGATGCCATGCCGGTCGCGGCAACGGTCTCCCCAACGTTTGCTCGAGTTCGCCGTGCAATGTCTGCATCAACGTGTCGTTGTCCGCGTCGTCCCACGCGCCGCGCGCGCTCAGTACGAACGCCAGAATCGTCTGGTCGCCGTTCGCACTGCCTGCCTTCTCCGGTGTGCGTCTGAATACCCATTGCCCGAGTCGCCCGCTCGTTCCATCGTCCAGCCCGAGCATAGGGCAGGGCAGCGATACCTCGGTTGCGTACGCGGCATAGACGGTCCCGATCGGCTCGAAGCAGTACTGGTCGAGTTGCTGGGCAATCGGCGCCGTGCTTTCGATCAGCCCGAGGAGAGGCGCTGCGTGTTGCGGGGCGGCGGCGAGCACGACGTGGTCAAAGTGCTCGCCATGAATCGCCAGATCGGGGCGAATAGCTTCGACACGGGCAGAAAGGCGGACGCGACCGCCGCTTTTTTCGATGAATTCGCCGGCAGCATCCGGGAAAATCCGGCCCAGATCGCAACGAGGTAACAGCAGATCGGTATCCGCCTGCTGACCGCCAAGGCTGTCGCGCAGGACGTTGGCGAAAATCCGGGCCGAGGCATGCTCCGGCGGTGTATTCAACGCGGCCACGCAAAGCGGCTCCCACATGAAGCGGCGCAGGCGGTCCGATTGCCGGTGGCGATCGAGCAGCGTTGTGACCGAACAATCGTTGTCAAGCCGATATCCGACCGCTTGCAGCGAACGCATGAAGCGCGCCGCCGAGAGCTTTTCGCCAATTCCCAGCCCTTGGGTGCAAAGTAGCCCAAGCGCAAGATTGAGCGGCGCTGGGAGCCGCGGCAATTTCAGGCGGAATCCGGCAACTGGATGGTTGAGTTCCAGCGGAAGCCGTTGCAGCAGTTGCTCCGGGTTATTGCCCACTTGTTCGATCAGACGCAGCGTTTCGCGATAGGCGCCGATCAGGATGTGTTGGCCGTTGTCCAGGTGCAGGCCGTTGATTTCGACGCCGCGCGCGCGTCCGCCGAGTTGTCGGGCGGCTTCGAATAGAGTGACATCGACGCCCTTGGCTGCCAGTTCGACCGCTGTTGTCAGTCCGGCCCAGCCGCCGCCGATGACCGCGACCTTCAACCCTTGATCCAGGTGCGCCAGGCGATCCACAGCTTGCGGATCGGCGTCAGCGATGTGCGCTGGTTGAGCACGAGGCAGCCGTCGTTCTTGATTTCTTCGAGCAGCGTGCGATAGATCGCGGCCATGACCAATCCCGGCCGCTGTGTCTTGCGGTCAACGGCCGGCAGCATGCTCATCGCCTGCGCGTAGAACTGCTCGGCGCGCTCGATCTGGAGTTCCATCAACTTGCGGAAATTGTCCGAGTGGCGAGCGTTCAGGATGTCGGCAACCGGGACTTCGAAGCGCTTGAGTTCGTCCATCGGCAGATAGACGCGCCCGCGCCGTGCATCTTCGCCGACGTCGCGGATGATGTTGGTCAGCTGGAAGGCCATGCCGAGATCGTGCGCGTACTTCAGTGTCTTGCGGTCCTGGAAACCGAAGATCTCTGCGGCGAGCAGGCCAACGACGCTGGCGACGCGGTAGCAATAGAGCGACAGTGCCTTGAAGTCGAGGTAGCGCGACTGCTGCAGATCCATCTCCATGCCGTCGATGATCTCCAAGAGTTGCTCTTGTGGGACGGAAAACTCGGCAATGACCGGCACCAGCGCCTGCGTTACCGGGTGCTCGGGCTTGCCGCTGTAGAGCTTGGCGACTTCCTGCCGCCACCAGGCGAGCTTGGTGCTCGCAATCTGCAAGTCCTGGCACTCATCGACGACGTCGTCGACCTCCCGGCAAAAGGCGTAGAGCGCGGTGATCGCCCGCCGCCGGTTCGGGGGCAGGAACATGAAGCTGTAGTAGAAGCTCGATCCGCTCGAAGCGGCCTTTTGCTGGCAGTATTCTTCAGGAGTCATCTTGTCCGCCTGTTCAGGAAGCCGCGATTTTCACACAGTTCTCACATGAGCAACGAGCGGCCGCCCATGAGCAACCAGTCGGATGGGCCGAGGCGCGGGCGTTGCCGGAATACGTCGCCGCGTACGCGCTGTATGCGTTCAAGGATGCGCAATCCGCCCTGAACCGTCAGCCGGATTTCCCAGCCCATGCGTCCCGGTAAGCGCCGGACGAGCGGTGCGCCTTCGAGCATGAGGGCGCGTGCGCGCTCGATCTGGAAATCGATCAGTGCCGTCCAGCGGGCGTCGCAATGGCCGTTGGCGATCTGATTCTCAGCAACGCCGAAATGCGCGAGATCGGCCTGCGGCAGATAGACACGATCCTTCGCCCAGTCAACGGCGACGTCCTGCCAGAAATTGATCAGTTGCAGCGCCGAGCAAATGCAATCGGAACGACGCAGATCATCGTCACCGGTACGCCCGACGAGATGCAGCATCAGCCGTCCGACCGGGTTGGCCGATCGGCGGCAGTAGTCGAGCAGTTGCGCATAGTCGTCGTAGCGCTTCTTAACAACATCCTGCGCGAAGGCGTCGAGCAGGTCGCGGAACAGGTCGATCGGCAACTTCCAGGTGCGGATGACGTCCGCGAGATCGCCGAACAGCTGATTCGACGAGTTTTCGCCGGATTCGATTCGGTCAAGCTCGGCCCTATAGGCCGCGAGTCCCGCCAGTCGCTCCGCATCGGTAAGCGTTCCCTCGTCCGCGATGTCGTCGGCGCTGCGCGCGAACCGGTAGATTGCTTCCACTGGACGGCGCAAACGGACAGGCAGCAGTAACGAAGCGACAGGAAAGTTCTCGTAGTGGTCGACGGGCATGGGAGTGAAGTCTGTGTGGTGCTCGGGGCACGCGTGGAGAAAACGCACGGCGGCACAGCGAATGAACTTGAGCGGCTGACAGTATAGGTCGATCTCGGGTAAGATGCCGGATTGCGCGAGAGTGGCGGAATTGGTAGACGCACTGGATTTAGGTTCCAGCGCCGCAAGGCGTGGGGGTTCGAGTCCCTTCTCTCGCACCAAATTGACGGATCAACTGAGCGGCGCCGAGCGGTACTTGGGGAACACTCGGCCCGAATTTACAAGACTTCAAGGAATCTCAATGGAAACGAACGCAACCACCACCAACGCCGAAACCGAAGCCGCGCAGCTGACCAACGCACTTGAGCGTCGCCTGGACTTGCTGGTGGCGATCGAGGAACTTGAAAAAGACATCGACCAGCGCCTGAAGCGCATCGGCAAGAACTTCAAGATGCCGGGTTTCCGTCCGGGCAAGGTGCCGGCGAACATCGTCAAGCAGCAATACGGTGAGCAGGCGCATTTTGATGCCCTGAACGAAGCACTTGAACGCGCGTTCGGCGAAGCCGCCAAGTCGCAGGAATTGCGCGTTGCGGGTAATCCGAGGATCGAGCCGAAGACGACCGAAAGCACGACGCATCTGGAATTCTCGGCCGTTTTCGAGGTGTATCCGGAAGTCAAGCTCGGCGATCTGTCCGGCGTTGAAATCGAGCGCGCTGTCCTTGAAGTGGGTGCCGCCGAAATCGACAGCACCATGACCGTTTTGCGCAAGCAGCGCGTGCGTTACGAGCCGGTCGATCGCGGCGCGGCGAAGGACGATCGAGTGACGATCGACTTCCTTGGCAAGAAGGACGGCGAGCCGTTCGCCGGTGGACAGGCCAAGGACTATCCGTTCGTGCTCGGTGCCGGTTCCATGCTGCCCGACTTCGAAAATGCCATCTATGGCCTGAAAGCTGGCGAAAGCAAGACCTTTGAAATGACCTTCCCGGCCGATTACCTCTCGAAGGAAATCGCGGGTCAGACCGTTTCGTTCGAGATTACCGTAAAGGAAGTGCGCGAGCCGATCCTGCCGGAAGTCGATGCTGATTTCGCCAAGGAACTCGGTGTCGAGGATGGTGATGTCGAAAAGATGCGCGCTGAAATCGAGACCAACCTCAAGCGCGAAGTGAGCAAGCGCCTGCAGGCAAAGGTCAAGGATCAGGTCATGGAAGCCCTGCTCAAGACCAATCCGATCGATGTGCCGAATGCGCTCCTCGAAATGGAAATCCAGCGTCTGATGCAGTCCGCGCGTCAGGATATGGAACAGCGCGGCGGCGCCAAGATGAAGGACTTCCCGATGCAGCGCGAATGGTTCGTTGACCAGGCCAAGCGTCGTGTCACGCTCGGGCTGATCCTGTCTGAAGTCGTCAAGGTTAACAATCTGCAACCGAAGCCGGAGCAGATCAAGGCGATCGTCGAAGAAACGGCGCAGAGCTATGAGCATCCGGAAGAGGTGGTGCGCTGGTACTACGCGCATCCGCAGCGTTTGTCGGATATCGAAGGCATCGCCATCGAAGACAATGTTGTCGCGTGGGCGGTGTCCAGCGCGAAGGCAGTCAACAAGCCGATCGCCTTCGACGAATTGATGGGCCGCCAGGCCTGAGATTACTGATCCGGAAAGGAAGCAGGCATGAGTTTTGATCGTTTGGACTACGCAAGTCATCTCGACCCGCAGGCTCTGGGTATGGTGCCGATGGTCATCGAACAGAGCGGCCGGGGTGAGCGTGCTTATGACATCTACTCGCGCCTGCTCAAGGAGCGGGTCATTTTCCTGATTGGGCCGGTCAATGATGTGACCGCCAATCTGGTGGTGGCCCAGTTGCTCTTTCTCGAAGCCGAGAACCCGGACAAGGATATCCATTTCTACATCAATTCGCCCGGCGGTTCGGTGTCCGCCGGTTTGTCGATTTACGACACCATGCAGTTCATCAAGCCCGACGTGTCGACGCTGTGCATGGGGCAGGCCTGTTCGATGGGGGCTTTCCTGCTTTGTGCAGGCACCAAGGGCAAGCGTTTTGCCCTGCCCAATTCGCGCGTGATGATCCACCAGCCGA
>ERZ650312.2132-NODE-2132-length-10990-cov-4.459991_pt1 | contig 10990 bp, 10 predicted proteins | sample MGYA00376248_ERZ650312 | MGnify/ENA primary metagenome ERZ650312 (study PRJEB26733, sample SAMN07839316) | wastewater metagenome | biome: urban; feature: wastewater treatment plant; material: waste water | place: USA: North Carolina | collected 2016-07-28 ... | reverse complement strand
GGAGTTCAGACGTGTGCTCTTCCGATCTCAATCGGAATGCTTACTGATGCTCCGGATGTGCATCCGATGTTAGTTGAAATTGTTGACGTATTAAAGGATTTAAAGGCTATAAATTAACTATTGAAGAAGTTGCTTCACCAAGAGAAAAGCCTTCAGTATTTTATGTGCCTTCAGGTAAGTTACCACAACAAGTTATAGATATCTATCATGAGCTTGACAGTATAAGTGACGAGATAGCCAATACAACTTACGCTAAATATAAACGTGAATTAATGATGAGGTATTCTGAAGTTAATACACAAGTAGAGAATATCCTGCTTACAGAAGACTTACCTAATCTTAATAAGCCAAAGAAATACAAGAATGGTAACATCATTAAGGACTATCAGGGCAATACTGTTTATGAGAACCTTCGTGATAAATCTATTGATTATGGCTTTGCACATACTATTCATAAATCACAAGGTGGTACATACCAAACTGTGTTTGTGCAGGATAAAGATATCAGTAAAGCTGGTAAGAAGGTTGATGGTGTATGGAAATCAAACCATGATACTCAAACTAGACTACGTTATGTAGGTGTATCTCGTGCAGAAAATACTAGTTTTGTTTTAAGTGACTCTACCAAAACTATAACTGACCCTGTAATGCAGAAACGTCAACGTGATGCGTTAGATAGTAATAAGTCATTAATTTCTACTGGTAATGAGAGCACAGTAGTTACCCCTACTGATACTTCTGAACCAGTTAATAGTAAGTTGTCACCAGAAAATGAAAAGATTCATAATGACAATGTTAAGAGATTGTCTCCAATATTAAATAAACCTATTCATATTAGTGTAGCTAAAAAATACATATTTGATTTGGTTTCTCATATAGACAATGAGAATATTACTTTAGGTATGTTAGAGACTTATATTAAGTTACTATCTAATGCAGCAATAAATACGCATATCTACATAGCTGAAGATGAAAGTAAATTTGATAATGAAGAAATTAAATTACAAGTGACAGGGGAAAATTCTGGTGCTGCTTTAATTAATGACGAAGGTAATACGGTCTACCTTAATTTAAGAGTCATGAAAGAAATTGGTTATGATTTAAAAGAAGTACTATTTCATGAACTTAATCATCAAGTAACTTTCCTTGCTGTAACTCGTTTGATTTCTAAAGAGAACCGCAATGAAAGAGAACAAGCTATTTATAATGACTTAACTAATATAGGGACTACTCTAAAGAATTTTGTAGATGTTAACCAAGATTTACTTACAAAACATGAATTAGCTAGATTTAACTATATGTTCATGCGTCCTGAAGAATTTATTACTGTACCTGTAACTGAACGTAGCATACAGAATTTGCTTGCTCAAATTCCTGTTAACTATAAAGGTAGAGTACACCCATTATTCAATCAAATGCTGATGGATACTGGATTTAAACCACAAGCAACTAACATGCTTGAAGCCATGACAATGATCTCTTATGAACTAATGAACATGAATGATATTGGTTACAAGAATCATGTAATTAAAACAGTCGTAAAAAACGATAACAACCCAACTAAAGGAAACACTGATGAGTTACTTATTGCCAACAGGGATGACATTCCTAGAATTCAAAGAGAAGCTATTGGAACAGGAGAAAGCTCAGAATCCACAGAATCAAGCGATGATTCAGCAGATACAGGAAGCCAAGACACTGACGGAAGTTCACAAACTACTGGGACAGATGCAACTACCCAATCAGCCCCACTGGGTGAAATAACCAATCCGCATTCTTGGATTGCAGATTTAATTAGTAAAGTAGTAAAAGGTAATGAGTATAATCCAGGTCAAGTAGAGTTAATGGATTACATCTTTAGACGTATCAAAGAAAGTGGTTTGACGATTGATATGACTATTGTTGATGAAGATACCATGCGTAGTTTAGCTAATGGGCAACGTGAGTTAGGTCTCTATGTATCAGGTAAGATTTATCTATTAGATTCTCATGTGAATAGTGGTAACGACTTTGCTGTAGCAGCAACTGTCTTGCATGAGTTACTGCATCAATTAACTGTAGATGGTATGGAAAGTACTGATGTTGCTGTAGTACGTGCTAGAAACGAACTGGAGCGTATGTTTAAGCATCTTGAAGGTAAGGTTGCACCTACGGGTAATGCGGATTTAGATGCGATAATTGATATTGTATTTAATGAACCTGATGTAGCGGAACTGATTACTTATGGGATTACTGACCCTACATTCACTCAATGGATGACACGTAACTTAGCTGATTTTAATAAAGATAAATCTGGCTTAAGTAACCCAATTAACGAGTTAAAACGGTTCTTAAAAGTTGTCTCAGTTTACTTTAAATGGTACAAGCATAATGATGTACTTACACCTAAGCCAATTAAATCATTACTTAAAAAGGATGAAGAAAGCTTTGAACACTTTGTAAGAGTGGTGGATAGTCTTGCTACTGCTATCAGTAAGTCTTCTGCTAATGGAGCAAAAACTACTGCACCTAGAGCCAATACAATAGCTGCTGCACAGTTATCTAATAATGGTACATCTACTGCCCACGATGAGCATTTGAATAAAGTAAATGATGTTATTCAGGTGTTTAAAGATTCAGCACCAGAGCGTGAAGTAGCTGTTACTGATAGTAGTAAAAACAAAACTAATGATAGTCTAATGAATCTACTTGGCTTAACGGATAAAGAGAGCTATACCTATGAGTCTGTAAAAGCTGTTGTAGAAGCATTCCTTAAAACACAAGGTAATAATAAAACTGTCCGTGAGTTATTGGCTATTTATAAAGAGCTTCAATCAGGTCAAGTTACTAAAGAGAGTTTCGTTAGTAATTGGAGTACTGCTACAGCTCAAGAACGTAATTATGCTAAGAGTGTTTACGACCAATTATTTGGTGCGAATAAGTCAAACCAAAAACAAGACCACTTAATTAAGTTTATCTCGTTGGCTTTGACTAGTGAGAAGTTTAGGAAAGCAATTTCTATTAAACGTAAGCGCATTAAAACTGCTAATAGTAATGGTATCTTTGGTACTTTAATGGCTTTGTTTGAGAGTATAGTAAACGTCTTTACTAATATGGTGAGTAACTTAACTGGTAAGAATGTATCAGAGCAAGTAGATACACTGTTCACTAAATTAGCAGAGATTGATGCACGTTCTAGAAGTACTCGCTTATCTGGGTTTGAATTGATTTGGAATGCAAAAGAAGTTGTCTCTGATGTATCTAATAAATTCACTAGGTCTGCGTTAAATAAAGCTATTAGCAGCTTGCCAAAAGACCCCAGTACTTTCTTAGGTAAGATAGGTACAGTAGTGAATAAAGGGGTAAATGAAGACCTTTCTAAAGTTGTTACTCAATACTTAGAAATGTACAGCACCTACATTCAGAAGACTGCGGTAGGTAGAGGTAAAGCTAGGTATGGTGAGATACGTAATCTAATTTCTGATTTTGGTAATAATACCCAAATTAAGAAAGTACATGATCGTTTAGTCATGGCTACGCAAGCAATAGGTAGAGAACGCCAGAAAATTAAAGATAACACTCGTGAAGGGCTGTTAACTAAGTTTTCTAATAATGGTGCTAACTTAACTAAAGAGATGCGTGAAGCATTGACTTCAATGGTGTTACGTACAGACTTAGGTAGTTTGCTTAATTACACTAATATGAATACAGTAATGAGCTACTTTAATGAAGCTACTCGAAATAAAGCAATTACTGCTTTAGAAAATAAAATTATGGGTAGACCTCATGGTAGTCACATGGTTATGCAAGCAAAAGATTTAGCCAAGTATATGATTACAGATGGTGGCTCAGATACGTTAGTTAAGTCTGCTCAGGGTATTGCTATCAATCAAGGTACAGTATATGAATCTGACTTTAAAAATATGGAAGAGAGTTTGTATGAAGATATCAATACACTCACTTCTTTGTATGCATTAAAGTTTGCTAATGATCGTCATGGGTATGTATTCAATAGCGTAATAGCTGATGAGAAAGAAGGCATTAAAGCTTTGATTACATTACATGGTGACATAGTTAAAATCTCTAAAGAAGACTTTAATAACAATCCTTACAACTACATCAAAGGCTACTTGCCAGAGATAACCAATCCTAATCGTTCTTTGACTTGGATTTTAGAAGACCAATTAGAAGAATACTTAGCGCAGGGTTGGGAAAGAATTAATGAGGATTTATTGCCTAGAGATGCTTCAGATAGAAGTGATAATCGTATCTTAATGTTCCATAAACACATTGATTACCAAGACCGTGTATCTGGTGATTTAGATTTGAAAGATACACATTCTAAAGGTTATGCGGTATATACGGCTGCGGATGATTATTTAGATATTATGCGTGTAGCTAAGGATAAATTGGCAAGACAGCAAGACCGTGAAGCCAATCAAGACCCTATAGCGTATAACCCATTTGATAATAGAAGTAGCTTCATACCTAACTTTGGTGCAGATGGGGCTATTATTAATTACCACTATGAGATGGAAGGTTTCTTAAGAGACCAGTACTTAGAGCGTAATAATGATGCGTTAGAGTTGATTAGTGTGCTGAATGCAAAAGTGCAGATAAAGCCTAAATTGCAGGAATCCCAACGTAATGTAGCTAGAGCCCTGTATGCTGATTACCAGCGTAACTATGCACTTAATCCATTGGCTTTCGTGACAATGACACCTGACTCTATTGACCCTAAAGTAGTGGAAGATTATGCATTAATGCCTCACGTATTTAGAGAAGAAGCTATCAAGCTGTTTGGTAAGGATATGCCTATTGTTGTTCGTGCAAGTGTTTATAATACGGTATTTGGTTATAGAACTTATTCTATTGGTAAGATGTTTGATAAGGCTATGAATGAACGGAATGCTTTAGAGAGAATACTTGTTAGAGTATTTAGTAGCATACCTGTATATGACGCTAATAAGAAATACAAAGTATCTCTAGCGAATGCAAAAGGTAAATCTATTGCAGTCATGTTAGAGGACATTATCAAAGCATTAACTGGCTTTTCTAAAGATGTGATTGTCAATCGTGGTTATAAGGTAGTATTGGGAAATATGATTGCTAATATACTATTGTTAGGAATATATGGCATTGACCCAATAACTATCGCAAAAGATTTTACTTTTGCATGGCAAGAAGGCAAACGCTATAACCAAGCTGAGAGTGAGAAAATTAAGTTAGAGACTCGTTTGCAGATAGAAACTAATCCAAGTGAAAAAGCTAAAATAAGACAAGCGATTGTTGAAAAGAAAGCTTATATGGATCGTTCTAAAATAAAACAATACATGGAAATTGGTTTAATGAGTACGATTGTTGAGGACGTTTCTACATTGTCTGATGACTTAGGTTATAAAACTAGATATGAAGAGTTTGTAGCACCTGTTACTAATCACGTTCCTAAAGCGGTAAAAGATACGTTTAGTTTCTTGATTATGAGTCCAGGTACTACTATGCATAACTTCATTTCTGATGCTAACCAGTTCACAGACTTTGCTGCGAAGTACACTTTGGCTAAACATCTACAAGGTAAGGGTACTTCATTTGATGAGTCTATTGCGGTAGCGCAAGAGAATTTCCTTAACTTTGATATACCACAGGGTCAAGGAATGGATTATATGAATAAGGTAGGTTTGTTTATGTTTACCAAATTCTTTATCAGATTCCAGCGTGTACTTACAAAGTTAATGTTAGAGAAGCCAGCGCAGTTGGTAGCACATCAAATGATGTTAGATGGTTTGTTTGATATGCCTTCAGTAATGCAGCCTTATCTACTTTACAACATTGGCAATCCGTTTGATTTGGGTGCAGTTGGTATGATAGGTGCGGCAGATGATATGATGTTACCTTCACTGTTTATTTGATAGCTGTAAAGTAAAACCCACCTAAATAGGTGGGTTTTTATTATTCAAGTTCCCAACTACCTTGTGATTTAGATTGTACCCACTTTTCATAGTCTTTCTGAATCCAAAGTTCAATAAGGTCATCATCAAAATCTTCATAACCTAGTTGACCTAAAGTAAAAGTTTCAGAGATACCTATCATATTGAAGGTAACTTTAGTTTGTGCATCATACTTATTCATCTTGCTCACCGTATTCAGTTGTGTCAATAATTCTACCACCACAGTAGGGGCAGAAATTATACTCGTTATCTTTTACTGTACCATGATCAAAATAATTGGCTTCACCACAAGAAGTATTGTAGTAGTCCCAGTCATCCTGGTCATGCATTTCCCATTTACAAGTAATTGGACTATTAACTGGCTTAAGTCCCATCTTTGATAGGGCACTTGGATAATGGGTTTGTTCTACCCAATCTTTAGCTTCTTGTAGTGAATTAAATCTTGGGGCACTTACATAAGGCTCACTTTGTTTAGTGTGCTTGTTGTAGTACAGGGCAATGACTTTATTTGTTTCATTGGACTGCATAAGGTTGTACTCATGCACAAGAGTATATGCTCTAGAAAGTAGATTATCTTCATTGCCTTGTGGGTAATCTTGCCATTCTACATTAGGTACTTGGTATTGTGTCATAGTAGTCACTTATATTCATGAGGTAAACTTTTGAATTCTGAAGTTAATTAAGATTCGCTTAGAGGATTACTTTCAGGTAAGTCCTCAGCACGTATATTACATTCAACCTTTTGTAAATCATATAAAAAACTTTGATCTACAAAACTTTTCATGGCAGCGTCCATAGATAACTTACCATTTAATACATCAATAGTTGCTGTATACGTTCTGGTTTCAACAACTGTAACTTCACATTTTCTAACTTTAGTCATGTTATTTACTCACTAACTTAGTTTCTAGTTTCATACCATAAACATCACAGATGTACTTAAGGACTCTTTCATCGTTTAAGATTTCATCGTCAGTAAATTCATCTGAATATGACATATTGGTTCTGTTGACTTTATTTACATGGATAGTAGAGTGAACAATTACATGCTTAGAGTTACCTGTGTGCTCAATCTCAATAGATAGATAATGTGGTAACTGATATCCACTTACATGATGGTACATACTCATAATGAGTTCTCCTTATTGTTTAGGTTTACTATCTAGACTATAGATAGCAAACATAAAAAATAAAAAAGCTAGGATTTCTCCTAGCTTGTTTTCTTATAGTACCTGTATCTTAACTTTAACGATACCTTGATTTAATGGGGCAATTTTAAGGAATGCTCCTCTGGATAGGTCTAACGTCCTACTATACTTTTTGAAGCCCCCTGTGTCGTTAACTCGTACAACAACAGACTTATTATTAGCTGGATTAGTAACTAATAACTTAGTGCCTATCTTATGGCTATTACTTGCACACGTATAATCCCATTGATTATAGGTTTCACCTGATGCGGTTTTACGACCATGAAAGTAATTACCATACCACGATACTATAGCAGCTTGAGCTGTCATAGGTAGAACCAGAATCATTATTAAAATAAACTTCATAATTACTCCCTAAAAATTAAATAGTCACTATACCTAAGTGTAGATTTAACTACCTAATCTAATTAAAAAAGTTTCTCTAATTGAGAAAGAAGTTCATTCATTAAAAAAGTCCTGTATCGTAGGACTTACGGTATTAACCTAGACAATGGAGTAAGCCAGTTAAGGCTAGAAATCTATTTAATACTGCTATGGTTTATTTGATTTCAAGACTATAGCACTCATAGCTAACCTATAGTCTATGGTTAGACATTAAATCTCAAAGTCTGAAAAGTCATCCGCATTTAACGAAGATTCTACTTGTCCCACTAAGTAACTAGAGATTTCAGTCTCTTGTGGGGCAACTTGTACGGTATCACTATTAAGCCAAGTAGTCATCCAAGTTAGTGGGTTAGAGGTTTGTTGGCTGATAGGGAACAGACCAATACCTTTCATGCGGTTATCAGTAATGTAGTCTAAGTATTGTGATAGCATGTGCTCGTTTAATCCAAGCATAGAGCCATCTTTGAATAGATACTTAATCCAATCTTTTTCTTGCTGAACCACATTGAAGAATAGGTCATATACTTCAGTTTGTGACTCTTCAATAATGGATTTGAAGTCTGGATCATCTTCTACCAAGTTATTGATAATATGGGCTGTACCAGCCATGTGTAGCGTTTCATCACGAGCAATGAGTTTGATAATCTTAGCATTACCTTCCATAAGCTTACGTTCTGCAAAGGCAAATGAGCAAGCAAATGATATGTAGAAACGAATACCTTCTAAAGCATAGATAGCTACTAAGCACATATAAAGTGCTTTTTTGAGTCTTTTTCTATCCCACATACCTGACTTATGAAAAGCAATACTTAATTGATATAGCTCATCATAGTATTTAGATACTTCTGTAGCTCGTTTTAATATCTCTGGGTTGATTGTAATGTCGTCTAGTACTTCGCTAGGGTTAGTAAAGATATTACGCAGGATATGCGTGTATGAGCGACTATGAATAGATTCCATGAATGCCCACGCTGTAATCCATGATTCCAGTTCAGGAATAGAAACTAGTGGTAATAATACCGTTGTAGGACTACGAGTTTGTACTGAATCCAGTAGTGTTTGATATTTAAGATTACTGATAAAGATATGCTGTTCATGTTTAGGTAAATCAGCAAACTGTTTTCTGTCCATTGAGATATCAATTTCTTCAGGTCGCCAAAAGAATGAGATTTGTTTTTCAGTTAACTTTTCAAAGATAGGATATTTTTGTATATCGTAGCGAGCTACGTTAACTGACTCGCCAAAGAACATGGTTTGTTCTGTATGATTAAAACTGTTTTGATTAAAGACGGTGTAAGCCAAGTAACTCTCCTGATATAAAATGGTGGGCTTACTAGGATTTGAACCTAGTCCAAAGATTTAGAAGATCCTTATGCTATCCATTACACTATAAGCCCTTATAAAATATAATACCCCCACTCAGATTTGAACTGAGATATATAGAATTATGAGTTCTGTCCATTAACCAATTATGGTATAGGGGTATAATGAGCGGTCATATTGGTCTATGACCTATTCTGTATCGTAGCTTAAACGGTATTAACCTAACTTTAATTCAGAGAAAAGTTATTTAATACTGCTAGTGTTTTATTATGTCTAAGGCACTACTAGCTGACCTTATTCTCAGTAAACTAAGGCTAGTGCTTCTTTGTACATACGTACCAAATAAGCCATAATACAAATATAAGTGGTATGATAATTACTAATATTTTAGCAAGTACTAATAGTAGATAACCTACTATCAGTACAATGATGATAAAAATAATGAAGGCTATTATATTAACCAAAGAGCGAAAAGTCATTACCAGTTTCCTCATTATTTACTACTGGTTCATCTTCTTCATCCAGTTCAGTTAGAATGAGGTCTTCAGTTTCTTCAACTGTAACAGTTTCAGATTCGTCTTTTACTGCAATCTCTTCTACAGCTTCTTCTTCATCTGCATTTTCTACGTCAGAACCAGCTTCAGTTTCTTTTGGTTTTTTTGCTTTAGGGATAGCTTTACGTTTAGCTTTAGGTGCTGTTTCAGTTTCAACTTTTTCAAAGCTGATATCTGCACCTTCTTCGCTGATTGAGATAACTGCATTATCCATATCTACAGGAAAACCTGATGCAATGATATGTTGGGTTACAGCTTCTTGTACTTCAGCTACATTTAGAGTTAATTTCATAATAGTTCCTTGAATTGTTTGGTTTGCATAGCAGCATAGATAGCAACGATAGCATCACATATATGCTCTGCTTTGGTATTACAGGGAATCCAAGATAGAATTTCTGGGTGTCTTTCTTTAACCCAGTTAATAACTTCTAGCTTAGATGCGTCTTTACTACCAATTACGTTTTTAACATCTGCTGCGGATACTTGGATAAATGGTACGTTGTTAGTGAGTATTGAACCTAATACACCTATACATACACCATAGCTAACCATAGCTCTACTGGATTGTGACCCATGTGGTACTTCAGCTATGATTAAGTCTGGCTGTAATGATATATCTTTTAGGTTCTCATACAGGTTTGTGGCTACATTCAGGTCTTTGGTATTTTGTCTTATCTTTGATTTATCTGGCTTACTTATGATTACTTTACCTGTCTTAATATAAAGTTGGTTGGTGGTAGTATCATAGATTGCTGCAGCTATTCCCCAGTTTCTAAACGAGGGATCAAAAGATAAGATTTTTATGTTCATGAAATGACCATTACTCCCTGACTGATTGTGTACTGGGCATTGTAAGGCAATTCACGAATTAATGCATAAACATCATTCAATGCTTGTACATAATTATGGTTACCAGTAGCAGCTTGTACCTGAGCCATTTCATTGATTTCTGCAAGATTAAAGCTGTGCCAGTTTTGTACTACAGCAACTAATTCATCTATGCTTTCTAGTAAGACGCCTGATTTCATGTGTTTCCTTATTAGGTAAAATAGATTAGATAAAAAAAAGACTGGTGATTAAACCAGTCTTGTTAGTTAGTTAGTGGGAAGGGTTAGGCAAATAGTGAAGACACGTTTGATGATTGGTTAGTGGTGTTTGCACCAGGTGCTTTAGATGCGATAGTGCGTACCTGACCTTTGTTTTTTTCTAACCAATCTTGGTAGAATTTTGCAGTATCAGATTTAGCTTTACATTCTGCAATGGTTTTGTGGTTTTCTGGATGGAAAACTTTTTGAATAGAATTTACTTCACGCATTTCAGCAGTATCAACGTAGACACCATTGTCATTTTTGACTTGTTTAGGGCGTGATTCTTTCATGATGGCAACAGTAATTTTTGCGCCATGAAAATCTGTGATACAAGGTACAGAAGTAGGTACTTCTTTCTTTTGGTCGTAGTTATAGATATCAATAACTTTGTCTTCAGTTGGCAAATCAGCCAATTCTTTTTGGCAAGTGAATAGTGCAATGCTGTTAGCAATGGTGAATGATGGTAGGTAATTTTTCTTACCATCTTTTTCATAGAAGTTTTGACC
>ERZ650312.2131-NODE-2131-length-10994-cov-4.409361_pt1 | contig 10994 bp, 10 predicted proteins | sample MGYA00376248_ERZ650312 | MGnify/ENA primary metagenome ERZ650312 (study PRJEB26733, sample SAMN07839316) | wastewater metagenome | biome: urban; feature: wastewater treatment plant; material: waste water | place: USA: North Carolina | collected 2016-07-28 ... | reverse complement strand
CTTGCATGTGTAAAGCATGCCGCCAGCGTTCAATCTGAGCCAGGATCAAACTCTTTCGTTCAATCTCAGCTAAGTACTTGGCTTGCTCAAAGAAACGACAAGAAAATGTTTTTCCTTGCGTCTATTTGAAGTGCGAGCCTGTGGGTTTCCACAAGCGCTCACACTTATCGGTTGTTCGTTTGTTAAAGAGCTTTCCGGACCAGCCGGCGCTGCGTCGTGCAGCGAGGTGGCGAACTATACCCACCTCACCACAACCCGTCAACACCCAACCTCACAAAAACCTGCAACAATCCGGCATCCACCTGTTTCAAAACGAAATTCCCGGAAAAAAACTCCGCCCACCCCGGCTCAACGCGCAAATGCCGCCTGCTCTCCCGGCTCCAGCACCGTGTCCAGCGCCTGATCCAGTTGCCCCGGATAGTCATGACCGATCTGTATCAACCAGCAACCGCGCCACAAAAAAATCGCCTGCCGGTGTTACCCGACAGGCGAATGAAGAACATCCCTGTTGCCATCTGAACATAGACGCTATCGGAACGGATGCAAGCCGACTTTGCGCCTGACAGCAATGGCATCAGTCCTGACGACCCGGCAGCCCCACAGTCTTGTCGACACACCACAGCAGCGCCACCACCAGCATCCCGCTCATAAACACCAGCACATCCATGACAAACCCCCGAGACAAAAGAATTTTCAACCGCAATTCGCATTGCACTTGTGTTTATTGTTTGACCTTGCCCGCCCCGGAATAAAGACGGGACATGTATATTGACTGTTTCCAGTCCGGAAACAGTCAATCACGGCATGGATACGCTTGATGCCATGCGGGCCTTCGTCCGGGTTGCCGAAGCCCGCAGCTTTACCCGGGCCGCCGACCAGCTGGGTTGTGCCAAAGCCACCGTCACCAAACTCGTCAGTGCGCTGGAGCACCAGCTGGGAACACGGCTGCTTCAACGCACGACCCGTTATGTCAGCCCGACTCCCGAGGGTGAAATCTACCTCCGGCACTGCCAGCACCTGCTGCCGCAAGTCGATGCCGCTGCCGCCGCAATCAATCCGCAGCGTGAACGCCTGCAAGGCCGCATCTGGTGCGAAGTGCCTTCCAGCCTGGCCCGCTCGCCACTGATCCGGCGGCTGGCCGCCTTCCGCGAACAGGCCCCGCAGGTCGAACTGCTGTTTTCCTGCTCGGACCGCAAAGCCGGTCTGGTACGGGAAGGACTCGACTGCGCCATCCGTTTTGGCAAACTGCCCGATTCGGACTACGTCGCCCGGCCCCTGTGCCCGGCCCGCATCGTACTGTGTGCCACACCCCGCTACCTGGCCCGTCACGCCCCTGTCACCGAACCGGACGACCTGCTGGCCCACCCGGTCATTGATTACTTCGTCCCCGGTTCCACCGCCCCCGAAGTCTGGCCGCTCTACAGCGAGCACAGCCTGCATCACGTCCCGGTACAGCGGGCCGTCGCCTTCGACGACGACAACCTGCTGCTGGAGGCTGGACTGGCCGGACTGGGCATATTCCAGTCGCCCCTGCACCTGGTTGCGCCCTACATCGCCTCCGGCCAGCTCGAACGCGTCCTGCCGGCATGGCACCTGCGCGACTGGCCCATGCACCTGCTCACCCCGCGTCCGCAGTTCCTGTCCCCGCGGGTACGTGCCTTCTGCAACTGGGTCATGGCCGAACTCGGCCCACCGGACGGGCTGAACCGGTGAAGGCCCCGGCTGGCCCCCCGGCAACAGACGCGCTAGAGTGGCACACATGCGTTTGACCGCCCTTCCCTCGCTCAAGCTGACCGGCAGGCTCTTCCTGATCATGCTGGCAACCTGCCTGTTGCTGGTCGTCGGCATCGCCACCGTCTGGCGCTGGAGCGTGCAGGCCGACTTCCAGGATTTCGTGCAGCGCATGGGCCGGGAACGGGTCACCACGGTCGCCAGTGAACTGGCCGACACCTACGCCAGCCACGGCGGCTGGGCATTCCTGTTTGACGACCCCCGCGCCTGGCCCCGCCTGATGCGCTCGCTGGCCGACGAAGCCGGCACCTCTCCGCACGACCCGCTGATGCCGCGCCTGTGGCTCCTCGACGCCGAAGGACAAACCATCATCGCCGGACGCGGCCAGCCCGACCTGCACAATGCCCTGCGCCGTGCCGTCGTGGTCGACGGCCGCACCGTCGGCTGGGTCATCGGCAATCCTTCACGCCACCTGGCCGAACCGCCGGACCTGCGCTTTTATGCCCAGCAGCAGCGCACCATGCTCTGGACGGCCGGACTCGCCCTGCTGCTGGCCGCACTGGCAGCCCTGGTCAGTGCCCGCAGCCTGCTGCGGCCGATCCGCGAACTGGCCGGCGCCACCCACCGGCTGGCAGCCGGCGACTACCACATCCGCGTCACCGACAACCGCCGCGACGAACTCGGTGCCCTGGCGCACGACTTCAACCAGCTGGCCCATGCCCTGGCCCGCAACGAAACCCTGCGCCGGCAACTGATTGCCGATGTCTCGCACGAACTGCGCACTCCGCTGGCAGTCCTGCGCGGTGAAATCGAGGCCCTGGAAGACGGCGTGCGCCCGCTCACGCCCGAAGCCCTGGGCTCGCTGGCCGGCGAAGTGGCACTGCTCACCAAACTGGTCGACGACCTGCACGCCCTGTCGCTGGCCGATGCCGGCGCGCTGGCCTACCACAGGCGTCCGACCGACCTGCCCGAATGCCTGAATGCCGTTGCCGGCGCCTTTGCCGACCGGCTGGCCGGACGCCAGCTGCACTTGCAGCTCCAGTTGCCCGGCCATGCCGAACTGCTTGCCGATCCGGACCGGCTGCGCCAGCTGTTCCACAACCTGTTTGAAAACAGCCTGCGCTACACCGACCCGGGTGGCACGCTGCGCATCCGCTGCCGCCAGACCCCGCAAGCGCTGGAACTCGACTGGGAAGACAGCGCTCCTGGCGTCACGCCCGAGCAGCAGGCACACCTGTTCGACCGCTTTTACCGGGCCGACAGCTCGCGCCGCCGGGCGGCCGGCGGCTCCGGCCTTGGTCTGGCCATCTGCCGGGAAATCGTCCTGGCCCACGGTGGCGACATCCTCGCCGAACCGTCCGAACTGGGCGGACTGGCCCTGCACCTGACTTTTCCCCTGCGTCCGACATGATTCCTTCCTCTCCCCCTGCCCGCATCCTCGTGGTCGAGGATGAACCCAAGCTGGCACAGTTGCTGGCCGATTACCTGCACGCTGCCGGCTTCGAGGTCGAATGCCTCGACAACGGCCTGACGGCACTCGACCGCCTGCGGGCCGCCCCGCCCGACCTGATGCTGCTTGACCTGATGCTGCCGGGGCTGGACGGCCTGTCGCTGTGCCGCGCGCTGCGCAGCTTTTCCAGCCTTCCGGTGATCATGCTGACGGCCCGGGTCGAAGAATCCGACCGCCTGCTCGGTCTGGAGATCGGTGCCGACGACTACATCTGCAAGCCGTTCAGCCCGCGCGAAGTGGTGGCCCGCGTCCGCACGGTACTGCGCCGCAGCCAGCCCGCTGCGGCCGCACCGGCAGCCGCAATACCCGCCGACAGCCAGGCAACCCCCTTCATGCTGGACCCGGACACACTGACGGCCAGCTACCACGGCCACGAACTGGAACTGACCCGGGTGGAATTCCGGCTGCTGGAAGTGCTGGTGGATTCGCCCCGGCGGGTGTTCTCGCGCGACCAGCTGCTAGGCCATGTCTATGACGACCACCGGGTGGTGTCGGACCGGACCGTCGACAGCCACATCAAGAACCTGCGCAAGAAACTGGCCCAGGTGCAGCCGGATGCCGACCCGATCCGCTCGGTCTACGGTGTCGGCTACAAGTTCGAACCGTAACGGCTCCACGTTCCACAGTTCTTTCACATTTCCTGCCGAATTCCCTCACGGTCACCGCCCATACTGGGCAGCATCAAAACAGGAGGACCCGACATGACCCGCCAACGTACCCTGCTCGCTGCCCTGATCGCTTCAACCCTAGCCCTGACCGCCGGTGCCGCCATGGCCCGCCCCGGTGATTACGGTCCGCACTGCGACACCAACGGCGACGGCAAGATCAGCCGTGAAGAAGCCCAGACCATGCCGCGCCTGGCCCAGGAATTCGACCGCCTCGACACCAACAAGGACGGCTTCCTCACCCGCGACGAACTGCCTCGCGGCTATTTCCGCCCGTACCACGGCAAACGTGGCGGCGGCTGGGCCAGCCTTGATGTCAACGGTGACGGCAAGATCAGCCGCGACGAAGCCAGGGCCCGTCCGTACCTGAGCCAGAACTTCGACCGCCTCGACACCAACAAGGACGGTTTCCTCACCCGCGACGAAATGCCGCGCGGCCATTATCGCGGCCAGGGAGGCCATTACTCCGGTCCGGGCAACCACTTCCGAGGCCAGGGAGGCGGCTTCAACCGGCTGGATACCGACGGCGACGGCCGGATCAGCCGTGAAGAAGCCAAAGCCAACCCGCAACTGGGCCAGAATTTCGACCTGATCGACGCCAACAAGGACGGCTACATCGACCGCAGCGAAATGTTCCGCCACATGGCCGACCAGCGCTTTGCCTGGCTTGATGCCGACAAGGACGGCAAGATCAGTCGCGACGAAGCCCGCCAGGCTCCGCGCCTGGCCCAGTGGTTCGACCAGATCGACACCAACAAGGACGGCTTCCTCAGCCGTGACGAATTCATGCAGCACCACAACCAGGCCGGCATGATGCCGCACCGCGGCGGCCCGGCCGGCCAGCCACCCGTGCAAGACAACGGCCTGCCGTTTTCCGGGCTGTAAGCTGTTTCCTGCCGCCTGAGCACCTGACAGCCGAACCGCGTGCCGGTTCGGCTGTTTGCATCCAGATCCCGCCATTGTATTCAGGGCGCTTCGCGCCGGATGTCCGCCATGTCCCTTACCCTGCCTTCCCTCCTCAAGCAGCGCCGTGTCCGGACCGGACTGGTCCTGGTCGCAGCCGTCCTGCTGGCCGGGCTGTTCTGGCCCCGCCAGCCGACCCAGGTCTACGCCACCGCCAAGGTCGGCCGCGGCAACCTGGAAGACACCGTGCTGGCCACCGGCATCATCAAGGCCTACAAGCAGGTCAGCGTCGGCGCCCAGGTGTCCGGCCAGATCAAGAAGCTGCACGTCGGACTGGGCCAGGCGGTCAAGGCCGGCGACCTCGTGGCCGAAATCGACCCGCGCACCCAGCAGAACACCCTGCTGGATGCCGAGGCACAGCTGGCCGCCTACCAGGCGCAGCTGGCCGGCAAGACCGCCACCCTGGCCAAGGCGCGCCAGGATTTCGTGCGCCAGGAAACCATGCTCAAGGACGATGCCACCTCGCGCGAGGCCTTCGACGCCGCGCGCGCCAGCCTCGACAGCGCCAGCGCCGACGTCGGCCAGCTGAAGGCGCAGATCGAGCAGGCCCGCATCAAGGTCAGCACCGCCAGGCTCAATCTCGGCTACACCACCATCGTGGCGCCAATCGACGGCGTGGTGGTATCGCTGCCGGTGGAAGAAGGCCAGACCGTCAACGCCGCCCAGACCACGCCGACACTGATCAAGCTGGCCCAGCTCGACACCATGACCGTCAAGGCCGAAATTTCCGAAGGCGACGTACCGCGCATCAAGCCCGGACTGCCGGTGTATTTCACCATCCTTGGTGCGCCCGACACCCGCTACCGCACCACCCTGCGCTCGATCGACCCCGGCCCGGTGGCACTCAGCGACGACACCAGCACCACCGGCAGCAGCAGCTCGAGCGGCAGCAGCGCCGGCTCGACCGCCATCTACTACTACGGCCTGATGGACGTCGACAATCCGCACCGGCAGCTGCGCATCGACATGACCGCCCAGGTCTCGATCGTGCTGGCCGAAGCCAAAAACGTGCTGACGATCCCTTCGACCGCGCTGGGCGAACGGCAGCCGTCCGGCGATTACACGGTGCGGGTGCTCAATGCCGACGGACAGGCCGAAACCCGCACGGTCAGGGTCGGCCTCAACAACAACGTCCGGGCCGAAGTCAAAAGCGGCCTGAAAGAAGGCGAGCGGGTGATTGTCGGTGAGCAGGATGCCGGTGCCCCGCCCAGCCAGTCAGGTGGCCGCCGCCGCTCGCCGATGGGATTCTGAGCCATGCCGCACACGCCCCCCCTGCTGGTCGTTGACGGCGTCTGGCGCGAGTTTGCCGCCGGTGACGACACGGTCGCCATCCTCAAGGACATCCACCTGACCATCGAGGCCGGTGAAATGGTCGCCATCGTCGGCGCCTCCGGCTCCGGCAAGTCGACGCTGATGAACATCCTCGGCTGCCTTGACCGGCCCAGCCGCGGCCGCTACTGCGTCAAGGGCCAGGAAACCCGCCGGCTGTCGCCGGACGAACTGGCCACCCTGCGGCGTGAAACCTTCGGCTTCATCTTCCAGCGCTACCACCTGCTGTCCGACCTCGACGCACTGGGCAATGCCGAAATCCCGGCCATCTACGCCGGCCTGCGGCCGGACAGCCGCCGCGAACGCGCCAGCCGGCTGCTGGCACGGCTGGGCCTGTCCAACCGCCTGCACCACCGTCCCGGCCAGCTGTCCGGCGGCCAGCAGCAGCGCGTCAGCATTGCGCGGGCGCTGGTCAACGGCGGCGAGGTGATCCTGGCCGACGAGCCGACCGGCGCCCTCGACAGCCACAGCGGCCAGGAGGTGATGGCGATCCTGCACGAGCTGCACGCCGAGGGCCACACCGTCATCATGGTGACGCACGACGCCGGCCTCGCCGAGCACGCCGAACGCATCATCACCCTCAAGGACGGCCAGATCGTCAGCGATGCCGCCACTGCCCGGGCCACCGGCAAAGCGGCGCCGGCCCTGCCGGCAGCGGCCGAAGCACCGGCCGGCGGCTGGCGTGCCCGGCTCGACCGCCTGCGCGAAGCCTTCGTGATGGCCGGCCGGGCCATGCTGGCCCACCGGCTGCGCTCGTTCCTGACCATGCTCGGCATCATCATCGGCATTGCCTCGGTAGTGTCGGTGGTGGCACTGGGTGAAGGCTCGCGCCAGCAGATCCTCTCCGACATCAGTGCCATGGGCACCAACACCATCGACATCTATCCGGGCAAGGGCTTTGGCGACCGCAAGTCGTCGGCCATCCACACCCTCAACGACCGGGATGCCGCAGCACTGGCCGAGCAGGGCTTTGTCGACAGCGTGACGCCGGGCGTCAGCACCAGTGCCACGCTGCGGGTCGGCAATACGGCGCTGACCGGCCAGGTGCGCGGCGTCGGCCAGCAGTATTTCCAGGTCAAGGGCGTGCGGCTGGCCGAAGGCCAGGCTTTCAATGCCGACGCGGTGACGCGCTACGCCCAGGAAGTGGTGATCGACCCCAATACCCGGCAAAAGCTCTTTGGCAGCGGCAATGCGCTGGGCGAGGTGATCCTGGTCAACAACCTGCCGGTGCGGGTGATCGGCGTGACCGAAGAACAGAAAAGCGTGTTCGGCAACAGTGAAACCCTCAACCTGTGGATTCCGTACACCACCGCCATGGGCCGGCTGCTGGGGCGCGACTACCTCAACAGCATCACCGTGCGCATCAGCGACAGTGTCTCGACCCAGGCCGCCGAAACGGCGCTGGTGAAGCTGATGACCCAGCGCCACGGCACCCGGGATTTCTTCGTCATGAACAGTGACAGCATCCGCCAGACCGTGGAAAGCACCACCGCTACCATGACCTTGCTGGTGTCGATGATCGCAGTGATTTCACTGGTGGTCGGCGGCATCGGCGTCATGAACATCATGTTGGTGTCGGTAACCGAACGCACCGGTGAAATCGGCGTGCGCATGGCCGTCGGCGCGCGCCAGAGCGACATCCTGCAACAGTTCCTGATCGAGGCGGTGATGGTCTGCCTGCTGGGCGGCGTGCTGGGCGTGGGCCTGTCGCTGGCCATCGGCGTCGCCTTCGACCAGTTCGTCAGCAATTTCCGCATGGTGTATTCGGCCACCTCCATCGTGGCCGCCTTTGCCTGCTCCACCCTGATCGGCGTGCTGTTCGGCTACCTGCCCGCCCGCAATGCCGCCCGGCTTGATCCGGTCGTCGCCCTGTCGAGGGACTGATCCATGCGTAAAACAAGCCCTCTTGTCCTCCTGCCCCTGCTGCTGGCCCTCGGCGGCTGCGCCAGCTGGACCAGCACGCCCTATGAAGCCCCGGTACTCGACCTGCCGGCCCGCTGGACACCACCCGCCCTGCCGGCCGGTGTCGAGACCACCGCCAACTGGTGGCAGGCGTTCAACGATCCGGCGCTCAACACCCTGGTCGACGAAGTGCTGGCCCGTAACAACGATCTGGCCGTGGCCGGCCTGCGCCTGCAACAGGCGCGCCTGCAGGCCGGGCTGGCGTTCAGCAACCAGCTGCCGAGTGTGTCGGTCCGCCAGACCGGTAACGCCAGCCGCCAGCTGGGACAGGGAGACAGCGTCACCCATGCCTACGGGCTGACCGGCGGCCTCAGCTACGAAGTCGACCTCTGGGGCAAGCTGTCGCGCCAGCACGATGCCAGCCAATGGGAAGCCGAAGCCACGGCGGCCGACCTCGCCGGCACCCGGCTGACGCTGATCGGCAGCACCGCCACCCTGTACTGGCAGCTGGGCTATCTCAACCAGCGCCTTACGCTGGCGCAGGCCAACACCGCCTACACGGCAGAAACCCTCAAGCTGGTGGAGGCGCAATACCGCGCCGGCGCCGCCTCCCGGCTGGAAGTGCTGTCGGCCAGCCAGTCACTGGAAAGCCAGAAGGCCAGCGAAACCGACCTGATGCAGCAACGCGAGGAAGCCCGCAGCGCACTGGCCATCCTGCTGGACGGCCCGCCGGGGCGCGTGTTGCCGGAGCCGTCGCTGCTGCCGGAGGCCAGTCCGCCGGAAGTCCCGGCCGGGCTGCCCGCCGGGTTGCTGGCCCGCCGGCCGGACCTGATGGCAGCAGAGCTGCGGCTGCGGTCCAGCCTGGCCTCCGTCGATGTCACCCGGGCCAGCTTTTATCCCGTGCTGAGCCTGACCGGCTCGCTCGGCACCAGCTCGGCGGCACTGGGTCAGCTGTTGCAGAATCCGCTCGGCATGCTGGCATCGGAGCTGACCCTGCCGTTCCTGAACTGGAACGAACGACGGCTGTCGGTCCAGGTGTCGGAAAACGAGTACCAGCAGGCACAGACCAAATTCCGCCAGACGGTGTACGGTGCGCTGAAGGAAGTCCACGACAGCCTGTCGGCACGGCAGCAGCTGGCAGAAAAGGATGCACGGCTGACGGCCTCGCTGGCGGCGGCGCGTGAAGTGGAACGGCTGTACGGCGTGCGTTACCGCGTCGGCGCCACCAGCCTCAAGGACTGGCTGGATGCGCAGCAGACCCGGCGCACGGCGGAAACCGGCTGGCTCGACAACCGCTTCGAGCAGTACAGGCGCCAGATCATCCTGTACCAGGCACTGGGCGGCGGCGCATGAAAACGGGGGCGCAACCTGCGCCCCCTCCGGGTTGTGACCAGCAAGAGGCCGGTCAGCGGCAGCCGCCGGTTTCGCGTGGAGCAAACAGGCCGACGATGCTGGAAAAATCCAGCGCGCCGTGGCCGCTCTGGCTCCACTGGGCATAAAGTTCGCGCGCCAGTCCGCCCAGCGGTACGGCCGCCTTGACCTCGATGGCCGACTCGACCGCCAGGCCGAGGTCCTTGAGCATCAGGTCGGCACCGAAACCGCCGGTATAGCCACGGCTGGCCGGCGCGTTTTCCATCACGCCCGGCCACGGGTTGTAGCGTTCGGTCACCCAGTTGGCACCGGAGCTCTGGTCGATGATGCCCGAGAGCACCTGGACGTCCAGCCCCTGACGGGCCCCAAGGGCCAGCGCCTCGCTGACGGCGATCATCTGCACGCCCAGGATCATGTTGTTGCACACCTTGGCCACCTGCCCGGCCCCGCTGCCCCCGGCATGAAAGATGTTCTTGCCCATGGCGGCCAGCAGGGGCTGCGCACGGTCGAGCGCGGCATTGCTGCCGCCCACCATGAAGGTGAGCGTGGCGGCGGCGGCACCGGCCGTACCGCCGGACACCGGTGCGTCGATCATGTCGATACCGCTGGCGGCAGCGGCAGCGGCAACTTTCTGGGCGCTATGCGGGCTGATGGTGGAGCAGTCGATCACCAGCGTGCCGGCCGGCAACAGCGCCAGCAGGCCGGATTCACCCTCGTCCCCCAGATACAGGCCTTCGACATGCCGGCTGGCCGGCAGCATCGACACCACCACCTCGGCGCCCTGTACGGCCTGCCGCACGTCTGCCGCACCGCGGGCTCCCGCCGCGGTCAGCTCGTTGACGGCATCCAGGTTGAGATCGAACACCTGCAGCGGAAAACCGGCCCGCAACAGGTTTTTGGCCATGGGCGCACCCATGTGGCCCAGACCGACAAACGCGACGCGACTCATGCGCTTTCTCCCAGATGTGCCAGAGGCGACTCGGCCCACGGCGAAGTGAAATGCTGCTCCAGCCAGTCAGGCCGGATGTCTTCCAGCGTAGCCGGCTGCCAGCGGGGTGCATTGTCCTTGTCGACCATGCGGGCACGTACGCCTTCGGTAAAGTTGCCCATCGAGCAGCAGCGCACCGACAGGACCAGTTCCATGCGGAACACCTCGGCCAGCGACAGGTGACGGGCCCGGTGGCGGATTTCCCAGGTCAGCGCCGCGGTGGCCGGACATCCGGCAGCAAAGCCGCGCACGGCTTCGCGCAGCCAGACATCGACATCGTCACGGGCAGTGGCAAAGCGGGCAGCCAGCGCCGGCAGGGTGGCGGCATCGGTCAGTTCCTGGATGCGGTCATAATGGGCGTGGACCCGGCCGGCCGGCATGGCCTCGGCGGCGCGACGGCGGGCCCGCCGACCTCCACGCCGGGCGCATCGAGACCTCGATGATGCTCGCGATCGATCCCGGTCTGGTTCGCCTCGCGCGGGCTCTCGGGCGCCGAGATCGGCCTGATCCTCTCAGCCCCCATGCTGGCCCGGGC
>ERZ650312.2130-NODE-2130-length-10994-cov-8.055215_pt1 | contig 10994 bp, 9 predicted proteins | sample MGYA00376248_ERZ650312 | MGnify/ENA primary metagenome ERZ650312 (study PRJEB26733, sample SAMN07839316) | wastewater metagenome | biome: urban; feature: wastewater treatment plant; material: waste water | place: USA: North Carolina | collected 2016-07-28 ... | reverse complement strand
CATCAAATAAATTGTGATTAAAAATCTTTAGGATTTCGTTGCGTAAAAATTGATGGCGAGGATTGTGCCGAACTGTGTCATGCCAATACATGCCCATCTTAATTTTAGGTAATTCGATGGGTAGCGGATGAATATTTAAATTTTCTGCATAATGCAGATGTTTAAGGATACTTTGTGGAATGGTCAGGATGGCATTTGGATATTGCGCCAGTACCTGCAAGGCGGTTGCATAGTGCTGGCAACGCAGGAAAATTTGACGGGACAATTGTTGGCGGTTGAGATAAATATCTTCAAGCAATAAGCCTGTGCGCCTTGATGATACACCGATATGTGGTGCGGAGAGATAGTGTGTTAAATCCATCTGCATTTGCTGTGTACACACCACAAAATAATCGTCAATTAAGTTTTCAAACTGTAAATTGGCTTGATACGGTTGCACCAGATCAATCACAAAATCAATTTGTTGTGCTGCAAGATCAGCCAGCATATTTTTTCGATCAAGTTTGGAACTCAAAAACTGAATATTGAGATTGAGTTGGGCGAAATGATGCACCAGTTGAGGAAAAATAATCGGTTCAATTTCATCATGTATGGTAATTTTAATGCTTTGCAGCATGCTTGGTACAAAGTCTTGCTGTGGAATCGCAATATTCTGAATCGTGAGCAGCGCATTTTGAATCGGCTGATAAATTTGCTCGGCAAAAGGTGTGGGAAGCATTTTTTGCCCACTGCGCACAAATAATTCATCTTTAAGTTGCTGACGCAAACGTTGTAAAGCATGACTGACCGCAGATTGACTAATACAAAGAAGTTGAGCTGCCTTAGAAATACTTTTTTGTTCAAAAATCGCAATAAAAAGAGGATACAGATTGATATCAATACGATGAAAGTGAGCCACTTCCAGTGGGTTAGTATTATGAATCTGATTCATAGTTTTGAATAAAATAAAATCATTTCATTCATAATAAATTTTCGCTTATGGTGATGTAAAGCAGCGAATTCAGTTTCGCCACATATTTACCTTGAGGGAAATGATGATGTTTGCATTATCTGAACGTGCACAGGATTTTATCGCGCGAACACAAGCTTTTATTCAACAAGAAATAGAACCGATTGAAAAAGCATTTTGGGATGAAGTGCATCAACTCAATGTCGATGGTGACTGGACTAAATGGCAGTGGCCAGCTCAACTCGAACAACTCAAAACCAAGGCTAAAGCAGCAGGCTTATGGAATATGTTCTTGCCTGATACTGAACTGGGTGCAGGTTTATCGGTACAGGAATATGCACATATTGCTGAATTGACGGGACGTAGTTTACTTGCTCCGACAGTATTTAACTGTAATGCCCCTGATAGTGGCAATATGGAAGTGTTATGGCGCTATGGTAGCGATGAGCAAAAACGACAATGGCTACAACCGCTGCTTGCTGGTGAAATCCGTTCAGTGTTCTGTATGACTGAACCTGCGGTCGCGTCGAGCGATGCGACTAATATGCAAGCCACTGCTGTGGTGGATGGTGATGAAATTGTTCTGAATGGGCGTAAATGGTGGTCGTCTGGTTTGGGTGATCCGAATGCCAAAGTGATTATTTTTATGGCTTATACGCCAGACCCCAACAAAGACCGTCACCATCAACATTCGATGGTACTTGTGCCGATTGAAACGCAAGGCGTGACGATTGAAAGAATGTTGCCTGTGTTTGGTGATTACGATGCACCACATGGACATGGACAGGTCAGTTTTGACAATGTGCGTGTACCTGTGAGCAATTTTATTGGTGGTGCAGGTCAAGGATTCGAAATTGCTCAAGGACGCTTAGGGCCTGGTCGTATTCATCACTGTATGCGTTGTATCGGTGCAGCGGAAAAAGCGTTAGAACTCATGATTGATCGTGGCATGTCACGCAAGGCATTTGGTAAAGAAATTCTTAAACTTGGCGGCAATTTAGAACGTGTCGCGGAAGCCCGTGTGCAGATCGATCAAGCTCGCTTATTAACCCTGTATGCAGCTTATAAGATGGATACACAAGGCAATATGGCCGCACTGACCGAAATTTCTGCCATTAAAGTGGTTGCGCCAACAGTCCTACAAAATGTGGTGGATATGGCGATCCAGATTCACGGCGGAGAAGGTGTATCACGCGATACTCCGCTGACAGCATTTTTCAATCAAGCACGTAGTTTACGTTTAGCTGATGGACCTGATGAAGTGCATAAAGGCATGATTGCTAAATTAGAATTGAAAAAACGTGGCTATGGTCGTTAATAAGGATAAAAAAATGACAATGATTGATATCGGCGGTCAGGTTCGTCACGGTGAAGAATTGGATATTTCCGCTGTTGAAAAGTGGTTAAAGGATCAAGGTGTTCAACTGCAAGGTCAAGCACAAGTCACTCAATACTCAGGGGGTGCTTCGAATTGGACCTATCGTTTGCAATACGACAATCAAGATTTAATCCTACGACGTCCACCGAAAGGCACCAAAGCCAAATCAGCACATGATATGGAACGTGAATACAATGTGCAGAAGCATCTTGCGCCGTTCTACCCTGTCCTGCCCGAAATGATGGCACTGTGTCAGGACGAGAGCGTAATTGGCTGTGACTTCTATGTGATGAAACGGATCGAGGGCATTATTCCACGCGCCAATTTACCGAAAGAATTACAGTTAGATGAGCAACAGGTTCAGCAACTGTGTTTGAATGTGCTGGATAAGCTGATTGAGTTGCATCAAGTGCCGTATCAAGGTACAGAATTGGAACAACTGGGCAAAGGTGAAGGTTATTGTCGCCGTCAAGTCGAAGGTTGGGATGCACGTTATAGCAAAGCACTCACACCGAATGTGCCTGATTTTGCTTTTGTGCGTGAGTGGTTATTGAAACATATCCCTGCCGATGCTAAAACTTGCGTGATTCATAATGACTGGCGTTTTGATAATGTCATTTTAGATCCACAACAACCGACTCAAGTGATTGGGGTGCTAGATTGGGAAATGGCAACACTCGGTGATCCATTGATGGATTTGGGCAGTGCCCTCGCCTACTGGATTCAAGAGGATGATGATGCGCTGATGAAATCAAGCCGCCGTCAACCGACCAATTTAAAAGGTATGCTGACACGTCAACAGGTGGTGGATTACTATCTGGAAAAAACAGGTTTGCAACCAACGAATTGGGCTTTTTATGAAGTATTTGGTTTGTTCCGTTTAGCCGTGATTGCGCAACAGATTTATTATCGTTATTACCATCAGCAAACTGATAATCCCGCCTTTAAGGATTTTTGGATTTTGATTCATGCCTTACATATTCGGGCTTTAAAACTGATAGCCCAAAACAATACTGAAGCACAGCAGTTGATTCCTGAATATGGTGCAAAACTACAGGATATTTTAAAACGATGAGCACAATTTATTTGGTGCGGCATGGGCAAGCGTCGTTTGGTGCAGCGAGCTACGATCAGCTTTCAGCTAAAGGTGAACAACAGGCACAGGTTGTGGGTGATTTTTTTAAACAAACCCTAAAACAAACGCCTTTAGTGGTTGCAGGTTCAATGCAACGTCATCAGCAGACGGCGCAACTCGCTTTATCGCAAAGTTTCCATAATGCATCCATTCAAACCGAATCGGCGTGGAATGAGTTTGATCATCAGCATGTCTTTGCTCAATATGAACCGCGTTTTAATCAGCCTGAATTGCTGAAACAGGATGTTGAATTGATGGCCAATCCACGTGCTTATCTGGCCAAAATCTTTGATGGTGCGATTGATCGTTGGATTGGAGCGCAATATGACCATGAATATCATGAAACATGGTTAGGCTTTCAATCACGTGTTGAGCAAGCATTGCAATCGCTTTGCGAAAGTATTGATATGACCAAGCATCGTCAAGCCGTCGTATTTAGTTCTGGTGGCGTGATTTCTGTGGCGGTAGGTAAAGTATTAGGTTTGAATGCAAAGCAGATCTTTGCGCTAAATTGGTCGATTGCCAATGCCAGTATTACCACACTGCGTTGGACAGATGGACGTTTGCAATTACTGAGCTTTAATGAGCATCATTATTTAAAAACACGTGATGCTGAACTTTTAACATGGATTTAAAAATATAGGTGGCAGGCATGGCAAAAACAATTTTAATTACAGGGGCAAGTTCAGGCTTGGGCGCAGGTATGGCGCGTGAATTTGCGGCTAAAGGTTACAATTTGGCGTTGTGCGCACGACGTTTAGAGCGTCTAGAAGTGTTACAACAGGAGTTGCAACGTCAGTTTTCGATTCGGGTGGGGATTAAGACGCTGGATGTGACCCATTACGATGATGTGTTTACGGTTTTTAAAGCCTTTCAGCAAGAATTTGGAACGATTGACCGAATTATTGTCAATGCAGGTGTGGGTGAAGGTCGCCGTATCGGTAAGGGTCATTTTGATGTAAACCGCGCTACGGCTGAAACCAATTTTATTTCGGCATTGGCGCAATGTGAAGCCGCGGTTGAAATCTTTAGAGCGCAAAATAAAGGGCATTTGGTGGTGATTTCCTCGATGAGTGCAATGCGTGGTTTACCAAAGCATTTATCGACCTATGCCGCGAGTAAAGCCGCGGTGGCGCATTTGGCTGAAGGGATTCGTGCCGAGTTGTTGAATACGCCAATTAAAGTCTCAACGATTTTCCCAGGTTATATTCGCACTGAATTGAATGAAGGTGCCAAGAAATTACCGTTTGAAGTGGATGAGAAAACTGGAAGTAAGGCTTTGGTGAAAGCGATTGAGAAGGAACCCGTGAAGGCGTATGTGCCGCAGTGGCCGTGGTTACCAATGGGAATTGCAATGAAGATTTTGCCGTTGAAATTGGTGAATAAATTGAGTTAATTACAATAAATGGATTGGATATGTTTCATTTGGAAAAGGCTGCACAGCCTCATATAGACTGAATAGGTTTAATTGTTTTTGTATAGGCATTTCCTTACTTTTCATGGGTGAGGAGTTTACTCCGCAAGGTAACAAAAATCCTTTGTTGAGCAGAGGGTACGTCCATGTAACCCCTGCTCAACGGGCGGCATCCATGCCGCCTGTCACGGTAGTAAATACCGTGACAAGATTGAATTATGAAAGTGTGCTATAGGCTAGATTACGACAAAGCCGTAATCAACTTTTGGTGTAATCCACCAAAACCACCATTGGACATGATCACCACAGCATCGCCCTCACCTGCTTCATTCACCACACGGGCAATGATCTCATCCAGCGAACGGCTGACTTCGGCCTTGTTTGATGAAGCGGCAATCACAGGCTGTAAATCCCAGTCCAAGCCCTCTGGTTGATACCAGATCACTTCATCGGCTAAACGTGCTGAATGTGCCAAACCATCTTTATGGCTGCCCATACGCATGGTATTAGAGCGTGGCTCAATGATCGCCCACAGTTTACGTTCGCCTAGACGTTTACGTGCGCCGTCCAGCGTGGTTTCAATTGCGGTTGGATGATGGGCAAAGTCATCATAGACTTCGATACCACGCACCGTACCTAACAGCTCCATACGGCGTTTTACCCCACCGAAGTTGGATAAGGCTTCACAGGCTTGTTCAATCGTTACACCGACATGCTGAGCTGCGGCAATGGTGGCTAAAGCATTGGCAACACTGTGTTGCCCTGTCATGTTCCATTTCACTTCACCAATCACTTGACCGTGTTCAAGCACGTTAAAATGACTGCCATCAGCACTGATCAGCTCCGCAGATAAAGCAGCTTGGTCATTTGGCTCAAGACTGGTACGAACCACAGGCGTCCAGCAGCCCTGTTCTAGCACTTCATCAATATTGGTTTCAGTAATCGGCGCAATAATACGACCTTCACTTGGAATGGTACGCACTAAATGGTGAAACTGTTTTTGAATGGCAGCGAGGTCATCAAAGATGTCGGCATGATCAAATTCAAGGTTATTTAAAATCGCAGTTTTTGGATGATAGTGAACGAACTTAGAACGCTTATCGAAGAAGGCAGAATCATACTCATCGGCTTCTACACAGAAATATTTTCCACCACCTAAACGCGCGCTTTCGCTAAAACCCAGTGGTACGCCACCAATCAAAAAGCCAGGGTTTAAACCTGCCTGATCCAGCACCCAAGCCAACATGGTTGTAGTAGTTGTTTTGCCATGTGTCCCTGCGACACCGAGTACATGTTTGCCTTGCAAGACATGGTCTGCCAAAAACTGTGGGCCAGAAATATAAGGCAGGCCTTCATTTAACATGTATTCAATCGCATCAATACCACGTTTCATGGCATTACCGACGATCACAAGGTCAGGATGCGGTTGTAAATGGCTACGGTCATAGCCCTGCATCAATTCAATACCTGCATTTTCCAGTTGAGTCGACATCGGTGGATAAACATTGGCATCTGAACCTGTGACTTTATGTCCTAAATCTCGTGCTAATAGAGCCAAAGACCCCATAAATGTGCCACAAATACCCAAAATATGCAGATGCATAACGCGCCTTCTCCACTGCTTTACATACAGCACTAATCTCGTGTGTATGATTGTCGTTATCAATAAAAATCAATCGCAACGATAGCAAGGCTGACATGGAAAAGATAGTCAAAATTCGTTGTTGTTATTAACTTAAAATTGAGTGATTTTAACGTTATTCTGATGTATTCAAATGCAAATGATTCAGCCCTTATTTTTATAAAAGGACATCCGATTGAGCCCTACACTTTTAGCATTATGTTTGTTGATCATTTCTAACTGTTTTATGACGATGGCGTGGTATGGGCATCTGAAAATTTTACACAATGCGCCGCTTTGGCAAGCGATTTTGTTTAGTTGGTTGATTGCTCTATTGGAATATAGTTTTATGATTCCTGCAACTAAACTATTAAATCAACAGGGTTGGAGTTTGGGCGAAATGAAAATCACCCAAGAAGTTGTTACGCTGATTGTGTTTGTGCCCTTTATGATTTTTCTGTTTAAACAACCATTCAAGTTGGATTATGTCTGGGCGATGTTTTGCTTAATGGGCTGTGTCTATTTTGTGTTCCGTAACCAGAGCTAATTTTTCGGCTACTGCCCTAATGTTCTTTAGTTGGGGATGCCTGAAAAAACCGCTATAATATTTGCCAATTTATTCCTTTGTGCTTGGCGTAAGTCGAGACATTTCCCTATTTTTATCATGTTTTGGAAAAGCCAATGAATGCGGTCGCAACAGATAGCCAACCTTTAGTCGGAATTATCATGGGTTCTCAATCAGATTGGGCAACACTTGAACATACCGCTAATATGCTCAAACAATTGGGTGTTCCTTTTGAAGCTGAGGTGGTTTCTGCGCACCGTACGCCAGATCGTTTATTTGAATATGCTGAAACAGCACGTGATCGTGGTATTCAGGTGATTATTGCAGGTGCGGGTGGCGCGGCGCATTTACCGGGGATGTGTGCTGCTAAAACTGATTTACCTGTGCTTGGCGTGCCTGTTAAATCTTCAATTTTAAATGGCGTTGACTCATTGCTTTCGATTGTACAAATGCCAGCGGGTATTGCTGTGGGAACACTGGCAATTGGTCAGGCAGGTGCAACCAATGCGGCAATTCTTGCAGCGCAAATTCTAGGTTTAACCCGCCCAGATATTGCTAAAAATGTGGCTGATTTCCGCACAGCTCAAACGGAAAAAGTATCGAACAATAACATTCCTGGTCAAGTATAACGGGGCCAATCATGAATAAAACCATCGGTATTTTTGGTGGTGGACAGCTTGGCCGCATGATGGCGCAAGCAGCTTTACCACTCAATATTCAATGTAGCTTTTTCGAAGCCGAAACAGACTGCCCAGCAGCTATTTTAGGTCCTGTATTTTCAAGTAAAAATCCAGAAGCACTACAAGATTTCATCGCAAGTGCCGATGTATTCAGTCTTGAATTTGAAAATACGCCTGTTGCTGATGTAGATGTTTTGACCCAAACCAAAACACTGCACCCTCCTCGCCTTGCTTTGGCGACGGCTCAGAACCGTCTAGCTGAAAAAAGTTTGTTTGACGAACTTGGTATTCCAGTTGCGCCGTATCGTGCTGTGGATAGCTTGGACAGCTTAAAACAAGCGGTGACGGAATTAGGCTTACCTATCGTATTAAAAACCGTAACAGGCGGCTACGATGGTAAAGGTCAGTTTGTATTACGTTCAGAGGATCAAATTGATACGGCTTGGGCTGAATTAGGGCCTGCAAAAAGCTTGATTGCAGAAAGCTTTGTGAAATTCAGTCGTGAAGTGTCGATTATTGCGGTACGTGGTCAAGATGGTGATGTCAAAACTTGGGCACTCGCCGAAAACCATCATCACAATGGTATTCTCTCTCACTCGATTGTTCCTGCACCAAATAGCACAGATTTACAACCAGTTGCACAAGACTATATTACTCGGTTGTTGAATCATCTTAATTATGTGGGTGTACTTACACTTGAATTATTCGTGACTGAACAAGGGCTTTATGCCAATGAAATGGCATGTCGTGTTCATAATTCAGGACATTGGTCGATTGAAGGTGCGATTTGCTCGCAGTTTGAAAATCATATCCGTGCAGTAGCAGGCTTGCCGCTAGGAGCAACCGATGTTGTGCGTCCAACAGTGATGATCAATATCATTGGTCAACACCCGAAATCAGAAGATGTTTTAGCACTGAAAGGTGCGCATTTACATCTTTATAATAAGTCTGAGCGTGCAGGTCGTAAGTTGGGCCATATCACACTGATGCCGAATGACCGTGATGATTTAACCGACTTGTGTCGTCAGTTGGCAAAGATTTTACCAGTTCCATTAGCACTGACAGATGATATGAATCTCTAAACTTATCCACAGTAGCTAAAAAAGCGATCTTCGGGTCGCTTTTTTATTGGCTGATGTTTAAATTTAAAGTTTTAAATTCAAAACCTGAAATGGATGCAAAATATTAAGCTTGTGGATAACTTGGTTTTGCAATTTTGAATTTAAAACGACGTAAATGGATCATTTGCAGTTTAAATTCAAAATATGTGTCAGTTTTTAAATTTAAAATCATGATGGTGTTTTTATTTTAAGTTAAGTGATTAGTCTGGATTGTGGATAAATTTATTTTGTGTTTTTGAATTTAAAGTACAGGGTGAAATTTGAATTCAAAATATAGGAATTATTTTTAAATTCAAAAATGATTGCAGGTTTTAAATTTAAAACACAATAAATGAATTCAAAGTTACGATTGCAAACGGAACATGGTGCAGTTGCATGTTAAGGTGAATAAGAAATTTAAATTTAAAAACTCTGGTTAAGACATGAAACATCATTTTTGTTTATTTATAGGCACTGCCTTATTTGCTTTCTTTAATCAAGCACACGCAGAACTCATTATTAATGGTGCAAAGGTGGCAAGCAACACCGCTACAACGACGGCACCTGTAACAGGCAGCTATATGTCAACTTCCAGTTTTCAGGGCTGTCTGGCAAATTTACGCTCCCAGGCAATTGCTTCAGGTGTTTCTGGCTCAACCTATGATCGCTATACACAAAATTTAAGCCCTGATTATTCAGTCATTGATAAATTAAATTATCAGCCTGAGTTTTCGACCCCGATCTGGGATTATCTGTCTGGGCTTGTGGATAACGAGCGTGTGCAGGCTGGGCAGCAAAAACTGGCCCAGCATCGTGTGGTACTGAACCGTGTGGAACAGACCTATGGTGTTCCTGCTGAAACGGTGGTGGCAGTGTGGGGTGTGGAAAGTAATTACGGGGACATTTCAGGTAAATATCCTTTATTGCAGGCTTTGGGGACACTGAGCTGTGAGGGCCGCCGCCAAAGTTATTTCCGTGGCGAGTTCTTCGCCACCATGCGGATTTTACAACGCGGTGATTTAACTCAGGATCAACTCTATGGTTCCTGGGCAGGTGCTTTTGGTCATACCCAATTCATGCCATCCACCTATGAGCGTCTGGCGGTGGACTTTGATGGGGATGGCCGCCGTGATTTGGTTTCAAGCACCACAGATGCTCTCGCTTCAACTGCCAATTTCCTAAAACGGGCAGGGTGGCAAACTGGCATGCCATGGGGCTTTGAAGTCAAAATTCCACAAGGTGTGTCAATTGCAGGCGAAAGCCGTCGTAATAAAAGGTCACTGAATAGCTGGATTGCGCAGGGCGTAACCCGTGCGGATGGTACGGCATTGATTCAGGGCAATTTGTCAGGCAGTACGCCAGCAGGACTGATTACACCCGCAGGTGCCAATGGCCCAGCATTTTTGGTGTTTAAAAACTTTGATGCGATTTATAGCTATAACGCAGCGGAAAGCTATGGATTGGCAATTGCGCATCTATCCGACCGTTTAAGGGGTGGAACACCTTTTTTAACTGCCTGGCCAACAGATGATGCTGGTACCTCACGTGCAGAACGTCGTGAAATCCAGCAGTTCCTGATTCAGCGGGGCTATGACATTGGGGCCGTAGATGGTTTGATTGGTGATAAAAGCCGTCAGGCCATTCAGAAAGAACAGAGCCGTTTAGGCTTAAACCCGACAGGACGGGCAGGACAGCAGATTTTACGGGCGTTCCGTCAGGAACAAGCCAAGCAGATGATGCAATAATAGTGTGTTCATCAAAAAAGGTCTGCAAAATGCAGACCTTTTTTACTTATGGCGCATCGTCCAGTTTAACCGCTTCCAGAATATCAAAAATCACCGCGGTCACATCCTGACTTAAATCACGGTCATTAAAAATTTCATAGGCCGTGATGGTCACATCAGTGTCACTTGGCAACTGTTTTTGTTCTTCCTCAATCAAGTGTTCAATCGGTAAAAGGGTCTGTTTCACTTCCAGATGCAGGATTTCGTCATAAGCAACGTTTTCGTCCTCAAGCTCGATTTCCTGCTCATTGAAATAAGGTATTAAAATAGAGTGGAGATAAGGACTAATATCCTGAATATCCAGGATTTCAACATCACGAGTCTGTTCAATCGTACTGATGTGGTCATTCACTTCAATGAGGATATGA
>ERZ650312.2125-NODE-2125-length-11011-cov-12.633260_pt1 | contig 11011 bp, 8 predicted proteins | sample MGYA00376248_ERZ650312 | MGnify/ENA primary metagenome ERZ650312 (study PRJEB26733, sample SAMN07839316) | wastewater metagenome | biome: urban; feature: wastewater treatment plant; material: waste water | place: USA: North Carolina | collected 2016-07-28 ... | reverse complement strand
CAGTTTGATCAAAACACCCAACGTTTACAACTTGCAAATGCACAAGGTAGATTAGAAACGCTTGAACCTGCACAGCGTACACAAACGCATGTCAATGTTGAGTTGTCTGAAAAGTTACTGACCGCACCATTGGCACAAGTCATGAAACTGGCAACCGTACACGTTTATCAAAATAATCAATTGATTAATAGCTTTGCGATTGAAGAACATGTCAATATTGTTGAAGCCAATATTTTTGAAAGAATCATGATGTGGTTTGGCAGTTTGTTTAATTTTTTTAGCCATCAACCCCTAGAAGATGAGCAAGCTTCACTCGGTTAGAAGCCGACAATCCTCAAGATTTAAATGTCACCAAGATGGGCAATGTCCCATCTTTTTTATTGTCATCTACACATCATACAAAGGGGTTAAAATGAGCCTGCAATAAAATCTGCAAATTTATATGTATGACGCATAAATTTGCATTGAAATTATAAAAATTGCCCCGATTAACTAAAAAATGTCATAAAAACTCGGAAAAGTGAAGAATTTGCAGAAATGTCTATAACAAATTCCACGTTTCACTTTATGATGTACCCTTAAAAAATTGAATGGATCAATAACATGACTGCTATTGCAAATGACCTCGTGGTTTCTTTCCACTACACATTGACTAACGCAGAGGGTGAAACTCTCGACAAATCTCAAGGTGAACCACTTGCCTATTTGCATGGTGCAGGTAACATCATCCCTGGTTTAGAAAAAGCGTTAGAAGGTAAAACAGTAGGCGAAAAATTTACTGTAAACGTACCTGCAGCTGAAGGTTATGGCGAATATAACCCTGACTTAGTACAAGAGGTTCCTACACAAATGTTTCAAGGTGTAGACAACATCCAAGCGGGCATGCAGTTCCAAGCGCAAACTGATGATGGCGTTCAAATCGTAACTGTAAAAGCAGTTGAAGGCGACAACGTAATTGTTGATGCAAACTTCCCACTTGCTGGTCAAGATTTAACGTTTGAAGTTGAAATCGTTGAAATCCGTGAAGCTTCTCAAGAAGAATTAGATCACGGCCACGTACACGGTGCGGGTGGTCATCACCACTAAGATCAGTATTGATCGAAGCAAAAGGCAAAGTATTTTTACTTTGCCTTTTTTTTGTTTGCCATTCTAAAATCCAGGATAAGCACATTATTGAAATATCTTTACAGGCAGGCTATTGCGGAAAGATCCTTACAGGAAGAATCAACACAGTGCATTGTCGTTTTCTTGATCAAATAACCCCCTCGCATTTAAGACAAGCTACTCAGCCATGCTTATAATGAAGTCACTTTTCCAACGATCAACGCAAGCATTCTTCCCATGCAAAGCTATAATTTAGTTTGGTTCCGACAAGATTTAAGAATTTCAGATCACACCGCGCTTTGGCATGCCAGCCAAGCAGGACCTTGTATTGGCGTGGTGATTCTTTCGCCTCAGCAATATCGTTTGCATCATGATGCACCCATTAAAATTGACTTTTACTTGCGTCAATTAAATGCGCTAAAAGAAGAACTCGCAGAACTCAATATCCCACTGATTATTCAAATTACACCATCTTGGGCTGACATTGCACAAAAGTTGCTCCTACTGTGTCAAACATTAAAGGACACGCATCCAATTCAAAATATTTATGCCAATATTGAATTGGGAGTGAATGAACTGAAACGTGATCTAGATGTTCAACACACCTTGAACCAACATGGTCAGGACTTAATTTTGTACCATGACCGAACGCTTTTTCCTGTGGGTACGGTGCGCAATCAAAGTATGAAACCTTATCAGGTATTTAGCGCATTTAAAAAGTATGCCTATCAACAGTTGAGTATCAGTATTCCGCGCTGCTTTCCTCTGCCACAACCACAAACCTCTATTCAACTTCCTGAGCAATATCTCTCCACAGTACCTAGCTTAAAGCACTTAGGTTTTAATCCGCTTCCAACCGCACAACAAGATTTATGGGCAGTCACGGAACAACATGCACATCACTTGTTGGATGATTTTACACGTGAAAAAATGCACGATTATCAGCAACAGCGTGATTTTCCTGCGTTGTCTGGTACCAGCCAATTATCTGCGTATTTAAACTGTGGCATTCTCTCCATTCGGCAATGTCTGGCTGCGGTTTTTGCTCATTCACAAGGGCATTTTCATCTCGAAAATGTAGGACAACAAACTTGGTTAGATGAATTACTTTGGCGTGAGTTTTATCAACATATTTTGTTTGATTATTCCAAAGTTTCCAAGCACCGTCCTTTTAAAGATCAGACCACACAAGTGGCGTGGCGCAATGATTCTGCTGGTTTAGCAGCATGGCAACACGGAAAAACAGGCATCCCCATTGTAGATGCAGGTATGCAGCAACTTTTACAAAAGGGCTGGATGCATAATCGAGTCAGAATGATTTGCGCGATGTTTCTGTGTAAAAACTTATTGATTGACTGGCGCTTGGGCGAACAGTGGTTTATGCAACATTTAATTGATGGTGATTTGGCTGCCAATAACGGTGGCTGGCAATGGTGTGCCTCAACTGGTACAGATGCAGTGCCCTATTTTCGGATTTTCAACCCAGTAAGCCAATCACAAAAGTTTGATCCCAATGGGGATTATATTCGCACATGGCTACCTGAGCTGGCACATTTAGATGCCAAAAACATTCATGAACCGTATGCGAAACATCCACATCTAAAACTGGATTATCCTCACCCAATTGTAGATTTAAAACTCAGCCGTTTACGTGCCATTGAAGCCTTTAAACAGCTTTAAGAATACAAACAGGAGATTGGTCAGTCTCTCCCACCTGCCATTCGTTAGCCTGATGGGAGATTACACGATTAAAGCAACACTTAGGCTGCTTGCTCGTCACGTTTAAAGACCAATTCGCCTTTTAAAGAACTATCTGCATCGAAATAATAACCCTCACTATTGAAGGCTTTTAAGTCTTCTGCACGTTCCAATTTATTTTCGATGATGAAACGCGCCATCAAACCACGGGCTTTTTTAGCATAAAAACTGATGACTTTATACTTGCCATTTTTCTGATCTAAAAACACAGGTTTAATAATTTCAGCCTGAATTTTTGCTTCCTGCACCGACTTATAATATTCATCGGAAGCCAGATTGACCAATAATGCCGACTGGTTGTGTTTTAAATCTTGGTTAATTAAATTGGTGATGATATCGCCCCAAAAACGATATAAATTTTCACCACGCGTATTATGCAACTTAGTGCCCATTTCCAAACGATACGGCATCATTAAATCCAAAGGACGCAGCAAGCCATATAAACCAGAAAGCATACGCAAATGTTGTTGAGCAAATTCAATATCTGCAGCAGACAAACTATAAGCATCTAAGCCTGTATACACATCACCTTTAAAGGCAAACATGGCCTGACGTGCATTAGCAAGATCAAATTCTACTTGCCAGTCACGAAAACGCTCGACATTTAAATTGGCTATTTTTTCACTCACGCTCATTAAGTTGGCAATTTCAGTGGCAGAAAGTTTACGTGCTACATCAATTAACTCTTGTGAATGTTCAAGTAATCTAGGTTGAGTATATTCATCGCTTGGTAATGCAGTTTCGTAATCTAAAGTCTTGGCTGGAGAAATTAAAGCGAGCATAAACCACCTAAATAAAAAATACTGCGCTCACTATAGCAGCAGCTTTCAACAAACTCCAATGCATGTTTTTGTTTCACCCTATCGGAAAAACATGTTGCGTTGTGCTTCCTGCCGATGATCTCTTAAATTAATCCAACATGGAGGCTGAGGTGTTTTTATTTTAGTACATGTTTTTAAAAATATTGATTCGCTCTGACCAGTTGAGCTTATTTTTTACAGTACTTACAACTTTTCTCTAGGCAATAAAAAACCCTCTTAACTCTCCCAAATTAAGCGGGTTAAATAAAAATTATTTTGTTGTATTGTTCTTGCTGCTTAATATACGGTTGCGATGTGTCATTTAGATGACATTTTAATTAAAAAAAACGAATAATTTTATTTTGATTTAAAAATCAAGTATAAATTTTAAACATCCAACACGTATCGTCCTAGTTTAACCTTTCCACTCAAATTCACTAAAAGATTGGTCTTCTTTCAGAGTATTTTCTACCGCTTGCGCCAATTGATTTAATAAACTTTGCTCGGTAATCCGTTCTAGCCAGTCTTGTTCCTCATTGGGGTATGAAGTAATTTCACAAACAAGATGTCCATCTTGACCACGGCTTTGACAGTTTACCGCCAAAGGCAGCGCATGTTGATCTACACTTACAGCGACTTGTGCACCACTCTGCGGCAACGTTTGAAAGCCATAGTGAGATAAGTTTTGTGAAAGTAAATTCGCCACATAATTCTGTGCCAAGGTGCAATCTTGTAACTCTTGTTTGTTTTCACAATTCGCCATAAATTTTAATTTGCGCATGCTCGAATCCAAAGGCTTTTTTCTTGTATGGGTTTAGCATAAGCAATAAAACGCAAACAGCCAAGCAAAAGCTTGACTGTTTAAGTATAAAGTCTAGGTGTTGGGATTATTGATCGCAGCCCCTATCGTTTTGGCTTATTCCGTCACTTGAATATTCAGACCTGCAACACCTGCAAGCTCTGTAAAGGTTGGGAAACTTGTTGCTACTGTTTCTGTACCGATAATTTTAATTTCTCCACAAGTACGCAAACCTGCGATAGAGAAACTCATAGCAATACGGTGGTCGTGATGTGATTCAATCTCACCGCCTGTGAATACCGCTGACCAGTCGCCCGCTTTGCCTTTACCCTGAATGATGATGCCATCGTCAGTGGGTGTGCAGTCAATGCCCATGGTTTTTAAACCATCTGCCATCACTTGAATACGGTCTGATTCTTTTACGCGCAACTCTGCAGCACCTGTCAGTACAGTTTGACCTTCGGCACATGCTGCGGCAATGAACAATGCAGGAAATTCATCAATCGCCAATGGCACTTGATCTTCAGGAACATGAATCCCTTTTAACGTACGTGAACCACGAATACGAATATCTGCAATTGGTTCACCGCCTGCAATACGCTCATTTTCCACGCTCAGGTCTGCGCCCATTTGTTTCAGAATTTCAATCACCCCTGTACGGGTTGGGTTAATGCCCACTGCCTCTAAGGTCACATCTGAATTTTCGGTAATGGCTGCACCCACCATGAAGAATGCCGCAGATGAAATATCAGAAGGTACTTGAATATCTGTACCCACCAATTTACCGCCGCCTTGCAATGAAATACGGTTACCTTCAGTTTTCACTTCATAACCAAATGCACGTAACATACGTTCGGTATGGTCACGCGTTGGTTCAGGCTCAGTCACTGAAGTTTCACCTTCTGCCCAAAGCCCTGCCAATAAAATACCTGATTTCACCTGTGCAGATGCCATTGGCAAATCATAGTGAATACCTTTCAGCGCTTGCGCACCTGTAATCGATACTGGCGGTGTGCCACGTTCACCCGTCGTTTGAATTTGTGCACCCATTTCACGCAATGGTTTAGCAATACGTTCCATTGGACGCTTGGTCAATGACGCATCACCTGTCATAACAGAATCAAACTGCTGTGCAGACAACATGCCTGCCAACAACCGCATAGATGTGCCTGAGTTGCCCATATAAATTGCGCCCGCAGGTGCTTTTAAACCTTGCATACCTACGCCATGAATGGTGACCTCACCATTTTTAGGGCCTTCAATGCTCACTCCCATATCACGGAATGCTTGCAAAGTCGCCAATGCATCTTCACCTTCAAGGAAACCTGTCACATGCGTAGTGCCTTCGGCAATTGCACCAAACATAATTGAACGATGTGACACAGATTTGTCACCCGGTACGGTAAATTTACCTTGGAAAGTCTTAGCACCCGGCAAAATCGTAAATTTTTGTGTCACGTGATTGTTCTCCATAAAAGGTTTCTTGGCGAGCATATGATTAAAATGCTGTCGTGCCGCTTGCGCATGTCCAAGCAAGCCCATTAAAGCATGCGAGTCTTCTTGTTCAATCAGTTGGCGAATAATTGCGAGTTGACTTTCAAAGCCATCCACCGCTTTTAACAATGCAGTTTTATTGGCAAAGAAAATGTCATGCCACATTTGTGGGTCGCTTGCAGCAATACGCGAGAAGTCACGAAAGCCCCCCGCAGCATAGCGGAAAATGTCTAAATTATCTTCCCGATTTGCCAATTGTTCGACCAAATTAAAGGCCATTAAATGTGGAAGATGACTGGTATATGCCAATACCTCATCATGTTTTTCCACATCCATGCAAATTACTTCGGCTTTGGCGCTTTCCCACATTTGAATCAGTTTATTGACTGCCCACGGCGCACTGCTTGGCAATGGTGTCAAAATGACTTTGTGATTGGCAAATAAATCGACCTTGCCTGCATGCACGCCCGTATGTTCTGCCCCAGCAATTGGATGCCCGGGTACAAAACCTGCAGGTAAGTTTTCACCAAATACCGCTTTGGCTGCAGCCACGACACTAGCTTTGGTACTGCCTACATCGGTCAGTATTACATTGTCTGCCAAATGTGGCTGAATTAATCGCAAGACTTTTTCTGTGGCTTGCACAGGTAGCGCTAAGACGACTAAATCTGCACCTTGTACCGCATCAATAGGGTTATTAAAGCCTTGTTCAATTAATCCTAATTCCAAAGCATCTTGCAGCGTTTTTTCAGAACGGGTCGATGCCACAATATGCCGACTTAAATTTTCTGCCAGCATTACACGTGCCAAACTCGAGCCAATGAGCCCGAGTCCGATAAATGCAACTTTTTCAAACAATGGTTGCGCCATGTTTTATGCCTTTGCTTCCTTGCCCAATACTTTAGCTAATGCACGCAGGAACTTCGCATTTTCTGCTTCTGTACCAATTGAAACACGTAAATGGGTCGTAATACCCACAGGACGTACAATCACACCTTCTTTCAATAAGGCATTAAAAGTTTGACCCGGATCGGCTTCTATATCTACCAAAATAAAGTTAGCACGTGAAGGCACATAATTCAGACCCAATGCTTTAAAGCCTGCTTCCAATTGCGCCATGCCTGCTTTGTTGGCAATACGTGATTTTTCGATAAAATCTTCGTCTTTTAATGCCGCAACCGCAGCCACCATTGCCAAATGATTAACGTTAAAGGGTTGACGAATACGGTTTAAATAATCCGTTACTTCTGCAGAAGCCAAAGCAAAACCAACGCGCAGCGCCGCTAAACCATAACACTTAGATAAAGTACGGCTCACGATTAAGTTTGGATATTGCTCAAGGAATTTAAGGCTGTTGAAGTTTTCTGGAAAATACTCCACATAAGCTTCATCTAATACCACAATCACCCGTGCAGGAACTTTTTGCATAAAGGCTTCAAACTCAGCCTCCTCAAACCAAGTGCCTGTTGGGTTATTTGGATTGGCAATAAAAATTAACTTGGTGTTGTCTTGAATTGCTGCTGCCATAGCATCCAAGTCATGTGAAAAACCTTTGGCTGGTACTTCGATGGCTTGTGCATTAATGGCTTGTGTTAGCAAAGCATATACTGCAAAGGCGTGCTGACTATACAACACCGAATCTTGGTCTGAAACGAATGTACGCGCAAACATTTCTAGCAAATCGTTTGAACCATTGCCCAAAGTAATACGATCATGTGCAAAGCCAAATTGTTTGTGAATTTGGTCTTTTAGAATAAAACCACCACCATCTGGATAACGACCAATTTCAGCAATTTCTGCTGTAACGGCTTCTTTGACTTTGTCAGAACAGCCCAATGGGTTTTCATTTGAAGCAAGTTTGACGATATCTGTAATGCCCAACTCACGCTCAAGTTCACTGATTGGTTTACCTGGTTGATAAGGCTTTAACTTCGAGATGCCTTCATTGGCTGGGACAATCGACATTTTACACTTCCAGTTGAATAGGTGGTGAATGTGGTGCGCATGACAAACATGCGCACCACTGAATTAAATATGGTTATAACACGGCAGCAGGGTAAGAACCCAAGACACGAATTTCTTTCACTAATGGACGGATTTCTTCAATCGCTGCACGGACATTGTCTTGCTCGACATGCCCTTCTAGGTCAATAAAGAATACATAGGCCCATTTTTCTGGCAAGGCAGGACGCGTTTCAATACTGGTCAAGCTAATATTATGCTTCGCAAATGGTGCAAGAATTTCGAGCAGCGCCCCTGCACGGTCATGTGCAGATACCAACAATGAAGTTTTGTCGTTGCCACTTGGTGGAACTTTCTCACGACCAATCACTAAGAAACGTGTAGTGTTTTCTGGGTTATCTTCAATATTGCTATGTAAAATTTCGAGTTCGTAAATATTGGCCGCTATTTCAGAGGCAATTGCAGCAGAGTGCCATTCATTACGAATACGGCGTGCTGCTTCTGCGTTTGAGCTGAGTGCTACACGTTCCACCCCTGGATAATGCACATCTAACCATTTACGGCATTGTGCCAAAGTTTGCTGATGCGCATAAATTTGTTTAATGCTGTCTTTACGGGTATTTTCAGACACAAGAAATTGGTGATGAATACGCAACTCCACTTCACCAATCACATTTAATGGCGATGATTTAAAACAATCTAAAGTATGGTTCACCACACCTTCAGATGAGTTTTCGACAGGCACTAAACCATAGTTCGCACTGCCAGCTTCCACATCACGGAATACTTCATCAATTGTAGGCAATGGACGTACAATCGCATCTTGACCAAAATGTTTAAGCACTGCGGAATGCGTATAAGTACCAATTGGCCCTAAAAACGCAATACTTTGTGGCGCTTCAAGTGCCAAACATGCCGACATAATTTCACGAAATAAACGTGCCATGGTCACATCGGACAACGGACCTTCGTTGCGTTCCATAACATTACGTAAAACTTGCGCTTCACGTTCAGGACGGTAAAACAACGGGCTCTCTTCTGCTGCAAATTTTGCTTTCGCCACCGCTTCAGCAAGTTGTGCTCGACGGTTAATCAGCTGCTGAATCTGTTGATCTACAGAGTCAATATCTTCACGGATTTTAGCGAGATCAAGAGAAGTCGTTGTGTTCTGATCGTCTTGGATCATTGTTATGTCGCCCTTCATAAACATTTTGCAAATAGTATAACAATAGTTAGCTTTCAAATGTTGCGCAATACAACTTTCAGTGTTTCAGATGTAAAAACATACAGTTGAGCAAAGCATCCTCAATCTATACATTGAAGCCGCAACTTTGCACAACCTAACGCTTAATACTGTGCAACTATACTTTTCTTTTTTGCATCTCTAATTCTAAGCGGTGTAATTTTTAAGTGTAATTATCAATCAGCTCATTATTTTAAGCCTGATCAAAATCATAAAAAAAGAGCCAGCACGGGGCTGACTCTGGTGATGATCGTTGATCTTTACTCAATTAGACTTTGAAGCATTGTTTTAACGCCCCAATAAACCACGCGCGACAATTTCTTTCATAATTTCATTGGTTCCGCCGTAAATCCGCTGGATTCGCGCATCGACAAAGAAACGAGAAATTGGATATTCCGTCATATAGCCATAACCGCCAAACAGTTGCAGCAATTGATCGGCAATTTTCATTTGCATATCGGTTGCAAAGCTTTTTAGAGCGGCTGCGGTTTCTACGTCCAGTTTGCCCTGCATATACAATTCGACGTTTTGATTATAAAAAGCAGCAGTTGCCAATTCATCAATTTTCGCCTGTGCCAATACAAAACGGGTATTCTGGAACTGACCAATCGCTTGTCCAAACGCCTGACGCTCTTGCACATATTGCGTGGTCACATCAATTGAACCACGAATAGCACCCAATGCCGTGGCAGCAATTGCAGTACGTTCACGCGGCAATTCTTGCATTAAATAGGCAAAACCATGCCCTGCCTGTCCTAACAATTGATTTTTCGGTACTTTGACATTGTCAAAGAATAGCTCTGAGGTATCTTGTGAATGCAAACCAATTTTTTCTAAATTGGTGCCTTTTTTAAAGCCTTCCAAATGAGTATCGACCAACATGAGCGATACGCCTTTGGCACGTGCTTGTGGATCAGTTTTTACTGCCAATACCACCAAACCTGCATGCTGACCATTGGAAATAAAGGTTTTAGAGCCATTGAGTACATAATGATCATCTTGCAAAATGGCATTGGTCCGCATGGCTTGCAAGTCTGAACCCGCGCCTGGCTCGGTCATGCCAATTGCACCGACCACTTCACCCGACACCATACGTGGCAGCCAGTATTGTTTTTGTTCTTCTGTACCAATGTGCAAAATATACGGTGCAGCAATTTCAGAGTGGCAGGAAATACCTGTAGAGAGTGCGCTATAACCAGCACGTGCCGATTCTTCGACCAACATTAAAGAATAATGTGTTGGAACACCATAGCCACCATATTCTTCAGGCACATCAATACATAAAAAACCATTTTCACCGAGCAAATTCCAGACACTGCGCGGCATGATACCTTCGCGTTCCCACGTCGCATAATGCGGTGCAATATGTTCCTGCATAAAACGTCGAAAGTTATCTCTAAATAATTCTAAATCAGCATCATAAGCCAGCATATCCAATCCTTTATGTTTTCAATTGTTGTTTTCAACAATATCCATGCTATGCATTTTTATAATGGCTGTCATGTGTTATCTCTACACTGTGTCTTACTTTAGAGTCAACTTTAGTCGTCATTTCAGAAATGCACTGAAACTTGTGGCAGCGTGTATAAACTGAAGCTGTGAATGGTGCTGCAAACTATTGCCAAAGTTTATACACTAGTACACCAATGAAATTAAAATTGATAACGTGTGAACTCGCTTATGCCAAATACAAACCCCAATAAAAGAAATATTTATAAAGATGCTGAACATCCTTTTGCACAATTTATCCGTATTATTGGCAAAGGCAAAACAGGCGCGCGCTCACTGACCTATGATGAAGCCTATCAAGCTTTTTCTATGATTTTGCGCAATGAAGTGTTGGATGTGCAA
>ERZ650312.2123-NODE-2123-length-11014-cov-28.724336_pt1 | contig 11014 bp, 14 predicted proteins | sample MGYA00376248_ERZ650312 | MGnify/ENA primary metagenome ERZ650312 (study PRJEB26733, sample SAMN07839316) | wastewater metagenome | biome: urban; feature: wastewater treatment plant; material: waste water | place: USA: North Carolina | collected 2016-07-28 ... | reverse complement strand
GTTCGCCTTATCTCCAACCTCCAAAGGTTCCCCGAACCTTTTTGTAGCGAACTTTGTTCGCCTTATCTCCAACCTCCAAAGGTTCCCCGAACCTTTTTGTAGCGAACTTTGTTCGCCTTATCTCCAACCTCCAAAGGTTCCCCGAACCTTTGGAGCTAGTCTGAGTTCGATTTCCTTTGAGTATTGTACTATTAGAAATCACTCTTCAAGCTCAACCTAAAGGAGAAGTTTTGCCTATTAATTCATTTAATCAAGAAATCGGCGCACCACTACCTCACCATCAAGCTGGTAGCCTCCCTACTATTGATGTTCTCCAAGGAAAAACCGTTCGATTGGAAAAACTCAGAACAGATCACGCCGATGCAATTTATCAATTCTATGGTCCTACTGCCAAGCAAGCTGATTGGACCTATTTGTCTATTGATTCCTTTAAAGACTATACAAGTTTTCAATCATATTTCCAACACATGTTGGACTCAGTCGATCCTTATTATCTTGCTATCATTGACCAATCTACCAATCAAGCCATCGGAACATTTGCACTGATGCGCATAGATTCTAAAAATCGTGTCACTGAAGTGGGATGGGTCCTCTTTTCTCCAAAACTCCAAAAAACACGACAAGCAACGGAGGCTCACTACTTGCTTATGTCCTATATTTTTGAGAACCTAGGCTATCGCAGATATGAATGGAAGTGTGATCATTTAAATGGTCCATCACGCCGGGCAGCACTACGATTGGGCTTTACCTATGAAGGCACATTTCGACAAGCTTCGGTCTATAAGGAAAGGAATCGTGATACGGATTGGTTTTCTATATTAGACAAAGAATGGGACTCCCGTAAACAGCGACTAGAAAGCTGGTTAGAGGATGCCAATTTTGACAAGAATGGCCAACAAAAACAATCCCTATCAACTTTCTAAATTCAAGCAAAATCTGCTTGAATTTTTTTGCCTATAGTTGTATTATAGAACTATAACAATATGACAAAAGGAGATTGACTATGCAACTGAAACTATCTTCTGTTTCCAAGAAATTCGACCACAAGATTATTCTGGATCAGGCTTCCTTTACCTTTGAAAAAGGGAAGATTTATGGTTTGCTGGGGCGTAATGGTGCTGGTAAGACGACCTTGTTCAACTGTATTGCTCGCAATCTGACCTTGGACAGTGGCAATATTCAGTTTGTAGAGGGCGAGGAAGTCCTTGACTACGATAATACGGACATCGGCTTTACCCAGACCTATCCGCAGCTACCTGCCTTTATGACCGCCTATGAGTTTGTGCGTTTCTATATGGATATCCACAAGGACAAACTCAAAGATGCACGCCGTCCTGAGGATTGGTTGCTTTTGGTGGGAATTGACTTTGAAGACCAGCACCGTCTGCTCAAGGACTTTTCCCACGGTATGCAGAACAAGGTCCAGTTGCTCCTGTCTTTGATTGTCCAGCCGCCTGTCCTGCTCTTAGATGAGCCACTGACTTCCTTTGACCCTGTGGCTGCCCACGAGTTCAAGCAACTGATTCGGGAGGCTAAGAAGGATTCTGTTATCATCTTTTCCACCCACATTCTGCAGCTGGCTCAAGACCTCTGCGACGAAATTGTCCTCCTGCATCATCAGGAATTACAGGCTGTTCCGAGTGACAAACTACACGACCCTGATTTTGAACAGGAAGTGGTTGCCCTCTTGACAGCAGACTAGGAGGAGCTTATGAAAACCATTCTACATTATTTTTGGTATCAGGAAAAGTACAACCTCCATCGGACCGTCAATGGATTTTTCTACTACCTTCGAAAACTGCCACTTGTTGGCCAGAGCATTCCGGAGAGTATTTTCAAGTCTTACAGTTTTAAGTCTGCTCTCTTTCTGCTCCTCATCAGTCTAACAGCCCTCTTTTCCTTCCACGATCTCTTTATCTACTATATTCTCCAACCCTTTACCAAGGACATGGAAGTGATCAATCCTGTCTATAAATTTCTCAGCGGTGCACTTTACTGGGTGGCCTACCTCAATATCAAGCTGGATTTAGGCAGTCACTTGTACGTCCTACTCATTTCGCTGGCCATGATTGCCTATGTCAGTATCGGTTACTGGATTTTATTGAAAAAAGCTCCGCAGACTTTCCGCTTGAAATTATAAAAAAGTAGCCTCTCGCAAGAGAAGGCTGTTTTGCTGTTACCATATACCCAAAATCGCCTGCCAAACCAGTGTCAACAGGGTCACTCCCATCCAACAAGCAAGTCCGACCAGAAGAGCAACTCTGCCATTTTTTACCAAGGCCAACACATTAGTCCGCAAGCCAATGGCTGTCATGGCCATGCAAATGAGGAACTTGGACAGGCTTTTAAGTGGAGTAAAAACTGCTGTTCCCACTCCAAAATGACCTGCGATTGTTGTCACCAGACTGGCTAGGATAAAATACAAAATAAAAGTCGGAAAACCTGTCAGGAGGGACTTCTTGTCTGCCTTGAGACCCTTTCCTCGGCTTTGCCAAATTGCTAAAACCGTTGTAATAGGAATTATGGCTAAAGTTCGTGTTAACTTAACCGTCACTGCTATATCCAAGGTCTGACTACCCAATCCGTAAAGGCTGTCCCAGGTGGCTGCTGTTGCGGTGACCGACGAGGTATCATTGACCGCCGTTCCTGCAAACATTCCAAAGGCCTGACCCGAATCGGTCGAAAACCCAAGCCAGGTTGCCAAAGTCGGAAACACCAAGGCCGCAAAGACATTAAAAAGAAAGATGACGGAGATTGCTTGTGCTACATCCTCATCATCCGCCTTAATAATGGGAGCTGTCGCCGCAATGGCAGAGCCGCCACAAATAGAGGTCCCTACGCCAATCAAGGTCGCCAGATGAGATGAAATCGGTAGCCATTTCCACATCAAGAAGGCCAAAAACAAAGCGAAACTGATAGTTGAAAGAATAATTGGAAGAGATTGACGTCCAACAGCCAATACCGTTGATAAGTTTAATCCAAATCCCAAACAAATCACCGCATACTGTAAAATTTTCTTGGAAGTAAAGGTTAAGCCTGACTGAAATGCATTTTTACTTGAAAAATAGGGATACAGACTCATCCCGATTAGAAGGGAGAAGACTGGTCCACCCACAAGGGGAAACAATTGACCTAACCACTGACCCACCAAAGCCAAAAGGACACAAAGTCCGACACCTTTGGCATTTTCCTTTACCATAAAACCCTCCTAAAATATCAAACGTAATGCCGCGGTTGTAACAACGCCAACCAAAACTGCTAAAAGTATATTTTTTGTCTTCAAGACTACAAAAAATGTCGGAAGAATAGCTAGACTTTCTACCAGGAGAAAACTTGGCAAGGAGCCAACTTTCTCATCCATAATACTGGAAAGGGTCAATGCAAAAATGATAGTGATTGGCAAAAAGCTGAGGAATTTCACCAACTTTGGAGGAAGAGATTTATGTTGAGTCAGTACAAAAGGTAGGACGCGTGGTACCCAAGTCACTAGGGCCGCCGCTAGAATAATCAATAGAATACTAGTTTTTATCATCAATCATCACCCCCACAAAACAACCCAAAAGCGTCGCCAAGAGCACAGCCACATAAGACGACACTAGCACAGACAGGCCGACATAGGCTAGACCAACCGTCAGCAAAATCAAGCCGATTTTTTTCAAAGGAATAGTCCGAGCCATCGCTTCTAGTTGCCCTGAGAAAATCCCGACAAACATAGCGACCAAGGCAAAGTCCAACCCAAATTGCTCAGGATTTGGAATAAGACCACCAATCAGATTGCCTAGAGTCGTAAATGTAACCCAAGAAGCGTAGCCAGCAAAATTATTTCCGTACATCCAATTTGGTACTACCTGCTTATCTTCAATATGCTTCCGCAACAATAAAGCATACGATTCATCCGTCACAAATGATCCTATCAAAATATTGGACCCTAGACGATTCCCTTGAAAGATGGTTGTCGCATGTAAACACATCAGAAAATTACGCAGATTAACGAAAAATACAGTCACTGCGATTGAAAGGAGTGGTGCTCCTGCTAAGATCATGGCACAGATAACAAACTGAGCACTTCCAGCATAAACAAAAAGACTCATTAAGCCCATTTCGACAGCTGAAATTCCTGAATTGACCGATACAACCCCGCAAGCTAAACCAATACTAGCATAGCCTAAAGCAGTAGGGATAGCATCACGCAAGCCCTCACGAAAAGCATGTTCCTTCATTCCATATCTCCTTCCCTCTGATGACAAATCGAGAATTTATTCTCCCATTTTCTCACATTGCAACTTGATTTTCAAGTTTTCTTTTATATCCGAGTATAAAACCTTACTTGAAACAGGGCTAATGATCTATTTCAATAGATACCAAAAAAACTCCGAATAGAGCAATCGGAGTTTCATCATGCATTTCAAAATATAGTCGAATGAATTAGCTTTCAGACAAGGAATTGAGGTGCAGGCAGTACTAGAGTATGGCAAGCCGAAAGTGACGATGTATCAAAGCTAATTCAAATGGCTATAATTATTGCGATCATGTATTTTAGCGCTACTGCTACTAAGCTCCAAGGTCCTTTCTATCTAATACAAGAACCGATAGAAGCAAAGAAAAAATGATAACCGCACAAGCTTTTACAAGAAAGAAGGTATCAAAGGTAGTATGGCTAAAAACATCTGCACCATTCGCGTAATAATAGGGCGTGATGAATTTCAAAAATTCTACTTTAGAAATAATCCGAACGATCATATCTATACTATATAAAATCAATACGAGCCCCATTGCTAAACCAATTTGCTTTTTAGAACTAATGGCTGAAAGGAGAAAACAAATACTAGCCAGTTCCAGCTGCATTAATAAAACCAACAAATGGTAGATGAAAAAAGAATGAAAAGAAACATCTCCCCCCAGCTGCCAAATCCCCAGACCATTCCAACAAGAAATAATACTATTGAAAATCAGAAGTTGTAAAACAACGCTGAGGTATTTCCACAATAAAATAGTTGAACGCTTATATGGCAAGGTGTATAAAAACTCACTTGTATGCCCTTCTTCCTCCTTAGAAAGGCTCGTAACTCCAAGCATAGAAGCAAACATTCCAGCTCCGAGACCAAACATCAGGCCAATTTCCGTAGCATAATAGCCCTCTAGAGTGGCTATGCTAATCTTATCCATACCCAATGCTTTTGTAACATCTCCCATATTTGCATACAAATCAGCAACTCCTGTTAATTGATTCTCAACACTTTGATAGAGCAAGATAGAACCATAACAGATGAAACCAAGTACCAGGGTCCATATAAGGAGTGTCTTTCGATTTTGTCTTAACTCATGCAACAGAATAATCATTTCTCCACCTCCTCATAATAATGGAGAAACAGATCTTCAAGAGAAGGCTCTTCTACTAAAAAATCTGTCGGCGCCAGGTCTACCAAGTGATTCAATAAGTCTTCACTTGTCCCATCGTAACGGAATTGTTTTTCTTGACCATCTTTCCAAATGGTTACATTCTTCGTTTGGCTACGCGTCAGATGGTCAACTGTATCAACTACCAAAAGCTTTCCTTCTTTAATGATTGCAGCACGGTCACAATAATTTTTAACTTCCGATAAGTTATGAGACGATAGGAAACAAGTTGCCCCATTCAAGCAAACTTCCTTGATCAGCGTAAAGAAACGCTCCTGCATCAAAGGATCCAAACCAGAGGTCGGCTCGTCTAATAGCAACAATCTTGGTTTATGTTGGAGTGCACATACAATACTGACTTTTTTACGATTCCCAAGAGATAGATCTTTGATCTTTTTATCCAAGGGAACCTCTAAAAATTCACAAATACGATCCGCTTCTGTTTGGCAATCTATTTTTCTAGCTTTCGCAGCCAAACGGATAACATCTCTAACTTTCATGTCAGGATAAAAATGTGCCTCAGATGGAAGATAGCCAATATGGGCTAATGCTTCTGTTAAGCTTGAATAAGCACCTCCCAATAATACAATATCTCCGCTTGTTTTAGAAACTAAGCCAAGAATACAACGAATAACTGTTGACTTCCCAGCCCCATTTGCTCCTAAAAAACCAAAAATCTCTCCTTGGTGAACAGAAAGATTGAGATTACTAACTGCTTGATGGCTTCCATAGTATTTATTTAGATTAGTAATCGTAATGACGTCAGATTTCATAAGAACCTTCTTCATCCACTTATTTTTGCGGAAAAGCTAAGCTTGGCTTGGCATTCAAATCCCAACCAGCAATATTTTCTTTGTTATATTCACTAACGGCTGCCAAGGCAATCATACCTGCATTGTCACCGCAGAGGCGAAGCGGGGGAATGATAACCTCCACATCGGTAATTTCAGCAGCCAACCGCTCTCGTAAGCCCTGATTAGCTGCCACACCGCCCGCCACGACCAAGGTCTTAACAGGGTATTTTTCCAAGGCCTTCTTGGTCTTAGCCATAAGAATATCTAAGACACAGGCTTGAAATGAGGCTGACAGGTCCACATTGGATATAGTTTCACCTTTCTGCCGGGCATTGTGGTAGAGGTTGATAAAGGCGGATTTGAGTCCAGAAAAAGAAAACTCCAGATTATCTTCTTTTATCATAGCACGAGGGAAATCATAAATGTCTTGCCCCTCATGAGCCAATTCATCAATAATCCGACCAGCTGGATAGGGCAGACCCATGACCCGCCCCACCTTATCATAGGCCTCTCCGACCGCATCATCTCGCGTTTCACCGACAATCTTATAGTCGCCCGCCTCTGACACATAGACCAACTCCGTGTGCCCACCGCTGACCAAAAGTGCCAAGAGGGGAAATTCTAATTCCTTGACCGCCCGTGCCGCCATCAAATGCCCTGCCATGTGATTGACAGGAATGAGCGGCAAGCCATTAGCCCAAGCAAACGCCTTGGCTGCCGAAATCCCCACTAACAAGGCACCGACCAAGCCAGGCCCATAGGTCACCGCCACAGCCGTCAAGTCCTCTGCCGTCACCTCCGCCTCCAACAAGGCCTCCTCGATACAGGCCGTAATCACTTCCACATGGTGACGGCTGGCCACCTCAGGCACCACCCCACCAAACCGCTGGTGGCTGGCAATCTGGCTGGCAATGACATTGGACAAAAGCTCCGCATCATTTCGCAAAACAGCTACCGAGGTCTCGTCACAGGAGGTCTCAATCGCTAAAATCAATCTATCTTTCATCACGTTCTCTCTTCATCATCACCGCGTCCTCGACAGGGTGGCGGTAGTAGTCTTTTCGTTTTCCTATTTTGGTAAAATGCTGGCGTGTATAGAGGGCCTGAGCTGCTCTGTTAGATTCCCTCACTTCGAGGAAGATGTCCCCCTCCCAGTCCATCACAGCAGCCATCAATTGACTGGCGATTCCCAACCTCTGAAAATCAGCCCTGACAGCAATCTGCAAGATTTCCATCTCATCCAGCACCGTCTGAACAGCCAAAAATCCGACCAACTCCTGACCCTCATAGGCTAGATAGTAGTCCTCATCCTGACTAGCCATACTGGAGGCAATCTGTTCCAGAGTCCATGGAGATTGCTCATAGACCGACTGCATAACTGCCAAAATAGACTCTGCCAGATTTTCCTGACCATCGTAGTGTTTAATCTCTATCATACACGTTTGATATAACTTTCTGAGCCAGCTTTGTTGTCCTTGAGCCAGTTCTCCTCTGCCTCTACTCGCTTGAGATAGTTGGGCTCAAAGCTGGTGACATCTACTGCTGGCAAGTCTTGACCAATCACCGCCAGTTGATAGGCAGACGGCAGACTGGCTTGATACTGAGCAGTTGGCAGAGCTTGCTCGATTTGCTCGATAAAGTTTTCTACTTCTCCGACAAAGGTAATATTTTCCTTGCCAGCCAGGCTAGAAAGCAAGTCTTCAAAAGACCAGTAGCAATCTGCCTCGACTGCTCTGCCATTTTCATAGACACCTGCATAGACACAGTTACGGCGGGCATCAATGAGAGGCACCACCAGACCCGTCAGGCTAGGAGGAACCAGAGACTGAAGACTGGATACCCCCACCAAGTCAATCTTGAGGGTGTAGGCCAAGGTCTTGGCAGTCGCCACCGCCACCCGCAGACCCGTGTAGGAGCCCGGGCCTTGAGCGACCACAATCCGATCCAAGTCTTTCGGTGTCCAGCCCACCTGTGCTACCAAAAAATCGACCACAGGCATGAGGCTGATGCTATGATTTTTCTTGACAACCAGCAGGGTTTCCGCCTGCAAACGACCGTCCTCCACCAAGGCAACCGAAAGAGCCTGATTGGAGCTGTCTAAAGCTAGTATTTTCATAAATTTCTCTTTCCTTACGTCAATCGGTTTGCTTTTATTACTGCGACGATAGTGCTACTACTAAAAGCAAACTGAAAGACTTTTCAATGCTACTCTCTATTGTAAGCTATATTGAAGTTTTTTTCAAATAATGGAAAAGACTGGGGTATGATTTCCCAGTCTGTTATGCCTTTGATTCTTTCTTTAATTCTACTACTTGGTCATATTGAATATCCTCATCGATATGGTGGGCGATTCATGAACTAATGTTGATTCCCTCAACTGCCACAATCAACTTGTCCGCTGCTAACATGGATTGACCCAACTCAAAACGTGATAGCTGGGCTACTGTAAAATCTCCTCTGACGACATCCTTTTTGCTTGACCAAACGAGAACGACGAAGTTCTCGATAAAATTGACCTAACCCTACCTCTGGTCCTGTCCCCATGGTCTACCTCCTCTCAGTGAACCATCACAATATATTGTTAGATTTGTCATAATAAACATTTATATTTTTGTCAACTTACAATGTTATATTTGTGATTCATGATAATTTCAGAATATACCACCCAGGTTCTCACCTGATTTTCATTTTTCTAACACTTCCATTTACCAAGTCCTAACTTTATGATATAATAAGGAGAATTATTTAGACTGTCGAAATCAACAACTCTAGAAAACTGAATACCAAGCAACAAATAGAAAACTATTTGGGTCTTTTTTCGTAGGTTGCAGTCAAAGCAGAAAGGAATATGTATAACATATGATTTATAAAGTTTTTTATCAAGAGTCAAAAGTGAGTCCTCGTCGCGAACAGACACGCTCACTTTACATGGAAGTTGAAGCAGAAAGCGAATTACAAGGTCGTATTATTGCGCGTGAGCTAGTAGAAAAAACATACCCACAATACAATATCGAATTCATCGAACTTCTATCCGAAAAGCACCTCCAATATGAGAAGGAGCATGCTGATTTTAGTATTACGGAGTTCTAATCCATGTCAGCAATAAATCTAAAACCCCAAGAAGTTGGCGTCTTTGCCATCGGTGGTTTGGGAGAAATCGGAAAAAATACCTATGGTATTGAATACCAAGATGAAATTTTGATTGTTGACGCAGGTATTAAATTTCCTGAAGACGATCTTTTAGGTATTGACTATGTCATCCCAGACTACTCCTATATCGTTGAAAATCTAGACCGTGTCAAAGGTCTAGTCATCACACACGGTCACGAAGATCATATTGGAGGAATTCCATTCTTACTCAAACAAGCGAACGTACCTATCTATGCTGGTCCGCTAGCACTATCTTTGATACGCGGTAAATTGGAAGAACACGGCCTGCTTCGTGATGCTACTCTCCATGAGATTAATCATAAGACAGAGCTTACCTTCAAACACTTAAAAGTTAGTTTTTTCCGGACAACTCACTCAATTCCAGAACCACTTGGAATCGTCGTAGACACACCCCAAGGTAAAATTGTCTGCACCGGTGACTTTAAATTTGACTTCACTCCCGTTGGAGAACCAGCTGACTTGCACCGTATGGCTGCGCTCGGTGAAGAGGGAGTCCTCTGTCTTTTATCCGATTCAACTAACGCAGAGGTTCCAACCTTTACTAACTCCGAAAAAGTTGTTGGTCAATCCATTATGAAATTGATTAAAGGCATTCACGGTCGTATTATCTTTGCATCATTTGCCTCCAACATTTTCCGCCTTCAACAAGCAGCCGATGCAGCAGTAAAAACAGGTCGAAAAATTGCAGTTTTTGGCCGTTCAATGGAGAAAGCAATTGTAAATGGTATTGAATTAGGCTATATAAAGGTCCCCAAAGGTACCTTTATCGAACCAAATGAAATAAAAGAATATCCAGCTAATGAAGTCTTGATTCTATGTACAGGTAGTCAAGGTGAGCCTATGGCTGCACTTTCTCGAATTGCTCATGGTACCCACAGACAAGTCCAACTTCAGCCAGGTGATACTGTTATCTTCTCGTCCAGTCCTATTCCGGGAAATACCACAGGGGTTAACAAATTAATCAATATTCTGATTGAAGCAGGTGTAGATGTTATCCACGGCAAGATTAACAACATCCATACCTCTGGACACGGTGGCCAACAAGAGCAAAAACTCATGCTCCGTCTCATCAAACCAAAATACTTCATGCCTGTTCATGGCGAATACCGTATGCAAAAAATCCATGCTGGTTTAGCTGTCGATACTGGCGTTCCTAAAGAAAACATCTTCATCATGGAAAATGGTGATGTCCTTGCACTTACAAAAGATTCAGCTCGCATAGCCGGTCAATTCAACGCCCAAGACATTTACGTTGATGGCAATCGGATTGGCGAAATCGGTGCAGCTGTTCTTAAAGATAGACGCGACCTCTCTGAAGACGGTGTCGTTCTCGCTGTTGCAACGGTCGACTTCAAGTCGAAAATGATTCTTGCTGGTCCTGATATCCTTAGTCGGGGATTCATCTATATGCGTGAATCAGGAGATCTTATCCGTGAAAGCCAACGAATTCTATTTGATGCCATACGAATCGCCATGCGCAATAAGGACGCAAGCATCCAAACGGTCAATGGTGCAATTGTCAACGCTCTCCGACCATTCCTATATGAAAAAACAGAACGTGAGCCAATCATTATCCCAATGATTCTCACTCCGGATAAATAAAAAGGTCCAGTGGACCTTTTTATCTTTGAGCCCAAAATTTGAAAAGCGAA
>ERZ650312.2117-NODE-2117-length-11030-cov-5.804647_pt1 | contig 11030 bp, 9 predicted proteins | sample MGYA00376248_ERZ650312 | MGnify/ENA primary metagenome ERZ650312 (study PRJEB26733, sample SAMN07839316) | wastewater metagenome | biome: urban; feature: wastewater treatment plant; material: waste water | place: USA: North Carolina | collected 2016-07-28 ... | reverse complement strand
GTCCATGGAAGTTTATCTGTATAAAATTATACACAAAACCCCATGACATATTCTATTAAATCCACACATCATCCCGGCGGACTGCGCCAGTGGATCCCAGGTTTCACCGTACGGTCAGGCATGACCTGCCGAATCATCCGGGCGAATACCGGGTAATCGACGCCCGCCGCCCGGCCCGGTTGAGGGCCAGCGACAGCAGGATCACCCCGCCGCCGAGGGCGATCTTTTTCAGGTCGGCGTCACGGTTCCAGATCAGCAGGTTCACCAGCAGCCCGAGAGGCACGTGCAGCTCGTTCATCACCGCCAGCGCGCCGGCGTCGACCCGGGTGCTGCCCTTGACCCACCAGAACATGCCGAGGGCCGTGGCGAAGAGGCCCATCCACACCAGCACGCCCCACTGCACCGCGGTGTGGGGCAGCCGGGCCGGGTTGCCGAAGATCAGCCAGGACGGCAGCGCCAGCACCAGCGCGCCGAGAAAGAAATGGCCGAAGAAGCGGTACAGGGGCACATCGAGCGGATGGCGGGCCAGCAGGTGGCGGCACAGCACCTGCCCGGCGGCAAAGGTGGCATTGGCGAGCTGCAGCAGCAGGAAACCCCACAGGTAATCGCCCTCCAGCGGCTGGAAGCGGATCGCCACGCCGCCGCCGACGGCCACCAGCGCCGCCACCAGCGCCCAGGGATTGAAGCGGCGGGCCAGCGCGTCGTCGAGGAGGGTCACGTAGATCGGGGTGAGCACCGTGAACAGCAGCACCTCGGGCACCGTGAGCACACTGAAGCTGCGGTACAGGCACAGGTAGGTGACGCCGAACTGCAGGGCGCCGGCCAGCCACAGGCCTCCCAGCAGCCGCAGGGGCAGGCCGCGCCAGCGGGTGAAGGGGATGAACACCAGCGCGGCGATGGCGACCCGGACCAGCACCGCGAAGTCGCTATCGACCCGGCCGGCCAGGTATTCGCCGATGAGGCTGAAGGAGAAGGCCCACAGCAGGTTGACGGTGACGAGATAGGGCATGGGCAGGGCTCCGCGACGACAGGCCGCGGATTATCCCGGAAACGGCGGCCCGGCGCGGCCCCGGGGAATGGGCCGACGGCGCGCCCGTAGCCCCGCTCAGGCGGGCCCGTCCTCCTCGCGCATCACCCGCTTGTTGAGCTTGCCGACGCTGGTGCGCGGCAGCGCCTCCACGAACTGCACCTGCAGCAGCACCCCGTAGCGGGATATGCCCGAGGCTTCGATGAGCTTCGCCGAGAAATTGCGGATCTCGTGCTCGCTCACCTGGCCGACGCTCGAAGGCTTCAGCGTGACCCGGGCCAGCGGGCGCTCGCCCCATTTCTCGTCGGGCACGCCGATCACCGCCACCTCGGCCACCGCCGGGTGCTGGGCCACCACATCCTCGATCTGCAGCGAGGAGGTCCACTCGCCGCCGGTCTTGATGACGTCCTTCATGCGGTCGGTGATCTGCAGCCAGCCGGCGGCGTCGATGTGGCCGATGTCGCCGGTGTGCAGCACGCCGCCCTGCCACAGGGCCTCCGAGGCGGCCGGGTCGTGGAGGTAGCCCTGGGTCAGCCACGGGCTGCGCACCACCACCTCGCCCACCGAGCGGCCGTCGCGGGGCTGCTGGGCGAGCTGGTCGTCCACCACCCGCAGGTCCACCAGCGGCAGGGGCGTGCCGGTTTTGGCGCGGAGGGCCGCCTGGGCGTCGGGGCCATCGGCCAGCGCGGCGGTGGACAGCTGGGCGAGGGTCAGGATGGGGCAGGTCTCCGACATGCCGTAGCCGGTGAACACGTCGATGCCCCGCGCCAGCGCCGCCTTCGCCTGGGCCTGGGACAGGGCCGAGCCGCCGATGATGAGCTTCCAGCGGGACAGGTCGATCACCTTGGACAGCGGATGCACCAGCAGCATGTGCAGGATGGTGGGCACGCAGTGGGAGAAGGTGACCCCCTCGTCGCGGATCAGCTTGAGGAGGGTTTCCGGCACGTAGCGGCCCGGGTAGACCTGCTTGAGGCCGAGCATGGTGGCCACGTAGGGCAGGCCCCAGGCGTGCACGTGGAACATCGGGGTGATCGGCATGTACACGTCGTCCCGGTGCAGGCGGCCCTGGGCCGGCGCGCTGCCGAGGGCCGCGGCGGTGGCCAGGGTGTGCATCACCAGCTGGCGGTGGCTGAAATACACGCCCTTCGGCAACCCCGTGGTGCCGGTGGTGTAGAAGGTGGTGGCCTGGGCGTTCTCGTCGAAGTCGGGGAAGTCGTAGTCGGGCGAGGCCGCCGCCAGCAGGGCTTCATACTCGCCGGCCAGCGGGACGGGGGCGGCGCCCTCGACGGGCGCGTCCTCGATCAGCACGAAGCGCTTCACCGTCTCGAGGCGCGGCGCGATGGCGGCGAGGATGGCCAGGAACTCGGCATTCACCAGCACCACGTCGGCGCGGGCGTGGTTGAGGGTGTACAGGATCTGCTCGGGCGTCAGGCGCACGTTCACCGTCTGCAGGATCGCGCCCATCATCGGCACCGCGAAAAAGCACTCGAGGTAACGGTGGCTGTCCCAGTCCATCATCGCCACGGTGTCGCCGGCCGCCACGCCCAGCCCGGCGAGCATGCTGGCCAGCCGGCCGATGCGCTCGCGCAGCACGCGGTAGCTGTGGCGCCGCCCGCCCATGTAGGTGATCTCCTGGTCCGGCGCCACCGCCAGCGGCGTGTGCAGGAGCTGCTTGATGAGCAGCGGGTAGGCGTAGGCGTCGGATGTGCGCTCGACAAGGCGGACGGGCATGGCATTTCCCTCCCATTGTTATGGTTTTATTGAGGTTCGGGAGCTTAACAGGCCGGCCGGCGGTGGACGAGCAGCGGCCGCCCGCAGGCGGCCGGCGCAACGTGGCGTGCGGCGCGTCAGGCGCCCTGCAGCGCCGCCCCGCTGGGCGAGAACCAGGCCAGCCTGTCGGCCAGGCTCACCACCTCGCCGACGATCAGCAGCGCCGGCGGGCGGATGCCGGCCTCGGCGGCCTTGGCCGCCAGGGTCTCGAGGGTGCCGACCACCAGCCGCTGGCGCGGGGTGGTGCCGTTCTCGACGAGGGCCGCCGGGGTGCCGGCGGCGCGGCCGTGGGCGACCAGCGCAGCGCAGTGGGACTGCAGCATGCCGACGCCCATGTAGATCACCGCGGTCTGGTGGGGGCGCGCCAGCGCGTCCCAATCCAGCGCCGATTCGCCGGCGCGGCGGTGGCCGGTGGCGAACACCACCGACTGGGCGTAGTCGCGGTGGGTCAGCGGGATGCCGGCGTAGGCGCCGGCCCCGCAGGCGGCGGTGATGCCGGGCACCACCTCGAAGGGCACGCCGGCCTCGAGCAGCTCCTCGAGCTCCTCGCCGCCACGCCCGAAGATGAACGGGTCGCCGCCCTTCAGGCGCACCACCTGGCGGCCCTCCCGGGCCAGGCGCACCAGCAGCCGGTTGATCTCTTCCTGGGGCAGGGTGTGGTGGCCGGACTCCTTGCCGACGTAGATCATCTCGGCGCCGCGGCGGGCGAACTGCAGCACGCCGTCGCTCACCAGGTGATCGACCACCAGCGTGTCGGCCTGCCCGATCAGGCGGGCGGCGCGCAGGGTGAGCAGCTCCGGGTCGCCGGGGCCGGCGCCGACCAGGGCGACCCGGCCCATCGCGCCGGCATCGAGCGGGCGGGGGGTGTCGGCTCCTTCGGCCCGCCGGCTGCCGACCCACTGGTCGAGGAGTGAACGCAGGGTGCCGGTGGCCGGCAGGGCGAGGCTTGCGGTGACGGGCGGCGGCATGGCGGTACTCCCGGGATCATGACGGAAGGAATCTATCAGTCAGAGCGGTTTTTCGAACTTGACCCCTGTCAAGGAAGGGGAATGCCCCACTGGCGCACCCTTGCCGGCAAGCGGGATTGTCCGCTCGTTGCCTTCATCCAAGGGAGATCACCATGAGAATCTGGAAGACCGGAGCAATCGCCGCAGCCCTGCTGCCGATGGCCGTTGCGCAAGCCCTCGCCGCCGGCAAGGACGTCAGCTCGGCCGAAGTTCAATACCAGGCCGGCAGTTCGCCCCTCGCGAACGTCGAGATGTACCAGGACATCAACCCGAAGGCGCCGCCGCTGACCAAGGCCGAGTTCGACAAGGCCCGCCAGATCTACTTCGAGCGCTGCGCCGGCTGCCACGGCGTGCTGCGCAAGGGCGCCACCGGCAAGCCGCTGACTCCCGATAAAACGCTGGCCGCCGGCACCGATTACCTGAAAGTGTTCATCAAGTACGGCTCCCCCGCCGGCATGCCCAACTGGGGCACCTCGGGCGAGCTCAGCGACGACGAAGTCGACCTGATGGCCCGCTACATCCAGCAGACGCCGCCGCAGCCGCCCGAGTACGGCCTGAAGGACATGAAGGCGACCTGGAAGGTCATCGTGCCGCCCGAGGCGCGCCCGAAGAAGAAGATGAACAACTACAACCTCGAGAACATCTTCTCGACCACCCTGCGCGACGCCGGCGAGATCGCGCTGATCGACGGCGACACCAAGAAGATCATCAACATCATCAAGACGGGCTACGCGGTGCACATCTCGCGCATGTCCGCCTCGGGCCGCTACCTGTTCGTGATCGGCCGCGACGCCAAGATCAACATGATCGACCTGTGGATGGAGAAGCCCGACAACGTCGCCGAGATCCGCGTCGGTCTCGAGGCCCGTTCGGTCGAAACGTCCAAGTACAAGGGCTACGAAGACAAGCTGGCCATCGCCGGCACCTACTGGCCGCCCCAGTACGTGATCATGAACGGCGACACCCTCGAGCCGCTGAAGATCATGGCCACCCGCGGCATGACCGTCGGCGAGCAGGAATACCACCCCGAGCCGCGCGTCGCCTCCATCGTTGCCTCGCACTACAAGCCGGAGTTCGTCGTCAACGTCAAGGAGACCGGCAAGACGCTGATGGTGAACTACAGCGACATCAACGAGATCACCACCAAGGAGATCCCGGTCGCCAAGTTCCTTCACGACGGCGGCCTCGACAGCTCGAAGCGCTACTTCATGATCGCTGCCAACCAGTCCAACAAGATCGGCGCGGTCGACCTCAAGGACGGCAAGCTGGCCGGGCTGATCGACGTGGGCAAGATCCCGCACCCGGGCCGCGGCGCCAACTTCACCCACCCGAAGTACGGCCCCGTGTGGGCCACCGGCCACCTGGGCGACGAGACCATCGCCCTGATCGGCACCGACCCGGCCAAGCACAAGCAGTACGCCTGGAAGATGGTCGAATCGCTGAAGGGCCCGGGCGGAGGCGCGCTGTTCGTCAAGAGCCACCCGAAGTCCAAGCACCTGTGGTCCGACGCCCCGCTGAACCCCGATCCGAAGATCTCCCAGTCGATCGTGGTGTATGACATCAACAACCTGGCCGCCGGCTACCAGACCCTGCCGATCGCCGAGTGGGCCGGCCTGAAGGACGACGGTGCCAAGCGCGTGGTTCAGCCGGAGTACAACAAGGCCGGCGACGAGGTGTGGTTCTCGGTGTGGAGCGCCAAGAACAAGGAATCCGCCATCGTGGTGGTGGACGACAAGACGCTCAAGCTGAAGGCCGTGATCAAGGACCCGCGCCTGATCACCCCCACCGGCCACTTCAACGTCTATAACACCCAGCACGACGTCTACTGACCCGTGCCGCCGCCGGTTTGCGCCGGCGGCGCATCGCCAAAGGAGTTAACCGATGAAATATCCCCTGATTCTCGCCGCCCTCCTCGCCACCGCCGCGAGCAGCAGCGCCCTCGCCGCCGACCCGGCCGCCGCCGCCCAGAAGGCCGGCTGCATGGCCTGCCACGCGATGGACAAGAAGCTCGTCGGCCCGGCCTTCAAGGATGTCGCCGCCAAGTACAAGGGCCAGGGCGACGCCGTCGCCAAGCTGTCCGACAAAGTCCGCAAGGGCGGCGCCGGCGTCTGGGGCCCGATCCCGATGCCGCCGAACCCCGCCGACAAGATCAGCGACGGCGACCTGAAGGACGTCGTGGGCTGGATCCTGAAGGGCTGAGACACCGGCCGCCTGCAAGCCGCTCCACCAGCAAGGCGGAACCCCTCCGGGTTCCGCTTTTTTCATTAATACTTCAGTAATATTTCGCGTTTAAGTCGGATTAGAGCACCAAAAATCTGCCATCTCGCAACAAAACACAAATTCAATTTTTTTGTTAAAGCTTGTTTCCAGGATGCCGATTAGCGGTTGAGTTTTCCCAAAAACAACACGCCTCACTCACTGGAGCAAGCATCATGTCTGCCAAACTCTCGGTCATCGCCATCGCTGTAAGCAGTGCCCTCCTGTTGTCCGCCTGCGGAGGCGGCGGTGGGGGTGGAACGACCGCCGCGCCGTCGTCCGTCATCACGGGCACGGCGGCGGCCGGCGCACCCATCATCGGCAAGGTCACGGTCAAGGACAGCCTCGGCGCCCAGAAGACCGTCGACATCGAGGCCGACGGCACCTACCGGGTCGACGTGGCCGACATGACCGGCCCCTTCCTGTTCCGCGCCGCCGGCACCGTCGGCGGGCGTGACGTCGTCTACGTCTCGGCGGCTACCAGCGCCGACGTGGGCAACACCATCAACATCACGCCGTTCACCGACCTGATCGTCGCCAACATCGCCGGCATGGCCGCCGAGCAGTACTTCACCAACAACAACCCCAGCGCCACCACGCTCACCGCCTCCGAGCTCAGCACCGCCACCACGACGCTCACCACGCGCCTCAAGCCGGTGCTCGAGGCCATGGGCGTCGCCGCCTCCATCGACCTGCTGCGCACCACCTTCAAGGCCGACCGCAGCGGCCTCGACGCGGTGATGGACGTGGTCAAGGTCACCGTCGACCCGACGACCGCCCAGGCCACCATCAAGAACCTGATCACCGCCCAGGAAATCAAGGACGACCTGCAGCAGAAGACCGACGCCGACGCGCTGCCGGCACCCACCACGGACCAGGAAGCCGCCCTCAAGACCGCCGTCACCGACCTCGGCCAGATCGACGCGGCCTTCAAGCTGATCAACAGCTACATCGCCACGGAAGTGCCCAGCGGCGCCCGGCTCGAAAGCCTGCGTGCGCTGTTCGACCCCGAGTTTCTCGATTTCGGCCAGACCCTCGACCAGCTGATGAGCAGCGAGGGCCTCCTCAACGCCAACAACGTGGGCATGACCCTCTCCAACCCGGTCATCGTCAAGCGCTCGGCGGACGGCAGCATCATGTGGGTGCGCTACCAGTTCAAGAACGACACCTACGGCGAGAACGGCTCCGAAGTCATGGCCTTCCGCAAGGACGCCAACGGCAAATGGCGCGCCCTCGGCAACCGCCAGCTGGGCGACACCTCGATCCAGGCCGTCAACGCCCGCCATCTCTCCGGCGGGCAATACACCTACCAGCGCGTCATGGAGTTCTGGGTCGACGAGCGGACCGACAACCGCGTGCAGTACGTCAACATCACCGGCCCGGGCCTGCCGGGCAACTGGACGCTCGGTGATCGCACGGTCCAGGGCATCGTGCTGAAGCGCAGCACCAACGCCGGCCTCGCCCCCTTCGTCACCCTCAACAAGGCCGGCAACGTCCAGGGCGGGTCGTGGATCTACCTGTGCGGCGACGCCCAGTGGCTCGGCGCAAACGACATCTGCGTCGACGGCAGCCAGCTCGGGGTCGACAACGAATACAGCGTCACCTACTACGACATCAACGGCAACGAACTCAACGATCCGCTCGGCAGGAACTTCAAGATCACCGTGCCGCGCGCGCCGCGCTCCAACGACGACGCCGAGGCCAATGCCAGCCAGTGGTTCGCCACGTTCACCGAGTTTGCGCCGGCGACGTTCTCGCAGATCACCAAGGGCAGCGCCATCACCTACAGCTGGACCCTGCCGGGCAACACCCTCTACTTCCCGCAGGATATCGGCTTCTCGGCGAACAACGTCTCCTTCAGCCAGAACGTGAAGCCCACCGCCACCGTCGGCGTGGTCGGCACCTGGGACTCCGATGTGTCGCCGACGGCAAGCGTCGGTGGCAACCCGCCGAACGCCTGGATCCACGTCAAGGGCCCCTACAACCGGCGCTTCGTCACCACCATCACCTATCCCAACTAAGCCCCGCGCCCCTCACCGCCCTGCCACACGCAGGGCGGTTTTCATTTGGCCCCGGCCATCTTGACACCCATCAATGCCCCTCCTGCGCTGTCGACCTTAAGGTGTCGGTGTCGTCTGGAGGAGCTTGTGATGGACAAATCCCTATTGATCCACGTTGCCGTGCTGCTCGGCCTCACCGCGGTGGCGGTGAGCACGGCCCAGGCCGCCGAACCGGCGCCGGCCCGCCAGCAGGAACTCGTGCATCTGGTCCGCCAGGACTGCGGCTCGTGCCACGGCATGCGCCTCGCCGGCGGCCTCGGCCCCGCGCTGCTGCCCGCCCGCCTCGCCGACTGGCCCGACGAATCCCTCGTCGCCACCATCCTGCACGGCCGCCCCGGCACCGCGATGCCCGGCTGGCAGCGCTTCATGAACGAAGCCGAGGCCGGCTGGATCGTCGCCCGCCTCAAGCAGGGCTTCCCGGAGGCCGACTGACATGCGCCTGCGCCCCCTGCTCCTCGCCAGCCTGGCCGCCCTCGCCGGCTGTGCCACCACCCCGCCCGAGGCCCTGCGCGGCACCGGCGACCTGGGCGTGGTCATCGAACGCGCCGCCGGCCGGGTGCAGATCGTCGAGCACAGCCGCAACACCCGCCTCGCCACCGTGGCCGGCCTCGGCGACCTCTCCCACGCCCACGTCACCTTCTCCCGCGACGGGCGCTTCGCCTACGTGTTCGGGCGTGACGGCGGGCTCACCAAGGTCGACCTGCTGGCCCGCCGCATCGACAAGCGCATCATCCAGGCCGGCAACTCGATCGGCGGCTCCATCTCCCAGGACGGCCGGCTGATCGTCGCGCAAAACTACGAGCCCGGCGGCATCAAGGCCTTCGACGCCGACACCCTCGAGCTGCTCTCCGAGGTGCCCGCCGAATACGCCCCCGGCCAGTTCTCCAAGGTCGTCGGGCTGGCCGACGTGTCCGGCCAGCGCTTCGTTTACGCCCTCTTCGAGGCCGGCGAGATCTGGGTCACCGACTTCAGCGACCCGCGCCGTCCCGGCACCACCCGCTACCCGGCCGGCAAGCAGCCCTACGACGGCCTCGTCACCCCCGACGGGCGCTACTTCCTGGCCGGCCTGTTCGGCGAGGACGGCATCTCGCTGCTCGACCTGTGGCAGCCCGAGCGCGGCGCCACCAAGATCCTCGCCGGCTACGGCCGCGGCGAGCAGAAGCTGCCGGTCTTCAAGATGCCCCACCTGCGCGGCTGGTCGCTGGCCGGCGGGCAGGCCTGGCTGCCCGCCATCGGCCGCCACGAGGTGCTGGTCGCCGACGCCCGCAGCTGGCAGGAAACCGCCCGTGTGCCGGTCAAGGGCCAGCCGGTGTTCGTGATGGCGCGCCCCGACGGGCGCCAGGTGTGGGTCAACTTCGCCTTCCCCGACAACGAATGGGTGCAGGTCATCGACACCGTCGACAAGCGCGTGGTGCACACCTTCAGCCCCGGCAAGGCGGTGCTGCACATGGAGTTCGAGCCCCGCGGCGAAGAGGTCTGGCTGTCGTCCCGCGACAGCAACCGGGTCAGCGTGGTGAACACCACCACCTTCGCCACCCGCAGCGAGCTCCCCGCCGACGCGCCGTCGGGCATCTTCTTCACTGCCCGCGGGCAGCGCATCGGGTTCTGACGATGGATACCGTCACCCACCTCGCCCACGGGGGCACGGCCCTGCCGCCGGGCCCGCCCCAGGCACGCCCAGCGATCGCCGACACCGACCCCCTCGACTTCGCCCTGCTCAACGACTTCCAGCGCGGCTTCCCGCTGGTCGCCGAACCGTGGGCGCAGCTCGCCGCGCAGCTCGGCTGCGATGCCGGCGAGGTGCTCGCCCGCCTCGAGCGGCTGCGCGACGCGGGCAAGGTCAGCCGCGTCGGGCCGGTCTTCGCCCCCAACCGGATCGGCGCCAGCACCCTCGCCGCGATGGCCGTGCCGGTGGGTGAGCTGCCCCGGGTGGCGGCCATCGTGAACAGCTTCGCCGGCGTCAATCACAACTACCGGCGCGAACACCGCTACAACCTGTGGTTCGTCGCCAGCAGCACCGACGAGGCCGCCCTCGCCCGCCTGCTCGCCCGGATGGGCGCCGCCACCGGCTGCCCGCCGATCGCCCTGCCGCTGGTCGAGGAGTTCCACATCGACCTGGGCTTCGACCTCGCCAGCGGCCGCCGCACCCGCCACGTGGTTGACGCCGGCGCGCCGCGGCCACGACTGTCGGCGGCCGACTGGCGGCTGATCGACGCCCTCCACGACGGCCTGCCCTGGCAGCCGCGCCCCTTCCAGGCGGTGGCCGACGCCGCCGGGCTGGGCGAAGCCGCGGTGCTCGCCACCCTCGCCGGCTGGCTGGGCGACGGCACCCTGCGGCGCTTCGGGGTGGTCGTGAAGCACCGCGAACTCGGCTACCGGGCCAACGCCATGTGCGTGTGGGCGGTGCCGGAGGCCGAGGTCAGCCGCCTCGGCCACCTGCTGGCCGGCCACGACGGCGTCAGCCTGTGCTACCGCCGCCGCCCCGACGGCGACTGGGCCTACAACCTGTTCTGCATGATCCACGGCCGCTCCCGCGAGGCCGTCGCCGCCCGCCGCGAGGCCCTCGCCGCCGAAGTCGGCCTGGCCGGCTTCCCCCACGCGGTGCTGTTCTCCACCGACTGCTACAAGCAGTGCGGCGCCCGCTACCAGGCCCCCGGCCTGCCCGCCGCCGACGCCGGCCACGCCGCCCTCGCCCCATGAACGCCCGCAGCCCCGCCGCGCCCCTCGACGAGCTCGACCGGCGCATCATCAACGCCCTGCAGGGCGGCTTCCCGATCAGCGACGAGCCCTACCGCGAGGTCGCCGACAGCCTCGGCACCACCGAGGCCGAGCTCCTCGCCCGCCTGCAGCGCATGCTCGACACCAAGGTGTTGACCCGCTTCGGCCCGATGTTCCAGATCGAACGCCTGG
>ERZ650312.2115-NODE-2115-length-11031-cov-5.738520_pt1 | contig 11031 bp, 8 predicted proteins | sample MGYA00376248_ERZ650312 | MGnify/ENA primary metagenome ERZ650312 (study PRJEB26733, sample SAMN07839316) | wastewater metagenome | biome: urban; feature: wastewater treatment plant; material: waste water | place: USA: North Carolina | collected 2016-07-28 ... | reverse complement strand
GGTCGAGGTGATGGCCGAGATGGCCCGGGACATCAACCCCGAGCTCGACATCCGCATCTTCCCCAAGGGCGTCAATGCGGCCAACCTCGGCGACTTCCTCGACGGTGTCGACATCTATGTGGACGGCCTCGACTTCTTCGCCTTCCAGGCCCGCCGCGACACCTTCAAGGCCTGCCACGAGCGCGGCATCCCGGCCGTCACGGCGGCGCCGCTGGGGATGGGGACGGCGGTGCTGTCCTTCCTGCCCGGCCACATGAGCTTCGAAGAGTATTTTCGCTTCGAGGGCTGCGACGAGGACGAAATGGCGGTCCGCTTCGTGCTCGGGCTGTCGCCGGCGATGCTCAACCGCGGCTACCTGGCCGACCCGTCGCGGGTGAACTTCTCCGAGCGGCGTGGTCCCAGCACGGGGGCCGCCTGCCAGCTGTGTGCCGGGGTGGCTGCCGTCGAGGTGCTCAAGATCCTCCTCGGCCGCGGCAAGGTGCTGTGCGCCCCCTGGGGCTTCCAGTTCGACGCCTACCGCAACCGCTACGTGAAAACCTGGCGGCCGGGCGGCAACCGCAACCCGCTTCAGCAGATCGGCCTGTTCATCGCGCGCCGCCAGTTGCGCGCGATGCGCCGCTGAAGCCCTCCGGAGACTTCTCCATGGCCAGTCGCGAAACCCTCCTCAAGATCCTCGACCTGGCCCGCTGGGCCCCCAGTGGCGACAACACCCAGCCCTGGCGCTTCGAGATCGCGGGCGACGACCATCTCGTCGTGCATGGCAGCGACACCCGTGATTGGTGTCTCTACGATTTCAACGGCCACGCCAGCCACATGGCCCATGGCGCGCTGCTCGAAACCCTGCGCATCGCCGCCACCGGCGAGGGGCTGGCGGCCAGCTGGGCGCTGCGGGTCGGCTCGCCTGAGCGGGCGCCGGTGTTCGATGTCCGTCTCGAGGCCCGGCCGGGCATCGCCCCCGACCCGCTGCTGCCTTACATCGAGTCCCGCGTCGTGCAGCGCCGCGCGATGCGCACCACGCCCCTCAGCCCGGCCCAGCGGGCCGCGCTGGCGGCGGCGCCCGGCCCGGGCTACTCCGCCCAGTTCTTCGAGTCCTCCGCGGAGCGCAAGGCGGTGGCGGGTTTCCTGTGGCGCAGCGCCTACCTGCGCCTGATCTGCCCCGAAGCCTACCCGGTGCACAAAGAGATCATCGAGTGGCGCACCCGCTTCAGCAAGGACCGCATCCCCGAGGAGGCGGTGGGCGTCGACGCCGCCACCGCGCGGCTGATGGAGTGGGTGATGGCCAGCTGGGGGCGGGTCAAGTTCTTCAATACCTACCTGTTCGGCACCATCGCGCCGCGGGTCCAGCTCGACTACATTCCGGCGCGGGCCTGTGCCGCCCACGTGCTGATCCGCGCCGACGTGCCCGCCCGGAGCATCGAGGACCACGTCCGCGGCGGTGTCGCGCTGCAGCGGGTGTGGCTGACGGCGGCCGCGGTCGGCCTGCACCTGCAGCCCCAGATGACGCCGCTGATCTTTCGCTGGTATGCCCGCCAGGGCAAGTCGTTCTCGGCATTGCCCGAGATCGCCCAGGGGGCCCTCGCGCTGGCCGAGGAGTTCGAGCGCCTGGGCGGCTTCGGGCCGGAGCAGGGGCTCACCTTCTTCTGCCGTGTCGGGGTGTCCGATCCGCCCCGTTCGCGGTCGCTGCGCAAGGGGCTCGATGAGCTGATGCAGCCTGCCCCGTGAGCCACGCCCATCACGATCATGCCCACCACGGGCATGGTCACCACCAGCACCAGGCCGCGCCCGCTGGCTGGAATCGGGCCTTCGCGCTGGGCATCGCCCTCAACCTGGGTTTCGTCGCCGTCGAGGGGGTATATGGCTGGCTGTCGGGCTCCCTGGCGCTGCTCGCCGATGCGGGGCACAACCTCTCCGACGTGGCCGGGCTGGTGCTGGCCTGGGGGGCGGCCCTCGCCGGCGGCCTGCGCCCGACCCACCGGCGCACCTACGGCTGGATGCGCGCCTCGATCCTGGCGGCCCTGGCCAATGCCCTGCTGCTGATCTTCGCGATGGGCGCGCTGGCCTTCGAGGCGGTGCAGCGCCTGCAGGCGCCCGAGCCGGTGGCGGGCGGGACGGTGATCGTCGTGGCGGCGGTCGGAGTGCTGGTCAATGGCCTCACCGCCTGGCTGTTCATGGCGGGCAGCCAGACCGATCTCAACATCCGCGGCGCCTTCCTGCACATGGCGGGGGACGCGCTGGTGTCGCTGGGGGTGGTCGCGGCGGGCCTGCTGTACCTGCAGTTCGGGTGGGGCTGGCTCGACCCGCTGGTGAGCCTGGCCATCGCGGTGGTGATCGTGCTCGGCACCTGGAGCCTGTTCCGCCAGTCGCTGCACCTCGCCTTCGACGGGGTGCCGGAGGGCATCGATCTCGTCGAGGTGCACGCCTGGCTGCTCGCCAAGCCCGGGGTCGTCGACGTACACGACCTCCACGTGTGGGCGCTCGGCACCTCCGACGTGGCCCTCACCGCCCACCTGGTGATGCCCGCCGGCCATCCGGGCGATGCCTTCGTGGTGGCGCTGGCCGAGGGCCTCGCCCACCGTTTCCACATCAACCATCCCACCATCCAGATCGAGCTGGACGGCATCGACGACGGCTGTGTCCGGCCGACCCGGCTGCCGCCGCCCGGCGGCGCCTCAGCCTGAGCGGCGGGCCAGGAAGCGGTCGAGCGCGGCGCCGAAGGCCTGCCGGTCGCCGTTACCCAGGGCCCCCGGGCCGCCCGTCTGCACGCCGCTCTCCCGCAGCCCCTCCATAAAGTTTCGCATCGCCAGGTGTTCGGCGATGTTGGCGGACGAGTACATCTCGCCCCGCGGGTTGAGGGCATGGGCCTGGCGCTCCAGCACCGCGGCGGCGAGCGGGATGTCGGCGGTGATCACCAGGTCGCCGGCCTCGACCCGCTCGGCGATGTGGCGGTCGGCCACGTCGAAGCCCGCGGGCACCTGGATCGCCCGGATGAAACGCGACGGTGGCGTGCGCAGCATGCGGTTGGCCACCAGGATGGTGGCGATGCCGAGGCGTTCGGCGGCGCGGAAGACGATGTCCTTGATGACCGTCGGGCAGGCGTCGGCGTCGATCCAGATCTGCATGAGCTTTACGGATGGTGGTGGGAGGGGCGCAGTGTAACCCGCGCGGGCTGGCGGCATTGCGGCCCGGCGGCCGTGTCGGCGTGCATTGCTGCACTGCAATAAATTCGTGCTACATTCACGCCATGACAAGCCGGCACGTACCGGCGTGCGAGGAGACAAGGCGTATCGGCGGACGGCGGGAAGGGCGCAGCAGGCGCCGGGCCGCTCCGGATCGGCCCGCGGGCGCGCCGCCCCGGGGCAACAGTTGTGGTCTTCTCATCATGAATCGTTCTCTCCAACACCGGGCGCTGGCCGACGCCGCGCCCCTGACGCCGGCCGCGGCGTCATCCCGCGGCGGGGCTGCCGCTGCACCGGCCGCCGCGGTTCAGGCCTCCCGCCCCCGCATGGCCCGCCGGAGCCGCTGGCCGGCCCGGCTGGACCTGCTGCAGAGCGCGTCGGGCCTGTTCCTCGCGCTGTTCCTCATCGCCCACATGTTCTTCGTGTCGAGCATCCTGATCAGCCAGGACGCCTTCTACAGCGTCGCCCGCTTCTTCGAGGCCGGCTGGCTGTTCGGCACGCCGCAGCCGTGGGTCGTCTCCTGCGTGGTGGGGGGGGTGCTGGCGGTGTTCGTGCTGCACGCCTGGCTGGCGATGCGCAAGTTTCCGGCCAGCTTCCGCCAGTACAAGGCCTTCGCCGCCCACAAGGCGCAGCTGCGCCACGCCGACACCGGCCTGTGGTGGATCCAGCTGTGGACGGGCTTCGCGCTGTTCTTTCTTGGCACCGTGCACCTGTATGGCATGCTCACCCAGCCGGCGGCGATCGGCCCCTACGAGTCCGCCGACCGCATCTGGACCGGCACCCTGTGGCCCTTGTATCTGATCCTGCTGTTCATGGTCGAGGTGCATGGCAGCATCGGCCTCTACCGCCTGGCCCTCAAGTGGGGCTGGCTGGAAGGGCGCGACCCGGCCGCCACGCGGCGACGCCTGCGGGTGGTGAAGACCGGCTTCAGCCTGTTCTTCCTCGGGCTGGGGCTGGTCACGCTGCTGGCCTACATCCAGCTCGGCATCGCCCACGCCGACCGGGCCGGCGAGCCCTACGTGCCGGAGTCCGTGCCCGCGGCGCTGGCGGGTGGCGCCGATGCGGCGCCGGCGATCAGCCTGCGGGAGCGCTGAACATGCGCATTGTTTACACCGATGTCCTCGTCGTCGGGGGCGGGCTGGCGGGGCTGCGGGCGGCGGTGGGCGCCCGGCGCCGCGGCCACGAGGTGATCATCCTCAGCCTGGTGCCGCCCAAGCGATCCCACTCGGCGGCGGCCCAGGGCGGCATGCAGGCCAGCCTCGGCAACACCGCACGGGGCGCCGGCGACAACGAGGACGTGCACTTTGAAGACACCGTGCGCGGCTCCGACTGGGGCTGCGACCAGGAGGTGGCGCGGCTGTTCGCCCATACCGCGCCCCAGGCCGTGCGCGAGCTGGCGGCGTGGGGCGTGCCCTGGAATCGCGTCAAGGCCGGCGAGCGCGAGGTGGTGGTGGACGGCCGCCGGGTCAGCCTCGCCGAGCGGCCCGAGGCCCACGGCCTGATCGCCGCCCGCGACTTCGGCGGCACCAAGAAGTGGCGTACCTGCTTTGTCTCCGACGGCACCGGCCACGCCATGCTCTACGCGGTGAGCGACCAGGCGGTGGCCGAATCCATCCCCGTCCATGAGCGCTGCGAGGCCATCGCGCTGATCCACGACGCGGGCCGCTGCCACGGCGCCATCGTGCGCAACCTGGTCACCGGCGAGCTGTCGGCCTACATCGCCCGCGCCACCTGCATCGCCACCGGCGGCTTCGGGCGGATCTACCGGGTCACCTCGAACGCGGTGATCAACGAAGGCATCGGTGCGGCGATCGCCCTCGAGACCGGCGTCGCCGAGCTGGGCAACATGGAGGCGGTGCAGTTTCACCCGACCACCATCGTGCCGGCGGGCATCCTCGTCACCGAGGGCTGCCGCGGCGACGGCGGCCTGCTGCGCGACGCCGCCGGCCACCGCTTCATGCCCGACTACGAGCCCGAGAAGAAGGAGCTCGCCTCCCGCGACGTGGTGTCGCGCCGCATGGAGGAGCACATCCGCGCCGGCCACGGCGTCAAGGGCCGCTTCGGCGAGCACCTGTGGCTGGACATCACCCTGCTCGGCAAGGCCCACATCGACGGCCGCCTGCGCGAGGTGAAGGAGATCTGCCAGCACTTCCTCGGTATCGACCCGGCGCGTGACCTGATCCCGGTGCGCCCGGCCCAGCATTATTCGATGGGCGGCATCCGCACCGACGCCTCCGGCCAGTCCACCCGGCTCGCCGGGCTGTTCGCCTGTGGCGAGGCGGCCTGCTGGGATCTGCACGGCTTCAACCGGCTGGGCGGCAACTCGGTGGCCGAGACGGTGGTGGCGGGGATGATCGTCGGCGAGACGATGGCCGACTTCGTGGAATCCTCCGCGGGCGACCTGCAGGTTTCCACCGCCCTCGTGCGGGAGTTCCTCGAACGGGAACAGGCCCGGATCGACACTCTCCTCCACGGCGACGGCAGCGAGAACGCCGCGGCGCTGATGGCCCGCATGCAGGAGATCATGACCGACAAGGTGGGCATCTTCCGCCGGGGCGACCTGCTCGAATCCGCCGTCGAGGAACTGCAGCACCTGCTCGTCAGGAGCCGCAGCATCGGTATCGCAACCCGGCGGCCCGGCGCCAACCCGGAGCTGGTCACCGCCTACCGGGTGCAGAAGATGTTGAAACTCGCCCTCTGCGTGGCCCATGGCGCCCTCCAGCGCACCGAGAGCCGCGGCGCCCACTACCGGGAAGACCACCCCCGGCGCAACGACGCCGACTGGCTCAAGCGCACCCTGGCCCGCTGGCCCGATGCCGGCGACACGCTTCCGACCCTCGCCTACGAGCCCCTCGACGTCACCCGCATGGAGCTGCCCCCCGGCTGGCGCGGCTACGGCGCGAAGGACGCCATCGCGCACCCGGCCACCGAGGCCCGCGCCGCCGAGATCGCCGCCATCCGCGCAGCCTTCGGCCACGCCGACCGCTACATCCTGCAACAGGCCCTGATGCCCTTCGAGCAGCTGGTCCCGGAGCCCTTCCGGGGCCGCAACGAAAGGCTGGGAGACACACCGTGAATGCCCCCTTGCCCCACGTCCGCCTCCTCACCCTGGTCGTCGCCGATGGTGGCGGCGCCCAATCCGAATTCGAACTCATCGAAACCGAAGGCATGAGCCTGCTGTGCGCCTTGAAGCAGGCGGGCAAGGCTTTTCCGCCCCATCTCGACGACGCCTTCGTGTGCCACGCCGGTGCCTGCAACACCTGCAGCGTGCTGATCGACGGCCGGCCCGGCGTGCCGTGCACCACCTTCGTCCGCGACCTGGGCGGGCACATCCGCGTCGCCCCGGGCCACCATGCCCAGGGTTGGGATGGCCTGCGTAACGTCGTGCGGGGAGGGCATTGATGAGCGCCGCCGCCAGGCCCCGCAGCCTCACCCTGCGCATCCTGCGCAGCGCCCCGGGTGAAGCACCCCGCTGGCAGGACTTCTCGATTGAAGAAGGCGAGGGCATGACCCTCTTCATCGCCCTCAACGAGGTGCGCCAGAACCTCGACCCCTCGCTGCAGTTCGACTTCGTGTGTCGCGCCGGCATCTGCGGCAGCTGCGGGATGCTCATCGACGGTCGCCCCGGTCTGGCCTGCCGGACCCTCACCAAGGACCTCGGCGCCACCATCACGCTGGCGCCGCTGCCAGTTTTCGAGCTGATCGGCGACCTCTCGGTGAACACCGGCAAGTGGATGCGCGGCACCGCCGAGCGCCTCGAGACCTGGATCCACAGCCAGCAGGAGCCGGACCTCACTGCGGTCGAGGCGCCGATGGAGCCCGCGCTCGCCGAAGCCATCTACGAGCTCGACCGCTGCATCGAGTGCGGCTGCTGCGTGGCCGGCTGCGGCACCCTGCGGATGCGCGAGGATTTCGTCGGCGCCATCGGCCTCAACAAGATCGCCCGCTTCCGCCTCGACCCCCGGGACGCGCGCAGCGACGAGGATTTCTATGAGCTGATCGGCGACGACACCGGCGTGTTCGGCTGCATGAGCCTGCTCGGCTGCCACGACGTCTGCCCCAAGGGCCTGCCCCTGCAGACGCAGATCGCCTTTCTGCGGCGCAAGATGGCGGTGGTCGGCCTCAAGTAGCCCGGCCCGCCGGCCGCCGGCCCACGCCGGCACCATGAAAAAGGCCCGGCCCCGTCATGCGGGGTCGGGCCTTTTGACATCCGCCGCGCCTCGGTCAGTGGCGCGACTGGATCTCTTCGATGTAGCCCAGCATGCCGGTGCGGATGTTGGCGGCGTTGCCCTCGTCGGTGTCGATGTGCATGGCCAGCCGGTAGGCCGGGTTCACGCGCACCACCACGTCGCCGAAGATCAGCTCCCGCTCGCCCTCGACCCGCACGCGCACGATGTACTTGTCGCGCACGTGGAAGCGCATCGCGTCCTCGGGCGTCATGTGGATGTGACGCTGGGCGCAGATCACGCCGCGCTCGATGGTGGTGCTGCCGAAGGGGCCTTCGAGGGTGATCCCCGGGGTGTTGGCCAGGTCGCCGGATTCGCGGATCGGCGGCTGGATGCCGACCTTGAACTGCTCGGTCATGGCGATCTCGACCTGGGTTTCCTTGCGGGTCGGGCCGAGCACGCGCACGTTGGCGATGCGCCCCTTGGGGCCGACCAGGTGCACCTTCTCGGCACAGGCGAACTGGCCGGGCTGCGACAGCTCGTGCTCGGGGGTGAGCTGGTGGCCGGGGCCGAACAGCTTGTCCACGTCGGCCTGGGACAGGTGCACATGGTGGGCCGAGATCTCGATGGGGATCGAGGCCTCGGCCGGGTCTTCGCGCACCGCCATGATGAGGGCGTTGCGCTCGATGGCGCGCAGGGTTTCCCAGGCCACCAGGCGTTCGTCGTCGTTGGCGATGACGAGGATGGTCACCGGCGAGTCGTCGGCCGAGATGATCGCCCAGTCGCCCATCTTGCCGAGGTTGCGGTTCTTCTCCTCGTCGAGCTTGATGCCCATGTAACCGAGGCCCTGGCAGGCCAGGCTGCGCACCGTGGCGCTGGTCTCGCCGATGTCGCCGGTGAAGGCCAGCACGTCGATGCCGCCCATCGCCGCCACGTAGGCGCCGATGTTCTTGCGCACCTGGTAGCAGAAGGCCTTGTGGGCGAGCAGGGCGCGGTGGTGGCCCTCGCTGGCGGCGGTCTCGATGTCGTGGATGTCGCTGGAGATGCCGGAGATGCCCTTCAGGCCGCTCTCGCTGTTGATGAGCCGGGACAGCTCCTCGGGGCTCATCCCGTGGTGTTCCATCAGGTGGATCATCACCGCCGGGTCGATGCTGCCGGAGCGGCTGGGCATGATCAGGCCGTCGGTGGGCGTCATGCCCATCGTGGTGTCGACGGAGCGGCCGTGGTCGATGGCGCACAGGGAGGCGCCGATGCCCAGGTGGCAGGAGACGATCTCGAGCTCGCCCAGCGGCCGCTTGAGCACCTCGGCGGCCTTCAGCGACACGTAGCGGTGCGAGCTGCCGTGGAAGCCGTAGCGGCGGATGCCTTCGTTCTTGTACAGCTCGTAGGGCAGGCCGTAGAGGTAGGCGTAGGGCGGCAGGGTCTGGTGGAAGGCGGTGTCGAAGACCGCCACGTGGGGCACGCCGGGCAGGCGCTGCATGGCGATCCGGATGCCGTCGAGGTTGACCGGGTTGTGCAGCGGGGCGAACACCGCCAGGGCTTCGATCTCGCTGATCACCTGCGGGGTGATCACCACCGAGCTGGTGAACTTGCTGCCGCCATGCACGACCCGGTGGCCCACCGCGGTGACCTCTTCGGGGTGGAAGGCGAAGGCGCTGCCGAGGAGCTGGGTGGCTTCCTGCATCACCTTGAACAGCTCGGACAGCGGGAAGGCGTCGCGCACCAGCTTGCGGGTCTGGGGGCCCACGCTCACCGTGATGTGGGCGGCGGCGGCATCGGAGGTGTCGATGATGCCGTGCACGTCGGAGCCCAGGTCGCGGGTGTCGTAGATGCCGAAATGGATCTGGCTGAGGCCCACGTTGAGGGCCAGCACCTTGCCCGGGGTGTCGCTGTGCAGCGACAGGGCGTAGGGGTCGTCCGCCTTGGCCGGGCCGCCGGTCTGGGCGTTGAGCACGTCGGTGGCGAGGTGGCGCATGCGGTCGAGGAGCAGGCGCGACAGATAGGTGACCGCCTTCGGGTTGGTCAGCACGTGGGTGCTGAACACCTCGTAGGGCATCAGCAGCACGAGGCAGCGGGTGCCGGCGATCACGTCGGCGGTGAGGCGCTCGCCGGTCAGCGTGGACATCACGCCGAACACGTCGCCCTTGTCGAGCTGGCTGATCACGATGCGGCTGCCGGTCTTGTCGGTCACCGAGATCTCGGCGTGGCCGCTCACCAGGACGCCCATGTATTTGCTCTCGTCGCCGGTCTCGAGGATCGCCTCGTTGCCTTCGAACGTCGTCAGTTGCGACTGGGCGACGATCAGGTCGACCTTGTCGGCGGCGAAGTTCTCGAAGAGGCGGACTTCTTCGAGGAAGAATTTTTTCAGGTCAACTTCACTCATGGTCTGACTCGTGTAGTAGCGGGGTAGCCCGTTGTTGAAGCCTAGCACCTTGCTGCGTTGCATCAAAGTGTGGATTGCCCTTGATCACGGCAACTGGCGGCGTGGCTGGAGGGCGCCGCTTGTGCACTGCGTGACCGATGTCGCAGGCGGCGACGGCCACTGGAATCGACAGCCGAAGGTAGCGGATGTTTCTTACGGGACGATAAATATCAAATAAGATATTTACTCTCATAAAGTATCGTATAAAATATCTCTCGGAGACGGGACGCCCATAAAAGAGCGGTGCGGCGCAAGCGCCGCCGCCGGCGTCCGCGCAGGGTGCTTACACACATAAAAGGGGGCTGCTTTGGACGCAGGAATCATCTTGATACTCGGTCAGGACGGGGTGACCAGCGGGGCGATCTATGCCCTGCTGGCGCTGGCCCTGGTGCTGATCTTCTCGGTCACGCGGGTGATCTTCATTCCCCAGGGCGAGTTCGTCGCCTTCGGGGCGCTCACGCTGGCGATGCTGCAGGCCGGCAAGGTGCCGGCCACGGTGTGGCTGCTGGTGGCGATGGGGGCCATCGTGGCCGCCATCGACGGCCTGGCGCGGCTGCGCGACCGCGACACCGAAGGCCTCGGCAGCCTGCTCGGCTGGAACCTGGCCTACCCGCTGGCGCTGGCGGCGCTGCTCCACGCGGTGGAGCCGGGCGGCCTGCCGATGGCGCTGCAGATTCTGCTGACGCTGGCGATCCTGGTGCCGCTGGGGCCGATGATCTACCGCATCGCCTACCAGCCGATCGCCGAGACCAGCGTGCTGATCCTGCTGATCGCCTCGGTGGCGGTGCATCTGATCCTCACCGGGCTGGGGCTGGTGTTCTTCGGCGCCGAGGGCGCGCGCACGGCGCCGTTCTCGGAGGGCAGCCTGAGCATCGGCGAGGTGTCGATCAACCTGCAGACCCTGTGGGTGGTGGGCTGCTCGCTGGCCTTCATCATCGGGCTGGCGGCCTTCTTCACGCGCAGCCTGTATGGCAAGGCGCTGCGGGCCACCGCGGTGAACCCCTCCGGCGCCAAGCTGATGGGGATCTCGCCGGTGGTCGCCGGCAAGCTCACCTTCCTGCTGGCGGCGTTGCTCGGGGTGTTCTCCGGGGTGCTGATCGGGCCGATCACCACCATCTACTACGACACCGGCTTCCTGATCGGGCTGAAGGGCTTCGTCGCCGCGATCATCGGCGGGCTGGCGAGCTACCCGCTGGCGGCGGCCGGCGCGGTGCTGGTCGGGCTGCTGGAATCCTTCTCGTCGTTCTGGGCCAGCGCCTTCAAGGAG
>ERZ650312.2113-NODE-2113-length-11043-cov-4.978704_pt1 | contig 11043 bp, 8 predicted proteins | sample MGYA00376248_ERZ650312 | MGnify/ENA primary metagenome ERZ650312 (study PRJEB26733, sample SAMN07839316) | wastewater metagenome | biome: urban; feature: wastewater treatment plant; material: waste water | place: USA: North Carolina | collected 2016-07-28 ... | reverse complement strand
GCTGGCGCCGAAGCTGCTGGGCACGCGCGCGCTGATCGCGGCTTTGGAGGGGCATCCGGCGGTGCTGACGGTGCTGTTTGCCTCGACCTCGTCGGTGATCGCGCCGGCGGGGCAGGCGGATTACGTCGCCGCCAACGAATATCTGAACGCGGTTGCGCGCAGCGCGCCCAAGGCGCTTGGTCGCGTCGTCGCGGTCAACTGGGGTGTCTGGGCCGATGCCGGCATGGCCGCGCGGGCGATGGGGCTGGATACCGCCCTGACCCTGCCCGCGCCCGAGGGGCGGCCGCTTCTGGACGAAAGCCTGCCGATGCCCGGCGGGCGCGAGTTCCGCAGCGCGCTCAGCACCGCGGACTGGATCATCGGCGGCCACCGCACCGCCTCGGGTCAGGCGCTGATGCCCGGCACCGGCTGGATCGAGCTGATCGCCGAGGCGGCGATGGAATCGGGGCTGAGCCTGCCCTTTGTCATCCGCGAGCTGGAATTCCAGCGCCCGGTTCTGGTCAATGACACCGCGCTGGTCACCACCCGCATCGGACCCGAGGGGGACGCGATGCGCGTCCAGATCCTTGACGACCCGCAGGCCGACGGCAATGTCTCGGCGCTGATCGCGGCGATCATTGTCGCGGGCACCTTGATGCCGCGATTTTTGGCGATGGGCGTAACCACGGTCTATGAACTCCTCGACCAGCGCTTCGTCGGCCGCATCCACACCGAGCTCGCTCAACGCCGAACGCTCAATATCCACCGTCACGGCACCGAACATGCCCGCAGCACCGGCACCGCCGTTCACGGCAACACGCGCGAGCGACGTCTCAAACGCAGGCGCACCGCACACGATATCGCTCGGCCACTGGATACCCACCTTACCGGCAAGGCCCAACCCCGGCGTCGAAGCCGTGCCCACGAGCGCATCCATCATGCCCATCGCGGCCACAAACGGCAGGCCGTGGAAGGCATGCATGTTCACATCGGGGCGCACAACCAGCGAAAACGTCAGCGAAGCATCGCCCGCGCTCCACGCGCACCAGCCCGCGGACACGCCCTCGCGGCCCGCGTCGCGCGCCGCGTCGAGCTCGGTGCCGGCGGCAACAGCATTCATCTCGATCATCTACATACGCCCCAATTCGCCCACGATATGGCCCACGCGGTCCTCGGGCTCCTTGACCTCGACGCCGTTGTAGCGGAAGAACCGCGCCGGGTCGTGCATCAGGTCCTCGAGCGGCACCAGCACAAAGTCGCGCTCGCCGATCAGCGGATGCGGCAGGCGCAGCTTTTTGCCGCCGTGGGTCTCGCCGTCCATCCACAGCAGGTCCAGGTCGATGGTGCGCGGACCGTTGGCCTTGGCCTTTTTGGAGCGGTCGCGCCCCAGCTCGGCCTCGATCTTCATGAGCTCGTCGAGCAGCACCAGCGGCGCCAGCTCGGTCTTGATCTCGATGACGGCGTTGGCAAACGCGTCCTGGCGCGTCTCGTAGGCCGGCTCGCTCTCGTAAATCTTGGAGGAGTTGGACACGCAGGTGAGCGGAATCTCGGCGATCATGTCGCGCGCGGCGCGGATGTTGTCGCAACGATGCCCCAGGTTGGAGCCCACGGCCACAAACGCACGGCGCGGCTGCGGCTTGGCGACGGCCCAGTAACCGTTCAGGAACTGCGCAAAACCCGCGGCGTCGTGCACGCGCACGATGTTGGCACCGGCCTGGATGGCGCCCAGGCACACGCCAAACGTAGCGGCATCGCGCTCGGCGGCCTCGGTCACGCCCGAGACGGCGCCCACAAAGCGCTTGCGCGACACGGCGCACATGAGCGGATAGCCCAGTGACGCCATCTTGGCAGTCTCGCGCTGGATGACGATGTCCTCGTTAGCCGACTTACCAAAGCCCGGGCCAGGATCGATGCAGATGCGGTCGCGCGACACGCCGGCATGGATGAGCGTGCGGGCCTGGTCGGACAGAAAGCCCATGACGCGGCGCATGATGGGCGCCGAATCGGGCAGGGTGAAGCGGCGGAGCTGCGAGGTGGGCACGTAGGCTTCCTCGCGGCGGGCGCTGCGGCGCATCATGGCGGCCAGGCGGTCATTGGACTCCGATGCGGCCTCGGTGGCTGCGGGCGCGGCCTCGGGCGCGGGCGCGACGGTCTCGGCGGCAGCAGCCTGCTCGGCGGCCGGCGTCTCCTGCTCGCTTGCAGGCTCGGACGTGGGCTCCGGTTCGCCAAACGGCAACGAGGGCTGCACCACGCCGCCCGGAAGCTTGGCCTCAACCTTGGGCTCACCCAGCAGCTTGCCGCGACGGCGGCGAGCCGGCTTCTCGGCCTCACGCGCGGCCTCGGCAGCCGCCTCGCGCGCCTTCTCGGCAACAAACGCCGCTGCCGAGGTATCGAGCTGCACCGTTGCGTGCGTGCGTGCGGGCGCGGCGACCTCGCCGGCATGCATCACGATGACGCCGCAGGTGCTCGTCTTAACAAACTCGACCATCTTGGGATCGGTGAAGCCGGTCACGTCGTTGACGATCGAGGCGCCGCAGCGCACGGCCGCCTTGGCAACCGCCACATGACGCGTGTCGATCGAGACGATGGCGCCCTCCTTGGCCAGCGCGCGCACCACGGGCAGCACGCGGCGAGCCTCCTCGTCGGGGTTGACCGGGGTAAAGCCGGGGCGCGTGGACTCGCCGCCCACGTCGATGATGTCGGCGCCGGCGTCGAGCATCGCCAGGCCGTACTCGATGGCGGCATCGGGGTCGAAGTGCTCCCCGCCATCGCTAAACGAATCGGGCGTCACGTTGAGGACGCCCATGATGCGCGGACGGTCAAAGCTGAGCTCGTACTTTCCGCACCGCCATGTCTTGCTGTCGTTCGCCATGAACATCCTCCTAAAATGCCCACGCCGCCGAGCTTGGGGAGCTGGCGGCGGGGTCGCTTTGCACTCAGTCTTTCTATTGTATCCGCGCGCGCGGGCTAGAACGCAAACGCGGCCGCGATGTCGCAAGAAATCAGCAGGTCGGCATTTGCATCCTGATCGGTGGGAGCAAGATTGCAAATGGCCAGCGTATCGCCGGTAAAGTAACGCGTAAGGCCCGCCGCCGGATACACCACGAGCGAGGTCCCGCCCACAATGAGGGCATCGGCCGCGGCGATGGCGGCAACGGCACCGGTCAGCACATGCTCATCGCGCGGCTCCTCGTAGAGCACCACATCGGGCTTGATGCGCCCGCCGCACGCAGGACACACAGGCACGCCCGCGGCGTCCTCGTGCTCGCGCGAGCAAATCCACTCGGCGCTATAGACCGCGCCGCACGACTGGCAAATGTTGCGATGGACCGATCCGTGCAGCTCGAACACGCGCTGCGAGCCGGCCATCTGATGCAGGCCGTCGATATTTTGCGTCACCACGGCGTCGAGCTTGCCGGCGCGCTCCAGCTCGGCCAGCTTGGTGTGGCAGCGGTTGGGCTTAGCGTTAAGCGCGATCATCTTGGTGCGGTAAAAGTCGAAGAACTCCGCAGGATGTGCCTCGTAAAAGCTATGCGACAGCATGGTCTCGGGCGGATAGGCAAACTGCTGGTGATACAGGCCGTCCACGCTGCGGAAATCGGGGATGCCACTTGCCGTGGAAACACCAGCGCCGCCAAAGAAGACCACGCGCTTGTGGGTGTCAAACAGATCCGCCAGCGCGGCGGAGGCCTGCCTGGGGTCCGATATTGCCTGCGTCATATGAGTCCTCCGTCCTTGTTAGTCGGGCAGCGTTGAGCGACGTCCCAGCATGCGGCCTTTAAGTCAGCATGCGCGGAGCCCACCCCGCCCCTGTTGCGCTAATCTTAAGCCTGCCAACCCCGTCGAAAGGACACCATGCCTCAGACTTACACTTTCGCCTCGTGGAACGTCAACGGCCTGCGCGCCGTGCTCAAAAAGGACCCGAGCTTTATCCAGATCGCGCAAGAACTCGACGTCGATATCCTGGCGCTGCAAGAGACCAAGCTGCAAGAAGGCCAGGTCGATATTGACCTGCCCGGCTATCACCAAACCTGGAGCTACGCCGAGCGTAAAGGCTATTCGGGCACTGCGGTCTTTAGCCGCCAGGAACCGCTGCGCGTGCTGCACGCCGATGCCCTGCTGCCCTACGCCGGCGAGGGCGAGGCGGCCGAGCTCGTCGCCCAAGCCGCAACCGAGGGCCGCGTCTGTGCGCTCGAGTTCGACAAGTTTTGGTTTGTCGACGTCTACACGCCCAACGCCCAAAATGAGCTCGCGCGCATCGATGTGCGCATGGCCTGGGACGATGCCTATCGCGGCTTTTTGAACGCGCTCGAGCGCGAGACCGGCAAACCCGTCGTAACCTGCGGCGACTTTAACGTGGCGCATGAGGAGATCGACCTTAAGAACCCCAAGTCCAACCGCGGCAACGCAGGCTTTTCGGACGAGGAACGCGGCAAGTTTACCGAGCTGCTCAACGCCGGCTTTACCGATACCTGGCGCGCGGCAAACCCCGACGTCGAGGGCGTCTACAGCTGGTGGAGCTATCGCTTTAATGCCCGCAAGAACAACGCCGGCTGGCGCATCGACTACTTCCTGGTAAGCGACGCAATCGCCGACAACGTACGCGACACCGGCATCCGCGGCGACATCTTTGGCAGCGACCACTGCCCCGTCACCCTCACGCTAGAGCTCTAGCCCCAAGTAATTCCTCTAGGGGACAGAGGAAAACAGATCATGTGACCCCTCTCCCCCTATAAGGTGCGGTGGAATAGTTCCTGTTTGGGCAGCAAATAGCCAAAAACGAGAACCATTCCACCGCAAGTTCGTGAGGGAACGCGAAATGCCTTACAGCCCGTATTTCACGACGACACGGTTAATGCGACGGCACCAAGGCTTGTACAAGGCGGCCAAAAACACGCAGGTCGCAAGGCCGTGCGTAATATCGAACGGCACTGCCGTGGCAAGACGCGCCACGACGCCCGCCCACGTGAGCGGTTGTACAAAACCGATAATGTCGTACGCGTTGATCACCACGCCGTACAGCAGACCCGAAGCAAAGCCGTACGCCATCAGCGCCGGCATGCGCACGGTTCCATCCGCACGGTCGAACGCACCGGCATGCGCCAGCGCACCGCCAACATAGCCAACCAGGCCCCAGGCATACATCTGCCATGGCGTCCACATGCCCTGTCCAAAAAAGAAATTGCTGGTCAGCGCCGCCAGCGCGCCAACCATAAAACCATTGCGGCGACCAAGCGTCGCCCCCGCGATAATGGCGATGGCGCTCACCGGTTTAAAGTCGGGAATGGGCCCAAACAGGATGCGCCCCGCCGCCGCCAGCGCCGCCAGCACCAGCGTGGGCATAATCTGGCGCAAACCCGGACGAGATGCCTCGTAACCCGCAAAGAACAGCGCAAGCACCAACGCCACCACAACCAGCATGGCCAACGCTGCCTGCTCAACACCCGCCAGCAACGCGGCAGCCATCACCGCCGGCACCGCCAACAACAGCGGGATCTCCAGTTTTGTGAGTAAACGCGAGAAACGACAGTCCGTCATCCCATCACGCCCTATAGAACACGTTGTCGGCAAAGAAGTCGGCCGGCGGCTCCATGCAGGCAATCTCGCCGTCAAACATCATGGCGACGTCGTCGGCTACCTGCTCGGCAAAGTCCAAATCGTGCGTAGCCATGATGACGGTGCCGCCAGCCTTCGCATGGTCACGCAGGGCGCGGGCAATGATGCGGCGGCTGAACAGGTCTAGACCCTTGGTGGGCTCATCGAGCAATAGCAGTTCGGGGCCGATTAGCAGCAGTTTTGCCAATGCAAGCAGTTGACGCTGCCCGCCCGAAAGATCGTACGGATGGCGTCCATCCAGACCCGACAACCCCAAGCTCGCCGCGCGCTCCCGCGCCAAGTTCTCGTCATATCCGCAGGTCGAAGCCCATTCCATCAGCTCGTCGCACACCGTCTCGGCAACCAGCAATGCTTTGGGATTCTGAGGCAGCAGCGCCGCCGAGGCCGCTCCGCGCACCATGCGGCCGCGCTGCAGCTTGGCGGTCTTCGCCAGCACCGAAAGCATTGTCGACTTGCCGCAGCCGTTACCGCCCACAACCGCATGCACCGCGCCAGCCGAAAACGACGCATCGAGCCCGCGCAGCACCCAGCCGGACGCTCGATCGTAGCGAAACCAGCCTTCCGACAGGGTGGTAGCCGACCCGCCGTGCATTTTTTGGAGTATTCTGCTTCCATCCGTGCGCGGGAAGGCTTCCGAGCCGTTCTCGAGCGACGTTTGCGCCACAAATTCGGACGATTTGTCCAATTCTGAACTTTTTTTCGCGCTCGATACGTCCCCGGGCGGCTCCAGAGAGCCCAAATTGTCCTCACGCCTGCTGAATACTCCGTTTTTTGCACATCGGATGGCACCCCACCCCAACATGTCATCGGAAAACAGCGATTCTCGGCGTCCCAAAGAAGCCATATCCGCCACCTCGCGCACGCGACCGCCCTCAATCCGGTACGCACACGTCGCATACTCGAGCATCGGCCGCGGCTGATGCGTCGCCACAACAACCGTGCAGCCCAGCTCACGGTTCACGCGAAACAGCGCGTGCAGAAAATTCTTCTCGGCAACGGGATCGAGCTGAGACGTGGGCTCGTCGAGCAGCAGCACGCGCGGGCGTAGCGTCAGAACGGCCGCCAACGACAGCAACTGTTTGCGACCACCCGAAAGCGTGTCAGTATCGCGGTGAAGCCAATCTTCCAGCCCAAAGAAATAGCTGGTCTCAGCTACGCGACGGCGCATCTCATCACGTGCTAGCCCCAAGTTTTCCAGGCCAAACGCCATCTCGTGCCACACGGTTTCGCACACGATCTGGTTCTCGGGATCCTGGAACACGTAGCCCACGCGCTTCGCAGACGCGTGCACGTCCATGTCGGCAACGTTCTCGCCCAGCACGAGCAGTTCACCAGTGCGCTCGCCCGCCGGAGCGATCTCGGGCTTGAGCAGCGACAGCAGCGTCGACTTACCCGATCCGGTACCGCCAACAAGCAGCGCAAATGCACCTTGGGGAACAGACCAGTCGAGCCCCTCGAGCACCGCAGCATCAGCATCGGGGTAGGCAAAGCTCAGGCTCCGCACCTCAATCGCCGGCATATCCGGGCCGCACGCCGCGCCCGACACCGGGCCCCTATCCAACCGAGCCATCAGCCAAACCTCTTCTCATCAATCGCGTGCAACGCGCAAGGCAGCACCATCCAGGCAGCGTACACGACATAGCCCGGCCACGGCGCCGGCACCGAGAGCTGCGGATAAAACGAATACTGCGTCGTCGCGGTCCACGCCACTGTCACCGTGACCACGCCAAACAGCGCAAGCCCAGCCAGCGCGGCAACGTCGCTGCGCCCCAGCCGATACCGCGCATACGTCGTTCGACGCGTCGCGGCGCCCCACCCGCGCGAGCGCATCGCGTCCGCGCGCTCCAGCGAATCTTCCATGCCCCAGCCCATCAACACGCTCGACGCCCGCAGGCGCGAGCGCACGGGGTCGGCCGGCGCGCGGCCCGGCACATCAATCGCATCCTGCACCGCCAGCACCGTACGACCGCGGCGCAAAAACTGCGGGATAAGCCTCATGCACATCGAGATCATGAGCGCAATCACCGGTGCGGCATTGCCCAGCAGCGCGAGCACCTTGTCGTATTCGAGCATCGACGCCGCGGCCTCAAACCACAGCACGCTCGCCACAAACAGCCCGCCCATGCACAGGCCGTATACCATGCTCTCCAGATACACCGCGCGCATGCCAATACGGAACAGCTCCGTCGAGCCCGAGGCGCTAAACAGCGGATTGACCAGCGCGATAATCAAAATCACCGGCAGCTGCCAGCGAAGTGCGCCCAGCGTGCGGGCAGCCCCACGCGTCGCAAATCCATACGCCAGCCCGCCCGCAAGTGACAGCGCAATCAGCACCGGCTGCATCGAGAACATGGTGAGCCCCAGCGTCAGCACTATATAGAGTGCCGGCACAGCCGGATGCGACATCGAGAATGCCGCGACGGGCTCGCCGCCAAACTCCTCTTGTATGTTGTCCACGGGCACCCCCGTCCCCTCGCTCAAACGACAGCTCCGCAGCACCGCCAACGCCGCACGCAAGCAGCGCAAACGCCACGCCGGCGGCGCAAGCCTCAACCGCCGCAAACCAATCGTTACGCGCTCATCATATGCCTGCGGTATCATATTGCGCCGTGTATCGTTTCCAAACACACGTCTCTATAACGTAACAGGAGATCACATGGACGCAACCGCAATTATCCTCGCTGCCGGCGAGGGCACCCGCATGAAGTCGAACCACTGCAAGGTTTCGCACAAGATCCTGGGCAAGCCCATGGTCCAGTGGATCGTCGACGCCACCATCAAGGCCGGCTGCAGCCGCGTCGTGGTCGTCATCGGCAGCCACGCCGACGAGATGCGCGCCCTCATCGACGGCGCCTACGCCAACAGCGCCACCAAGGTCGAGTGCGTCGAGCAGACCGAGCGCCTGGGCACCGGCCACGCCGTAAAGGTCGCGCTCGAGGCCTGCGGCATCACGCAAGGCCCCGTCGTCGTGCTCAACGGCGACCTGCCGCTCATCACCGCCGACACCGTCGCCAAGTTCGCGCAGACCGTCGCCACCGGCGAGCTCGCCTGCACCGTCATGACCATGACCCCGCCCGATCCTTTTGGCTACGGCCGCATCAAGCTGGGCGCCGATGGTCAGATCGAGCGCATCATCGAGCAGAAGGACTGCACGCCCGAGCAGGCCGCCACGCTGCTGGAGTGCAACGCCGGCTGCTACGCCTTCGACGGCGCGCAGCTCGCCGCCCACATTAACGAGATCGGCAACGACAACGCGCAGTCCGAGTACTACCTGCCCGACATGCTCGAGATCCTCAAGGGCCACGGCCAGGCAGTCTCCATCTTCCACTGCGATGACTACCGCGACGGCCTGGGCGTCAACAGCCGCATCCAGCTCGCGCAGCTCACCGCCATCGCGCGCGACCGCATCAACGAGCACTGGATGGCCGAGGGCGTTACCTTCATCGACCCCACGCAGGCCTGGATCGGCCCCGACGCCACCATCGGCCGCGACACCGTCGTGTGGCCGCAGACGCATCTGATCGGCCACGTCACCGTGGGCGAGGAGTGCCAGCTCGGCCCCAACAGCCGCCTCACCGACACCACCGTCGGCAGCGGCTGCACCATCGATGAGACCATCGCCATCGAGGCCGTCATCGAGAACGGCGTCGACTGCGGCCCGCGCGCCTACCTGCGCCCGGGCACCCACATGCTCGACGGCTCCAAGGCCGGCACGCACGTGGAGATCAAGAAGTCCACGATCGGCGAGGGCTCCAAGGTGCCGCACCTGTCCTACATCGGCGACACCACCATGGGCTCCGGCGTCAACGTGGGCGCGGGCTCCATCACCTGCAACTACGATGGCGTGCACAAGCACAAGACCGTCATCGGCAAGGACGCCTTCATCGGTTCCGACACCATGATGGTCGCGCCCGCCCAGATCGGCGACGGCGCGCTCGTGGCCGCCGGCTCCGTCATCACCGAGCCGGTCCCGGCCGACGCACTTGGCCTGGGTCGTGCCCGTCAGGTAAACATTGAGGGCTGGGCCGCCGATTATCGCCGCCGTCTGCACGAGGACGACGAGGTATAACGTTTTACCAAGCACAAAAGGAGCTGTTCCATGGGGACGGCTCCTTTTTCTATCGTGACCTGCGCGACCGGATGAGTGGTCGGTTCGTGTCCGTTGACGGTAAAGACGTTATCAAGACCCGATTAACCCCGCCGCGCGGTTACAATGCAACAAGGCATCTATATGGCATTCGATATAAAGGAGAAGGGTAATGCCGATTAATGATCCCGAGAAGTCGGAGAATATGCGCAAGTCCATCCGCGTGTATTCCGGTTCCTCCAACCGTCCCCTCGCTCAGAAGATCGCTGAGTACCTTGGGGTCGAGCTTTCGGGCCTTACGCTAAAGCAGTTCGCCAACGGTGAGATTTACGCCCGCTACGACGAGACCGTCCGCGGCGCCGACGTCTTCCTGATTCAGTCCGTGGCCGGCGGCAACGTCAACGACATGCTCATGGAGCTGCTCATCGCCACCGACGCTGCCAAGCGCGCATCCGCCCGCTCCATCACCGCCGTTATCACCCACTACGGCTATGCCCGCCAGGACCGCAAGGCCGGCCCGCGCGAGCCCATCACCGCCCGCCTCGTCGCCAACCTGCTCGAGCGCGCCGGCGTCAACCGCATCATCACCCTCGACCTGCACCAGGGCCAGATCCAGGGCTTCTTCGATATCCCGGTTAACCACCTGTCCGCACTGCCGCTGTTTGGCCAGTACTACAACGACATGCACTTCGACACCGACAACCTGGTTGTCGTCTCCCCCGACGTGGGTCGCGCCAAGGCCGCCAAGAAGCTGTCCGACATGCTCGGCTGCGACCTGGCCATCGCCCACAAGGGCCGTCCGCGCCACAACGCCGCCGAGGTCATGGGCATCATCGGTGACATCAAGGGCAAGACCTGCATCATCAACGACGACATGATCGACACCGCTGGCACCCTGTGCGCCAACGTCAAGGAGCTCAAGGCTATGGGCGCTGGCGACATCTACGTCTGCGCCACCCACGGCATCTTCTCCGGTCCGGCCATCGAGCGCCTGAACGACGCCCCGATCGTCGAGTGCGTCGTCACCGACGCCATTCCCGTCGAGGTCGGCGGCAAGATCAAGACCATCTCGGTCGCCGAGGAGTTCGCTCAGGCCATCTCCGCCGTTTACCACGAGGAGCCCGTCTCCACGCTCGTCGGCGGCGACTTCGCGCTGTAATCCAGCGTGCATCTCATCATCTTTGGTGTTTTTAAAGGGTCGGAAGCTCGCTTCCGACCCTTTTTCTACCCCTCGACAACCTTCCCTGGACAATTAGTTCAGATACGTATTTTTCTAAAGCTCCAAAGGACCGTTCGGAGCCTTCTGACCTCCCCGGCGCATGCCATGCCGTCCAAAGCTCATCGTTTTCAGATCGGAAGAG
>ERZ650312.2112-NODE-2112-length-11047-cov-5.637191_pt1 | contig 11047 bp, 15 predicted proteins | sample MGYA00376248_ERZ650312 | MGnify/ENA primary metagenome ERZ650312 (study PRJEB26733, sample SAMN07839316) | wastewater metagenome | biome: urban; feature: wastewater treatment plant; material: waste water | place: USA: North Carolina | collected 2016-07-28 ... | reverse complement strand
AACACGACGAATCATGTCGCCAAAAGCAAAAACTGATTTGATTTTATTGGTTTACGAACTGTATAGTGGCGAGGCTTCATATAAAGAAGCAATGACATCAACAATCAACCAATTAATAAGGAGCGTGTCTTAGTATGCTAGAACCCAGTAACGATAAGAGCTTTGGATTGAATGATCTAACAGAAAAGGGTATTAAGCTAAGTACCAAAGCTTTGGAAGTATTTAAAGAAGAAGCACAGGATCAGAACGCATCAATACAGGTTAAGTTATTTGGAGACGAATTATTCACGCTCAAATTTAACCTGGAAGATATATATAATCCAGATAAAGCCTTCACACATTTAGTAGGGGCAACTGTAGAGGTACTGCTTAATCAAATTTCTCTCATTCAAACAGTGCAAAATAAAAACTAAAAAAAAGACTAATCCAAAGAAATCCTAAAATTCAGTGCAAAATAAAGGGCAAATCAAGTTAATCCTGGTTTGCCCTTAAAAATTTCCTAAAACTATTGCTACCACAGGCTTTCATCTCACTTAGTCCCAGTTCTTCCCGAATCTTCCCACATCAGTCCAGTGCAGAATGAATTAATAACTCACAAACTGGCAGAAAATGGCAATATTTACGTCAAATTTGCGACAAGATGAAAATACCAAAACCAAGAAAAAGAGGCGAGACTTACACAATAACCGTCTCATATCAGAATCAAAGATATTATTGCACACGTGATACCGCAGCAGAGTGTGAGCAGTGGGCAGCCCTTAAATTGGTTGAATTAAAAACTCAAACCCAAATTGAATCGGGTGAGCTTAAGCCTAAATATCTATTCCGTGATTTAAACAATAAATACTTTGAAGATGTTGGCCAATGGAATTAATCAAAATCTTCCTTGGCATGGATTAAGGGCCAGTATAAAAACTTTGAGATGAAATTTGGTGCTTTAGCACAGAAGTCTATTTATGACATCACACCAAAGGATCTAACAGGCTGGCGTAACAATCGACTTACTCAAGTTGGTGAAAATACTGTTTTGAAAGAAATATCGCATTACAGTGCTATGTTTACCTTTGCTCAAAAGGAATAGTTTCTTCTGGAAGAAAATCCATGGATGCAAATGACAAAACCCAAAAAGCCTAAAGCACGTACACGTCGAATACATCCATCTGAAGTAGATCTGATGTTGAAAGTTTTGAATTATGAAATGGGTACAGTTCCAACACTTCCACAGCACTATGTTGCGTGGGGTTTTCTATTTGCGTTGGAAACAGCTATGCGTCGTGGTGAAATCTTAGGTATCGAAAAGAAAGATATTTATGACGAATATTAAGACCTCCTTCAGGAGGTTGTTTTTTATAATTGTGAATAATGAAAAATACCACCTAAATTTTGTAAGTCTAGTAACTCAAATTCAGCTGAGATTGTTACAATGGCCGACTCTAAATTAGTAACAGTAAATAGTGATGCTGAGTGCATACGGAAAGAATATGCTCGCCCTCATTCACTAAGTCATTTTGTTAATTCAAAAATTATTTACTTGATAGATTTATTATTTTGTTGAAGGGTAGCTTTGTGAAAAGAATATTAATAGGAATGTTTTTATGTTTCAGTGCTTTGGCTAATGCTGAATCATTAAAATGTGGTAGTAATTACTCTTTATTTGAAGAAATTGTTCAGATGAAATCTGATGCAAACCTGATTAGTAATGAAAGTGAAATCCTTAATTTTCTAGAACAATATGATTACTCTTCTTTGTTTAATGAGAAACACCCGAATAAAAAATTCTGGGGATTTAAAAATTATGATGCAGATAGACAATATTGGTCTGAAGATGAATGGATTGATAGTAAGGTTTATAATAAAAGGATAGGAAAGCTAGCGAAATATAACGCTAAAAACGAATTAAATCCCTATTTTTATCAATTGTTAGATTACAAATATAATGCTGTTACTCCAGTTGGAGAGGTGTGCATTATTCCTGTTCAGGCGTATGCAAGAATAGAGTCAGAAGGAGAAGAATTGGGGATTGAAGCAATGTTGGTAGATTATTTCTTTGTTCGAGATAATCTGAGTGATCAATGGCGCGTTTTAGATTATGGTTTCCAGTTTTTAGATCAAGATTTGAAAGAGTTCTTTCCAGGTTTACCAGTGAATATTAAGAATGGATTGAATACTGGGGTTATTGCTGCTGAGGATTTAATAAACGTCTCCATAGATGATCAATAATAAAAATTTCAATATATGAACCTCCTTCGGGAGGTTTTTTTACAATAGTGAATAATGAAAAAAACCACTTAAAAAATGATGATAAAACCAAGAAAACACGCATTTTTGGTTAAAAATACATGAGTGGTCAGCAATTTCCAAACCAAATCAAAGCAGGTACCACGTTTAAATTTAGTTTGAATTTGACTGCTTACCCCGCCTCCAATTGGATAATTCACGCCTATTTACGTGGTGCTCATGCAATTGATATGCAGGCAGAGCCACAGGGCAATATGCATATTTTCAATATTTCAGCTTTGGTTACTAAAGAATACAAAGCGGGTCATTACGGCTATTCACTTCGAGCAATTCATACTGAAACAGGTGAGGTGGACGAACTTGAAGCTGGTGCTGTTGAGATTAAAGCAGACTTGGCAGCGGTATCTACAAGCCAAGATTTAAGAAGCCATGCACGTAAAACATTAGATGCAATTGAGGCAACTATTGAAGGGCGTGCAAGTCTTGACCAAGAACGATACAGAATTAACAACCGTGAACTATATCGAACACCACTAGAAACTTTAAAGAAACTACGTGATCAGTATCGAGCAGAAGTGAGCCGTGAAGAAGCAAAGCTATCCGGCAAAAGCATGTTCGGTAAAACATTACGTGTGCGTTTGGGGTAAGCCATGTTTGGATTAATAAAGAAAGAAGACCAAATCAGAACTCCACACGTTACAGAATTGAATGACGTAACTGTGAACAAGCCTAAAAAACTATATCGAAATATGGTTCGCTCTTTTAAAGCTGCTGTTTCAAGCCGCTTAAACAGTAAGTGGCCATCTATGCCGATCAGCGCGGATATAGTAATTGAACGCAATCAAAGAATTTTAGTGGCACGTAGTCGTGAGCAATGCTCAAACAATGACTATGCGAAAAACTATGTTCGCATGGTGCACCAAAATATTGTTGGCCCTACTGGTGTGACACTTCAAGCACAAGTTAAAAACTCCGCAGGTAAACTTGATGCCCAAGCCAATGATGCACTTGAGTTTGCATGGTCTGATTGGTCGAAAAAAGAAAATTGCGATATTCAATCAAAGAAAACATGGCGCTCTATTCAGCGTACTTGTGTGGTTTCAGCCGCCAAGGATGGTGAATTTTTTGCACGGATCGTTCGCGGTGGTGACGCTGGGCCGTGGGGGTTTTCGTTACAGCTGATTGATGCACAACGTTGTCCAATTGATTACAACGCTAAGTTGAAAAATGGCAGGTTTATTCGCCAAGGCATTGAGTTTAATACTTATGGCAAGCCAATCGCGTATTACTTTAATGCCACAGATGGTGATGATGTTTACTATCGAACAGCGACTAACAATTACACTCGCGTAGAAGCATCTGATGTAATTCATGGATTTTTAGAAGACATGGTTGGTCAAAAACGTGGCTTGCCTTGGACTTCTACAAGCTTATTCCGATTACATCAAATTTCAGAATTTGAAGACTCAGCTATTGTGAATGCACGTGTTTCCGCTAACAAAATGGGTTTTATTCAGTGGCGTGAGGGTTTCGGTCCTAAATTTGAAGAAGACGATGAGATTCAAATTGAATCGCAAGCGGGTGAATTTCCGATGCTACCCGAGGGGGCAGAATTAAAAGAGTGGTCGCCAAATTATCCAACAGGTGAATTTCTACCATTTCACAAAGCAATGCTTAGATCGATGGCCGCAGGTATGGGGGTTTTATATAACAACCTTGCTTCAGATTTGGAAAACGTCAACTTCTCAAGTATTCGTCAGGGCACATTGGATGAGCGCGAACACTGGAAAGAACTACAACAATGGCTAATTGAAACACTGATTGAGCCTGTATTTTTTGAATGGCTCAAATATTCGCTATTGAAAGGCCATATTAAGAAAAAAAATGGTTCTTCATATCAAGCCTTGGAACTTGACCGATTAAGCAAGGTTTCTTGGCAAGCACGTCGTTGGACGTGGATCGATCCATCAAGCGAAGTAGCGGCCGCTGAAAAAGCAAAAAATAACATGCTGACTTCTCCAGGCTCTGTAATTCGCGAACAAGGTAAAGATCCGCAAACCGTGTGGGCAGAATCCGCGCGTGATTTAAAAACAATGAAAGACGAATACATTAATCAAGGTTTTTCTGCTGAAACCGCAGAAGAAATGGTGCTTGCCAGCATGGGGCGCAAACAAACAGGGGCGGTAGGTCGTCCAAAGGAAGGTATGTAAATGAAAATTAACCGTATCAATTTAGCGATGGCTTTGGCTGGTACCTATTTTACACGTGATGCTTCAAACACTGTGTTGCCTGAATTTAACAAGGAGGCATTAACGCGTTCTTTTACTTTTGAGCGCGCTTCAATTGATGAAGAAAAACGCACTGTAGAGCTTTCATTTTCAAGTGAAGTGGAGGTTCAGCGTTGGTTTGGTTTTGAGGTTCTAGATCATAGTGCTGGCGCTATGCGTATGGACCGCATTATTGGTGGTTCTTTATTGCTGAATCATGATTGGGATGATCAGGTAGGTGTTGTTGAATCTGTGCGCATTGATGCAGATCGTAAGGGTCGTGCGGTAGTTCGTTTTGGGCGCTCAGCACATGCAGAAGAAATTTTTCAAGATGTTAAAGATGGTATTCGTAAGCATGTATCTGTGGGTTATCGCGTACTCGGTGCCAAGTTAAAAGAAACACGTGATGATAATGATGTCTATCTCATTACAGATTGGGAACCTTATGAGATTTCACTTGTATCTGTACCTGCGGATATCACAGTAGGGGTGGGGCGTTCTGCAATTGTGAATAATGAAAACACACCTGCGAATTTGCAAAATGAAAAAATAAACAATACTCAAATTCCTCATCAACAGAGAACACATATTATGAATTGGGAATATTTTACTGACGAAAAGGGCAACCAAGTACGTCAACAAGTAGACGCAGAAGGTAAGCGTTTTGGTGCAATCGAATTGGTTCGCGCTGTTGATGATACAGCAGAGCAAGGCGCGCAAGCAGAGCGCAAACGTGTAAGCGATATTATTGCTTTAGGTGAGCGTTTTGGTGCGAGTGACTTGGTTCGTCAATTTATTGATGAAAATAAAACAGCAACAGATTTGCAAGCTGCAATTTTAGAACGAACCCATAAAAAACAAAGCAAACCGTTACGCGAACAAACGCGTGATAGTAACCTTGGTTTGTCTGATTCGGAAGTTCAGCGTTTTAGCTTGGTCCGCGCAATTCGTGCATTACTTCCAAATGCAACACAAGCAGATAAAGAAGCAGCTGCTTTTGAAATGGAATGTAGCCGTGAAGCTGAAAAAGCGTATGGCCGTACTGCACAAGGTATTTTGGTGCCAAGTGATGTTTTAAACCGTGCGTTTGAAAAAGGCGGTACTTCAAGCTCTGGCGCAAGCATTGTTGCTGAAGACCATCGTGCAGACATGTTTATTGACATGCTTCGTAACCGTACATCAATCATGGGTCTTGGTTATGTGATGGGTGGTTTGGTAGGTGATGTTGATATTCCAAAACAAACTGCTGGCTCAACAGCATATTGGTTGGGTGAAGATGAAGAGGTTGGCGCTTCAAATCCTACTACTTCACAATTAAAAGCATCTCCTAAAACAGTTGGTGGCCGTGTTGAGATTACACGTAAGCTTTTACAACAAAGCTCTCCAGCAGCAGAAGATTTGGTTTGGAATGATTTAAACCGTTCAATTGCATTGAAAATTGACCATGCTGCTTATTACGGTTCAGGTTCTGCAAATCAGCCACTAGGCCTTAAAAATATTTCAGGCATTAACGCCGTGAATTTTGCTGCGGATAATCCTACTTTTGCTGAATTGGTGAAAATGGAGTCTGAAATTGCATCTGATAATGCAGAAGCAGACCGTATGGCATATGTGATTAACGCAGCAATGCGCGGTCATGCAAAAACAACAGCGCGTTTTGGATCTGGCACAGAAAGCACAATCTGGGAAGTAGGCAATACAATGAACGGCTACCGTACAGAAGTAACCAATCAAATTGCCAATGGTGATGTGTTCTTCGGTAACTTTGCCGACTTAATCATCGCACTTTGGGGTGGTCTTGATATTACTGTCGATCCGTATTCATCAAGTGCTAAAGGTGGCGTGCGCATTGTTGGCTTCCAAGACGTTGATTTCATTCTTCGCAATACTGCATCAATTTGCTATGGCAAGAAACCAGCTTAATGCTGGTTTCTAACCTGTCTTTAGACTTTATATAGGCATATAAAAATGGTTAAGAAACTAACTGTAGTTATCGCTTTAACTTCCGCTGTTGCAATTGATGGTGAAATTCGTGTTGCAGGCGCTGAAGTTGAAGTTGATCAAGATCTTGCAAAAGATTTATTGGCGCGTGGTCGTGGCGTATTGGTTGAAGCAACTGATTTCACCCAAGAGGGGGATGAAGAGATTGATTTGGCTAAAATGACAAAAGCTCAATTGGTTGAATTTGCACTGCATGAATATGAAATTGAACTTGATGCATCGCTTACCAAGGATGCGTTAATCGAAGCGATTCAAGCAGCTGCGGAAGACGAATAATGACTTCGCCGAGTTGGGAAAATTTAGACGTTTTCCTACAAACTGATGCGGTAGGTGGCTTTGCTATTACCGCAACGATTCAGTTTGCGGATGGGTCTGATGATAAGCCTGTAACAGGCATATTTGATGAGCCATATCTAAATGCTCAGCTTGGCGAATATGAAGTTGACGATGCTCAGCCACGCTTTACATGTAAATCAAGTGATGTGAAAGGTGTGGCGCGTGGTGATGACTTGTTACTTCCCGACGGTCGTAAATTTCATGTGATGACATATCCACAGCAAGACGGTACTGGAATGTCTATTCTTAAACTTGAAGTGAATGCATGATTTCTCTTGATATTAGTGCTCAAGGCATTGAATCAATTATTGCCGAGTTAGAGCCTACAGAAAAACAAGTTAATGCTGCATTAAGCCGTACTTTAAATAAGATGGCCAAGTGGATTCAAACGAGAACTGTAAAAGGTTTGAGTGCAGAGCTTCAAGTTATGCAGAAGGTTTTACGCAGAAGAATGCGTAAGACGACGATTCTAAAAACAAGTACAGGTTGGACAATCAATCTTTGGTATGGCTTAAACGAAATATCATTGATTCATTTAAATGCACGTGAAACTAAACGTGGCGTGACTGCTGGCAAGCATAAGCGAGACGGTGCTTTTATTGCTAAAGGCCAAGTTTTTAAAAGACAAGGAAAAGGACGTTTGCCACTTGAAAAGCAAACGTTAGAAATTAAAGAAAAAGCAGACTCGTATTTAGATGGACAGGCTTTTTCTAATGGGTACCAAGAGCAATTTTTTAAAGTTTTGGAGCATGAATTGAAATGGCAGATGCGATAGAGGGCACAGACATCGTTGCAATGCATGAGAACATTGTAAAAAAACTTTCAGATCAATTTAAAGATGATTTTAAGTTGATTGAATTTTATCGAAGTGAAAATGATCGCACGCCATTAAAAAAAGAAAATTTACCAGCATTGTTGCTTGAGGTTCCAGACTTTGAATTAAATTTGGAAGAAGATGCGGGCACAGAACAATTACCTATGCTTGCTCGCATTGAAGCGCGCGTTGTTATTGATGCAATGGAAAAAGAACAAGACAATCCAACTTTTGCAAAATTAAAGGTAAGAGCACTTGCCTTAAAACTCGCTCAATACCTTTTTAAAAACAAACATTTTCATGAGTTAAAAACAGGTCCATTAACTCTTTTAGATGTGACTGAAGATGCATTTTATCCAGGACTAGATCGCTACGATGTTTGGCGTGTGGATTTTTCCATACCTATTCATATTGGTGAAAGTATTTGGAAATCTGGAGGTGTGACGCCTACAGCATGGTTTGGTTGGTCGCCTGAAATTGGTAGCGCTCATTCAAGTGCTTATCAGGAGATACTGCCATGAGTTATGCATTAGCACAGATGGATCGCATCCTTGCAAATCTTATAAAGATAGGTCGTGTAGATAGCGTTGATTTAGCTGCTGGTACTGCAACAGTAAATTTTGATGGTGAGTTGGTATCGGGTCTTGAGTGGTCTAAATCACGTGCTGGAGCAGATCGATCATGGAATGGTGGTTATACCAAAGGCGAGCAAGTTTTGGTGTTATCTCCATCGGGCGATTTGTCACAAGGTGTTATTGCATTTGCGATATCTCAAGATGCCTTTCCGAATGCTGGTGATGGCGAAAACCCAAAGCATATTTATGCAGATGGGACTGTGGTCGAATACAACAAGGCGAGTCATACATTAAATATCGATCTTTCCGCTTCGGGTGGCAAGGTTGTGATTAATGGTGAATTGGTTGTAAATGGCTTAGCTGAATTTAATGGTTCTGATGTAACACATAAAGGCAAAAGCATTGGTAAAGACCATTCACATAAGGGTGTTCAGACTGGCAGTGGTAATACTGGGGCGGTGAACTAATGGGAATGAATGCTGAAACGGGTCGTGAATTGACAGGGTTGGAGCATTTAAAACAGTCGATTGCCGATATTTTAAATACTCCGATTGGTTCGCGTGTGATGCGCCGTGATTACGGCTCTCGATTATTTGAATTAATTGATGCGCCAATTAACAGAAGCACGGTGGTTGATATTGTTGCAGAAACCGCAGAAGCCCTAATGAAGTGGGAAGATCGCCTTGTGGTTAGTGCTGTAGATGTAACGAGCGCAGTAGTAGGACAGATTGTTCTAAGAATTACTGGTAAATACAAACTTGATGGAAAAACTGTTCAATTGGATGGGATTGTGGTGGGCAAATGAGTACAGTCGATTTTTCACAGCTTTTACCGCCTAGCTTAATCACAGAATTAAGCTACGAAGCTATTTTCACAAAAAGAAAAGAAAGCTTCATATCTCTATATGATGCATCTGAACAGCAAGCAGTACGAGAGTTATTGCAACGTGAATCTGAACCAGTAGTGAAGTTACTACAAGAAAATGCATATCTGGAAATGCTGTATCAAGCAAAATGTAATGCTGACGCTAGATCTTTATTGCTTGCTTATGCGGAAAAATCAGATTTAGATCATTTGGCTTTAACAGAATACGGGCTAACACGCTTAGTCGTCACACCCGCAGATAACACGGTAATTCCACCCGTTGAAGCTGTGTATGAATCTGATGAGCGATTGCGTGAACGTTGTATTTTATCCTTCGATGGTATGAATACGGCTGGATCTGCAAATGCGTACCGCTATTTCACATTATCGGCAGATGGTCGTGTGGATGGAATTAAGGTGAAATCCGATGAAGCAACCCCTTGCTTTTTAGACATTGTGATTACGCAAGTTGATAGTGAAAACGGCGCAGCATCAGAAGAACTGATTCAAATTGCTCAAGCCGCATTAGATCCCGATACGGTGCGTCCAGTTGGTGATAGACCAACAGTTAAATCAAGTATCGCAACAAATTACCAAATAGAAGCAGTTTTATATGTTGGTAAAAATGCTGAGGATGCATTGTTACTTGAAACAGCAAATATTCGTTTAGATAAATACATTAAAAATGCTCAAAAAAACGGTGAAAGTATTTATCTATCTGCAATTTATGCTGCATTGCATGTAGATGGTATTGAACGAGTACAAATTATTTCACCGACAGCAGATTTGGTAATGGATAATTATCACCATCCATATTGCACCACTAAAAGTATTACGGTTGGAGGTGTGATTTGACAAGTTTACTTCCTCCAAATTCCACAGACTTAGAAAGAAAATTTGCTGAAGCAGGTAAAGATGCTTTTGATTTACCATCAATTCGTATCATCAAAGATATCGATCAGGTACCAGCGCAGTTTTTACCATTTATCGCATGGCAAAAGTCAGTCGACTATTGGGATGAGAACTGGCAAGAAGCGTTAAAACGTAAAGTCATTAAAGAATCACGAGCTTTACATCGTTTAAAAGGCACGCCAGCAGCAATTAAACGTGCACTAGAACCCTTTGGTTATGAAGTAAAGCTAATCGAATGGTTTCAGGCAGTGCCGAATTTAATACCAGGTACTTTTAATCTTGAGTTGGATTTAATTGGGAAAAGTTTAAATCAAGAAGTCTATAACGAAATTAATCGACTCGTCTCTGATGCAAAAGCAGCTTCAAGGCATTTGACCAATCTGACTATTACCACAAATCCTATTTTAACGATCCGCAATATTCTTGTGCATCAAACAGCATTCACTTTTTCCAGCGAGCCTAAAGCATGAGTGATTATTTTAACGTCACAACTAATATTGGTGATGCTGCAATTGCGACAGCGATTGCCAACAATTCAAAACTAAATATCACACATATTGCGTTTGGTGATGGCAATGGATCTGTTCCAACACCAACCAAAACAAGAACAAGCCTAGTACGTGAAGTACACCGTCAAGCTGTCACTAAATATGCAATGCACCCAACGATTGCGAATTACATTGTGATTGAGACCATTATTCCATCAAAAAAAACAAATCCAAATGTTACGTAATCATTTTTAAGTATTTCATCTAAAAAACCACCCATTCTATTTTTGTCTTTATTGATATGTCCATTATGAGCCCAAAGAATAAATTTTGAATTAGGATTTTGATTTTTTATCCAAATAAAATTTTCTGCCATTGATTTGTCTCGGTTGACAGAACTTTTTTCTAATAATTGTTCTATAATTCTAACATTTTGATTTTGCCAAGTTTTTTCACTCTCCGTTAATTGTTTACTTGAATTAATTTTAGATTTTAATTCGGAAATAATAGGATAAATTGTTTTAGATTGTTCCTCGGTTACGATATAATTAC
>ERZ650312.2110-NODE-2110-length-11052-cov-5.540420_pt1 | contig 11052 bp, 8 predicted proteins | sample MGYA00376248_ERZ650312 | MGnify/ENA primary metagenome ERZ650312 (study PRJEB26733, sample SAMN07839316) | wastewater metagenome | biome: urban; feature: wastewater treatment plant; material: waste water | place: USA: North Carolina | collected 2016-07-28 ... | reverse complement strand
GTGGCCGATCTGCTCGCCACCGGAGAAAGCCCAGACGAAGGCGGCGACCCTGGACTCCAATCCCTGGAGGTTGTAGGGACGGCCGCCGGTCAGCACGACGACGACCGGCTTGCCGGTGGCAATGACGGCTTCGAGCAATTCCTGCTGCACGCCGGGCAGGTCGAGGCTGTCGGCGTCCGACCCCTCGCCCACCGTGCCGGTCTGAAAGAGGCCGGCGAGATCGCCGACGCAGACGATTGCCACGTCCGACTCGTTCGCCAACGCAACAGCCTCCGGGATGCGGCTCACATTCTGCGACACCGGCGACACGCGCTCGATCGTCGTCGTTTCCTGTACGTCGCCGGGGAAAGTCGGCGCGCCGTATTCGCGCTTTTCCAGAATCTCGACACCCTTGGAAAAGCGCACCTTGTCGGCACCGAACGCCTGCCGCAAGCCGGCGAGCGGCGTCACGATGTCGCTCGTGCTCGCTTCGATCTCGCTCAGGATGAGGTGCGCCGGGAAGCTGTAGCCGGAGAGCTGGGCGAGCGGATCGTCGGCCGTCGGGCCGATGACGGCGATGCGTTTTCCGGTGGACGGAGCGAGCGGCAGGATGCCGTTGTTCTCGAGCACGACGATCGACTCGCGCGCGACTTCGCGCGCCGTTTCGATCGCTTCCGGCGTGCGCAGCGAGATTGCGCCTTCGTCGGCATAGGGCTTCTCGAAGAGGCCGAGGCGGAATTTCTCGGTCAGCACGCGGGTGACGATCTCGTCGATCTTGTCGACCGACAACAAGCCGCGCTCGATGGCCTGTTTGATCTCGGTCGCGCAGTCGTCGCCGGGCAGCTCGATGTCGAGGCCGGCGTTGTACGAAAGCGCGGCGGCTTCGGCCTTGCCGGAGGCGACACCGTGGTGCTGATACAAGAGGCTGACGCCGATGTAGTCGGCGACGACCAGACCGTCGAAGCCCCATTGTTCGCGCAAGACCGTGGTCAGCAGGTGGTGCGACGAATGGCACGGTTCGTTGTCGATGTCGTGGTACGCCGGCATCACCGAACCGGCGTTGGCGCCCTTGACGGCCATTTCGAACGGCAGCAGGAAGGTGTCGTTGAGTTCACGCCAGCCGAGATGGACCGGCGCATGGTTGCGCGCGCCTTCGCTGAACGAGTGGCCGACGTAGTGTTTGAGTGTCGCGAGAAGATCGCGTTTCTCGCCTTGCAAGCCCTGCACGTACTTGGTCGCCATGACGCCGATCAGGTACGGGTCTTCGCCGAAGGTCTCCTCGGTACGGCCCCAGCGCACGTCGCGCGAGACATCGAGCACCGGCGCGAGGCCCTGGTGGCAGCCGATGCTGCGCGCTTCGTCGCCGATGACTTTTCCGACGCGTTCGATCAACGCCGGGTTCCACGTTGCGCCGAAAGCCAGCGCCGACGGGAAGAGCGTGCCGCCGCGCGCCATCAGGCCGACCAGACATTCCTCGTGCGACATCGCCGGAATGCCGAGCCGTGTTTCTTCAACCAGAAACTTCTGCAGGCGATTGAGCGCGCGCACGCCCTGCCTCGGATCGACGCTGTGGCTGCCCAAGGGTCGCGTAATCTGGCCGAGGCCGTTTTTCAGCATCTGCTGCAACTTCTCTTGGTCACTGTGACCGATGAAAGCGTCGGAACGCACCTTATGGTTGCCGTCCTCGGACAGGAGCAGCCAGAAAGCGTGCATCTGGGCGATTTTTTCTTCGAGCGTCATCCGGGACAAGAGATCGGTCACGCGAACCGGGATCGGCAGAGCGGCGTCTTTATATTCCATATGCATTGCAATTCTCCATGACATTCCTTTCGCCCTGCGGGTCAGCGTGAAAGGGGTAACAAAAATCGTTAGCGATCAGTGCGCCGCGAGATGAGCCAAAGCCAGCCCTTCCGCATCGAAGACGTGGCAGTGCGCCGGCTCGAAGCCGAAACTCATCGCTTCGCCACACGGCGTGTAGCAGTCACCGGGCACCTTGGCGATCAGTGCTTCGGCCGAATCACTGGTCAGATAGACGTAGCTGTATTCGCCGAAGCGCTCGACCTGCCGCACCGCGCGCGTCATGCGGCGTTCGGCGCTGTCTGGTGCCACGGGATGCATGTGCTCGGGCCGCAGGCCGAGCGTCACCGTGGTGCCGGCTTTCAGTGCCGAGGCATCGACCGGCACGGTGACGGCCTCGCCCGCGCCGATCTGCAGCGTCAGGCCGGCGGCGTCGCTGCCGACGACGCGCGCCTCGATGAAGTTCATGCGCGGCGAGCCGAGGAAGGCGGCGACGAAGCGGTTGCTCGGGCGGTGATACAGATCCATCGGCGTACCGATCTGGGCGACGCTGCCGTACTTCGCCATGTCCGGACCGGCGCGCAGCAGGACGATCTTGTCGGCCATCGCCATCGCCTCGGTCTGGTCGTGCGTCACGTAGATCGCGCTGGCGTGGTTGAACTTCTTGTGCAGGCGCGAGATCTCGGCGCGCATATGCACGCGCAGCGCGGCGTCGAGGTTGGAGAGCGGCTCGTCGAAGAGAAAGACGTTCGGCGAGCGCACGATCGCCCGGCCGATCGCCACGCGCTGCCGCTGGCCGCCGGAGAGCGCGCGCGGCATGCGTTCGAGCAAGGGTTCGAGCTGCAGGATCTGCGCCGCCTCGCGCACGCGCTGGTCGATCTCGTTCTTGTCGACCTTGGCCTGACGCAGGCCGAACGCCATGTTTTCGTAGACGCTCATGTGCGGATACAGCGCGTAGCTCTGGAAGACCATCGCCACCTGCCGCTTGGCGGCCGGCACGTCGTTCATGCGCACGCCGCCGATCGCGAGGTCGCCGGCGGTCACGTCCTCGATGCCGGCGACCATGCGCAGCAGCGTCGATTTGCCGCAACCCGACGGGCCGAGGAAGACGCAGAACTCGCCGGGCGCGATTTCGAGGTTCACGTCCTTGATGACCTGGGTGTCCTTGCCGAAGGTCTTCTGGATGTTACGGAGGGAAATGCTGGTCATGGATTTTCCTGGGTGAATTCGGATCGGAAACTAGCCCTTCAGCGCGCCGGCCATCATGCCTTTGACGATGCGCTCCTGGCCGAAGGCATAGGCGACGATCAGCGGCAGCGAGGTGAGCGTGACGACGGAGAGGATGGCCGGGATGTTCGAGGCGTACTGGCCCTGGAAATCCCAGATCGCCAGCGGCAAGGTACGGTTGGCCGGATTGGAAGTCAGCACGTAGGCGAAGATGAACTCGTTCCACAGGCCGATGCTGTTGTAGATCGCCACCGTCGACAGGCCCGGGCCGGAGAGCGGCAGGAAAACCTTCCAGAAGATGCCGAAGGCGCCGCAGCCGTCGAGCTTGGCTGCCTCTTCCAGCTCCTTGGGGATCTGCCGCATGAACTCGGTGAGGATGAAGATCGACACGGGCAAGGCGGTCGCCACGTACGGCCCGATCAGCGCGAACGGCGTATCGTAAAGGCCAACGTTGCGGATCAGCAGGTAGATCGGGATCAGCGTGATGTGGATGGGGACGATCATGCCGGCGACGATCAGGCCGAAGAGCGGCTTGTTCAGGCGGAAACGCAGGCGGGCGAACGCGTACGCGGCCATCGAACTGATCACGAGGATCAGGCCAATCGAAAGCACCAGCACGAAAACGCTGTTGCGCAGATAGACCCAGAAACCACCGTTCAGCACGTCGAGATAATTCGCGAAATTGAGTGACTCGGGCAGTGCCCAGACGGCGCCGCTGAAAGTCTCCTGTTGCGATTTCAGGCTCGTCATGACGACGAAGAGGAAGGGCAGCGTCGTCACGGCGAGCCAGAAGAGGCCGAGTGCAGGCACCGCGACACGCACCAGACGGCTGCGATCGACCTTCATCGACGAGGCGGAATTGTCTATGGCGCTCATCTCAGACCTCCGTTTCGTAGCGCCGGGTCACGCGCATGGCGAGCGAGGCGACGATGGTGACGATGATGAACATGGCTGAGGCAATCGTGCTGCCGTAGCCGAGCTGGAAGGAGCTGAAAACAGTGCGGAACATGTAGGTGGCCATTAACTCGGAGGCGCCTTCCGGGCCGCCGTCGGTCATGATGAAGATGAGGTCGAAGTAGCGCAGCGAACCGACGATGGCAAGCATGGCACCGGTGCGGATCGTGCCCTGCAGGTGCGGCAGCTTGATGCGCCAGAAGATCGTCTTCTCGCTCGCACCGTCGAGCCGCGCCGCCTCGCCGAGTTCGCGCGGGAAGGACGACAGGCCGGCGAGGAAGAGCACCATGTAGAACGGAATGTTCTGCCAGCAGACGACCGCGATCACCGAGCCGAGCGCATAGCGCGGATCGCCGAGCCAGTCGCGTACCAGGCCGTCAAGATGCACGGCGCTCAGGAAGGCGTTGATCGGCCCGAAGTTCGGGTCGTAGATGTTCTTGAACAGGACGCCAAGCGCAACGCTCGACATCAGCAACGGGAGGAAGTAGAGAATCTTCAGCATGCGCGATCCCTTGCTCGCTTCGTCGAGGACGACAGCGAGAACCAACGCGATCGGCAGCTGGATCAGAACAGAGAAGAGCGCGAGCAAGAGGTTGTTGCCGAGCGACTTCCAGAACAGGGTGTCCTGCGCCAGGCGAATCCAGTTGGCGAGGCCGATGAAGCGTTCGCCACTGCCCAGCCCGTTCCAGTCGAGCAAAGACAACTGAAAACTGCTGATCAGCGGATAGAGCAGGAATACAAGCAGGAACAAAACGGCCGGCGCGAGGAAGACGACGATCGGCAGAACCGCACCAAGGCGCCGAACCCTCGCCGAGCCAGCCGTCGGCTGTGCATCTTGAAACGTCACGGAAATCTCTCCTGAAAGACGACCGCCCGGCCCAGACCCGGGCGGTCGCCTCGTTACGGACAGCTTGCGATTACTTGGTTTCGGCCTTGGCCGCGTCTTCCATCTGCTGCGCCGCGGCTTCCGGCGTCAGCGACAGGCCGAACAGCGCCTGCACGGTGTTCAGATGGACTTGCGCGAGGTTCGGCGAGAGTTCCTGGTCGTACCAGAGCTGGACGTTGGAGGCATTGGCGACCAGATCCATGACGCGATTGAGGAAGGGATCGTCGGTCTTCAGGCCCTTGACCGGGATGATGCGCTTGTCGTCGAGGCGAGCCTGCGCCGAGGCGTCGTCGGTCAGCGACTGAACCAGCTTGAACGCGGCGTCCGGTGCCTTGCAGGCGGTCGAAACGCTGATGAAGTTGTCGCCCACTGTGCCGATCACAGCATTCGCATTGCCCTTGCCGCCCGGCACGGTCGGGAACGGGAAGAAGTCGAGCTTCTCGTAGAACGCCGGATTTTCGTTGCGGATCGTCGCTGCCTCCCAGGTGCCCATCAGCTCCATCGCGGCCTTGCCCGAGTAGAGCAGGCGACGCGACGCACCGATGTCGTAGTCGAGTCCGTTGTAGCCTTCAGCGAACGCACCGGCCTTCACCAGTTCCTGAATGCGCTTGCCGGCCTCGATGAAGGCCGGATCGGTGAAGCTGCCGCCCGGCTGCCGGGTCGAGGCCTTGGCGAAGACTTCCGAGCCGCCAATGCGGTCGGCCAGATAGACGAAGTACATCGACCCCGTCCACTTGTTCTTGTTGGCCAGCGCGAACGGCGCGATGTTCTTGGCCTTGAGTACCTTCACCACGTTCATCAGCTCGTCCCAGGTCTTGGGTGGCGTCAGGCCTTCCTTGGCGAAGATTTCCTTGTTGAAGAAGACGACGGCCATCGCGGTGTTCTCGGCCGGGATGCCGTAGATCTTGCCGTCGAAGGTGACCGAGCTGAAACCGGCCGGCGCGAAGCGCTCCTTGAATGCCGGGTCTTTTTCGAGATAAGGCGTCAGATCGACGACCTGTCCGGCCTTGACGTACTCGCGCAAGGGACCGCCGCCCCAGCTGCTGAACACGCACGGCGGCTGGTTGGCGCCGAAGGCGATCTTCAACTTGGTCTTGTATGCGTCGTTCTGGATGTGCGACTGCTCGGCCTTGAAGCCGGGATTGGCCTTCTCGAAGCGCGCCGCCGCGTCGCCGAGAATCTTCACTGCGCCCGTGGTCGTCTGCAGATCCCACGCCGTTATCGTCTCCACGGCGTGCGCGGTCACTGAGGTGAGCGCCAGCGCCGCCAGACTGCCAAAAAGAACGCTTATCTTCGAAACAGAACCAGCTTTCATCGTTTGCCTCCTGAAGGTCGGGTGTCGCCCCGACATTATTCGTTACAGAATGACTGCTTGTTGTTACACAACAACGTTAGCGCTACCGTTACAGCAAGTCAATAGTGGTCCCCAATTTTTACCTCTTGCCGATCATCCAGCACACAACGAATGGTCCGGATGCATGAAAAAGTCAGGTTTTGAACAAAACGGGTTGCGTGTTACAACCTGTTGAACTAACGTTAGCGCTAGCGTCTCGCCGGCTTGAAGCCGAGACTTGAATCGATCAACACAAGAAGAAGCACCGTGCCGAAACCCAACAAGGCCCACCACTGATGGCCAACAAATCGACCACGCTCTCGGAGGTTGCGCTCGCCGCCAACGTCTCCCCGATGACTGCCTCGCGTGCGATCAACAACCGCTCTGGTGTATCGCGCGAGACGCGCGAGCACGTCCTGAGAATCGCTGCCGATCTTGGCTACGTCGTCAATCGCGCGGCGCAGAAACTGTCGGGCGGCAAGAGCCACATCATCGGCGTGATCGCCACCGATCCCGGCAACCAATACACGGCTTCACTGATTGCCGGCGTCAGCGACGCGGCCTGGGAATCGGGCTACGAGACGCTGATCTACGCGCACGTCGTACGCGAAAAGCGTCCGTCGGGCAGCGTCATGCAACTGCTGCGCCAGATTTCCGACGGCGTGATCGCCGTCCTGCCGATGGAATATGGCTATTTGGGCGAACTCGCTTCGACCAGCATCCCGGTGATCACCGTCGACCAGCGCGGCAAGCATGCCGAGTTCCCGTCGATCGCCGCCGACGCCTACGACGGCGCGCGCTCGGCCGTCAAACATCTGATCGACCTCGGACACCGGCGCATCGGCTACATCACAGGCGACGAGCGCCTGGCGTCGGCCAAGGACCGGCACCGCGCCTACGTCGACACGATGGCGCAACAAGGACTGGGACGCGACGCGTCGTTGATCGTCAAGGGCGACTTCACGCAGAAGCGTGGCTTCGAGGGAACGATGAAGCTCCTGTCGCTGGCGGACCCGCCGACGGCGATCTTTGCCGCCAACGATCTCAGCGCGTTCGGCGCCATCGCGGCGATTCACGAATCCGGCCTGCGCGTCCCGGACGACATCTCGGTCGTCGGCTTCGACGACATTCCGACCGCCGCACAGTTCTATCCGGCGCTGACCACCGTGCGCCAGCCGATCCACCAGATCGGCCGCGCCGCCGTCAATACGTTGCTGGCACGAATCGCTGGCATCGAGCCGGCGTCGCCGCAAGTCATCCTGCCGACCGAACTGATCCTGCGCGCCTCGACGGCGCCCTGCCGCACGCGCGTGTTCGACACGCGCTGAGCCGGTCGGGCGCTACGGCGCCGCCTGCTCACCGTCTTGCGGGGCGGCTTCACGGCGCATTTCGGCCAGCAAGGCGACGATCTGCGGCGCGCGCTCGGTTTCCGGCAACTGCCGCTCGTAGTCGTCCAGCCACGCCGCATCACCACGCCGTTCGAGGATGTTCTCGCGGTGCGCAGCGCGCTTGATTTCCTGCGCCGCCTCTGACGACAGCGCGTCGTGGTGCTCCAGTTGACGCGCGATGTGCAGGACGGCGTCCCAGTTCCGCTCGCCTTGCTGCGCGCGCAGTTCGAGCTGCAGCGCGGCGATGTGGCGCCCGGTCTTTTCCTGCAACCGGCGCAGCACCGCAATGGCCGGTGCGTAGTGCGCCGCTTCGACCAGCGTTTCGGCTTCGATCATCAGGCACGCGGCTTCCATCTTCGGGTCGGCCGCCAGCGCTCGCTCCAGCCATTCCTTCTGTTTCGCCGGCTCCTGCAAGCGTTGCGTCGCGCGCGCGGCAAGTAGCGCGGCGAGCGCCGGCTTCTGGCCGCCTTCGTAAACTTCGCCGGCAAGCTTCAGCGCGTGGCTGAAACGCCCTTCGAAGACCAGTCGCGCCACGTCGTAGTATTGATCGGCGAGCTTCTCGCGCAGACGGCGCGCGCGGAAGTCGCGCACACGCTGCGGCAGCGAGAGCATCAATGCGATCCCGCGCACAAGGGCATAAAGCACGACGAAGCCGCCCACGAAGAGGACAACGGCCAGGTTGAGCGATATCTCGGCGCGGTAAGGCGGCAAAACAAGCAGGACGTAGCCCTGATTATGCGCGGCCAGCGAAATGCCGACGGCCAGAGCAAAGAGCGTCAACAGCCAGAGCAGAAGCTTCATCGCCGCGCGCCTTTCACCGGGATTCCTTGCCCAACTTGATGTTCTGGATCGCCGACAAGCTCTCGTTGAGCGACGGCAATGCGATGTTGATCTCGGTCGCCGACAGCTGGTTAAGCGACTCGCGTGCCGTCAGTACCGAAGTCTCGCGATGGTCGAAGTAGCGGTCAACCCAGAACTGGGCCAGCTTGAGCTCGCTGCGGAACGTCCATTGATCGTGCGCGAGCAGTGCGAGGCGCGCGTTGAGGAGGCGCAGCTTGAGATTCTCGCGCAGGAAGAAGGCCTGACCGGGCGAGAGCAGCGCCGGTTCTTCGCGATCGAAGCGCTGGATGCGCACGAGGCTGCGCACCTCGCGCCAGAAATCCGCCGCCACGCGCTGCCAGAAGGCGAGCGAAACGACCGGCGCCGTGTTCGGAGCGGAAGGGTCAGACAGTTCGCGCGGCTTGCTCTCTTCACGCGGGCGGCCATTGATGGTGAGCGGCAAGGAATCGACCACCGCGATCACACTCTCCAGGCGGCCGTTCATGCCTGCAACGTCGATCTGCGGCAACGCACGCAGGCGGTCGAGGTCGCGCAGGATCACCTTGTGCAACGCAACGAACTGCGGGTTGTTGCTGCCAGCCAGCCGGACTTCAGCCGACTGCAAGGCGAGCACGGCGCCCTGCACGTTGGCGGCCAGCTGCAACTGCTGCGCCGCCAGCGTCACGCCCTGCTCGATTTCGGCAAGCACCCATTCCTCGCGGTTGCCGGCCAGATCGCGGTAGAGCTTCTCCAGCGTCTCCTGTTGATCCTGCGATTCGGCAAGCTTCGCTTCGAGTTCACCGAACTTGCCCTGCAAGGCGATCACCTGTTTCTGCGTCTCCTTGACGATGACGCGCGTCTCCTTGGCCAGCGCGTCGCTCTCGGCCAGCCGTTGCGCGACCTGCTGCTGGGTTTCCGCCAGTCGAATGCGCGTCTCGACCCATTGCCAGACGGCGATACCCATGGCGAGGAGGGCCAGGATCAACCAGGGATTGCGCCAGGAGTGCAGCACGGACCCGCTTGCCGGCGTCGGGACCGCAGCCGTCTCGGATGGGGAAGGTGCTTGATCAGGAGAGTCGTTCATGGCGAGGCCAGGGGTAGGAACACAAGCTTTCGAGGATGCCGGTATCTGCCGGGCCGGTCAGTACGACGTTGGACAAGCCCAATTCGGCGGCCACCTCGGCAATGCGGCGATGCGGGACGAAAAGCGGCAGGCGATTCAGGCGCTCGATGGCTTCAGTATCGAGCAGCGCCAGAAGATTGCGCAAACCTTCGCTCGATGAAATCGTCAGTGCGTCAAGTTCGTTGTTGCGCAGTCGCGACACGATAGCCTCGCCGTCGGCCGGCGCCGCGCGGTGATAACAGGTCACGCAGTCGACCTCGGCCCCACGCTGGCGCAGCGTCTCGGCGAGCAGTTCGCGGCCGCCGTTGCCGCGCAGGATGAGGATGCGCTTGTTCGCTACGCGATCTGCTTGAAACGCCGGCAGTTCGAGCACGCCTTCCGAGTCGAAACGCGCGCTCGGCGCAATCACGTTTTCAACGCCGTAGACGGCGAGTTGCGCGGTTGTACCCGGCCCGATCGCAGCCGCTGGCAAGTCAGCCGGCCAGAAACGGCGTTCGCGTATGTGCGGCAGGCTGTAGTCGACTGCGTTCGGACTGACGAAGACCACGATGGCGTAGTCGTCAAGGTGCGCGATCGCTGCGTCGAGCGGCGCTGGATCGTCCGCCGGACCGATTTCGAGCAAGGGGAAGAGCACCGGCTCGCCGCCCGCGCCGGCGATTTTCTCCGCCAGCGTCGTCGCTTGCGCGGCGGGTCGCGTCACCAGAATGCGACGCCCCTGCAAGGCGTCGATCATGCACAAACGCCGAGCGCGGCGAGGATGCCCTGCGCGCCCTGCGCCAGCAGTTGCTGCGCCAGCGTTTCGCCCAGCCGCGCGTCGTCGCCGGGTGCGCCGCGGATTTCGCCGCGTACCATCTGCTTCCCGTCGGGCGTCGCGACAAAACCGCGCAACCACAATTCGCCGTGTTCGATCACCGCATAGCCGCCGAGCGGAATCTGGCAGCTGCCGCCGAGCGCCCGCGAGAACGCGCGCTCGGCACGCACACGGTGCGCCGTCTCGGCGTCGTTGAGCGGTGCGATCCACGCCGCCGCGTCGTCACGCGCGGCCAAGATCTCGATGCCCAAGGCGCCCTGCCCCGGCGCCGGTAGCGACTGCTCGGGGGTAAGCATCGCCCGGATGCGTTCCTTGAGGCCGAGCCGGATCAGGCCGGCGGCGGCGAGGATGATCGCGTCGTACAGCCCCTCGTCGAGCTTGCGCAGGCGCGTATCGAGATTGCCGCGCAAAGGCTGGATGTTCAGGCGCGGATAGCTTGCGCGCAGGATCGCTTCGCGGCGCAGGCTGGAAGTACCGACGACGGCGCCCGCCGGCAGCGCGTCGAGTCCGTCGTAACGACTGGACACGAAGGCGTCGCGCGGATCTTCACGCTGCGCGATGGCGGTCAGCGCAAAGCCTTCCGGCATCTCCATCGGCACATCCTTGAGCGAATGCACGGCGAGGTCGGCACGCCCCTCCTGCATGGCGACTTCGAGTTCCTTGATGAACAGGCCCTTGCCGCCGATCTGCGACAGCGGGCGGTCGAGGATCTGATCGCCGCGTGTCGTCATGCCG
>ERZ650312.2109-NODE-2109-length-11056-cov-4.513862_pt1 | contig 11056 bp, 13 predicted proteins | sample MGYA00376248_ERZ650312 | MGnify/ENA primary metagenome ERZ650312 (study PRJEB26733, sample SAMN07839316) | wastewater metagenome | biome: urban; feature: wastewater treatment plant; material: waste water | place: USA: North Carolina | collected 2016-07-28 ... | reverse complement strand
CTACGTTACCTGCCCAAAAAAACATTACTAAATTTAAAATTATCAATCCCCATCTTAAAATATTCCATATATAAACATTATTAATTCCTACCTCACTTTTAGATCGTTCCCAATCATGTTTCAAAAGCAATTGTAAATATTGACTAAGTTTTTGAGATTGCTCGTCTGAATAATCAAAGTGATTTAATAAAGTCCAAATATGACCATCATTCATATAGTAGTCATTATTACATTTAATATTTTGATCATATCCATAGGGATTGATTTGTGTTTTAAGCCTACTTATTGCAGACCTTCTGTCTTCCCCATTTAACAAATCAACAATTATTGATTTCATTTCTTTCCGCCACTCCGAACGTTCTTTGGTAATATAATCTAACTGATTCCTCTTACTTGACTGCATAAAAGCAAATAATGCACTGACAATTGAACCAATACCAAAAGCGGATAATAATTTAATAATCTCCTCTGTCGCCATCTTTCTCCTCTCAAGCTAATTATGATTCAACTGTTCGGTTTTTTCGAACAGTTCAACTAGTACAAATTTTGTATAAGCTGAAAATACTATCTTTACTCATTTTACTTCCCCCACCCACTTAAAGGCTCTATCTAGTTCTTCCTGTCCATTTTCCAGAAAACACTGGCCATGGGCTAGGATGATTTTCTCTGGTTTCCAGTTTTTCAGGATTTCAAAGCTGGCTTTGGCTTCGCTTTTATGGCCTAAGAAGGTCAGGCGCAAATCTCTGGGCGTTTTGCCATTGGGATAGGCATTGTCGCCCAGCTTGTAGAGTAGGCGCTGATGGGGCTTCATCTGATGGGTTTCGATATTTTCAATCATATCGGTCAAAATCAAGGTTTTACTGGCCTTGTGAAAAAAGACAGCTTCCTGCATAAAGCGGCTCCCCTTGAAGAAAACTTGGTCCAGTTCAGCTGACCAATCAGGAGGCGCCTGGTCTGTCAATTCCTGCCCTTGTGGCAGAGGTATTTTCTGGGCACGGGCCCGCTGGTCAATTCCTGGAGCCAGCCAGACTTGCGCCTGCGAATAGAGGTCCTTCCAAGCTTGGAGATAGGCATAGTGAAGCTTATTGGGGCCAATCAGATAAGCCACTTCTCCTAGCTGGTCAAGGCTGTCTAACAAGGCCTGATTTGGCTGAATGGGCGAATGGCACCAGAGTTTTCCATTTGCGAGCCTAACGACGGTCATTCTAGTGGAAAAGGGCACCTTGGCTAAACCAAAAGGCATCTCAATAGCAGGCCCGTCCACAATCCAGATATTCTCTGCAATCGGTTTGAGCTGAAAGAGAGGTTCATAGAGTTTGATGGGGATGATCATTTTTGCATCTCCCACTCACTCTTCAACAATCCATACCGCAAATCGTCACAGCGTTTGCCTTGGACATCTTGGCGGTCGCGGAGGGTAGCTTCCAGAGTAAAACCCATTTTTTCTGCGATACGGCGGCTGCCTTGGTTGTAGCCATAGCAGCCAATTTCGATTTTATGGAGTTGGAGCAGGTCAAAACCGACTTCAATCAGAGCCCTAGCCGCCTCTGTCATAATCCCCTGACCCCAGTAATCTGGGTGGAGAAGATAACCCATTTCCAGCACATCATCCGCATGACGATTGTTAAAATCAATGGAGCCGATAACTCTATCTTGTCCCTTGAGGGTAATCCCGTAGCCTGATGGAATCTTCTTTTCTGCTAGATTTTTTGGATAAATGTCGCGCAGATAAGTGATCTCATCCTCCAAGGTCGCGACGGGTGGAAATCCCGCTGGATAGCTGACTTCGGCTAGCCTGGCATAGGCAAAAATATCTTCCGCATCCGACAGCCTTCGTTGGCGCAGGATGAGGCGCTCGGTTTCTATATCCGGCAAGATATTATCTTCAAATTTTCCAAGAATCTTCATACTAGCCTCCCTTTCCTGAAGAGAATCAAAAAGTCCCTGTCACAATTGACAGGGACGAATTTCTTTCGATTTCCGCGGTACCACCCAGATTCGGATGACAGGGCATCCGCAACTTCACTTATTCATTCTTTTCCATCAGCAACCAGTTTTGACATGTGTGCGGATTTCTCAGTAACGCCGCTTTCTGTGACACATGGGCTTCAAAACACCTCTGAATACTCCTATTTTAACAGAGATGGGGCTAGATTGCAATGGATTTTATTTTGTTTCGGTCCAAGTTTCTTCAATAACTGGGAGGACTTTGGAAAAGGTTTCTTTATCACCTTCCAAGGACACCAAATAGACCTTTTTACTTTTTTCTGTCTTAAAGATCCAAGCGCAGAGGATTTTCCCATCTGATTTTAGGGTACCATACACTTGATAAGCCTCATGACCACTGATTTCCGCCATGGCGCCGGTCAGATTTTCAAAAGTCCCCTGCTGTTCAATATTGTAAGCATAGGAATTTGCGACCTGTTCCACAGCATCCGAATCAATAGCTGTAACCCCCAAATCTTCAGCGGTATAGCTATAGAGAGTCACCACATTGTAGGTGGAAGGGTCTGCATATTGGTAGCTGGCTCCTCCTGTCGCAATATCATGAAATTTAATCCAGTCGCTTGGAACGTACACATAGCCGTAGCCATCCTCGCCAATTTGCTGCATGTCTGACAGATCCAGACTCGTACTCGAATCCGTTGTCGTACTGGCTGATTCAGTTGTTGACTGACTCGTGGTCTCAGCAGTCGTTTGGTCAGCACCAGAACTCTTCCCCGAACCACAGGCCGACAGCAAGCCCAAAACCAGGCACAAACTAATCAAACTGAACATCGATTTCTTTTTCATATCTACTCCTTTTTGGCTGATGCAACTAGTAGTGCTTCTCTCCAAATAAGCCATCTGGCAAATCGTGGAAACCCTTGCCAGCCTTGTAATTGGCAAATTTTCCTTGGATAAATTGATAGGCATCGAGCTTGCTTTCATAGCGGATATAGGCATCTGCCGCCCGCTCATCCCTATCTTCCTCAAGGACTCGGCGGCTTTCATTCATGGCCAGTTCATTGACCATGATTTGGGTTTGAACCCATTCTTCAAAATCTTTTAAAAATTCCTGTTCGTAATTCATCTGTCTTCTTTCTATTTTTTTAATACCATTTGGTCAAGGTCCCACCAGCCATAGACAGGAGGCCAATGACAGTCGCAATCAGCAGCGTTTCCTGGAAATGCAAGAAGGGATTTCCTTCTGTCAGCCAAAACCAGAGGCAGCCCAGCACCAAAACCACCGCCATAACAATGAAGCAATCTCGTATTTTTTTCATTTCCTAATGCTCCACAGTCTTAATCATTTTCGCAGGGACGCCACCGACCACAGTGTAAGGCGGAACATCCTTAGTCACCACAGCACCCGCAGCTACCACCGCCCAGTCACCAATGGTCACCCCAGATGTAATGGTCGCATTGGAGCCAATCCAGACATGCTGCCCCAGCTTGATGGGTGCATAATGGTTTTTACGGCCTTGGCTCGGATCGAGGTCATGGTTGACAGTGGCCAGAACAACATTGTGACCAATCAGGCAGCCATCCCCAATCTCGATGCCCCCCTGATCCTGAAAATGACAGCTGGAATTGATGAAAACATTCTTGCCAATACGGATATTTTTCCCATAATCTGAATAAAAGGGTGGAAAGAGGGTAAAGCTTTCATCAATCGGTTTTCCAATCAACTGGGCCATCAAATCCCTTCTTTTCTCAGGACTATGATAGGCCTGATTCAGTTCCATGGTGATTTGGATGGCTTCTTCATAGGGGGCCATTTTAGCAGCTCGATCATCTTGTTTTGCCATCACTAGTCTCCTTTTTTCTAAATATCAACTGACCTAATCCTCGATTTCCCGGTAGACATCTGTATCGATGGCTCGGAAAGGGGCGATGTCTTGTACGTATTCTAGGACACCTTGAAATTCCCCTTGGGCATCTCGCACAGCGGCATAGGTGACATGGACAAACTGACCTCGGGATTCGGACTTGAACCACATGTCAAACTTGTCCTTTTTCCCACTGCGCAGTGCAGAAAAAATCTTCTTAACCCTAGGGAGTAGCTTTGGCGGATGGCAGAGTTCCACATGCCGCCCCACCTGGCTCGGCGTCCGTTTGAAAATCATCTCCTGGGCTGGAGTCGAATCATTGTAGTACTGGAAAATATCCTCCTTGTTGACGAAGGTAATCTCCAGAGGTAAATGGTTGAGAATGAGATTGGCCTCTTCCACCGACAAATAACCATTGCCAAAGGGCTGGGCTGTCGTCCGATTCACCTGTTCACCAGCTTCATTTGGGGTGAACTGGATGGTGAAACGCCCTTGTGGCGTATCAATAATCTGTTGCTGTTGGTCTGCTGGCTGGGCTGGACTGGCAGCTTCGAAGCGGACCCGCTGAGGCTGCCATTGTGCTGCCGGTCGGATGATGGCATAACCATAGACAGGACTTTCCGCAGCGATTTTCAGCCAGTCATCTTGGGTAAAGGTTTCTAGCAAAATCATGAGCAGGATAGATTCTTCCTTGAAGATCATGCTCTCAAATTCCTGGGCAAAGGCTTCAAAGGTTGCCTTGACCTCCTGGATGTCACTTTGCGGCAGCTGGACTGCGGTCTTCCTGACCAGCTCAAAGAGGTCCCGAATCTGATCATCCACTCCCCACATGACCTTGGGCGGGGCATCATGGCCATAGGCCTCCATGATTGGGAAAAAGAGTTCCTCCTTACGCTGGTAATGGCGGTCAAACTGCCCCAGAAGGTCCAGTTGACGCTTGAGGCCCTTGCTGATTTCCTCTTGGCTATTGGGTTCATCGCACTCTGCATAGGAGTCCAGGAGCCTACGCACCCTGATCAAGGCCGCTCGCAGGGCCAGATTTTCATCCTTAAAGACCCGCACGGGATGACCAGGATGGTCCGATTCTGCCAGATCTACACCATCCACCGCATCCTTAAAGAGATTGGCATGAACATCGCAGAGTTCCATGACATCCTCAAAGGTGATGCCCGTGTCCGAGTTCATCAGTTCATGCTCCATCAGAGAAATCTCGATGGCGGACACCCCCGCAAAGTTTGCATTAAAGCGCTCCTGAACGGATTCTGGACTGGCCCCATGGTGCAAGTCCAACAAAATATCGCGTAAAATATGGATTCTATCCTCTGCCATCAGCTTCTCCTTCAATATCGTAGCCATTCCACTTGAGGCAGTCCACGATTCGATTCAGTTCCATCCCCTTCAGCTTAGCCCCTTGGGCGATGGACACTGTCCGACCTAGCGTCTGCCGCATGAGGGGATTGGCCAGGGGCGTAAAACCCAGCTCTACCAGCAAGTCCAAGACCTCTGGATGCTGGTCCAGCACCTCAGCCACAGGAATGTTGAGATCAATTGTATTCATGGCAACCCCCTTTTTCTTGTATTATACCATATTTTTAGGCTTCTTTTTCATAGAAAAAGGGGTTCGGCCATAGCCGAACCCCATCAGGAGAGCCAATTAACAAATAAATTGATAGGAGATTTGACTATCGAATGTCTGCCCCTTTTCCAGCAAAATGGAACCAAAGGCTGCAATGTTGCAGGCATTTGGAAAGCCCTGACATTCCAGGCTAAATACGGTATGGCGATCCGCCATGGCTGTTGGACCATGGTTGTAAGTATAGATGACCACCGCTGCTTGGTTGGTCCGCATGAGAAGGCGGACCTTCCCATCTGGACTGACCACCTCAACAGGGACCTCTTCCTTCAGCAGGACCCAAGGATGATCGTAGCCATTTACCAGTTGATTTTGTGGATACTGGCCAATCAAGCCTTGACCTAAGGGAGCAAATTCCCGAAAATCAAAGGGAGTATCCTGGACAGGCCAAAATTCGCCCAGGGGCAGGTTGTCCTCTCCAAGGGGGACAAAGTGCTCAGCCTGAATCCGCAGCTGATGGTCCGCCACCGTCTGGCTAAAATCACCAGATAGATTGAAATACACATGGTTGGTCGGATTAAAAATTGTATCTTTTTCCGAGCTGGCCTGATAGGCAATCCTTAGTTCATTTTCCTCCGTCAGTCGATAGCTGGCTGTAACTGTAACTGGTCCAGGAAAGCCATTGTAGCCATCTGGCAGGACCAGATTAAAACTGACTTGATTGGCCGCTTCATCCATCGAGGCCTGCCAGTATTGCTGATTGCTGGCCTTGTCACCACTATGGAGGGTCCGCCCAGGTTCATTTTCCGTAAAATGAACCAGCTGTCCCTTGATAGAGGTGGCGGCTCCTGAGATACGTCCGGCGACCGGAGCTACCGTAGAGCCAACATAGGCATCTTTTTCTAGATAGTCTTCATCAGACTGGGCAGCCAAGCTGACAGATCGGAGTTGCCCATCGACAGGAAGCAAGATCTCTACAATCCTCGCACCAAAATTGGTCAAGGTCACCACCATACCAGCCTGGTTGCTCAAGCGATAAAGCTGGGCTTGATCCGTCCCAAACGGGCCTATTTCAATCCTTGGCATAATCCCTCCTATTCAAAATTCATTGATTAGCCCAAAGGTGGCTAGGACAAAGGTCCCAACCACCTAAGGATACTTAAAGGCGATATAAGAGTCATTTGAAACTGGCTTCAAACGTGGAGATCTTTAACACATACAACTCAACTACTGACTAGGGTTATTATAAGGTTTAAAGCCAGTTCCGCTTGACTACTCTATCAAAGAATTATTCATCATCGTCGTCATCGTCATCGGCTGCTAGCAAGGCATTGACATGTCGGATATTGCTTGCACCAAATTCCACATAGTCAACTTCCTCACCAATCAAGGCCCCGTTTAGATAACCAATGACCATGGGCATGTTCATTCCAGCAAAGAGCTGGATGGGTCTTCCTTCCAAAATCAGACGCGAAACCACATTACAAGGGGTTCCACCCAGCAAGTCCGCAAAGACGACATAATCCTCCAAGCTTGCAATCGTGTCTTCAAATTTTTTCAGGAAATCTTCCGGTCCCTCTTCTGGCAGAAGAGTCACCGTGTAGATATCTTCTTGTGGCCCCATGATCATTTCAGTGGATTTTTTCAATTCTTCACTGAAGAGACCATGGCTGATCAATACTAAACTTTTTCCCATATTAAGACATACCTAAAACGAAATGACCAAAGGCAGATAGGGCAAGTGCCAGCGTAATGATAATCAAAATCGCTTTGGTAGAATTCATTCCCTTGCGGCCCAGCAGCCAGAAAACAAAGCCTGTGAAGACAGCTGGAACCAAGCGTGGGAAGATGGTGTTCATAATATCTTGAATATCAATGACCTTTTCACCAATGGTTGGTGTCCAAGAGATTTCAAAGTTGATCATGGTCGCAATCAAGGCCCCCATCATGAAGACACCGAGAACAGAAGCTGCATCAACGATGGCTTGCATAGTGTCCCGCATGGTGGTAATCAGCTTGACACCTTCTTTATAGGCAAACTCCAACTGTTTCCAACGGAAGATATCATAAACTACTGCTACTGCCACCCACAGCAAGATACCCCAAGGGTGGCCTTCTGTCGCCATGGTCGCTGCAATGGTACCCATAATAGCTGGTACCAGTGAACCAAAGATAGTGTCACCAAGGGGAGCAAACGGCCCCATCAAACCAGTCTTGATACCATTGACCGCATCCGCAGAAGCAACCCCTTCTTTTTCTTCCAGAGCCAAATCAAAACCAGTGATAATGGTGTGGAAGAATGGAGAGGTATTAAAGAATTGCGTATGCAGTTTCATCATCTGCTTGAGTTCAGGAGTACCATCACCATACATTTTACGGAGCTGTGGCAGGATCATGTAGAGGTAACCAGAAGCCTGCATCCGCTCGTAGTTCCAGCCCAACTGATAGGTAAAGAGACTCCGCTTGTTAATTTGATTAAAATCTTCTTTTGTTAATTTGTACTTAGAATTCGTCATCTTCAATCTCCCCACTTTCTACATTTGATACTGGCGCAGCAACCACTGTTCTGCGTGCATTTTGATAATGAAGCACAGCTAACAGAACACCAATCACTGAGATACCAATCATAGACAAACCTTTAAAGTTATTCACAAAGGTTACTCCAGCATCTTCTGGAAGGATGCCAACGATACCTGCGACAGCTCCACCCAAAGCAGAGATATTTCCGTAAAGTACAGTCAGCATAGCTGTCAAAGCAAAACCAGTTGCCAAATAGTGAAGATTGCGTTTCACTGGGAGATAGTGAAGCAGGATGGCGAAACCGAGACCTGGAAGCATACGAGCCGCTAATGTCAGACCTGCTGCAATCCAAGCAAAGTTTGGTTCTTCCAATGCTTTTACCATGGTTTCAACCAGACCGCCTCCAAAAGCAAGTGCTAAGAAAACTGGAAGAGCACGGGAAAGTCCCCATGGGAAAACACCCAGAAGATAGTTACGCTCAATACCTTTGTAGTCAAAGCGTTCAATCGCTGCATCCACACGGTGAGCAAAGAAAGTAGTTGTGAAACGACCAAGAATATCGGTGTAGACCAGAAGTCCGGCTACCGGTACCGCAATGGTAGAAATCGCCAGTTCAGGTTTGATTCCTTGAGCCACCGAAAAGGCTGTCGCCAAAACTGCTCCAGAAGTCGCATCGATACGAGAAGCACCACCGAAGGTACCAACCCCCAAAACCATGAGCTGTAAGCTACCACCGATGAAGAGACCTGTTTCCAAATCTCCCATCACCAAACCTGCTACGAAACCAGCAAAAACTGGTGAACCAGCAGATGAAACAATCGTTAACTCATCACAGATTTGATAGAATGAGTACAACGTCAGTAAAAGTATTTGCCACCATTGCATAATAGTGATCCTCCTATAAATTTTTCTTTATAATTCCGAATGTTAACGAACCTTATCCAATAGTGGCATAAAGTCTTTTGCTGGGTCATTTGGCACCATTTGGGCAATCAATTTAACCCCTTTTGCCTGCAGGGCATCAAAGTCTGCAATGTCCTTGTCCACCACGTTGATGGAACGGGTCACCGACCGCGTTTCAGGTGTTTGGGACATATTTCCTACATTGAGCTCTTTTAATTCAACCCCATAATTGACCAGACGCAGGAAGCGTTCCGGGTAACGGGCCACAATCAAGAGGCGCTGGGAATCGTATTTACCAGCCAAGATATTCTCGGCAGCCTTCTGAACAGGCAGGATACTCAATTTGACACCTGGAGGGCAGGCCAATTTCAAGCCCTGCTTCTCGATATCATTTTGAGCCACCTCGTCATCAATGACCATGATCCGTGTGATGTTCAGTTTTCCTGTCCATAAATTGGCCACTTGACCGTGAATCAATCGACCGTCAATCCTTGTAGCAATAATTGCCATAATCTTCTCCTTTTAAGTATGTTCAATCTTTGTAAACGGGTTCTTGAGAAAAGGTCACATTCTCTCTATAGCGGCCCTCTGTTTCGAAGACCACAATCTCATTTTCTCCTTTCTTCAAGTATCCTTTTGGCACATAGAGAGAAAGATGTGGACCCTTTTCCCAAAAACGTCCAATATTGTGCTGATTGATAAAGACGACTCCTTTTCCAAACCCTGTCATGTTCAAATAAGTATCCTCTAAATCATCTATTTCAAGGGAATAGCGATAGAAGGCTGGATGGCCCTCCTGCCATTCCTTTGTAAAATCAATAGCTGCTACATTATCCAGCGGTAAGGGATAGATGTCCCACTGCCCGATAAAGTGTAGGTCTGCCATGGCTCCCCTTCCCAAACCCTTGGTCTGAGTCGGTGCCGTGAGCTTATGGCCATAATTAACCCGGCCCATATTTTCAACCAAAACCGAAATTTCAGAAGTTTTTTCTGGCAAATCCAGCCAGATGTCCTCTCCAATTTCTTCCTGGTATTGAGTGGCTACCCACTCCTGATCTCGGAAAACTTGAATCCGATCCCTGGCATCAATGACCCGGAAGCGTTCCGCCTCCTCCTTGTCCCTTTCCAACTGGGTCTGATAAAGGGTGTAGCCCGTGTTTTGCCCCAAGTCTTCCATGCTCTGCGGATAGAAGGAGGAATGTTTGTCCGCCAGCTCCTCCAAAGTGCTAAACAAGGAAACCTTGGCTTGCAGGCAAGCAGATGGGTAAGCCTTAGCTGGCTTCACCAGAGGTTCTGCATAGTCTAGGTCGGGATAAGTTTCTTTCATCTTTTCTTGAATCAGGTAAAACTTCCTGGTTGGATTGCCAGCTTCATCTAAAATGGCATCATAGTCATAAGATGTCACCTGTGGCAAATCCTTCTGACCCCTGGCTGAGCAACCATTCATAAAACCAAAGTTGGTTCCCCCATGGAACATATAGAGGTTGATGGAGCCTAGTTCAATGGTTTCCATGACCGCCTGGGCCAGTTCTTCTGGGTCCCTGCGAATAATCTCATCACCCCAACGGTTGAACCAACCGTCCCAGAATTCCATACACATGAGCGGCCATTTTTTGCCATACTCATCAAAGAAATCCTGCATCTGGCTGAAATTTTCACTGGCCTTAGAGCCAAAATTACCTGTTACCAAGATGTCCTCTTCGATTAGGCTACCCGCCCTTAGGCAGGCCCGCCATGGACCGTCCGAGGTAAAGAAGGGAGCACTCAAACCATATTTGCGCATCAGGTCTGCGACTGCCTTGAGATAGGCCTTTTCTTCCCCGTAGGAGCCATATTCATTTTCCACCTGGAACATGAGGATATTGCCACCATTTGCCAGCTGGCGCTTGGCCAACTTAGGCAGGAGGTGGGCATAGTAATCGTCCAGATGGGCTAGAAAGGCCTCATCAGAGGAGCGAACCCTAAGGTCTTCCTTCAACAACCAGGCTGGCAAGCCACCCCATTCCCACTCTGCACAGATATAGGGAGAGGGACGGACGATAGCGTAGAGGCCCAAATCTTGGGCTAGCTGTAAGAAGGCTTCCAAATCCAGGATACCGCCATCCTCAAACTGCCCCTTCTGCGGTTCATGCAGGTTCCAGGGAACATAGGTTTCGACAGTATTGAAGCCCATAGCCTTCAAGTTGTATAAGGAATGGTACCAGTCGTCAGGATGGACCAGATCGGAAGAGCACACGTCTGAACTCCA
>ERZ650312.2108-NODE-2108-length-11058-cov-15.901209_pt1 | contig 11058 bp, 10 predicted proteins | sample MGYA00376248_ERZ650312 | MGnify/ENA primary metagenome ERZ650312 (study PRJEB26733, sample SAMN07839316) | wastewater metagenome | biome: urban; feature: wastewater treatment plant; material: waste water | place: USA: North Carolina | collected 2016-07-28 ... | reverse complement strand
CCCCAGGCCATCGAGACCCAGGGCGGTGAAGATATCAAAGACCCGTTTTCCGGTAAATCGCAATGCGGCTCCGCTTAAGTGAACAGCATTGCGCCGGCTGGCGGGCTTTTTCATCATCTGACGGGCCTGGGTGTTGCTATCGGCCCTTGCGCTCCGGCCACCAGGGTGAAGCCCCGATGGCCGGTCTCAGCCCTTGAGCTCCAGCACGGTGGTGAAGCCTCCGAAGATCATGCGGGCGCCGTCAAACGGCATGGTCTGGTGCAGGGGATTGGCGGGGTCCATCCTGGGGTCCTGCATCATCTTGCCCATGGCGTCGTCCCGCACCGCCTTGCTCGGCCACTCCACCCAGGAGAAGACCACGGTTTCATCCTCCCTGGCCGCCACCGCCCGGTAAAAGTCGGTCTGCTTGCCGTGGGGCACGTCGTCCCCCCAGCACTCCAGCACCCGGGTGGCGCCGTATTCGAGGAAGATGGGGTCAAACTGCCCCGCATGATCGATCAGGGCCTGCTTGTTGGCCGTCGGCACGGCGAGCACGAATCCGTCCACGTATGACATCAGAGGTTCCTCCTGTGAGTGAGGATCTCAGCATAGCAGCCGCCCATCAGCCCGCGCTCTGCGCCGCCCCGCGCAGCCAGCCATCACAACGAGACCAGCCGCTCCAGATCGCTGCGGGTCAGGCGCTTGCTGTCCACCTTCACGTAGAGGGAGTGCTCCTCGCGCACCAGCAGCACGTCGCTTACCCCCTCGCAGGCGCGGATCCGCTGCTCCAGGGCCGGGGTGGCCTCGACCCCTTCCGGCAGCACGATGCGCAGGCTGCTCACATAGGGGGGCTCGGCCATGGTGAGGCTCACCCCGAGCCAGGCGAGGGCCAGGGCGGCGCAACCGCCAAACACCAGGGGGCCGCCCCCCAGGCTGTAGAGCAGGCCGCCGAGACTGCCGCCGATGGCGACCCCGAGGAACTGACTGGTGGAGTAGACCCCCATGGCGGTGCCCTTGTAGCCCGGCGGGGACTCCTTGCTGATGAGAGACGGCAGCAGCGCCTCCATCACGTTGAAGCCGATGAAGAAGAGCTGCAACCCGGCGAGCAGACCCCACAGCTGCTGGCCGCTCTGCCAGAGCACCAGCTCGGCGGCCAGCATCACCACCACGCACCCGATGAAGACCCGCTTCATCTGGCGGTGCTTCTCGGCATAGATGATGAAGGGCACCACGCTCACGAAGGCGATCAGCATGGTGACCAGATAGGCCTGCCACTGGCTGTCACGGGGCAGGCCCGCACGTTCCAGCAGGGGCGGCAGGGCCACGAAGCTCGACATCAGCAGGGTGTGGACGCAGAGGATGCCGAGGTTGAGCTTGAGCAGGCGAGGGTTGGTGAGCACGGTACGAAAGCTGCCTCGCACCATGGCGGACTCGCGATTTTGCAGGTGGGCCGCCGGGGTCGGCACCACCCAGAGCACCATGGCGATGGCGGCCAGGGCCAGCAGGGCGATGAGCCAGAAGAGGCCGGACAAGCCCAGGGCATGGGTGATGAGGGGGCCGGTCACCATGGCGATGGCGAAGGTGATGCCAAAGCTCACCCCGATGAAGGCCATCGCCTTGGTGCGATTCTGCTCCCGGGTGAGATCCGACAGGAGCGCCATGACGGCGGCGGAGATGGCGCCGCTCCCTTGCAGGGCGCGCCCGACGATGACCCCCCAGATGGCGTCGCTCAGGGCGGCGATGACGCTGCCAAGGGCAAACATCAGCAGGCCGCCGACGATGAGGGGCTTGCGCCCCACCTTGTCGGAGAGCAGGCCGAAGGGGATCTGGAACAGGGCCTGGGTCATGCCGTAGATGCCGATGGCAAGCCCGATGAGCGCCTCGGAGGCGCCCGCCAGGGACATGCCGTAGGTGGTCAGCACCGGCAGCACCATAAACATGCCGAGCATGCGCAGCGAGAAGACGGAGCCGAGCGCCCAGGTCGCGCGTCGCTCGCCCCTCGTCATGGTGAAATCATTCATGAGGGCCTCGATGAGTCAAAAAGAAGAGAGAAAGAAAGGGGTGACAGGCGCCCGGCCGCCCCGAAAAATCGGCGATGCCCCTCGCAGGGCGGCGCCCATAATAGCAGAGCCGGGAAGATTCCCGGCTCTGGATTTCATGCATTTCAGGGGTGCAGTTCACACTATCAGGGCAGCATGCTCACCAGCACCGGCGCTGCGTCCGGCTGGAAGTCCACCGACATCATCACGCTCAGGCAAGTAATGGTGACGATGGAGAACATGAACAGCTTGCGCGCCCAGAGGGAGTCGTCCACCGCCGCCTTGTAGCCCGACAGCGCCATCCCCAGCCACCAGACGCTCACCGCGGTGGCCACCACCAGATACTTGTACCCGGCGTAGCCGCCGAGGAACAGCATCAGGGTCGGCACCATGAACGCCAGGATGTAGAGGGTGATGTGGAGCTTGGCCACCGGGATCCCCTTCACCACCGGCAGCACCGGGATGTTGGCAGCCTGGTAGTCCTTGAAGCGGAAGATGGCGATCGCATAGGAGTGCGGCATCTGCCACAGGCTGAAGATCGCCAGCAGGATCAGTGCCCCCGAGTCGAACTGCCCGCTCACCGCGCAGTAGCCGATGACCGGCGGCGCGGCGCCGGAGAGGCTGCCGACCAGGGTGCCATAGACCGAGTGGCGCTTCATGTAGAGGCTGTAGACCCCCACATAAACCAGGAAGCCCAGCACCGCCAGCAAGGCGGCCAACGGATTGGCCGCAAAGTAGAGCAGTGCAATGCCCGCAACGCCCAGCGCCGTCGCATACCAGAGGGAGACACCGGGGGCGATGAGCCCCCGCACCAGGGCACGGTTCTTGGTGCGCTCCATGATGCAGTCGATGTCCCGGTCGATGTAGTTGTTGAACACGCAACCGGAGGCCACCACCAGTGACACCCCCACCATGGTCAGGATGAACAGGGGCACATCCAGGCTCCCCTTCGAGGCCAGCAGGAATCCCCCGATAACCGAGATGAGGTTGCCGAAGATGATGCCCGGCTTGGTCACTTGCAGGTATTGCTTCATCATCATCAACCCGCTCAGTGAACCATCATGTTGATGTTGAGGTTGTACATGATCCACAGGGAACCCACGACCACGATGGCGATGATGAGCACGGTAAAGACCAGTGCCACCAGGTTCCAGCGCTCCTCGGAGGAGGTGTTCATGTGCAGGAAGTAGACCAGGTGTACGAAGATCTGCACCACCGCCATGGCCACCACGGTGCCGAGCACCACGGCGTGGGAGGCGGAGCCGTCCATCACCATCCAGAACGGCACGGCGGTCAGGATGAGTGACAGCACGAAGCCGATCATGTAGGACTTGACGCTGCCGTGGCTGGCGCCGTGATTGTCAACGGAATGACTCATTTACATGACCCCCATCAGATAGACCACGGTGAAGACGCAGATCCATACCACGTCGAGGAAGTGCCAGAACAGGCTCAGGCACATCAGGCGAGTGCGGTTGCGCTCGGTCAGCCCCTTCTTGGTGATCGACACCATCATCACGATGATCCAGACCAGGCCGCTGGTCACGTGGATACCGTGGGTCCCCACCAGGGTGAAGAAGGCAGAGAGGAAGCCGCTGCGATCCGGGCCCGCCTCGTGCACGATCAGGTGATGGAATTCGTAGATTTCCATCGCGATGAAGCCGGCCCCCAGCAGGAAGGTGACGAACAGCCAGGTGTTGACCGCCGCGACCTTGTTCTTGTTCATGGCCAGCATGCCGAACCCGAAGGTGATGGAGCTCAGCAGCAGCAGCATGGTTTCGGCGAACACGAACGGCAGTTCGAAGATGTCCTTGCCGGTGGGGCCGCCGGCAGTGCCGTTGACCAGGACCGCATAGGTCGCGAACAGGGTCGCGAACAGGATGCAGTCACTCATCAGGTAGATCCAGAAACCGAATACCTTGGTGGCACCGGCATCGTGGTGCCCATCCTCATGGGCACCGTGAGAGTGATGTAGTACGTCAGTCGCCATGGAATTAAGCCACCTTGTTGATGTTGTCGAAATGCTGACCTTCGATGCGCTCGATCTCGTCAACCTGTACGTAGTAGTCCACATCGTCGTTGAAGCTGTGGATGATCCAGGTGGCGATCATGCCGATGAAGCCGGCGATGGCCATCCACCAGATGTGCCAGATCATGGCAAAGCCGAACACCACGCTGAAGGCGGCGATGATGACACCGGCACCGGAGTTCTTCGGCATGTGGATGGGGGCATACTGGGCAGGCTTCTTGTAAGCGCTGCCGTCAGCCTTGGCTTCCCAGAAGGCGTCCAGACCGGTGACCTTCGGCTCGATGGCGAAGTTGTAGAACGGCGGCGGAGAGGACGTCGCCCACTCCAGGGTACGGCCACCCCAGGGATCGCCGGTCAGGTCGCGGTTCTTCTCGCGGTCGCGGATGCTGACCACGATCTGGATGACCTGGCACAGCACGCCCAGGGCAATCAGACCGGCACCGCAGGCGGCGACCACCAGCCAGCCGTGGAACTCGGGATCGATGTTCTGGCTGACACGACGGGTCATGCCCATGAAGCCCAGCACGTAGAGCGGCATGAAGGCCACGAAGAAGCCGGTGATCCAGCACCAGAAGGCACGCTTGCCCCAGACGTCATCCAGCTTGAAGCCGAACGCTTTCGGGAACCAGTAGGTGATACCGGCGAAGCAGCCGAACACCACGCCGCCGATGATGACGTTGTGGAAGTGGGCGATGAGGAACAGGCTGTTGTGCAGCACGAAGTTGGCGGCCGGCACGGAGAGCAGTACCCCGGTCATGCCACCCACGGTGAAGGTGATGATGAAGCCGACGGTCCACAGCATGGGCGAGGTGAACTCGATGCGACCGCGGTACATGGTGAACAGCCAGTTGAAGATCTTCACCCCGGTCGGGATGGAGATGATCATGGTGGTGATGCCGAAGAAGGCATTCACGTTGGCGCCGGACCCCATGGTGAAGAAGTGGTGCAGCCAGACGATGAACGACAGCACGGTGATTGCCACGGTCGCCCACACCAGGGAGGTGTAACCGAACAGCTTCTTCTTGCAGAAGGTCGCCACCACTTCGGAGAAGATCCCGAACACCGGCAGCACCAGGATGTACACCTCGGGGTGACCCCAGGCCCAGATCAGGTTGATGTACATCATCATGTTGCCACCCATGTCATTGGTAAAGAAATGGGTACCCAGGTAGCGGTCTGCGGTGAGCAGGGCGATGGTGACGGTCAGGATCGGGAAGGAGGCGATGATCAGGATGTTGGCACACAGGGCGGTCCAGGTGAAGACCGGCAGGCGCATCATGGTCATGCCAGGGGCACGCATGCGGATGATGGTGGCGAAGAAGTTCACGCCGGTCAGCAGGGTCCCCAGACCCGAAATCTGCAGACTCCATATCCAGTAATCGACCCCGACCCCGGGACTGAACTCCAGCCCCGACAAGGGCGGATAGGCCAGCCAGCCGGTCTGGGCGAATTCACCGACCCCGAGGGAGACGTTGATCAGCACCACGGCCGCGGCGGTGAACCAGAAGCTCAGGTTGTTCAGGAAGGGGAAGGCCACGTCACGGGCACCGATTTGCAGCGGCACCACGATGTTCATCAGACCGATCACCAGCGGCATGGCCACGAAGAAGATCATGATGACGCCGTGGGCGGTGAAAATCTGGTCGTAGTGATGGGCGTTCAGGTAGCCTTCGCCACCCCCGGAGGCGATGACCTGCTGGCCACGCATCAGCACGGCGTCGGCAAAGCCACGCAGCAGCATGACCATGCCCAGAATGAGATACATGATACCGAGGCGTTTGTGGTCGACCGAGGTCAGCCACTCTTTCCACAGATATTGCCACTTGCCGTAGTAAGTGATGAGACCGGCGATGGCCAGGCCCCCCAGAATGATACCGGCTATCGTGACCATGATGATGGGTTCATGGTACGGAATAGCCTCGAGTGTCAATTTTCCAAACATCGATTATTCCTCGGATCCTGCTTTCACACTCTTGTCGGCCGACATGGCCATGTGTCCGGCATGGGCGTCATGGTTCATGGCCTGGTTCTCCATGGCGTCCTCTTGCGAGGCCTCATGGTTCATCCCTTCGTGGTCCATGGCACCCGCTTTCGGGGCGGCGTCATGGTTCATGGCCTCGTGGTTCATGCCCTCGTGATCCGCGGAGCCCGCAGCCGGGGTGGCGTGACCACCATGGGACATGCCGCCCATGAACTTGTTGATGATGTTGACGAACAGCTTGGGATCGGCGCTGGCGAAGTACTCCACCGGGTGGTTTTCGCTCTTCTTGGCCAGGGCATTGAACTCATCCATGGTGCTCAGGGCCTTGGAAGAGGCCTTCACCTTGGCTACCCAGGCGTCGAAACCGGCTTGGTCCTGGGTCGCGATGGCCTTGAACTTCATGCCGGAGAAACCGGCACCGCTGTAACCGCCGGAGATGCCCTTGTACTCGCCCGCTTCGTTGGCAATCAGGTGCAGCTTGGTCTGCATGCCGGCCATGGCGTAGATCTGGCCGCCCAGTTGCGGGATGAAGAAGGAGTTCATCACGGTGTCGGAGGTCACCCGGAAGTTGACCGGGGTGTTGACCGGGAAGGCCAGCTCGTTGACCGACGCAATGCCCAGCTCCGGATAGACGAACAACCACTTCCAGTCCAGGGAAATGACATCCACCTGAACCGGTTTGACGTCCGATTCTAGCGGCTTGTAGGGGTCGAGGGAGTGGGAAGTTTTCCAGGTGATCACCGCCAGGATGACGATGATGATGACGGGTACAGTCCAGACGACTGCCTCAATCTTGTTGGAGTGGGCCCAGTCCGGCGCATAGGTGGCACTGGTGTTGGACGCCCGGTATTTGTAGGCGAACGCCACCGCCATGACAATCACGGGCACCACCACGATCAGCATCAAGCCGAGTGCGGTGAGTATCAGTGACTTCTGCTCCACACCGACCTGCCCCTTGGGGCTCATCAGTGCCATGTCGCAGCCACTCAGCAAGCTGGCGGTCGCGAGCAGCAGCAAAGCGCCCAAGCCCCTCTTCACATCAAAGAGTCTCATGCAATGTCCTCATCTTTTGAAGGCTTATTGGTATAAAAAAATGCAGCATTTTATTGCATCAGACCAGCATGTGAACAACATGAAAAATTAATCCCAAAAATGTTCAAAAGGTGATGGAAAGCGGTATCAGATGTTAATCCCTTGACAATGACCAATTTATTCAAGTTACACCGCGGCAATTCATCTTCCGTTAATCTCTCGCGCCACCAAAAGTGACCACCAATTAACCAAAAAGATCCATCTGGTCTGTTTTTAACCCGCCATTGCGATCAAAAAAGAGCCATACAGCCCCTTTTCGACTCACAGGTCATTTCTCCACACCTTGATCTGGATGGGTATTTTTCGGGGAAGATTAAAAAAATAATTAATCAAACGAATGTGTGATTAACTTCCCGTCCCCCGACAACGGTCGCAACCCCTGGCGCCAGAAGGCACACTTCGTAACAAAACGGGCCCTTGTGCGGGTCCGTTGACAATCGTTTTCTCTCCCTCACTCGGAGTCGGAGTCAGGAGTGATCGTGTTCCATCCGGGTCGCCACGGCGATCCGGTTCCAGGCGTTGATGGTGACCACCTGCATCAGACACTGGGCTAGCAGGGTTTCCCCCAGTTGGGCCAGCGCCGCCTCATAGGTCTGCACCGTGAGCCCCTTGTCGGCGATCAGGGTCACCTCGTCGGTCAGGGCCAGCACCGCCCGCTCCCGGGCGTCGAACAGCGGCGACTCCTGCCAGGCGGCCAGCGCCAGCAGACGCTGGGCGCTCTCCCCGTGCTTCATCGCCACGTCGGCGTGCATCTCGATGCAGTAGGCGCAGCCGTTGATCATGGAGGCGCGCAACTTGATGAGCTCCTTGAGCGACAGGGGAATGTCGGTGCCCCCGAGGTAGGACTCGAGGCCCATCATGGCCGAGACGGCGGCGGGCACCTGGTTGGCGAGCTGGATACGGTGTGACATGGCGAGACTCCTGTGATGGACCCCGGATGGGGCGGTGAGCTGATTGTTCACTTTTTCATTTTTGATTAGAATATCGTCATAACCTGCAACAGTTTTGCGTTTATCGCAAAGGTTAATCCATGCTGGATCGCATCCGCATCCTGGCCCAGGTGGTGGAATCGGGCAGTTTCTCCCGTGCCGCCCGCGCCCTCAACCAGGCCCCCTCCTCCGTGACCCGTGCCATCGACGCCCTGGAGCAGCAGCTCGGGATCCCGCTCTTCAAGCGCAGCACCCGCCAACTGGTGCTGACCGAGCAGGGCGCCTATTTTCTCGCCCGCTCCCTGCCCCTGCTGGAGGAGGCGGATCAGCTGGTGCAATCCCTGCAACCCCTCTCGGTGGCGCCAGAGGGGCCGCTGCGGGTCTCGGTGTTCGAGAGCTTCGGCGCGTCCTGGCTCTCTCCCCGCCTGCCCGACTTCCTCGCCCGCTACCCCGGGGTGCGCCTGGAGGTTGCGCTGGACAACCGCATGGTGGATCTCGATGCCGAGAACGTGGACGTGGCGGTGCGCATCGGCAAGCCCGCCGACAGCAGCCTGCACACTCGTCATCTGCTCACCAACCGCTCGCTGCTGGTCACCTCCCCCGCCTATCTGGCCCGCCATGGCGAACCCGCCCATCCCGCCGAGCTGGCCCACCACAACTGCCTCATTCGCGGCCATGGGCGCCAACGCCAGCACTGGTACTTCCAGCAGGGCACGGAGCGCGAGAAGGTGGCGGTGCAGGGCAACCTCGCCTCGGTCGGGGGCACGCCCCTGCTCTGCGCCGCCCTCGCGGGGTCCGGCGTGCTGCTGCTGTCGAGTTGGATGGTGCAGCAAGGCATCGACGAGGGCACCCTGCTGCCGCTGCTGCCAGAGTGGCTCGCCTCCCCCTACGAGGATCGCCAGGACGAGATCCACGCGGTGTTTCGTGGCGGCCGCTTCCTCAAACCCCAGACCCGCGCCTTCATCGACTTTCTGGTCGAGGCGATCAGGCCCCTGCAAGGGCCGCGCTGACCGCAACAGAGCCTCCTGGCGAAACGCTGAAAACGCAGACGCCGGGCACAGGGCCCGGCGTCTGGAAATGAGGGTCGCCACGGCGACCGCTCAGCGTGATTTTCGCCCGTCAGGGCTTGGGGAGAGCCCCCGGTAATCCCCGTAGGGGAAGATGTTGCGCAGGCGCTGGGCCACGGGCTCGGGGATGGAGCGGGAGAAGACCAGCCTCACCCCGTTGCCGTCCCGCAGGCCCAGGATGCGTCCGCGCACCGGCTCATGGTGCAGGATCTGGGTCGCCTGGGTCACAAAGCGCGGCGGCACCGAGCCCCGCTTCACCACCACCTTGCCCGGCGCGAGCCGGACCTCGAAAAGGGCGCCGCGCCCCAGCGTCATCAACCACCCGATCAGGGCTATCGCCACCAACAGAGACAACCAGGCCATTGCGTCTTCCTCCCGTCAACCCGATATTCGCCAGTATAACCGGGGGCGCCTCACCATGACCCGGCCGCCATCACGCTTTCACTCACTGCCGGGCCTTATCGGCGCCCCTTGCCCCAGGCCACCAGGGTATCCCGATAGAGGGCGAGCAAGGCCTGATCCCGCACCGCGACCCCGACCTGCTGGGCCGGGCAGTCGGCCCACTCGTCATGGGGATGGCGGGTGTCGTCAAATTTTTGCAGGGTATGGCCGATGGCGGGCCCCTCGGTGATGACCCGCACCGGCCCCTTGCGCAGGGTGAACAGCGCAGGATCGATCACATAGGCGATGGCGGAGGGATCGTGCACATGGCACCCCGCCATGCCGATGCGCTCGGAATAGAAGCGCAGGTAGAAGCGGCTGACATCCCACAGGAAGCGGCCCGGCTCCCCCGCATCGTCCCGCAGGGCATCCAGATAGTCGGCGGTGAAGATGCTCTGCTGGGTGACGTCGAGCCCGATGATCACCAGGGGCCAGGGGGCGGTGAAGACCCGGTCCGCCGCATCGGGATCGTCGTGGATATTGGCCTCGGCATAGGGGGTCACGTTGCCGCGATGGCCGTTGACGCCAAAGGCGCCGCCCATCACGACCACTTCTTTCACCAGGGCGGCTACTTCGGGGGCCGCCTCGAGCGCCAGCGCCAGGTTGGTGAGGGGACCGATGGTCACCAGGGTGATCTCGCCGGGATGGGCCTTCACCGTCTCGACGATGTATTGCCAGGCCGGGCGGGGATCCGCTGAGAGACTCACCTCCCCCGCCTGCACGTCACCAAAGCCGGTGGGACCGTGCACCACAGTGGTGGGGCCCACGGGATCCCGCAGCAGGGGCGCGGCGGCCCCCTGGGCCACGTCGGCCTTCATGGCATATTTCTGCTTGAGCCAGAGGGCGTTGTGGGTGCCGTTCTCGATGGTGGCATTGCCAAATACCGTGGTGATGGCGAGCAGCTCGATGGCGGGGTGGGCTTCGGCAAACAGAATTGCCATGGCGTCATCGATACCGGGATCGGTATCCAGAATGATCTTGTGAGTCATGGGGCCTCCTTGGGCAACAGAGCAGCCAGTGTAGCGAGCCGCCGCCGCTTTAACAGCGCCGGGATCACAGCCTGAGGCTTTGCCCTTGCCCGCCTTGCCCAACTGGCGGTATTTCATACAGGGATGACCACGCGGCAGGGGACAAGGAGAGGCGAAGCGGGTGGCATCGGCGAAATAGTGGGCAAGCGGATGGCAGGTGAGTGCCGCAGCCTTGTGGAGCGGTGGGCGGGGTGGTATCACTGGGCCACATGATTCACCCCGCTCACCACCTGCCGAGGCGCCATTGATCACCCTGATAAAAGAGTCCGACCAGCTGAAGATGCCCTGGAAGAACAAGCAGGGCACCACAGCCCAGATCCTCATCTCTCCTGCCGGCACCAGCCTCGACAGGCTCGATTTTGCCTACCGGCTGAGCTCAGCGCCCATCAAGGGGGCCGGCCCCTTCTCGAAATTTCCCGGCTATCAGCGCATCCTGCTGCCCATCAGCGGGGCCGGCTTCGTGCTCAACGGCC
>ERZ650312.2105-NODE-2105-length-11073-cov-12.971683_pt1 | contig 11073 bp, 10 predicted proteins | sample MGYA00376248_ERZ650312 | MGnify/ENA primary metagenome ERZ650312 (study PRJEB26733, sample SAMN07839316) | wastewater metagenome | biome: urban; feature: wastewater treatment plant; material: waste water | place: USA: North Carolina | collected 2016-07-28 ... | reverse complement strand
GCCGGCATCTGAAAATGTTCAATATTTAATTGCCGAATCAATAGGTTATTTTTTTAGATTGGTATTATGCCTATAATTCACCGCTAAAACATTCAACAGGCAGGTGCGCACGCGAAAGGGTGCCAGGCCGTTTGAAACGCTTTCAGACGGCCTTGGCATTATGCAACGATGGGCTTTATATCGACTTGAATCGCTATCACCCGAAAATGCGCCGCGCGCGCTTATTTGTTTCACCATCCGCTCAAATTGCGCGTAAAATCCGCCCACCATGAATGAAAAAAAATGTTTCCATTGCGGGCTGGACGTGCCCGAAAATATCCACCTGAACATACGCTATGAAAAGCGCGAAGAGCCGGCCTGTTGCGCCGGCTGCCAGGCGGTGGCGCAAAGCATTATCGATGCGGGGCTGGGGCATTATTACAGGCAGCGCACCGCCGAGGCCGAAAAAGCCGCCTTGCCGCCGCCGGAAATTCTCGAGCAGCTCAAACTTTACGATTTGCCGCAAATGCAGGCCGATTTTGTGGAAACTTTATCCGGCAGCGAGCGCGAAGCGGTGTTGATGCTCGGCGGCATCACCTGCGCCGCCTGCGTGTGGCTGATCGAGCAGCAATTGCTGCGGCTTGATGGCGTGTTGCGCGTGGATTTGAACTACAGTACCCACCGCATGCGCGTGGCTTGGGACAATGATCGCGTGGCGCTTTCCGATATTTTGCTGCGCGTGCAAAACACGGGCTACACCGCCGCGCCTTATGATGCGCAGAAATTCGAACAGCAGGCGCAAAAAGAGCGCAAGCAATCGCTGATCCGGCTGGCCGTGGCCGGGCTTGGCATGATGCAGACCATGATGTTTGCCATTCCCACTTATCTTTACAACGATATCGAGCCGCAATATCTGGCGCTGCTGCATTGGGGCGCTTTGCTGATGGTGCTGCCGGTGATGTTTTATTCGGCCGTGCCGTTTTACAAAGGCACTTGGCGCGATTTGAAAAACCGCCGCGTGGGCATGGACACGCCCGTGGCCATTGCGCTGATTCTCACTTTTATCGCCGGCCTTTATGCGCTTTTGAATAATGCGGGGCAGGGCATGTATTTCGAATCGCTGGCGATGTTTGTGTTTTTCCTGCTGGCCGGGCGCTATATGGAGCAGATTGCGCGGCGCAAAGCGGGCGACGCGGCCGAGCGGCTGGTGAAGCTGGTGCCCGCATTTTGCCACCGTCTGCCAGATTATCCCGCCAGCGAAGCGAGCGAAGAGGCCGCCGTGGTGCAGCTTAGCGCCGGCGATATTCTGGCTGTGCGCCCGGGCGAAGTGATTCCCGCCGATGGCCGCGTGCTCGCCGGTGAGAGCGAGGTAAACGAAGCCATGCTCACCGGCGAGAGCCTGCCTGTGTTCAAAGCCGCGGGCAGCAGCGTAACCGCCGGCACGCTCAACAGCTCCGGCCCTTTGGTGATTCAGGCCGAGCAAGTGGGCGGCCACACCCGCTTATCCCATATTGTGAAGCTGCTCGACCGCTCGCTGGCGCAAAAGCCGCGCCTGGCCGAATTGGCCGATAAATATGCCTCATCGTTTGTGCTTGGCCTGCTTTTAATGGCCGTGCCCGTGTTTATCGGCTGGTGGCTTTATGCCGATGTGCAAACCGCCTTGTGGATTACCGTGGCGCTGCTGGTAATCACCTGCCCCTGCGCCTTATCGCTGGCCACGCCCACCGCGCTGGCCGCATCCACCGGCATGCTCGCTTCAGACGGCGTGTTGATCAGCGGCAGCCACAGCCTGGAGGGCTTGTCGCAAATCAGCGATGTGGTGTTCGACAAAACCGGCACCCTCACCGAAGGCCGTCTGAACGTGCGCACCATTTTGCCCTTGGGCAATATCGATATGCACCAAGCCGCCCAAATCGCGCGCGCGCTCGAAGCCCAATCGGAGCACCCGATTGCCCGCGCCATTATGAGCCTGCCCGAAGGCGGCGGCCTCGATATCCGCAGCGCGCAGCGGCTCAACCGCATCGGCCACGGCGTGAGCGCCGAGCTTGCCATCAACGGCCAAAGCCAAACCTGGGCGCTCGGCCGCCCCGAATTTGTGGCCGAAATCGCCGGCCATCTGCCACGCGCGCTGCAAGAAATCGAGCACAGCGGCAGCCTGATTGCGCTGGGCAACCGCCAAGGCTTTCAAGCCGCCTTTTTGCTCGACGACACCATCAAAAGCAATGTGCCTGCCATGCTCGCCACGCTCAAGCAGCAAGGCCTGCGCCTGCACCTGCTCAGCGGCGACAGAGCCGCCGCCGTGCAAAACCTCGCCGCCGGGCTGGCGCTGGATGCGCACCGCGCCGAAGCCACGCCGGAAGACAAACTCGCCTATGTCGAAACCCTGCAACGGCAAGGACGCAAAGTGCTGATGGTGGGCGACGGCATCAACGACGCCCCCGTGCTCGCCCGCGCCGATGTGTCGGTGGCCGTGGCCGGCGGCGCCGATGTGGCACGCGAAGGCGCCGATGTGGTGCTGCTCAACGATGACATGGCCGTGCTGCCGCGCATTCTCAAGCAAGCGCAGCGCACCCGCCGCATTATCCGCCAAAACCTAATCTGGGCCAGCATCTACAACCTCATCGCCGTGCCCCTGGCCGTGCTCGGCTTCGTCACCCCCTGGATCGCCGCCCTAGGCATGAGCATCAGCTCGTTGATTGTGGTGGCCAATGCTTTAAGATTATTGAAAAAACAGGCGGATTAAACGGCTATCAATAAGGCCGTCTGAAAGAAAACATAAAATTTAAACCCGTTGCGCATTTAGAATAAAAAAAAGTAAGTTACTCACATATCATAATGATATAATTCAATTTTCGCCAAAAAATTAGAATAATGAGTAACTTACAAAAATATTATACCTGCTTTCTATCTCTTCTGCACGAAATCGAACCCAAAAACAATTTCATCAAACAAATCAGAAAGCCCAAACTTTCCGACAAAGAACTCATCGCCCTAAGCTTGGCCGCCGAAGCCTCCGGGATCGATTCCGAACTGCTTTTATTCCAACAACTACCCGATGATTTGCTGCATAAAATAGAGCGCTCGGTTTATAACAAGCGGCGGCGCAGGCTCAGCCTTAAAACCCAAGAATTGCAACAGCGTCTCGCCAATGCCGTTATCGCTCAAGAATCCCATCTCTTGATTGACAGTATGCCCATTGAAATCTGCCGTCCCAGCCGAGCTAAACGAAGCAGAGTTTGCAGCCAATACGATGAATCATCTCCTGATTTCGGCTATTGCGCTGCCCAGAAAATGTATTATTTCGGCTATAAAATCCACGCAGTCTGTACGCATCAAGGTGTTTTTAAAGCCTTTGATCTGACAAAAGCTTCAACACATGACATCCATTATCTCAACGATGTACGCGAACAATTCGAACATTGCATCCTCATTGGGGATAAAGGTTACTTGAGCCGGGCTTGGCAGGCTGATTTATTTGAGCACTCCGCCATCAGCCTGTGTACGCCGCCTAAACGTAATCAAACGACCGAAAAACCTTTTCCTGCCGTTTACCGCAAGGCAAGGAAGCGTATAGAAACCTTGTTTTCTCAGTTGTGCGATCAATTCATGATTCGTAGAAATTATGCCAAGTCATTTGCGGGGTTGGCCACCCGCGTGGTTGCAAAAATAACCGCTTTAACCATTATTCAGTTACATAACAAAAACTTGGGAAGAAATATTAATCGACTGAAAATGGGATTCCCCTAAATGCGCAACGGGTTATACTGAATCCCTTCACCCCATCGTTTAGGGTCTGTTCACAATTCATCCGTGCGTAAGATTTTGAGCGCAAAAGCGCGTTTGCAAGGCGAAAAGCGCAGCAAGGTTGGACACCTTGCGAGCATTTTCAACGCGGCAGGCGCGTTTTTGAGCCAAAAGATTACCACGAGATGAATTGTGAACAGACCCTAGGAGCCGCCATGTTTAAATTTCCCGCCCTCGCCGCCGCATGCCTGCTGGCCGCCTGCACCGCCGCCCCGGCCGCAACCGGCGCACCGCAAGCCGATATTGCCCAAGCCGACATGGCCGCGCCCGCCTGGGCCGGCACCTACGCCGGCACGCTGCCCTGCGCCGATTGCGAAGGCATTCAAATCCGCCTCACGCTGCAACCCGATCTGCACTACACGCTTAGCCAAACCTATCTGCGCGCAGGCGGCAACCGCAGCGCCAGCGTGAGCGGCCAATTTTATTGGACCGACGAAGGCCAAACCGTGCAGCTCGACAATTATGCCGATGCCCGCCAATTCCAAATCGGCGCAGGCTTTGCCCAAGCGTTTCGATTGGACGGCAGCCCCAGCGGCAACGATGCGCGCTATCGTCTGCAAAAAATCCATTGATATAAAATCATACGCAGGCCGTCTGAATACCCATTCAAAAAAGTAAGCGGACCAAGCGTTGAACCTGCGACAGTACAGATAGAGTAAAATGCAAGAAAAAGTGACGCAAAACGATATTTTGCAACGGCGTAGGTTGGATTGATAAACCCAAGGTTTCAGACGGCTTATGGATTTGTTGGGTTTACAATCCAACCTACCTGCCGTATCACTTTTTCGTGCATTCCAATATAGTCCGGCACGGCGAGCCAACAAAGTCAGGTTATTTTTGGATGGGTATGAATATCCTTTCAGACGGCCTTATCTTATATAATAACGCTTTTGCCGCATCACCATCCAAAGACAAAATCATGAATGCCAAACCCATCATTATCGGCGTGGCCGGCGGCTCCGGCTCCGGCAAAACCACCGTGTCGCGCGCGCTTTACGAGCGCTTCAGCGGCCACCCCATCACCATCATCGAGCAGGATTATTACTACAACGACCAAGCCCACCTCAGCCCCGAAGTGCGGCGCGCGCAGAATTACGACCACCCCGATGCGTTTGACAATGCCCTGCTTTATCAGCAGCTCGGCCAGCTGCTCGAGCGCAAAGCCGTCGAGCTGCCGCAATACGACTACACCCGCGACACCCGCGCCGGCCACACCAAACACCAGCCGCCGGTAGACGTGATTATTCTCGAAGGCATACTCGCCCTTTATGACGAAAACATCCGCAGCCTGATGGACATCAAGCTTTTTGTCGACACCGACGCCGACCTGCGCTTTATCCGCCGCCTGCAACGCGACTGCCTCGAGCGCGGCCGCTCCATCGAATCGGTGGTGGGGCAATATATCGAGCAAGTGCGGCCGATGCACATCCAATTTGTGGAGCCGACCAAGCGCCACGCCAACATTATTATCCCGTTTGACGAGCGCAACGGCGTGGCCGTGGATATTCTGATTGCCAAAGTGGGCGCGATTTTGCAGCAGCGCATCGCACAAACCCGCTAATCCGGCATACATTAACAAAAGGCCGTCTGAAACGTTTCAGACGGCCTCTGCTTTTATGCCACCGAAAAGGCACACAGCTTACAGATAAAATTTCTCAATCACATTCAAATCATCATCCAGCTTATACACCAGCGGCTGGCCGGTGGGGATTTCCAGCGCCATGATGTCGTCGTCGGAAATGCCTTCGATGTGCTTGGCCAGCGCGCGCAGGCTGTTGCCGTGGGCGGCCACCAGCACGCGTTTGCGCGCAATAATGGCCGGCGCGATTTGGTCTTCCCAAAAAGGCAGCACGCGCTCAAGGGTGACTTTCAGGTTTTCGCCGCAAGGCACCACATCTTTGGGCAGGTGCGCATAGCGCGGGTCGTTTTGGGCGGAAAATTCATCGCTGGGATCGAGCAGCGGCGGCAGGGTGTCGTAGCTGCGGCGCCAAATGTGCACTTGCTCATCGCCGTATTTTTCGGCGGTTTGCTTTTTATCCAAGCCTTGCAGCTGGCCGTAGTGGCGCTCATTCAGGCGCCAGCTTTTGATTTGCGGCACCCACAATTGATCGCTCTCTTCCAGCACGATATTGCAGGTTTTGATGGCGCGGGTGAGCACGGAAGTGAAGGCGATATCGAAATGATAGCCTTTTTCTTTCAGCTTCTTGCCGGCAGCAGTAGCTTCGGCCAGGCCTTGCTCGCTCAGCTTCACATCGCGCCAACCGGTAAACAGGTTTTTGGCGTTCCATTCGCTTTGGCCGTGGCGGATAAATACGAGTTCCATTCAATTGCTCCGAGGTGGTTTAGGTCAAAAAGCGTTATATCATAAATCGGCAGGCTTGTTTACCTGCTCATCGGCATCGGTTTGATGTGTGGCAAGAATTTCGTTGCAGCGCGCCTGATAGGTGAGCGCCCAATCGTGCAGGCTTTGAATGGCCGGCAGCAGGGTGCGGCCGAATTCGGTGAGCGAATATTCCACTTTGGGCGGCACGGTGCGGTAATCGTGGCGGTGAATCAGGCCGGCGGCTTCAAGCTCGCGCAATTGCAGCGTGAGGATGCGCCGGCTGGTGTCGGCCATCAGCCGCTGCAATTCGTTGAAGCGGCGCGGGCCGTGCGACAAATGGTGGATAATCAGCATTTTCCATTTGCCGCCGATGATATTGAGGGCGGTGTGAACAGGGCAATAGGCGGCGGTTTGCATAGATAGCTTTGTTGTTGTCAGGCCATGCCGCCGTTGGCGCCGAGGCTCTGGCCGGTAATCCATTGTGCATCATCGCTGGCCAGAAACGCGACCAAAGGCACAATATCCGCCACTTCGCCAATGCGGTTGAAGGCAGATGCGGCGGCAATGTTCTGAATGATTTCCGGTGATTTTCCCTCTGTAAACAAGGTAGTGTTCAGCGGGCCGGGCAGCACACAATTTACGGTAATGCCGCGAGCCCCGACTTCTTGGGCAAATACGCGGCTCATTTGTTCCACAGCGGCCTTGGCTGCGGAATACACGGCATAACCGGGCATCATCAGACGGCTGGCACTGCTGGAAATATTGATGATGCGTCCATTATCGGCAAGATGGGCGGCGGCCTGGCGCAACATTAAAAACACGCTTTTCACATTGACATCGAATTGGCGCTCGAAATCGGCAGTGCTGGAATCCTTCAAGGAGCGGGTTATCATGGTGCCGGCATTATTGACTACAATATCGATTCGGCCGAAATGGGCAAGGGCTTGCTCAAACAGCCGTGCCACATCGGCTTCATTGCCGACATCGGCCTGAACGGCCAGCGCCCGCCCGCCTGCAGCATTGATTTCGGCCGCCACGGCATCGGCTTCGGCACGGCTGGCAGCATAGTTCACTACGATATTGATATTTTGGGTGGCCAAATACAGGGCAATTTGCCTGCCCAAGCCGCGCGATGCGCCGGTAACGATGGCGGTTTTACAAGAAGATATGCTCATTTTGACCACTCCTGCAAGGTTCGCCGCACAAATGCAGCGGCTGAATAAGGGCACACGGGCGAAACGGTAAGCCGGGTTCTGTCGTTGGACAGTCATTCCTCTAGGCGCACCATTGCTGATGCGCTCCAGCAACCTACCCGAACACTCGGCGAGCAGCGTCGTGGTGTTCTGTTTGGTCTTGCTCCGAATGGGGTTTGGCCTGCTGCGCCTTGTTGCCAAGTGCACGGTGCGCTCTTACCGCACCTTTTCACCCTTACCTGTGCTGCCTGTTTTCACAAGCGGCCATCGGCGGTATGGCTTTCTGTTCCACTTTCCGTCGCGTTGCCGCGCCCGGCCGTTAGCCGGCATTCTGCTCTTTGGAGCCCGGACTTTCCTCCCCGCATGCCTTACGCGATGCGCGGCGACTGTCTGTTTTGCCCGTGTGCGGCGCGATTATAGCATGCGCTGCGGCTCACTGGGCAACGCCGGCGCTGCGCGCGGCGCTCCAAGCGGCATTGAGCCGCTCGCCGGCCGCTTGCAGGGCGGCATCGTTTTGCGCTTTGGCAGCGGTGGCGGTTTGCAGCTCGCCCTCATAGCGGGCCACATCGGCTTGTGCCTGCTGCGCACGGGCGCGCGCGGCGGTGAGGTTGCTTTGCAGGTTGGCAATTTCGCTGCCGGTGCTGTTTTGCGCACTCAAGGCTTGGCGGAAAGCGGCTTGCGCGCTCAATAATTCATCGGCGGGGTTGGCTTGCGCCAGGCCGGCGGCGGCAAACAGCATCAGGGCGGTGATTTTTTTCATGGGTCGGATTCCTTTTATGATACGGGGCAGGCCGTCTGAAACCGTTCAGACGGCCTAGAATTTACACTAAACCTAAAACGCAGATAATCAGGCCGCGCAGCGGCGCCCGATGATTTTTATTTTTAAATGGGCATTTATTTTTTACACACCACTTCAAATTGCTTTTCGGTGAGCGTGCCGCTCATTACCGACATCGGGCGCAGGTTGGTGGCGGTGTAGCGCTCGTTCATCAGCACTTGGCCGCGCTCATCGATAAGCTGCAAGGCGGTGAGGCGGTAGGTTTTGTTGCGGCAGTGTATTTCCCACTCGCCCACGGCGGTTTTGTAGGCGGGCGTGTTGACAAAGCGCTCTTCACCAAGCTTCACCACGGTTTTTTTGTCGCGAAACGTAGCCAATTCGCCGTTGCGCTTGATGCTGCTTTTGTCGATGGCTGCTTTGATGTTGCCGTTGCTAGTGGTGCCGATTTCCTGCCAGTTGCCCGCCACTTGGGTGCCGGTGCCGGCGCAGGCGGCCAGAAAAGCGGCCAGCGAGGCGGCCGCAGTATAGCGCAGGGCGCGGGAAATATTCATGGGTTTCCTTTCAGACGGCCTTTAAAACCGATAAAATAACAGCTTCCTATCATATAACGGATTTCACTCCATGACCAACCCGCCCGCCGCCCGGCAGATTTTGCACGAAGTGTTCGGTTATCCCGAATTCCGCGGCCGGCAGGAGCGCATTGTCAACACGCTGGCCGGGGGTGAAAGCCTGCTGGTGCTGATGCCCACCGGCGGCGGCAAAAGCCTCTGCTATCAAATTCCCGCGTTGATGCGCGAAGGTGTGGCGGTGGTGGTGTCGCCGCTGATTGCCTTAATGAACGATCAAGTAGCCGGCCTGCATGCCGCCGGCGTGGCTGCGGCTTGTGTGCACAGCGGCACACATCCCGATGAAGTGCGCCAAATCGCCGAAGATATTGCCCGAGGCCGTCTGAAACTTTTATATGTGGCGCCCGAGCGGCTGGTAAACGAGCGCTTTTTGCGCTTTCTCGATCAAAACACCATCAGCCTGTTTGCCATTGATGAAGCGCATTGCGTGAGCCAATGGGGGCACGATTTCCGCCCCGAATACCAACAATTGGGGCTTTTGGCCGAGCGCTATCCCGATATTCCGCGCATCGCGCTCACCGCCACGGCCGACGCCGAAACCCGCGCCGACATCAAGCATTATCTCAAGCTGGAGCAAGCGCCCGAATTTATCGACAGCTTCGACCGCCCGAATATTTATTACCAAGTGATTGAAAAAAACAACGGCAAAAAGCAGCTGCTGGATTTTATTCAAAAGCAAATGACCGGCCAAAGCGGCATTGTGTATTGCTTGAGCCGCAAAAAAGTGGAAGATGTGGCTGCCTTTTTATGCGGACACGGCCTCGATGCCATTGCTTATCACGCCGGCTTAAGCATGGAAACGCGCGAAGCCAACCAACGCCGCTTCACCCGCGACGACGGCGTGATTGTGGTGGCCACGGTGGCTTTCGGCATGGGCATCGACAAGCCCGATGTGCGCTTTGTGGCGCATCTGGACATGCCGCAAAGCGTGGAGCATTTCTATCAGGAATCCGGCCGCGCCGGCCGCGACGGCTTGCCTGCCGCCAGCTGGCTCTGCTACGGGCTCAATGACTGGGTGATTTTGCGCGAACGCATTCAGCAAGGCGCCAGCGAAGAGATGCAGAAAAACATCGAATTGCAAAAGCTCGATGCCATGCTCGGCGTGTGCGAAACCGCCGACTGCCGCCGCGTGATGCTGTTGCAGCATTTCGGCGAAACGAGCGCGCCCTGCGGCCATTGCGACAACTGCCTGCACCCGCCCGTGCGCTTTGACGGCACCGTGTTGGTGCAAAAATTATTAAGCTGCGTGTATCGCGTCGGCCAGCGCTTTGCCGCGGGCTATGTGATTAACGTGTTGCGCGGCAAGGGCGATGATTGGATAGCGCGCAACGGCCACGATAAATTGTCCACTTTCGGCATCGGCGATGCGCTTGGCGACAAAGAATGGCGCGGCGTTATCCGCCAATGCATCGGCTTGGGGCTTTTGAATGTAAACGTCACGCTGCACCAATCACTTCAGCTCACCGAAGCGGCCAAAGCCGTATTGAAAGGCAGCCAAGCCGTGTGGCTGCGCCCGCTCAAGCGCGAAAAAGCCGCCACCCAAAAGCCGAAAGAAGAATGGCTGCGCACCGAGCGCGAAGAGCGGCTGTGGCAGGCTTTGCGCAGCTGGCGCATGGAAAAAGCCCGCGCCGAAGAAGTGCCCGCCTATGTGATTTGCGGCGACAAAACCCTGCGCGATGTGGTGGAAAAAATGCCGCAAACCCCCGCCGATCTGCACCACATCTACGGCTTGGGCGAAGCCAAAATCAATAAATTCGGCCAAGAAATATTGGCCGTCTGCCAAGGGGAGCGGCCGTCTGAAGCCGCGCCTGCCGGTGCAGAACCGAGTAGCGAACGCGCACGCAGCTTAGAAACCGCCCTCAATGCCTGGCGCGAACAGCAGGCGCAAAGCGAAGGCACAAGCACCGGCAAAATTTTCAGCGACGACAGCCTGCGCGATATGGTGGAAAACACCCCCGCCACCGAGCTGGATTTGCAAGGCATTTACGGCTTGGGCGACGTGCGCATTCAAAAATACGGTGCCGATATTCTGGCTGCGTGCGCCCCGTTTTCAGACGGCCTCAGCCCTGCCGCCGAACAGCGCCGCCAAAAAATGCGCACCTTATTGCAATGGTGCCGCCAAACCGCCGCTGCCGAAAACCTCGAAGATTACCAAGTGCTCAGCAAAATCACCTTACGCGCCATTGCCGCCAAGCAGCCGCAAACCTTAGCCGGCCTGCGCAACATCCACGGCATGGATGAGGAAAAAACCGCGAAATACGGCGAGGCGCTGTTGGCGATATGCAGAGAGGCCGTCTGAAAACAGTTTAGCTTAAAAGCCAAGGCCGTCTGAAAAATGTTTCAGACGGCCTTTGTTTCACCCCCTCACGC
>ERZ650312.2102-NODE-2102-length-11076-cov-4.242628_pt1 | contig 11076 bp, 15 predicted proteins | sample MGYA00376248_ERZ650312 | MGnify/ENA primary metagenome ERZ650312 (study PRJEB26733, sample SAMN07839316) | wastewater metagenome | biome: urban; feature: wastewater treatment plant; material: waste water | place: USA: North Carolina | collected 2016-07-28 ... | reverse complement strand
CAGAAGAATTGATGAGACGTTATGAAGAACAATTGAAATTGGATACGGAAACCAAGGAAACTCAGATTCGTAAATTCATGAAAGAATCAAACATGACCTATGAGTCAGCTAAAATCTTTGTTGAAAAACGAATCGCAGAACTAGAGACAAAAACCTACTTGACCTTGAATTGTGAAGATGGACTAGACTTCTATAAGATTCAACCAGACGATTTCCAACTTTACAATTACACACCAATCAAACCTCAATTGAGTTTTGATTTAGCAATATAAGTGAGGACATTATGTTACTAGCAACATTTCAACCAACAGCGCGAACTAAAGCGAAAATCATAGCAGAGCAAGGCGAAACAATTCAACCACTCTGGTGTTTCTCAGCAGAAACCTTTGAAGAATTTTTCGTTGGAGCCTTAACTGGCTTTCCAACCTTCCCAGAAACACTAATCATTTTTGAGACAGACGATTATCAACCAATAGACAAGGTTGAGTGGCACAACGCAATTCAAATACCTGCAAAAATTGATGTCACTAAAATGTACACCGATGATGAAACAAAACCTGTAGACTACTTGGTGACAAGTCTACCAGAGGAGAAGTATGTAATTAATCTTTACAATTTGCCAGAATTAAACTTTGGTGAGACCATGATGTCAGAACTCCAAACGGTCGTCTATCGTACAGGACTTCTTACACGTAAACACGTCGTATCCATATACGATGACCAACCTCACCCTGTTGAGATTGACGGTAAATCAGTAGTAGTTGAACAAGACACAATCCCTTGGATAGCCGGTAAAGCTCAAATGAACCTCTATGGCTTTATTGGAACACTGGCACCATTTTATTATGACCAAGCTGTTACACATTTAAGAAACAAACCTTTTATCAATACCAACCCAACAAGCGACTGGGAAAAAGCGGAAGAGGCCTTTACGATTGCTATTTTACGGGGAATTAACCCGATTGATTACATCAATATCATTCAAGACTTATATTCAAAACCTTTTACAGAAAAAGAATATTTAGCTATTGAACAAGATATTCGTGAAAAAGTAAAAATAAACCCAATCGGCATCTATAAACAATTAGGTCATAAAGTGGAACGAAATGACCCATGCCCATGCGGCAGTGGATTAAAAGCTAAAAAGTGCCACGGTACAACAGAAACAAAGGTAAACATCAATGCGAACACAATTAACTGAAAAACAAATATCAAAATTATGTGAAGTAGAAAAACAATTTGCTCATCTAAATAAAGATGAAGCAGAATACGCCTTGGATAACCTTCTATCATGTGTTCACCTTATCTCAGGTGTGCATATAATTGACTATGCTCTTCGGTATCATGACAAAAATTCAATTTTAGGTTATGAATATATTTTTGATGAAGATTTTAATGAACTTGTTAAGAACACCTGGTCTGACCTTGAAGATAAATCAGCTATCGATTCGCTCTGGTCACTTCACAAAGAGAATTCCATTGTATTGCTATTGGATGGTGAAGGACGTGGAGTTCAGATTCAATTAGTAGACTCAGCACCAACACAGTTTTTAACTTCACTAGATAGTATTACAAAATAAAATATGATGCCTACATTGGTAAAATCTATTAAACCACGAGGTAAATATGAAAATAATAATTGAGGATGAAGAAAGATTGGACGAAATATTGCATCACCATTACGACGAGCACAAGCGAAATTTTCATGTCATCGACATTGAACAAACAACCATTAAGGAGAACTAGGAATGCTAATAACAACTGAGAACATCACATGTCCAGCTTGTGAAAAACAGAGACAAATCGAAATCTACCCAAGTGTCAATGTGACACTCAATCCAGAATTTAAAGAGCCTCTAATGACCGGAGAACTCTTCGACCATCCATGCCCAGAATGTGGACACCCAACACGGGTTATGTATAACATCTTGTATCATGACATGGAAAAACGTCTCATGGTTCAAATGGCACAACCAGACGAAATTGAAAAGTATGAAGCAGAATTTGCTCATCACAAGGTCTTGCTGAAATTATCCAAGAGTGAGGACTATAATGTACGTTATGTCCCAGATTTGGGAAGCTTAATCACGACAGTCAACGCCTTTGACCACGATTTGGATGACAGAATTGTAAACGTTATATTATTCATGATTTGGTCAGACTACATCATCGAAGGACGAGAAATCGAAGACGGATATTTGATTGAACATGAAGGTGAACTCTTATACATCTTCTTTGATGATAAGGGAGACCACCTTCTAAACCGATTCCCACAAGAAGCCTATGATGAGCTAGTGGAAAAAATAGAATTTGACCACGATGGAAACCACTCCTTGATTGACATGGAATGGATTTCACAGCATACGGTTAATGGATGAGTTGAGAAAATTCTCAAGCGAAAGACCCACGAGTAGGGTCTTTTTTTACGGTTTTTGCATACGCAAAAACCTACCGCGGGGAAAATCCCCGCATACGCAAGCTTCGCACGCGTAACCCCCTACCACACATGAATTAGTTCACTGAACAGAAAGGTAGAATTATGAAATACTCACCAAAAACACATCCTGTAATTGCTATTGATTTGGATGATACGATTTGGGCAGCGACAACATCAGGCACCCACATTTTCCCAAATCCCGGTGTACCCTTTAATAACGCAGTAAAAACCATAAATCAAATGATTGCAACCGGATATGAAGTTATTATCTGGACAGCACGAGATAGTGAAAACCAAGCTAAAGAATGTAAGAAAGCATTATTAGCAGCAGGTATCAATCCAAACTTTAAATGGAATTATTACTCAAACCATGCCAACTCAGAATATGTAATCAACAAGGCATCCAGTCGAAAGATTGACGCCAATGTCTTCTTTGATGACAGAGCATATGGGGCTCCAATCTATTCTGAAGAAGTCTGGGACTCCATCTATCAAGAATTCTTTGGGGAACCGCATGATTAAAGAATGGAAAGACCTATACTTTGACGGTACAGAACTAGTAGACCCATACGAACTAGCTGAACGAATATACCGAGAAAATGAAAACGTCTTACCAGATAGAAGCAACCTCTTCAAGGCATTTGAATTAACAAAACCCCAAGATGTAAAGGTTGTTATTATTGGGCAAGACCCCTATCACACACCTGGGCAAGCTCAAGGCTTATCATTTTCCCTACCTAATGACGCACCAACCCAACCAAGTTTGAAGAACATCTTGAAAGAGTTAGAAGCCGACACAGGAATAAAACGGAAAGAAACCGATTTAACATCCTGGGCCAATCAAGGCGTTTTGCTCTTGAATTCAGCCTTGACAGTTCTTCAAGGTCAACCCGGCGCACATAAGAACATGGGTTGGAATTTGTTTACAAAGAAAATTGTTGAAATTGTAGATAAACAACCTCAACCAATCGTATTTATTTTATGGGGAAAACACGCACAAGAATATGAACCATACATTAAAAACAAACATGTTATTAAATCACCGCATCCAAGCCCATTCTCCGCCAGAAAGGGATTCTTTGGGTCGAAACCATTTACAAAAACAAACCAGTATTTGGTAGAAAATGGTTCACCACCTATAGATTGGGGAAAGTAATGTTCAAAAGAGAAAGACAAGTAAGTTTTTTGGAGTATGTTGGCGAAAGTTCCGTTATGAATTATAACGGACTTGAGTCAATCACTGAAATCGTGAACATATTTCACGTGTTGATACGACAACAAAATCGAATTATTCACATAAAAGATGAAACACTAGCAAAATATATTATCAAAAAAATTAACGAAAAAGAACCCGGTGTTGACACCGTAGCAAATACTTTCACACTAACCATGAGTCCAAAAAATGGATATTGGACAGCAACTATTTAGAAAAAGAGAGACAAAAATATTATGACAAAATTGAACAACAAAATCGAACAAATCCGCGAAGATGCTAAAACAATGACAAGTAGCCAACTAACAAAAAAATATGGTGTATCCCGCTACATGATGCGTAAAACCTTGCGCGAAAACAACATCAAAGCAGTACTGGGTGAGTTCAAAACACAAAAAGGCTATACGAAAATCAAAAAAGACGAATTTGTCCGCCTAGCAGAAAAAGGCAAAACAATCACTCAGATTGCACTTGCCTTGGATAAGACGGATTGGACCGTTTCCCAATATGCAAAACGTCATGGAATCGCAGTGAAAACACACAACCAAAAAATCAAAGAGCGTAACCACGCAAAAATCATGCGTAATTACGATATCCGAGACATGGCACAAAACATTGCCCGTCAATCAGGTGTACACTACTCAACCCTTAACAACCATTTGAAAATGGACGGTATGACACACAGCCAACGTCGTCATCACGTAATTGTAGACATGTATAAATCTGGTAAGACTCAAAAACAAGTGGGTGAAGAATTGCGTGCATCAACTTGGTGGCATACTCGTGGAACAGACGCTAAGTACCATTCATTCACAAACCGACTTGTACAAGAAAACCCAGTTCTTCTTGAAAAATCAGTTGACAAACGTACCTACAAAGGTTCAATCTCTAAATTGAACAAATTGGTAGCTCGTCACAATCATTATGCAAGCCAAATCAACAAAGAACAGCTTCAACTTGATTTGATTGACTCATGGGATATCAAAGCAAACGCAGACTACTCTGCTGTAAATGCTGATGGTACACCTAAATACACTTGGAAAGAAATCGCAGAGCGTAACAGCTTCTCAACAGGTTTCATCCAAGACCACGTAAAAACAAAAACTCGTAAAACTGTAAGTGCATAATGCGCTTTCGTCCACGCTAAAAGGTAGCTAAACAGGTTCGACTCCTGGTGGACGAATAGGAGAAAACTATGGACAGAAAGGGTTGTACGCCTTGGTGAGACGATTGACTCAACTAATCTACAGCAATGACCGACAGATTTTTGACGAATTCCACTTGGAAGATGTAAAATATTGGAGAGATTTAGCAGAAATCTTAACCAATAATGAAAAAACTAGAGCAGAGAAAGATGAAAATGGAAATCTATTTTTTGTTTTTTCTAACAGAAAATATGTATTTTTAAAAAATGGAAACCCATGGCAGTAAAACACACACCTCTAACAAAAGATGAAATAATCTCTATAATTGGAGAAGAAAATTATCCCAATTTGGGACAAACCTTTACAAACCAAATATCCTACCAATATTATTTATCATTTCCTGAAGTAAACCAAAGGAAGGTAGGTAAGGCTAACAATTTACAAGAACGTATGACCACCCTATGTAAAGAGTGGGGGCCAATTGATTTGGCTAATTCCTGGTATACTGTACATCGATATGACACAGTTGTTAAAGAAGAGAAATCACTACATCGACAGTTGAAGACCTACAAAATACCAGAAGACATTATCGGCCATGCAGATGGTTATACCGAAATGTTTAGAACCAGTGTTGATGAAGCTTTACAAAACTTTTTGGACAAAAACACTATCTATCACTTTGATGAAAGTTATGACATAGTCAATAAAACAGCCAAGGTATCAGAGAAATATGTGCCAAATGAAATGACTTATTTGAGTTTCTTCATTGACAAACATAAGGCTGATAATTTCTGCAATAACTATTCTAAAAAGACCAGCAACGACAAATTATTAGACGCTGTTAAAAATTATAGCAAACATTGTAAGTTAGCAAAAGTAGACATTACAATCGAGACCTATAAGAAAAGTCAAAATGAAGAAATTGTTGGAATACCTCTTAGCAAGGTAAGCGAAACAGAGCTGATTAATTCCTTTCCAAAAATCCTGAAAACCAAAGTTGAAAAAGGTTACATAAACACAGGAACAGCCATAAAATATTTAATCAATTATGCTGTAACATAACTGAAACATCGTAACAAAATTGTATAAAAAAGGGTCTTGTAATACGAAACAAAATATGATATAATAAAGTATAGAGAAAATAGCACCCATCGGTGCTAAGGAGAAATATTATGTTAAACAAAGCCAGAGAATTTAATAATTAATCGAAGAGGTTTTTTAAGAAAGGAACTTATGAGACACAAACATATCATTTTGTTATCAGCACTAGTTTTATCTATGGGAACCTATGGGGTTACCGCAAAGGCTGACACAAAGGTTGAATTGACAAATAAGACGGAACAAGTACAAACATTGTCGCAAAAAATAACAGAATTAACTGTAAAATTAGCAAAAATAAGTCATGAAGAAGATATTCTTGACAAAGAAACAGTAGGCAAAACAGCACAAGAAAAAGACCAGACAGCTATTGAATTAGCTGCCCGTAAAGCTGAAATTGTCACAGCTCAATCTGAAAAATTAATTCTTGAAAAATTAGAAAAAGAACGACAAGCTGAAGAAGCAAGAAAAGCTGAAGAGGCTCGACTAGCAGAAGAAGCAAGATTAGCCGCGCAAAACGAAGTTGTAGTAACGGGAAATGTTGGATACACCGTGTACGGTGGTGCCGGAACCTACCCGGTTGGTCAATGTACATGGGGAGTTAAATCTGTAGCACCTTGGGTTGGCCCTTATTGGGGTAATGGTGGTCAATGGGGAGCATCAGCAGCCGCTGAAGGTTTTGTTGTAAACCAAACACCAGCACCTGGAGCTATCATTTCATGGAATGATGGTGGCTATGGACACGTAGCCTATGTTATTGCTGTACAATCTGAAACATCTATCCAAGTAGTTGAATCCAATTATGGCGGAAACCCAAATATTAGCAATTATCGTGGATGGTTCAACCCATTAGCAGGTGGTGGAACTGTTTCATACATACATCCAAAATGATAGACCGAAAGGTTTATCTTTTAATTTTAAAAGAAAGCAGGTAACTCAATGACTACATTTACAGTATTATCCCAAATAAAAAAAGATAAATTACCACCATACTTAAAAACAGAAGGTGAAATCATCACCTACCAATCATTCTATCCAGATTCTGAGATGACAACCTTGTCTGAAATGACTAAAATCCGAACTGGTGATTATGATTATGTACTAGAAGATGACACACCACACATCAACGGAATTGTTTGTTCTATGATTGACGAATTGGCTGTTGATTCTATTGAAGACTATGTTAAAGACTACAATGGCTTTAAATATATTTCAAATTCAGACATTAAATATCTAATTGAAATGTACGATGAGTGGTACGAACTTGCATACGATTTGGCACCGGGTGAGTACATCATCAAGGGTAAAACCGTTTACGACACAGATGCTGAATTGTTGAAACAAAGAGCCCGCCAATTAAACTACTTCAAGAACACAGGCCTACCATTAAAGGTGAAATTATGACAATTTATTTTTGTTCAGACCTTCATTTCTTTCACACAAAAGTAATCGAGTTTGACAATCGACCCTATGAAACCGTGGAAGAAATGAATCAAGATTTAATCAACCGCTGGAATGAGACCGTAAAAGAAAATGACACGGTCTACATTCTAGGTGATACCTTCATGCACGCAACATTAGAACAAGCTGAAAGCGTCCTAAAACAACTCAAGGGTGAATTACATTACATTTATGGCAATCATGATGAAGTGATAGATGAAGGTTTGACACACGACTTCAAGACCATGAAGTACTATGACGAAATCTATGTCAAAGACAAAACCGGTTATGAGTGGAAGGTTGTACTGAGCCATTATCCAATGGTTTCATTTAACGGTCAACAAAAAAGAAATACTATTCATCTCTATGGCCATGTTCACAATTCACACGAACAGGCTGTAGCTTTGATGACGAAAATGGTAAATCTATATTTGTCAGAGTCCAAGAAAACTTGTAAGACTGTAAACGTGGGAATAATGCAACCCTATATGGACTATCGTCCCCAACCAATTGACGTATTGGTACAACAAGCCTACCATGAGAACCGTATTTTAAGCGAATTGGCGAGAATGACAGGTGAAAGCTTACAGGGTCATATTGACAATATGAACAATAGTGGACTGGTTGGAAAAATTAAAGTCCATAAGGCTTGACAAAGAAACTGAAATATGTTATAATGAAGTAAAGATAAGTGAGAAAGACGAAAGCAAAACCCCACAGAGGCTATCTGAAGAAATTATTTGAAGGCTTTCGAATCACAAGACTCCGTGAAAGCGGGGTCTCTTTTTTTTTTAGAGAGGTGAAAAATGGAAAAAATATCCTTGTCACAATGGCTCATCTATGAACTCGTTGACAAAGTAGACGAATTGACAGAAGAAGAACTTGAGGCTAATTTAGATAATCTAGCTTGGTATTTGTTTGAAAGTAAAAACATGACCGGCTCCTATTACTGCAACGCTTATAAAGCACGTAAGTGGATTGCTGAGTATATGGAAGAATTGAGCACTTGTGATATTTCAAAAGAAATTAAGTGGCATCCGATTGATGAACCAGAAAAATATCAAGTGTGTGCAATCATATATTTGTCGGAACGAATTCTTCAATCATTTGACCTGTACGGTATGAATAAAGACCAATTGATTGACTATTTGCAAAATGAAGTCGATATGGGTTCAATATACTAAAAGTGGAACCATATGTTTCCACTTTTTTTTTTTACTATTTTGCTACGCAAACCATTTCATAATTCGAATGTATTGTTTAATTCTGTCAATCGATTGAATTCACTTATTAACGTTTCATAATCCTCATCTAATACAAATTTAGATTGTATAACTGGTCTGATTTCCGGTTCTCCCCATTTGGCTATCTCCGGTATCGACATAAAATATTCGTTAATTTGATTTTTAAACTCTTCATCGTTCATATAAATATAATCGATTAAATAATCTGATATTTGTGGTTTTATTGGATTCGCGAAAACATTATCCCCTCGTGTTCTTAAATAATGTTGGTTCAATGCTCTTGCAAAAATTTCATCATCTCCCAATTCGTATGTTAATTGTACGTCATTTGTTTGAAAAGTGTCGAACGTTAAGTTGAACAACAATGGGAGACGTGTTTGTATTTTTTCACTTATCTGTGAGAAAATCCCGGAGGATACCTGTGTATCAGCATATTGAAAATCTACCCCATGTGATAACTCGTGACACAGGTTTGATACGTTTTGTAAGTCCGTTGATATCCAAGACAAACCATTTACGAATGAATGTTGAGATTGTACCATTTTTGGTTTATTGTTATAATTAGCTGGTTTACTTTTATTATCAGTCAATTCTATTACCACTTTTTCCATGTTTAATAGTTCTGAAAAATCTTCTATCAACTGATTATAATCGTCTAGGTTTTCATTCCAAAACATAACCACTTGATGTTCTCTTTGTGGTGGGTAGACTAAAATCAACTCAGGGTTTTCGGTAATATATCGATGTTCTTCATCTCTACGTGATATGAAATTGCTGGGTTTTATTTTTAATTTTGGTGATAGTTCATATTGTTTCATATTGTTTCATTTTGTCTCACTTTTTCGTCTACTTCTTCAATCAATTTGTATAGTAATGGTAAATTATCCTGCAATAATTTAAATTTTTTGTCTTGATATTCTTCGATTTCGTCATCATTTAGTATTTTTTTATTCAAAAGTTTAGGAATCGTCATAAGGTCTCTTATCCCATCATATTCGGTAACTATCTGTTTACAATAGATAGGGTTTTTATCGGCATCTAAAAATTCACCAAACATTGTTAGCGTTGCATCATCAAAAGTTTTTCCGAATATCCGAGAATGAACATCTTCGGCGATATTGAGATAAGCGTCAACTTCTTGTCCATCTCGAAGAATTTTAATCTTTTCTAGTTTTTCTAATTTTTCTACTTTTTCCATAATATTAGTTTCCAATCTATAATATAGTTATCTATCTAACTATATTATACCATAAAGAAACACAGTAGTCAACCATAACCATAGAAAACATGTGTTTTCATTTTTTACTGTTTTTTACTGTTTTGCGTACGCAAAACAGACTACGGGGAAAAATCCCCGAACACGCAAGCGTGACCCCAATTCATTTGTGAAAATCACCAAACCCCTATTGACAAAATGAACAATATGTGGTATAATGGTATTATAAGGAAGCCTGTAGTAGTACGTCAACATCAGGCATTGGCCGACCGAATCCAAAAGATGAGGTTTGAACGTGAACGGAATGTTTACGAAGAGGTCAAGTTTTATAAAATAACAATCAGTTGTTAAGGTACTGATAGAATGGACTTAATGGATTCCTCTGAGAGAAGTACATCTCGAATGTCTCACCCTTGAGATATCAAGAATTCAGTATGAGTTTCGCTTTGACGCCTTGGAGACAAGGCTATAACATTCCTGTATCAGGTAGTTTGCAGAACAGCGGTAAAATATAAGTCAGCGTACATGGCGGTTGTGGAGTATCAGTCTCCACCAGAACAACAAGTAGAAGGACCGTACACCCGTCTACGTTCTGTCGCTTAATAATCATTGATGTCTAACTAAACAGGTGCACCCGAATCCTGTCTCGTGGCTGATTAACACTATGTCAGTGTAAAGCACAATATCTACGACTTCAAAAGAGTCGTCATTACTCTTGATGAGGAGGACAGATATTGGTACGGTTAGATAGTAGATGATAGAGTAAAGAATGGCTAGGTCTCTAATCAAAGTAGGTGCCACTACGAGGTATCGAAATGGATATGTGGAGTTGTGTTACAACGAAGCAGATAATCAATAAAGGTTCGAAACTTTAGAAGATTGTCGGAAGAGATAAGTTGGTTGATGGCTGGAAACAGTATATAACTAGTAGCATTCAGACGCCGTCATAAATCCAATTGGTTAAAAATACAGCACGATATGTGCAGACAATAGGTAGACACTGTGAACTTGTAGGTACCAATCCTACGTTTCTGACTGAATAAACGACGTTATTTTATGATTGTAGGTAAAAAGTAAATCCTACCCTTTTTTTTTTCGGAATAGTATTGAAATATGGATACTTGTTAGGTTCGACTCCTGACATTCCGATAAGGTCATTGACCTTTTTTTACGGATTTATGATAGGGGACATTTATGGAAAAATTAGAGAAGTTAGAAAAAGTTAAGATACTCCAAAACGGTCAAGAGATTGACGCGTATCTCAATATTGCCGAAAACGTTCA